>Ga0209358_10002618_pt1 | contig 13591 bp, 9 predicted proteins | sample LauGreFa1BDMLBSN_2_FD_187574 | JGI IMG/M metagenome (GOLD analysis project Ga0209358, IMG submission 187574) | Freshwater lake microbial communities from Lake Michigan, USA - Fa13.BD.MLB.SN (SPAdes) (version 2) | ecosystem: Environmental > Aquatic > Freshwater > Lake | place: Lake Michigan, USA... | reverse complement strand
CGAGTATGACAGAAGAAATACTGATTATAGGCTGCCAAGAAAAAAATCCACAGGCACAGCAGGAATTGTACCAGCGTTTCAGCCCTAAAATGCTTTCTGTTTGTTACCGTTATGCCAAGTCCAGGGAAGATGCCGAAGACATGCTTCAGGAAGGTTTCATCAAAGTATTCACCCAAATCAACCAGTTCGAACAAAGAGGTTCACTCGAGGGTTGGATTTTAAAAACGATTGTGCACACCTGTATCAATCATTTAAAAAAATATAAAAAATTTACAGAGCATGTTGATTTGATTCATGCCGAAGCCCTGATGAGCAATCAGGAATACCTGCCCGGTATGCTGCAGGCAAAACAAATCATAGAATGCATCAGACAACTTCCGATAGGTTACAGAACTGTACTGAATCTATTTGCACTGGAAGGGTATTCGCACCGGGAAATTGGAAGACTGTTGGATATAGAGGAAAGTACAAGCAGGTCACAATATACAAGAGCAAAAACGATGTTGGAAGATATTCTTGTCAAAAAGAATATCATGCAGCAGAAAAAAGAAAAAAACAAATGGCTGGTCCCTGTAAATGGATAGTTGTTAGGCCAATTGAAAATAGATGTGTTAATGAAAAGATTTGAAACAAATGAATTAGAGGAGCTGCTGAAGCAGAAAACGGATCAGTACTTGATGTACCCTTCTGAAAGGGTATGGAAAAATATTGAGAAAAATATTCAGCCAAGTCAGACACTGACCATTGTTGCAGCTGTATTGCTGTTTCTCGTGGGCGCCAGCCTCTCGGTGATGTTCAATGAGCAAAAATTATCAAGATACAGTCTCCCTTCCGGACAACTCGCTTTTCAGCTATCTGAAAATAGATGGGAATCCACCCTTCCATCTGTATCGATTCGTGCTGAGCTCAGAAACAAGCCCAGTGTCAATGATGTTGAAAATAACAGATTTCAGAATGCTATTGAATTGATACAAACAGAGGAATCAGAAACCATGGAACATCCGCTTCAGGCTCCCATTTTTATCCCGATTTCCTCAGAGAGAAAGGCAATGTATTCAAATACCCATCTCCCCAAAAACAAGCGCCCGGGTATACTGGAAAGCATTTCACATGTGTTGGAGAAGGCCAAACAAATTGGAAAGGAAGCAAAATGGCAGATCTATTTCACTCCCAACACGGGATACAGAACCTTGCATGGAAGTTCATCCAATTCCAATTATGTATACAACGCTTACTCCTTCAATACAACATCGCTGTTTGCAAGCAATGTAAAAGATGCTGTTGTTCACAAACCGGGGCTCGGATTTGAAACAGGAGCAGCACTTCACTTTCCTGTCTCAAAAAACCTGACAGTCAAAGCAGGGTTACAAGCCAATTACCAGCATTACGAAATAGTTGCATCAAGAGGATTGCCTGAAATTGCCAACTATGGTGTGAACAATGTTGGATTCTCAAGACAACCGATCAATGCTGTTTCCAATTACATCAATGGAAATAACTATACTTCTTCTGTTACCCTTCGCAATCAAAGATTCATGATTTCAATGCCAATAGGACTTGACTACAAAGTATTCGGTAACAAACTGCTTAATTTCTCTGTAGCATCCACCATCCAGCCAACCTATGTCTTGAACAGCTCAGCCTACCTGATCTCCACCAACTTGAGAAACTATGCCAAAGCTCCCAACTTAAACAGAAGATGGAATATCAATTCAGGCCTTGAAGCAAATGTCAATTTCCAAAAAGGCAATTACAAGTGGAGTGTCGGTCCTCAATTCAGGTACCAATTGCTTAATAGTTTCACTGAAAGATACCCCATCAAAGAAAATCTCTACGATATAGGCGTCAGAGTAGGCATCATGAAAACCTTTTGATTCCCAATTGGTTTAGTAAGACATTAACTTTGCATCCTACTTAGGCATTGGACAAGCAATCATTTATATCAATACAATCTACCCTTCCAAATGAGCCAGGTATTTACAAATACTATGGGTCCAATGGCAAACTTATATATATAGGCAAGGCCAAGCAAATCAGAAAAAGAGTCAGCTCCTATTTCACTTCAAAAGACCAATCCCTCAAAACAAAAGAACTGGTCAGACAAATCAAAAAGATAGATTTTACAATTGTTGATTCAGAACATGATGCACTGCTGCTTGAAAATGCATTGATCAAACAGTTCAAACCCCGATTCAATATTGAATTGAAAGACGACAAAACCTATCCTTTCATTGTCATCAAAAACGAAGCTTTTCCTAGGGTTTTTCTCACAAGAAGAAAAATCAATGATGGTTCGATTTATTTTGGACCCTATACTTCTGTCCATGCAGTGCGGGATTTGCTTGAATTGATCAAGCAAACTATTCCCCTCAGGACCTGCCACCTCCATCTGTCTCAGCAGGCCATTCAGAAAAATAAATACAAGGTCTGCCTTGAGTATCACCTGGGAAATTGTAAAGCTCCATGTGTTGCAAATCAATCAATGGATGAATACAATATTGGAATTGAACAGGTTAAACACTTGCTCAAAGGGAATTTGGCTGGAATCATCAACGACTACAAAAAAGTACAGAAAGAATATATTGAACAACTGGCTTTTGAAAAAGCATCTCTGATTCAACATAAAATAATAGCCCTTCAACAATACAAATCAAAGTCTACCGTTGTCAGCCCTAGGTTTGGAGACATGGATGTATTTGCCTACGCAACAGAAGACGATATAGTCATCATCAGTTTTCTTGCAGTCAGGAATGGCACCATTGTAAATTCTGGAACATATGCATTTAAAAACAAGGCCGATGATGCAATGGAAGATATCCTTTCACAGGGAATTTTACACATTCAAGATACCCAACAAGAAATTTCCAAAACAATAATATTGCCCATACATCTTGAATTTGGATTTGAATCGTTCGAGCTGATTGTTCCGAAAACAGGTGAGAAGAAAAAACTACTTGATCTTGCCCATACAAATGCTGTTTACAGGGCTGTGCAGGTCAAAAAGAAAAAAATGCTTCATTTGACGGAAGAACAAATGGACAGAGATCTTTTATTGGAAAAAATACAGAAGGCACTTTCACTCCATGCATTGCCGGTTCATATAGAATGCTTTGATAATTCTAATTTCCATGGACAATACCCGATTTCTGCCATGGTATGTTTTAAAGAGGGCATCCCAAGCAAGAAAGATTATAGGTTTTACCATGTAAAAACAGTAAAAGGCATCAACGACTTTGCAACGATGAAAGAAGCAGTACACAGAAGATACAGTGGATTGATAAGAGACGACATATCCTTGCCGCAGCTGGTCATCATTGACGGAGGAAAAGGGCAATTGAATGCTGCGGTAGAAGCCATCCATGAACTTGGTTTGGACGGAAGCATGACACTGATTGGGCTCGCCAAAAATATAGAAGAGATATTTTTTTATGGAGACAAAGAATCTGTCAAGCTCCCTTACAACAGCGATGTTTTACTCTTCATTCGGTCTATCAGAGATGAAGTTCATAGGTTTGGAATCAATAAACACAGAAAAACCAGAAGCAAGGGAACATTCAAAAATCAATTGCTGGATATTGAGGGCATCGGCCCGAAGTCTGCAGAAGAATTGCTGATTCACTTTAAATCTGTCAACAATATCAGCCAGGCAAGTAAGGAAACCCTGACAAAAGTCATTGGTGCAAAAAAAGCCCAGATCGTTCATGACTTCTTTAAAAAATAAAAGACCGAGTGATACCGGCCTTTTGAAAGAAAATTTCTTGGTTAATACGACCAGAGATCCTGCTCAAAATTGAAGATCTTATTTTTGATATTTTCCCCTTCCAACAATTGCAGGATATTGTCCCTTACATATTGCTTGATAAAAAGATCATAGGGGTTGTCAACGGTTGATTTTACAATCTTGCTGTCGAAAAATCTGCTTTCAAACAATTCTTCCCAACTCATTTTACCACCAAAGTTTTTGGTATTGTAGACGTCGTACTTTGCCAAAACAGGTCTGATATCAGGATAGTAAATCCAGAACAAAGGAGATTCCCCCAGTAGATTGCCTGATTCATCTAAATATGTTTTCATAGGAGCAATGCCTAAAATACGCACATACATCCTTGAAGATTCTTTATCAAATACCCATTCTTCTTTTATTCTGTATTTAATGATGTCATCCGGATTGAAATCTCTGCATACCAATGAGTCTTTGAATACTCCTTTGGTTCCATCTGGATCTTTTGTCCAATCAATTACCTGCACTGAATCGCACTTCCCGGTGATCAATTCGCCAACACGGGCAATTTGCATAGGAGTTGTAAAACGATCGTCAACATTTGCATCAAATGCAGTTACATCCCCATTTTTGATAGACCGGAACAGTATGTTGACAAAACGCTGGTTGCCATTGTCTTCATCTGCCTTGTATCTGAAGGGAAGGTTTATTTTTTCTCTGATATCTATTTCTCTCCAAACCTTGTGACGATAGATAGCATCGTCCTCACGGATATGTTCGTAGGCAAGTGGTGTCCTGGTTTTGATCATGTTTCTCTCAATGGATGCATCATTTCTAAGAGAAACTTTTACAGAATCAAATGCAAATGGATCTTTCACGGGAGGCACCACTACCGGTTGAGCAGGTTTTGTGGTATCCGCTGGAGGCGGAGCAGCCATGGCAGCATCCGACACCTGCACTGGAGCTGTATTTTTTGCAGCAGGTGATTGCTTTTTTGCTTTTGAAGTCGTGGTTTTTTTTGCAACAGGCTTTTTAGTCTGTGCGTTTGTTTCGGCCACAAATAAGATGGCAAAAACAGGAAACAGCAACAACGAACTCAGCAATTTTTTCATGACTTCTTATTTATCAGGTTTCTTTTTATTTCAAATTATATGACAATCCGGATGGAAGCACTCTTGTTCTACCATCTGGACCCTTCACGGTGATATCAGTGATAGCGACCAATGCACCAGGCTTTAATTTATTGATCAAAGCTGCTGCAGCGCCAGCCCATCTTGGACCTTTGTTGTCGACCGGTGCATAATCAGGAATATCGGAGCTCAATGCGCCCACTCTATAACTAACCACTTCAAATGGCGCATCAAATTCTGAATCTTCTAGTTTTGCAATAATCCCTCCCATGGCCTTGAATGAAGCCGAAGGAACTGCACCTGGTCTTAAGTTTCCAACATATGCCGTTGGATTGGGAAGTTGCTTCACGCGGAAACCAACTTTGCCGACTGATTTTCCATCAACCAAAATCGTGACTGTTTGATCACCATAAGAACCAGCCGCTGGTCTAACAATATATTTGCTGCCCCCAGCCTTGGTGATTGTTCCTGCAGAAAATTGAGCAGAAACTTTTTCGCTTCCAGCGCCTGCAGTGATGGTGAGTGGATTATCAACTCCTATATACAGTACATTCATTTTATCAGCTGAAGCTGCAACACCAGAAGGAACACCCACTGTGTAATTAACTTTCTTAGAAACTGTTCTGTTTTCACCGGTATTAGGATCAATGAAACTTACTGTTACATTCATTGATTTTGTTCCAGCCGCACCAACCGAAAATTTAGATTCTGCAACACCGCTGGTATTGACTGAAATAGCTCGGCCGTCAATTGTCACAACTGGTTTTACATTGGAGTTGAAAGCGCCGAGTCCGGCAGTTACAACCATTTCCTCTCCAGGCATGAGGTAATTGGAGCTGGTTCCAACCAGCGGTTCAAATTTATCAAGGACCAGCTTTACAGAACCCACCTGATTGGCACAAAAAGCAGCAGCAATGTTTTCTGAATTCTTGACATCATTCTGAAATTTGCTGAGAATGGTGAGTGCCGCAACAGTTGGAGTCATGTGAAAATACGTGTTGATCCAATCCTTCACTTTGTCACCTGTCAATGAATTACCTGCATTTGATTTTGGAACATCCAAAGACAATGGAAGTTTGGTGCCAACTTGTTTGGCCATATCATTGTCAATTGCCAACAATTTCACCCTGAACTCGCCTAGTGCTTGGTAAAGGCTGGCGCCATTGGGGCCTTCGGCAAAATATCTTGTAGGAGCTTCAATATCATCTTCTTTGTACTCGCCGGTCGACTTGTCCAAATCAGACTCTTCCTTGAGTCCTTGTTTATAGGCTTCAATTTTATTGTAAACATCTTCTGCCAGGACCTTGATCTGATCTGCCTTGGGTTTCCAAAGAGCTGCCTTCTCAGAGGTCTTGGGATCTTTGAGCATTTCCTCAAAGTTGGAATAGATCGAATTGTTTGATTCAGTCAACACCGTGTTGGATCCGCTCAAACTGAATTCAACTACTTTGAATGCATTCAATATTTCAGCAGACACGTTTAAGGCAAGAAGGGCAGTCAACACCAAATACATGATGTTGATCATTTTCTGCCTGGGATCCTTGGGTAGTGCCATATCTTATGTTGAGTAATTCTTAAATGATGATTGGATTATCCTCGGGTTTGCATGGCAGACAACATGTTTCCATAAACACTGTTCAAACTGCTCAGGTTTTTCGCAAGCAATGAAATCTGCTCCTGTGTTTTCTTTGCATCACCGGCACCGTCTGTAAGTGATTGACTCGCCTTGGCAAGGTTTTCGTAGAAAGTTCCCATCATCTTAAGATGATTGCTCATGTCACTGATTTCTGATTCATAGACTTTATTGAGCGAAGCAAGATTCTTATTCAACGCAGACATCTGTTCTTGGAAAGCCTTGGAACTGTCAGCTGCTGCATTGAACTGTTGAAGAGACTGGGCTGTATTTGCATAAGCGTCTTTCAGTCCAACCAACGCATTGGAAGCATCGTTCGTTTTATTGGTGAAGTTGGCAGATGCTGCAACCATATCCCCTACAGATGCAAGGCCAGAGATGGTAGTATTGAGTTTTGTAAAACTCTCGTTGAGCTTTTTAAGTTGCTCGGGATTGATTTCCTTTTCTATCAACTTCTTGATTTCATCGTTGGCAGGTGAGTTGTCTGCATTTTTTTTCAGTGCTTCTGCCACCTCAGCCATTTCATTACCAGCGGGAGGAAGAAAAGCGTAAAGAAGAAAGATGGCAGCTTCGGTAAGCAAACCAACGGTCAGCATAAAATCAGCAAACGATTTGTGAAGGAGTTTAGCCCATGCACCAAAAATTACAACCGCCGCACCTACACTGACAATCGTATTTACTGTTTTTTCGAGTTTTTTTGATTGAAGAAACATGTAAGGAATTTTAGAAAATTAGAATTATTTCTTAGCCATAGGTGGAAGATCAATGACACAGCGAAAACCTATATAAGATTTGGCTGTATCCTGGTATTCGTACACCCGGGTGCTGTTTTGAAGGAAATATCCGATATCTTTCCAACTACCACCTCTTACTACTTTTCTTTTCATACGGGGTGGATCAGATTCAAGGGCATTGTAGCGGATATCCGGATTCATGTCATTCTGAAAATTATAAGCTCCTTCGTAAAAAAGGGAAGAAGTCCATTCTGCAACATTACCAGCCATGTTGTACAACCCAAAATCATTTGGCCAATATGCATCTGCTCTTACGGTATACAATCCTCCGTCTTCGGGATAATTTCCTCTTCCTGGCTTGAAGTTGGCCAACAAACAACCTTTTTTATTTCTCAAGTATGGACCTCCCCATGGATAGGGTACCTGTGAGCGACCACCTCTTGCCGCATATTCCCACTGGGCCTCGGTAGGCAACCTGAAATCAGATTCCTGGATGCGCCCCTTTGACTCTAAAAATGAATTCAAATATTGTGTTCTCCATGCACAAAATGCGCTGGCCTGTTTCCAGCTAACACCTACAACAGGATAATTGCCGTATGCGGGATGAGAAAAATATTTTTTGGCATAAGGTTCATTGTATGAATAGCTGAAATCACGGATCCAAACAAGGGTGTCAGGATAGATGGCAGTGCTGTCTCTCACAATGAAATTTCCTCTTGGCTGATTGGCGTTTTCACGCTTGGCAGCTTCCCTGAGATCAAAAAACTCAGATTTGTATAATAACTTTCTGATGTCTAATTCTTTCTTGCCGTTGATTCTGTTGTCTGGAGTAATGATCAATGCGCTGAGCTGCTCCTGCATTTTGGGATCATTCCATTTGATGGCTTTTGCCTTGACCCAATCGATGGCGCTTGAACCATCAGGAAATTGTTTTTTGTAATTCAGCACAGATGCTGCAATTGAATCTCTGACCCAGTATACAAATTGACGGTATTCGTTGTTGGTAATCTCCGTAGCATCCATCCAAAAATCATTCATGGATACTTGCTTGTTTCTGGCAGTATAGGATGAGCTGATGTCTTCATCTGAAGGACCCATGTGAAAGGTTCCTGCTGGTATATATACCATGCCAAATGGCCTGGGGAAAATATATTTTCCTCCGATTTCCGTTCCCTTGACTTGGCCATCACTGATGGGCGTTTTTTTGGACTTGCCGATGTTTCCACAACTGCTGATGGTTACCAAAAACATCATAGACGCAGAAAAGTGAAGCAAAAAGCCTTTCATCTTGAATTGCGGTTTAGTAAGCATACAGACAAATATATACCAATTTATAGTATGTAATTTTAACGTATTCAGTTAATAATGAAAATTTTAACAAGCTGAAAACAGACCAAAAACCAAGACCTACAACGAGGATTTCTGTTGATTATTGCCTGTTTATTCGGGTGATTTTGTTAACAAAAGCTTAAGAGCATCTGCTGAATGGTCAACAGGTGACCTGCAAGTATAATCATGACAGACATAGAATTGTGATTTTTCGCCAATGGGCCTGTTTTGAAGCAAGGGAATTCTTTCGTCCGTCTGTTGACCAATGACCAAGACTTTGTTGGGCAGAAAAGCAAGATGAATGCCTGAAGAACTGCTCAAGGCATCTTGGCCAATGATTGCCAACTCCCGGATTCCATGGTACATCTCCATCAAAAGACATCCCCATTTTCCAAATGAGCTTGGATATTTTGCCAATGTTGTCTCAACTCCTTCGAGCATTTTTAAGGACCTGATCCTCCAATCGGATCGGTTGAAAATGATTCCCAATCTGCTGAGATTCCAGGCCATAATGCTGTTGCCGCTTGGGACTGCACCATCATACAAATCAACTTTTCTGACCAATACCTCGTTGTGATAATCAGGTGTGAAATAGAAATAAATATCCTGCTCATCACTGAAGTACTCAATAACATATTCAGCCAGCTCAGAGGCCAGATGCAGTTCTTTCAACGATCCAGTTGATTCATGAAGCATAATCAGAGATTGAATCAGGTATGCCATATCATCCAAAAAAGCAGGAAACCGGGACTGGTTGTTTTTGAAGGTATGTTTCCATCTCTTGCCTTCCTGGTCGTAAAAAGAACTGATTAGAAATGCAATATTGCTAACCGCAAGATCTTTCCAATCTGATTGGCGAAAAACATTTGCTGCCTGAAGCAGGGCAGTTGACAAAAGGGCATTCCAGCCCAGAATGATCTTATCGTCCAATCCGGGTCTCACACGACTGGCTCTTGCCTGAAGCAATGCCTGTTTTGCATTCAACAATATTGATGAAGCCTGATCCATGGTAAGTTGATGGGTTGTTGCCCAAGCTTCAATGGAACTGCTGGTGAATAAAATATTGCTGTGCTCCCAATTTCCACCAGACTCCACTTTAAAATATTCGCCGATGATGTTGGCATGCTCTCCTACCGTTGCATCAAATTCATCCTTGCTCCAAACATAAAATTTTCCTTCCACCCCTTCACTGTCTGCATCCAATGCTGCGTAAAATCCACCACTTGGATCCAGCATCTCACGCTTTAAAAATTCAATTGTTTCCACAACAACCCTTTTGATTTCCTGGTCATTGGTAACCTGATAGGCTTCGGTCAGGACCGTCAACAATAAGGCATTGTCGTAGGCCATTTTTTCAAAATGAGGCACCTTCCATTGTCCATCAGTTGAATACCTGCAAAATCCCCCTCCCACATGATCATAGATTCCACCCCGCATCATCTTTTTCAAACTCAATAAAGCTTGGTCCAGCGCTGCATCATTGTCAAAAAAATGATGGTACCTGAGTAAAAATTGAATGGAATAGGTTTGAGGGAATTTAGGTGCATGTCCAAATCCTCCATCTACCCGATCAGCAGCTGCCATGAGCTGATTAAAAATTTTTCCAACCTCTGCGGATCTGATAAAATCAGAGGCGGATGACTCCAGGTTGATTGTATTTTTCAATACTACTTGATTGGATTTTTGCAAATGTTCCAATAAATTTTTTGCCTGCAACTCAATCTCTGTCCTTCGCTTCATGAAAGCATCGTGCAACTGAACCAACAACTCTTTCCATGAAATGCGCTGAGGGATGGATTGCGGAGGAAAATAGGTTCCTCCGTAAAATGGTTTCCCATCTGGTGTCAGGAACATATTCAAGGGCCATCCTCCTTGTCCGGTGATGGCCTGCAAGGCATCCATGAAAAAATGATCCAGATCCGGACGTTCTTCGCGATCTACTTTGATGCATACGAAATACTTGTTCATCAAGAGAGCGGTCGATGGATCTTCAAAACTCTCATGCTCCATGACATGACACCAATGACAGGCTGAATAGCCAATGCTCACGAGGATGAGCTTGTCTTCCTCCCTTGCTTTTTGCAATGCCTCCTCTGTCCATGGATACCAATCAACCGGATTGTATGCATGTTGAAGCAGATAGGGACTGGTTTCGAGGATCAACCTGTTGGGAACGTTCATAAAAAAAAGAACCCCGAAACTTCGGGGATTTGATTATTTGGATCCGATAGATGCTTTCAAAAACTTTTCGAGGGCAGCCACCATGGAGGGCACTTGCGGCTCAGGAGCTTTGACCTGAAGATTCAGACCTGCTTCCTCGATGGATTTGGAAGTATTGTTGCCAAATGCGCCGAGCAGCGTACCATTTTGATGAAAGTCTGGAAAATTTTCCAGCAGGCTTTTCACCCCACTTGGAGTGAAAAAGCAAACCATATCAAAATCATGGATCGCAATTTTGGATTTTACATCACTGCTGATGGTGCGGTACATGAATGGTGTTACGTATTCACAATTGTGAGACCTCAACCAGTTCACAATTTCATTGTCCTGCTGATTTTCAGAACATGGATACATAAATTTTTCATTTTCCTTGTGCCTGTTGATGACATCAAACAAACCTTTGTTGGTTCCATCAGCACTGTAAAATACTTTGCGCTTTCTGTAGAGAATGAACTTTTGAAGATAGAGTGCCACTGCTTCACTGATGCAGAAATATTTGGTATCCTGTGATACTGCTATTTTCATTTCCTCACAAATGCGAAAGAAATGGTCGATGGCATTTTTACTGGTCAATATGATTGCAGAATAATTTCCGATTTCAATCTTCTGCTTTCTGAACTCCTTGCAAGGGATTCCTTCCAGCTGAATGAAAGGCATGAAGTCCATTTGAACATTGTACTTACTGGCAATTTCGAAATAAGGGGATTTGGGAGATTCTGGCTTAGGTTGGGTAATGAGGATCTTCTTGACGGCTTTTTTCCCGCCGCTTTCTGATTTCTTTCCGTTTTTTGTCATACCCACCTTCAAATAATGCACAAAATTACAAAAAATTTATAGCGCAGACCCACTTCAACCGCTTATTAACCAAATTTTTTATGTTCTGTGGAAAATTTATGAAAAAAATTAAACAGAAAGGCATCAATAAAGCAATGCCTTACAGCACCCCTCCCGTGAGCAGAAAAAGTGCTTGGGATGCGAATTTAATGAGCATGGCTGTGGGTAATATTTCAATCGAAATGAATGCAAGCAGTATATTGAAAATACCCGCCTTGGTCTGTAACCCAAAAATTCTGAATGCATTGATGATGCGGACCAAAAACAAAAATCCAATCACGTAAAGTACTGTGTTGAAGATTTGATTGTTTCCATCAATGCCACTGAATGCCATCATAAATGAAGAAACCAACATCACCACTCCCATGATTTTATTATTCAGAAAAACCAGAAAACTGTACTGTTCAAAAATCTCTTTTTGCTTGAACATCCACCCTAAAAACTGCAGAAAAAAATATTTAAAAAAATAGACAATTGATAAGGTGGCCCATACAAACAACATGACCTGCCAACGATCCATGCCAATCAACTTGTCATTGCTTCCGAGTCCTAAAAAAATAAAGAAACTTGCAGACAAGACAAAGAGCAAGTTGAGCAGTACAGATGGGAGACTCCACATCATCATGGCATCTTTCTTTTGCCTGAAAAGAAATCCTTGATTGAAATAAACCAGAAATACTTTATCAAAATACTCCCTCCAAAAATTTCGAATCAAACCAAGCAAGAGAAAGAGTCCAGCAAAGCTGTAGAAAATCCATTCCAAGCGGGTGGTCTTTTTTTTGCTCAGGAATGTGCCAATCGCATTTTTTGTAATTGCATAAGAGTCTTGCTCTTTTAGGTATGCAGATACATAATCCCCGTATATACTTTGGTAACCCTTTTCAAACTTAAATGTATTCAACTCAGCTGCCGTCAATGGTTTATGGTTCAGAATAAACGAATGATAGGCAGAATCAGGCAGAACTTGAGCAGTATCCTGAGCAATTGATGAAACTGACATCAAAAAATAAAAACAAATCAAAGAAAGAAATCTCTGCATGGCATGTAAAATTAATCCTTTCAGCTTGTATGCTAAAACATTGTCGAGAATCCAAGATGGATCTTGGATGACTTGATACCAAAAGCCTGCTGATCGCTTTTACCCAGCGCATAGGCCAATGTAAACATACCTGATCTGGTCTTGAAATTCAATCCCAATCCCGCTCCTAGAAAATTGCTGTTGGTTTTTTTCCCCATGATATTTTTCTGGACAACTGCCAGGTCGATGAAACTGAAAATATTTGAACTCCTGTCCAACAAATAACGATATTCAATGGTACCGATTGCATACGATGAAGCAAAAATACTCTCTTCATCAAATCCCCTCAATGTTTTGATGCCGCCAATTTGATACAATTCGTTCAGGTACAATTGTCTGCCATACATTCCTGCAGCATGTAAAGAAGTTTTCAAGGTTGAGAATTGCCCCAACCGATTGAATCGATCGACTTTTAACTTCAGATTTGATTGAACAGAGGACATGGATATGGCATCGTATAGTTTTCCTACATCAAATGGATTGCCATTGATATCTTGTTTGATGGATAAAACCGCCTCCTGTTTTCTGATTTTTTTCAAGCCTGAGCCAATGGAAAGATTCCAATCCGTTCCCTTGATCGGATTCCAGAGATCATCTGTGCTGCGTCCTGTCCACTCTACTCCTAAAGATGTATTGCTGAGGTCAAGAAATGACTGAAGGTTGCTGGTTTGTTTGATCAATTGGGTATCCACAAAAAGGACATTGCTGATGTTTTGTTTCAGTTGAATCTTGATCCATTGCCTTTGGTCCAATGCATATTGCCATCCAATGCTTGATAAAAGATTTATATAACTGGAGTCCTTTTTCAACATATTAAAGCTGAACTCAACTCCCATATTGGAGTTAAATACAAAAGGTCTTGCAAAATGGATGTGCAACCTGGGTGACTGGATCTGCAATTGTTGCCAATTC
>Ga0209358_10002617_pt1 | contig 13591 bp, 9 predicted proteins | sample LauGreFa1BDMLBSN_2_FD_187574 | JGI IMG/M metagenome (GOLD analysis project Ga0209358, IMG submission 187574) | Freshwater lake microbial communities from Lake Michigan, USA - Fa13.BD.MLB.SN (SPAdes) (version 2) | ecosystem: Environmental > Aquatic > Freshwater > Lake | place: Lake Michigan, USA... | reverse complement strand
TTAAAATTGTGAATCGCTGCAGCCGCTTGTTCTAAAACTTGTGGTGGTAAGATAGATGGGCCTGAATTAAAATTGTGCAGTTGCATTAGTTGAAATAAATTATTTAAATTCTTTTTTAATCAATTAGTAAGGTTATCAAATTAGGCTTCGCTGTTACTGTTGCCTATATGAACGGTTGATCCGCTTTCTGCATCATCGACTGTGGTTACCCCTCCTGAAACTACGTATTTCATTGCCTCAGATGCATTCACCCCTTTGGGCATTTTTTTAATTCGATCTGCGGAAACAATATAAGTAATGCCTGAAATTGCATAGGAATGCGGAACATATACAGTTACAAAATCTTTTAGTCCGAAATGTTCTGTGTTTTTTTGAGTGATAAAACCTATTCTCCACACATCAGTTGCATCAACATTGACTAAAACGGGTTGGTCAAATTTTTTCTTATTTCCCGCAAATGCTTCTAAAAAATCTTTGACAGAAGAATAAATAATTTTAACACCGGGCGTTTTTTCTAAAAGCTTATCAAAGATGGACACTAATCTTTCTACAAAAAATAAAGAAGACAACCACCCTACCAATAATACAAGTGTTATTGCGACCACAAAACCAAGTCCTGTAACTTTAGGAATTTGACCATTGACTTCGGCGAATTGTAAAGGGAAAATAAAATTGAGCAGGTTAGGTAAAAAATTATCTACCCAATTAAACAAACTAACCACCACCCAAATAGTCACACCAATCGGGGCTAAAACGACTACACCTTGAAAAAATAACTGCGCAACCGAACTTAAGATCTTTTTTCGAATGACTTGTTGCCTTAAACTGGGCATTTTGAATGGGTTTAGGCTCAAATTTCAAACAATTTTGCCATTTGACATAAAATATAAAAAAATAACCCTGGAAACTTTGAAAACCCGATTAGTTTCCATAGTTTTGCGCCTTCAAATCAACCTATGGAAGATAGAATAGTTAAGAAAGCGCAGGAATTGATGTTCCAAACAGGGGTGAAACGTGTTACTATGGATGACTTAGCAACCCAATTGGGCATTAGCAAAAAGACCATTTATCAATATTATAAGGACAAGGATAGTTTGGTTTCGGCAGTCGTGGAAAAGGAGCTGAACAATCATGCACATATTTGTAACACCAGCATGGTACTTGCGGAAAATGCAGTTCATGAAATTTTTCTTTTAATGGCGGTGATTCAGGAAATGTTTAATAGGATGAACCCACTCGCATTGTTTGAGATTGAAAAATATTACCCTTTGGCTTTTGAAAAAATTAAAACGCATAAAGACGATTTTATTTATTCAATGATCAGTAAGAATTTGGAAAAAGGAATCAATGAAGGTTTATACCGAAAGGAAATAGATATCAATATTCTATCAAAATATCGACTTGAAACTAGTTTAATACCTTTTAATATTCATGTTTTTCATCCAAGCAAATTTGATTTGCTAAAAGTGAATTTGCAAATCATAGAACATTTTGTATATGGCGTTGCCACTTTGGAAGGTCATAAACTAATGGATAAATACAAATCAGAAACCCTAAGTAAATAAATATCAATTAATATACCAATGAAACAATTTTTTATCCTTTGTGCTGTTTTAATACTAAGTGTGAATTCGCAGGCACAAAACAAAACAAAGCAAGTGCATGCGTTCTCACTTGAGGAATGCGTAACCTTTGCGAAAAATAACAATGTGCAAATAAAAAATTCACTACTTGCGATTGATGCACAAATTCAAACCAATCGTGAAATTGGTGCTGCTGCTTTTCCAACTATTGGAACTAATGCAGGCGTGAATGATTTTATAAAAATACCTACCTCTTTATTACCGGCACAAATATTTGGTGGCGCAGCTGGAACCTACATACCAGTGCAGTTTGGTACCAAATACAATGCGAACTATGGTGTTAATTTTCAACAACTATTATTTGATGGCCAAGTATTTGTGGCTTTGAAAGCAAGGGCATCTTCACTAGAGTGGCAAAAGAAAAATGCTGCATTAACGGAGGAGGCAATTAAAACAAATATTTATAAAATTTATTACCAATTATCCGCAAGCAAAACACAACTTAATATTTTAGATGCAAATATTGAACGCTTATCAAAATTAGCGCATGATGCAGAAGTGATGTATAAAAATGGATTTGCAGAAAAATTAGACGTGGACAAGGTAAGTGTTCAATTAAATAATTTACAAACCGAGAAATTAAAAGCAAACAATAGTGTCGCTATTGGTTTTATGGGATTAAAAATGTTAATGGGAATGCCCGTAAATGATAGCTTAGCCTTAACCGAAGTGATTGATGAGAAAAGTTTAGATAAGGATATTTTAGTGGAGAATGATTTTCAATATGGGGTAAGAAAAGATTTTCAATATTTAAGTGAAACGAAAAAATTATCAGAATTCAATGTTAAGCGTTATCAATTAGGCTACTTACCTACCATTAGCTTTTCAGGAAATACTTCAAAAAATGCAATGCGTACAAAATTTGATTTTTTTGAAGGGGGTAGCTGGTTTAACACGACCATGGTGAGCTTAAATATAAATCTGCCTTTATTCAATGGATTTGCGAGAGATGCAAGATTGAAAAAAACAAAAATTGAATTAAAGCAAATTGAAAATCAAATTAGTGCTTTAAAAAACAATATTGACAATGAAATTACGCAAGCCAAACTAAATTTTATGTCATCAGTAGCTACCATGCAGTTTCAAAAAAAGAATATGCTATTAGCAGAAACGGTTTACCAACAAACAAAAAAGAAATTTGAAACGGGTACCGGCTCCAATACTGAAATTTCAGCGTCACAAGCGGATTTAGTGGCTGCGCAGAATAACTATATGAATGCCTTATATAGCGCATTAATTGCGAAAGTAGATTTACTTAAAGCAACAGGAAAATTATAAAATAAAATACACTGCAACTTTGAATGCAGAAAAATAATAAATGATAAAATCAAACATAATGAAAAATTACGCAACATTAATTATCGGATCATTGGTATTGTTTTTAGTCGCTTGTGGTGGCGATAAAAATTCAGTAGAAGCTAAAAAAACAGCTTTGGCTAATTTAAAAAAACAAGCATTAGAAATTAGCATCAACATTGCTAATCTTGAAAAAGAAATCAAATCGATGGGCGGCGCTAAAGCTGATAAAACCATTTTAGTTTCAATTGATACGATTAAAACTCAGGTGTTTGACCATTACATTGAGCTTCAAGGAAAAATTGAATCCGAAAGTGTTTCATATATAACTCCCCGAGCTGGTGGCGGTCAAGTAAGATCTCTTTATGTTAAAAGAGGAGATATTGTAAAAAAAGGGCAATTATTATTGCAATTAGATAATAGCTTAATTAAGCAAAGCGCGGCTGCGGCATCTCAAAATATTGAAACACTTAAAGCACAAGCTGCCTTAGCAAAATCAGTATATGAAAAACAAAAGAATTTATGGGAACAAAATATTGGCAGCGAAATTCAACTGTTAACTGCAAAAACAAATGCGGAAGCATTGGCTAGTCAGCTAAAAGGAGCTACTGAGCAAGTAGGCGTAATTAAAGACCAATTGGCTTACACTAGTATTTATAGTGATGTGGATGGTGTTGCAGAAGAAGTAAATATACATGTGGGAGAAATGTTTATGGGTGCTGGTCAAATAAAAATAGTAAATACACAAAAATTAAAAGCAACCGCATTGGTTCCCGAAAACTATACTGGAAAGGTACATGTAGGTAGTGATGTTTCTTTGAACTTTCCAGACATGCAAAAAACAATAGCAACAAAAATTAGTGTAATGGGTAAAGTAATCGACCCATTAAGCAGAAGCTTTTTTATTGAAACTAAATTAGCGCCCAACAGTGATTTTAGACCCAATCAATTAGTACAAGTAAGAATTAAAGATTATTCTAAAGCAAACGCCTTAAGTATCCCGATCAATATTTTACAAAATGATGAAAAGGGTAAATTCATTTATGTATCCATAAATGAAAATGGAAAAATGATTGCACGTAAAAAAATGATTACTGTAGGCGAGTTTTATGGTGACAATATGGAAGTATTAAGTGGCTTAGTTGTAGGTGATGTTATTATTACTACTGGATATCAAAATTTATTTGATGGCCAGTTTATCACAACAGTAGCTAAATAAATAAATCAAATCATTAATAGATTACTATGTCGACAATTCAAAATATAAAAGAAAAATTTAAGGAGTTTAAACCTACTTCTTGGAGTATCACCAACAAAACTTCGATATACCTACTTATGTTATTTATAAGCTTAGGCGGTATTTTTCAGTTTTTGACACTACCTAAGGAACAGTTTCCTGATATTATTATCCCTACCATATTTGTACAAACTGTTTATGTGGGTAATTCACCCAAGGATATTGAAAATCTGGTAACGGGGCCTATCGAAAAGCAAATCAAGGGTATTACTGGAGCGAAAATTACAAAGTTCACTTCCAACTCACAACAGGATTTTTCGGCGATTACCATTGAGTTTGGGACCAATGTTCCTACCGATGTGGCTTTACAAAAGGTGAAAGATGCGGTTGATAAAGCCAAATCTGATTTGCCAAATGATTTAACGCAAGCACCGAGGGTTATTGAGATTAGTTTGAGCGAACAGCCCATTATGTATGTAAATATTAATGGCAATTACGATTTAGTGCAGTTATCCAAATATTCAGAGTTATTAAAAGATAAGTTGGAGAATATTTTTCAAATCAATAGAATTGATATTGTAGGCGCGCCTGAAAGAGAATTTCAAATTAACGTAGATAATTATAAAATGCAAAGTGCGGGTATCACTTTTGATGATATCACTTTTGCTATTCAACGTGAAAATTTAGATTTATCTGGTGGTTTATTAGAAGTAGGCTCAATGAATCGTAACCTGCAACTAAAAGGCCAATTAAAAAATGCCAATGATATTAGTAATATCATTGTTCGTAACACCAGTGGTGCTGCTATATATTTAAAAGATGTAGCGAGTATCGTGGATACGGTAAAAACCAATGAAAGTTATGCGCGTTTAGATGGTAAAAATGTAATGACCTTAAATATTATTAAAAGAAGTGGTGAAAACTTAATCGCTACTTCTGATGCTGTAAAAAAAGTGGTTGATGAAACTATATTAAATGATTTTCCGTCAGATTTAAAAGTGGTTATATCTGGTGACCAAAGTATTAGAACCAGAAGTTCATTTACTGAATTAGTTAACTCGATTGTTATTGGATTTGTACTTGTATTAATTGTACTTATGTTTTTCATGGGTGTGACCAACGCCTTCTTTGTTGCCTTATCAGTTCCTTTGAGTATGTTTGTTGCCTTTGTATTTATACCAGGTGCTGAACTAATTGTAGGAAACAGTATCACCCTTAACTTTATCGTACTATTTGCACTCTTGTTTGGATTGGGTATTATAGTAGACGATGCCATTGTGGTTATTGAAAACACGCATCGTATTTTTATTCAGGGTAAAGGAAAATTATCAGCTACAGTTTCTGCGAAAATGGCAGCAGGTGAAGTATTTGTTCCAGTGTTAGCTGGTACCATTACTACATTGGCGCCCTTTTTCCCATTATTGTTTTGGCCTGGTTTGATTGGTAAATTTATGATTTACTTACCTACGATGTTAATATTTACATTAACCGCTTCCTTATTGGTGGCGTTTATCATGAACCCGGTTTTTGCGGTTGATTTTATGAACCATGAAGAAGAAAGTGAGGAAGAAAGATTAAAAAACAGGGCTAAGATATTTAAGCAAAAGGGATTTTGGATCCCCGTAATCGTTGGCGTTTTGTTTGATTTAACTGGGTATACATTTTTAGGTAACCTACTTATTTTCTTTATGATACTAGTAGTAGTCAATAGATATTTTATTGCTTCTGCTATTCATAAATTCCAAACAATCACTTTACCTAATTTAATGGGTATGTATGAAAATGGTTTGCGCCGTGCATTAACAGGTTGGAGACCCGTTAAATTATTAATTGGCACTTTTGTATTATTAGTTGTTTCGTTTGTTGTTTTTGGAATTAGCGTTGCTAAGGGTCGTGTAGGAATTGAATTTTTCCCTGTGGGTGATCCCAATCAATTATATGTTTATTTAAAATTACCTGTAGGTACACAAGTAGGATATACTGACTCTGTAACCAAAGTGCTTGAAGCCAAAGTAAATAAAGTACTAGACAATGAGCCCGGTAAGAGAAATCCAATTGTTGAAAGTATTATTTCCAATGTGGCAGTAGGCGCAGGCGACCCAATGCGTGGTGACCGAAGCCCGCACGCAGAATTAGGGCGATTACAAATTAATTTTGTTGAATTTGAAAAACGGGATGGTAAATCAACCGCTCCATATTTGGATGCGATTCGTGCACAATTAAAAGGAATACCTGGTGCTGAAATAACAGTAGCACAGGAACAAAGCGGTCCCCCAACGGAACCCCCTATTAATATTGAAATTCAAGGGGATGATTTTGATAATTTAATAAAAACTGCAGTGGGTTTAAAAAACTATTTAGATTCGGTGCAGGTGCCGGGCGTGGAAGAATTAAAAATGGATGTGGACTTACAAAATCCAGAATTAACTTTAACGGTAGATCGTGAGCGTGCACTAATTGCCGGGGTTTCATCAGCGCAAGTAGGTATGCAAATTAGAACCGCTTTATTTGGTAAGGAAGTTTCAAAAATTAAAGATGGCAAGGAAGAATATAAAATTCAATTACGTAATGAAAGTTTACAACGTAAAAACTTAGTGGATATATTGAATATGCGTTTATCCTTTAGAGATATGGCAGCAGGTGGTATGGTTAAAAATATTCCTATTAGCTCATTGGTAAAAGTAGAACCTACCAATACCTTAGGTAGTGTAAGACGTAAGGATCAAAAACGCCTTATTCAATTAAGTTCAAATGTATTATTAGCGCAAGGCTTTAACCCTACTTCCGTAAACGCGGTTATTGCACAATACATTTCAAATTTTAATGGCTTACAAGAAGGGGTTACCATTAAGCAAACTGGCGAAAACCAACAGCAATTAGAAACAGTAAGCTTTTTAGGAAAAGCGTTGATCATTGCATTAATGTTGATCCTTTTCACTTTGGTGTTACAGTTTAATTCTATTTCAAAATCGGTGATTATTTTAACAGAGATTTTATTTAGTATCATTGGCGTATTATTAGGATTCTCCATATTTGGTATGAAAGTATCTGGAGTAATGACCGGCTTAGGTATTGTAGGTTTAGCAGGTATCGTTGTGAAAAATGGTATATTAATTATTGAATTCACCGATGTATTAAGAGCAAGAGGCATGAAAACCAAAGAGGCATTAGTGCAAGCAGGTAAAACCAGGATTATCCCTGTATTACTTACAGCATTGGCTGCCATCCTAGGCTTTATCCCTATCGCCATTGGATTTAATATCAATTTTGTAACGCTGTTTAGTGAATTAAACCCACATATCTTTTTTGGTGGCGATAGCGTTTCCTTCTGGAAACCATTAAGCTGGACCTTAATTTTTGGATTGATATTCGCGTTTTTCATGACCTTGTTTATTGTACCTGCGATGTATTTAATCGCTGAACGTTTACGCCGTCCAATGCGTCGTCACTTTGGTGGTAAATGGATTAGCATGTTGGGAATACCTCCATTAACTTTTATCTTTTTACCATTAATGTTTGTGACTGCTTTCATTCACAGAAGAAATGAGAAAAGAAGAAACGCAAACAATAATGCAAATGGTGATAAAACAATTAATGGTTCATGGTATTAAACCATCAGTAGATTTAGTTTAATTATTGCAGTGAATCAATTATAGCAAATCGATTAAAGCAAGTAAACTATACCAAAAAGCCCTCCTCCGAAATTCGGAGGAGGGCTTTTTTATCTGCGGTATAATTTCTTACTGCTATTCGTTACCAAATTGGCAATCGTAATTATACATTAATCAATCCAGTGGTGTTTACCAGAACTTAATATATAAGGCGGATAATATCATCAATATCGAAACGATTAATACCAATGTGGTGTTATCTACTTTAAACATTGACTTATCTGATACAAAAGCCTTTGGATTTACTTTTGGTCCAAATAATGTAATCACTACCATCAATATGGCAGTTATAATTCCTGCAATACCCATCGCAACTAAAAATGGAATTTTATATACGCCCGCGCTATTCGGATACGCTGTATAATAGAATGTTTCATTGCCAAATACCATCGGCGCAAATTCATTATAGAATAAGGATAAAATAAAACCACCTAAGATACCTACTACAGCAGCAGTTCCTGTCGTACGTTTCCAAAACATACCTAATACAAATACCACCAATACGCCTGGGCTAATAAAGCCGGTATACTTTTGAATAAATGTAAATCCACCTGCGCCTCCGATACCTAAAATATCATCCCAAGTAAATAGTACACTAATACACATAGCGCATATAACCACCCATCTTCCCATATTCACTAACTTTTGCTCACTCGCTTCTTTGGCAAAATATTTTTTATAAATATCTAAAGTGAAAATGGTACTAATGCTATTTGATTTACCTGCTAAGGAAGCAACGATAGCTGCAGTAAGTGCTGCTAGTGATAAACCTTTTATACCCGTAGGTAAAAATGCCAATACCGCAGAGTACGCACCATCCATACCACCCACCAAATGATTTAAATGTCCATTTTTGTGAAGTACATAAGCCGCGATACCCGGTAACATTACAATGACGGGCATTAATAATTTTAATAAAGCGGCAAATAATATTCCTTTACGCGCAGTAGGCAAATCAGACCCTAGCGCACGTTGTGTAATATATTGATTACATCCCCAATAATTTATATTCAAAATCCATTGGCCTGCGGCATACATCGCAATACCTGGAAGAATCATATACTTGTCTATGTATTCCTGCGAAGAGGCCGCATTGGGCTTGTCCATCACCATATGAAAATGTTCGGGCGCTTGTTGCATTAATGTAGTAAATCCAGATATGATTCCGCCACCCATGCCAAATTTTTCACTCACCATGGATAATGCCATATAGGTAGTGGCCAATCCGCCAATAATTAAAACGGTTACTTGTATAACATCCGTGTATCCGATTACTTTCATCCCGCCCAAGGTAATAAACACGGCGAAGATGGCTAAGCAAACAATAATTTCATGTAAATGATTTTGACCCGGAAGTAATCCATTGATAGCGATGGCACCTAAATATAAAATGGAAGTTAAATTCACAAAGACATATAAAAACAACCAAAAAATGGCCATGATTAAGGACACCGTTTCGTTGTACCTCATTTGTAAAAACTGAGGCATGGTGTAAATTTTATTTTTTAAATAAATAGGCATAAACCATACCGCAATAATCACCAACCCCAATGCAGCAATCCACTCATAAGCAGATACGGCAATTCCAACAAAATAGCCATTACCACTCATGCCGATGAATTGCTCCGCTGATATATTAGAGGCAATAAGTGATGCACCAATGGCCCACCAGGTTAAAGATCCTTCCGCTAAAAAGAATGCTTTTGAATCTTGTTCTTTGGTTTGTCTTTTTTTATAAATGTAATATCCATATGATAGGATTAAAACAAAATAGACAAGAAATACAATGTAATCTAATGTGCTTAATTGATAATTCATACGTAATCGATTGGTTTGGTTTTGGTTATTTTGTTACGAACTTATAAACAGTGGTATGCGTATAAGTTTCACCTGGCTTTAATAAGGTACTCGGAAATTTTGCTTGATTGGGTGCATCAGGGAAATGTTGTGTTTCCAAGGTCAATGCACCATGCTTAATATATTGAATGCCATTTTTAGTATGCATTAATGTACCATCTAAAAAATTACCAGAATAAAACTGCAATCCTGGCTCTGTCGTCAATACGGTTAAACTGCGCCCGGTCAAAGGATCATATACATTAGCAACTTCTTGTAAACCTTCCGCTTTATTTAATATCCAATTATGATCATATCCCCCTACTACTTTATCAAGGTCATCTCCAATACGCTTAGCTTGTGTAAAATCCATTGGCGTGCCTTTCACATCCAAGGACTCCCCAGTAGGAATAAGTAAAGCATCCACAGGTGTATATTGATTGGCATTGATTTGTAAAATATGATCTTTGATCGTTAATGACTTTCCTGCAGATAAATTAAAGTAAGCGTGATTGGTTAAATTAATCACAGTAGTTTTATCTGTTGTTGCGGTGTAATCTATTTGAATTCCATTATCTGCTGTTAAGGTATACACCACCTGTACTTTTAAATTTCCTGGATAACCTTCCTCTCCATCCTTACTTTCGTAATTTAATTGAATACTACTATCCCCTGCCAATGGTGTTGCTTTCCATACCACTTTATCAAACCCTTTCAATCCGCCATGTAATGATTGTCCATTATTATTCAATGCTGCGTGGTATTCAACACCATCCACTTTATAAGTTCCTTTAGCAATACGATTCGCATAGCGACCAATCAGTGCACCAAAATAAGGATTAGCCGTTTGCGTAAAACCACTTAAGGAATCATAGCCCGTTAATACATCACCCCAGCTACTGTCCTTTGCTTGTGTAATAATTTTAGTGAGCGCACCACCATAGTTTATAATGCCCACTTGCATGCCATGCGCGTTGGTTAAAGTGTATTCCGTAATGGGCTGGCCCTCAAATTCACCATAAGCTTGGCTGGTCAACTTAACAGTAGTATCCATAGTATTTGTATTATTGGATGAACATGCTTGATTGAATAATGAAATTGCAAGAGTTAAGATAAAACCTTGTAGTACTTTTTTTGACATAAATATTTAAATTATATATAAAGTAAGATGGGGCTATTTTTAATACCCTCTGTAATATAATTATTTTATGTGAGTTCCTTGGGCAATTTTTACCTGATGCACTTTTAAAATATGCATTGTTTGTTGTGCATATACATCAGCTACGGTATGGATGACGGCTTCCACTTCCGATTTTTTTATAATATTTATCGTACAGCCACCAAATCCACCACCCATCATCCTTGCTCCTAATACATGGGGGTTATCCTTGACCGCGTTGACTAAAATGTCTAATTCCGGGCAACTCACTTCATATAATTTAGATAACCCTTCATGTGTTTCATACATCTTTTGACCAAAGGATTTTATATCTCCTGCTAATAAATCCTTTACCGCTAATTGCACGCGTTCAATTTCATCCACTACATATTTACATCGGTTATATACTTTAGTGCCAATTAAGGTTGCCTCTGTTTTTAATAGTTCATCCACCTGTTGCCTACTTGCATCACGTAAAGTTTTGATGGATGGATATTTTTTTTGTAAAATTTCAACGCCCTGTTCGCATTCCAAACGGCGGGTATTGTATTCAGATGAGGCTAATGCATGTTTGATTTGTGTGTCAAATAAAACTATCTGATACTCTTTTAAATCTAAAGGATAATAATGGTGTTGTAAGCTCCCACAATCCAATAGCATCACTTGATTGCTTTTCCCATGCAAACTAGCAAACATATCCATGATGCCACATTTAACACCCGCAAATTCATGTTCCGATTGCTGTGTCATTAATGCCATTTGCATCGTACTTAAACCCAGCTGATACATTTCATTCAGCGCAAAAATAACAGCACACTCCACCGCTGCCGAGCTGGATAAGCCAGCACCAATAGGGATATCGCCTTGTATACAAATGTCAAAGCCTTTATCTAGTTCATGGGTAGCAGTGTTCCTTGATACGTTAACAATATGTTTTTGTACCTGTGCGACCACACCAATAATATAATTCACCCAATTGGTTGCATGTGGTAGAATAGCAACAGTAGGGATGATCACGCTTTCATGTAAATCAATCGCATACATATGTATTGCACCATCCGTTCTTTTCGCGATGGCTACTTGCACGCATTTATCAATAGCCGCAGGTAATACAAAACCATTGTTATAGTCCGTATGTTCGCCAATTAAATTAATGCGACCGGGTGATTGCACTACTAAGGAAGCAGATGAATTAAATAACTGTTGAAAGGACACACGAATATCTTGCATTCCTAAATAAATATTAATTGTTGGATTTAAAGTTAATGAACCTTTTGCAAACAAGCTGCAGCAGCATCCAATGTTTCTTTAACTTTAGCGAAACACAAACGAATCACTTTATGATCGGTAGACTTTTGATAAAAGGCGGACATCGGAACAATAGCAATACCAAATTCCCTGACCAATCTTTCCGCAAATACGGTATCGGGTTCATCTGAAATTGTATCATATCGATAACTTTCAAAATAGGAACCAGAGGAAGGTAGGCGGACAAATTTAGTATTGTCCAGTAAGCCTCTTAAGTAATCTCTTTTTTCTTGGTACATGGCACCTATAGATAAATAGGCTTCCTTATTCGTCATATACTCCGCAATCGCTATTTGTTTTGGGGTATCACATCCAAAGGCATTAAACTGATGCACTTTTCGATACTCCTTCATGATATTTTCAGGCGCAATACAATAACCTAATTTCCAACCGGTACAATGGTAGGTTTTACCAAAAGAAAAACAAACAAAAGTGCGCGCAAATAAATCAGGATATTTCATCACTGTTTCATGTTGCTTATTATCATAAATCAAATGCTCATATACTTCATCGCTGATTAAGTACAAGTTATTTGAAAGTACTATTTCTTGTAATATTAAAATATCATCTTTGGTAAATACACGCCCCGTAGGATTATGCGGTGTGTTTACTAGTATCGCTTTTGTTTTGGGCGTAATCGCTGCTTTCACTTTATCCCATGGAATAGTATAATCAGGAAATTCTAATTCAATAGGCACCACAATACCTCCGTTAAAAACAATATTAGGGATATAACTATCATAGGCAGGTTCAAAAATAATTACCTCATCGCCTGGTTGTATAATAGTTGAAAATGCACAAAAAATGGAATAGGTGCCGCCGGGTGTAATGGTGATATTTGTTTCGGGATTAATATTTACATCATATAAATATTTTATTTTCTCCGCCAATCTTTCACGTAATAATGGAACACCATTGGTGTGTGCATATTGATTACCGCCCGATTGCATAGCTTTATTTACACACTCAATCAATTCCGCACTCATTGGAAAATCGGGGAACCCCTGTCCTAAATTGATTGCATTATGCTTTGCCGCCAATTGGCTCATGACCGTAAAAATACTTGTGCCAATATTGGGAAGCTTTGATTGCATACAATTAGATAATTTAAAAATTCAATTGATTAGATAATCGCTTTAATTCGATTTCAGCAATTTTTGCATTGAAGCGCAAGCTTACTAATCTAAATCCAGCTGTTTCAAAGCTTTGTTGGGCTTGCTTTACATCCACCATGGTGGCTTGACCTAACTTATATTTTTGCATCACTAAATCCAATAAGGATTGTGACATTTCAAAATTTTGAATTTCAATCGGGGTTTGCTTTAAACTATTTTTATAGCTCTGATACGTTTTAAATAATTCAGTAGTCAAATCCTGCTCCGTATTTTGCAATTGAATTTTAGCGGACTTGGTATTGATTTCCGCATTTTTAATCGCGCGC
>Ga0209358_10002616_pt1 | contig 13597 bp, 9 predicted proteins | sample LauGreFa1BDMLBSN_2_FD_187574 | JGI IMG/M metagenome (GOLD analysis project Ga0209358, IMG submission 187574) | Freshwater lake microbial communities from Lake Michigan, USA - Fa13.BD.MLB.SN (SPAdes) (version 2) | ecosystem: Environmental > Aquatic > Freshwater > Lake | place: Lake Michigan, USA... | reverse complement strand
ATGGGTTGTGTGATACAAGCGGGCCTTGGTCAAGCGCCAACCCGACAAGCTGCTATTAAAGCGGAACTTCCTAATAAAGTGATTTGTACTACAATTAATAAGGTTTGTGCAAGTGGGATGAAATCAGTAGCTATTGCTGCACAAAATATTATGCTAGGTGATGCGGATGTGATTATTGCAGGTGGCATGGAAAGTATGAGTAATGTCCCTTTTTATAATATGCAACAAAGATGGGGCAACAAATATGGGGATGTAAGTTTGTTGGATGGCTTAGCGAAAGATGGATTAACTGATGTGTATGATAATATAGCCATGGGTAATTTTGCTGATAGTTGTGCGAAACAAAATAATATATCAAGACAGGAGCAAGATAATTTTGCGATTCAAAGTTATAAAAAATCACAATCAGCATCAGAGCAAGGTTTTTTTAAGCAGGAAATAATACCGGTGGTCATTCCGCAAAAAAAAGGAGATCCAACTAGTATAGATAAAGACGAAGAACCTTATAAAGTAAATTTTGATAAAATTGCACAATTAAATGCTGCATTTAGTAAAGAGGGAACAGTGACTGCAGCCAATGCTTCAACTATGAATGATGGCGCAGCCGCATTGTTGTTGATGAGTAAAAAGAAAGCAAATGAATTGGGATTAAAACCAATCGCAATCATTAAAGGGTTTGCTGATGCGGAGCAAGACCCTCGATTGTTTACAACGACTCCTGCCTTGGCTTTGCCAAAAGCATTGGCGAAAGCGGGTATTGAAAAAGAGGCAATTTCTTATTTTGAATTTAATGAAGCTTTTTCAGTAGTAGGTTTGGTGAATACTTCCTTATTAAAAATAGACCCAACTAAAGTAAATGTACATGGAGGTGCAGTATCCTTAGGTCATCCATTAGGATGTAGTGGCGCGCGTATCTTGGTTACCCTTATTCATATTTTACAAAAAAATAAAGCACAATTTGGTGCAGCTGCTATTTGCAATGGGGGTGGAGGCGCAAGTGCAATGGTGATAGAAAGTTGCTAGTTTTTTAGTTCGCTGCTTGTTCAACAATTTCTTCCATTTGAATACCACCATGGCTTTCATCATAAGTGCATTCGCCATTTTTGATTAATAAAATCTGTGGGGATTCATGGTATACACTAAATTTTTCAGCAATCGCATTGGAAATCGGTCTGTAATTCAACAAGTCTAAATAGTAGAATTGTATGGACTCAGGCGCTGCTGATCTTTCCATTCTTGCCATAGCCATTTTGCTGATGCTGCAGGTGGTGCTATGTTTAAGTATGACTTGTGGTATAGTAAAGGATAAATCTTTTATTGTTTCCAGTTGATTTAGGTCGGTTAATGGGATCCAGTTCATGATAATTATGAGTTTTGCAGCACAAATTTACTTAATTTCCTTCAGTTATATTATTGCATTTTTACCCCTATTTACAGCATTAGTTTAATTAACTTTGAGCTATAATAAATAATATGAATTTACAATTATCCAAGCCGATTGTTTTTATTGATCTTGAAACTACAGGCATCAATGTGAGCCTTGATAAAATAGTGGAAATAGCCCTTGTGAAAATTATGCCAGATGGTACTAAGCAAGTAAAACGTAAATTGGTTAATCCTGAAATGCATATACCGGAACAAGTCACTGCCATTCATGGTATATCTGATGAAATGGTCAAGGATGCTCCTAGTTTTAAACAAATTGCCAATGAAATTAAGCAATTCATAGAGGGGGCTGATTTGGGTGGCTATAATAGTAATCGATTTGATATACCCATGTTAAATGAAGAGTTCTTAAGAGCAGGTATTTCAGCAGATATGGAAAGTAGACAATTATTGGATGTTCAGAAGGTATTTCATAAAATGGAACAACGTACCCTTACTGCTGCTTATAAGTTTTATTGTAATAAGAATTTGGAGGATGCACATACTGCCGAAGCGGATGCCATGGCCACCTGGGAAGTACTAGAAGCACAAGTAGAAAAGTATGCAAATATTGGAAATACCGTTGAAAGTATTGTTAAATTCACTGGTGAAGACCAAATTGTTGACTTTGCGGGTCGATTTATTATGGAAAATGGGATAGAAATATTTAATTTCGGTAAGCACAAAGGTAAATCCGTAGTCCAGGTGCTTAAAGACGAGCCCCAATATTATGATTGGATGATGAAGGGGGACTTTGCTTTACATACCAAACAAAAGCTTACGGAAATACTTAACCGCAGTATTTTAAAAAAATAATTACTTACAATATCCATACCCCCGATTTGAAAAAATTAGTCATCATACCCACTTACAATGAAAAGGAGAATATCGCTTCTATTATTGAAACCGTTGTAGGATTTGCAGCTGAATATGATGTATTGGTGATTGATGATGGATCTCCAGATGGGACTGCTCAAATAGTAGAAGGGTTAATTCCAAAACATATTGGTCGCATTTTTATTGAAAAAAGAGCGGGTAAATTAGGTCTAGGGACTGCCTATATTCATGGATTTTTATGGGCTTTAAAACGTGATTATGATTTAATATTTGAGATGGATGCCGATTTCTCACATAGTCCCAATGATTTAGATAGGTTAGCAGAGGCTTGTATCAATGGTGCAGATGTTGCTGTAGGAAGCAGATACGTTAAAGGGGGAAGTACAGAAAACTGGCCATTAGACCGTCAAATTTATTCCATTGGCGGATCTGCTTATACCAGGTTAATTACTGGGATTCCGGTCAAGGATCCAACGGCTGGTTTTGTTTGTTATAAACGAAAAGTGTTAGATGCCATTAATCTAAGTACCATCAAATTTATAGGCTACGCATTTCAAATTGAGATGAAGTTTGCAGCATGGAAATTAGGATTTATCATCAAGGAAGTGCCCATCAATTTTGTGGATCGAAAAATAGGGGCTAGTAAAATGACCAAGGGTATTATAAAAGAAGCCATTTTTGGCGTTTTGAATATGCAATGGCAATCCAGTACTGGTAAATTCATCAAAATAATAAAGCGCATTCGTGTCAACTTTTAAAAAGGCTTTACTTCAATTACATGTTTTCGTTTTTTTAGCAGGTCTTACAGGTCCTTTGGGATTTTTAATTCAGTTAAATGGATTGATGTTGGTTTTTTATAGAATGTTACTTGCTTCTATTGTTTTATTATTTATTTATTTTTTTACACAGCAAAAGCATCATTATAAATTTACTACAAAATTTAAATTAATTGGCATTGGCGCCATAATTGCCCTTCATTGGGTTTGCTTTTATGGAAGTATCAAATTAGCCAATGTGTCTATTGCACTCGTTTGTTTTTCTAGTACAAGCATGTTTACTTCACTAATTGAACCATTGGCTAAAAAAATAAAAATTAAGTGGCATGATTTATTCATTGGGGCGCTTAGTTTTATAGGGATACTATTGATATTTCACTTTGATACCAAATTCAGAACTGGAATAATCGTTGGGTTATTTTCAGCGCTATTGGCTTCTATATTTTCAGTCATCAATAAAGGGGTCACCAATAAAGTGGACACCTTCACCATACAATTTTATGAAATGATGGGGGGTGTGTTTTTTTTAACCTTAGTTATTTTAGGATCAGTTGGACTTGATCAAAATCAATTCGTTTTGCCCAATTGGAATGATTGGATTTGGTTGATGATATTAGCACTCGCGTGTACTGTTTGGGCGAATCATTTAATGCTATCCTCCTTAAAACATATTAGTGCCTTTACTTTAAATGTTACTTTAAATTTAGAACCTGTATATGGTATTATCCTTGCTTTTGTTTTGTTTAAGGAACAAAAGCAATTAGGCGTAAGTTTTTACATTGGACTTAGTTTGATAGCATTATCTGTGCTCATACAAATGTTAAGAATTGTAAAACAAAATAAAGCCAGTTCGCAATTTTAAAATTCTAATATAAAGCCAATCGTAGGAGTGATAAAAACAGAATTATTGTCAAATAATTCTGGAATTGCATTGGAACCATCTTTTTTTAATGCTTGCCCATCTGTTGTTTTGAATACACCATTTTCGTTTGCTGAAAAAACATAAAATGGAGGGGCAACAGATGCAGCGCCATACCAGTTCGTAATGTCTATGTAAAAATCCAATGTTGTTTTTTTGTAGTTATATTTTTTATCAATGCGCAAATCACTTGAATGAAACGCTTTATTCCTATTTGCATTTAATTTTGAATAATCTAATATTCCCACACCTAAGGTGGCAAAATTTAGTTTGCTGGCATTCATATCATAGGGTGTATATGGTGCGCCACCTTGGTATCTATATTTAATACCCAATTCCCAGTTTCTATTAAACTTATAGCCACCTGTTAAACTTAGCAAGTGTATGTTTTCCCAGGAGCTTGCAATATATTTTCCTAGATTATTCGTGTAGGAGCTTCTAAAAAAGCTATAACTAACTACACCAAACATTCTTTGGGTTAACTTTTGCTGCGCGAATAATTCAAAGCCATAACTTTTACCTAATCCGTTTGTAGAAATATCCTCATTTCCTAATATATTAAAATCGGCACCAAGGTTGGAGAGGCTAGTCCCTTTTTCTACACTAATTGGTACGTTTTTATATTTCTTATAATAAACTTCAGCAGTAAATCTTGTTGATTCTGATGGGATATATTCAAAGCCAGTGACATAATGCGTGCTTTGTATATAGTCTGCATCTTGATTTAAATAAGCACCAGCTGCATTCTTAAAACCTAAAGCAGTATTAGGTGCTAACTTATAATAATTGCCAATGGAAAAATTCCAATTCACTTTATCTGATACTACCCAGCTTAACCCAACTCTAGGGGATAGTTGTTGCATGAATTGCGTTCCTTCAGTCGTAAAATCATTTCCATCAGTACGAATTCCTGCGCTAATACCTAATCGGTTATTAAATGCTTTTTTTCCTAATTGGAAAAATGCGCCATATTTATTGTAGTTGAAATTTGAGCTATATTTAATTTGTATAGCTGCGGGTTTTGGCCCTAAGGTATTATTTGCGGTGTATTTTAATAATTGATTGGTGCTATTGTCATAACCCACATTTTGAATATTCACACCTGCAGTCCATTTTAATCCTAATAAACTTTTAGTCATATCCCATCTTACTGTATTTCCAATTTCATTGGAGGTGTAATCAAAGGTTTTTTCACTTTGAATTGGTTCTAAATTATTCTCATATCTTTCGCTAAGGTTGTTAAGGTGGTTCCGGCTTATAGCTAAATTCCAAAAGCCTTTGTTTACTAATTTTTTTAATGAGGCACCTACAGTATAGCTCCATTGGTTAATGGAAGGGCCAGCTTTTAATGCATAAATTTTTTCAGGTGTGGCGTTTTTTGGAGCAGCAAATTTGAAATCGTCAATTGCACCTACCCCTAAAAATGTCAAAGTGGTTTTTGGGTCAATCACATGCGTGACTTTATATTGAAAATCCCAAAAGTTAGGTCGAATAGGTAAGTCAATCACTTCGAACAAGAATTGTAAATAACTTCTTCTCACGGAAGCTAAAAAAGTTGTTTTGCCTGATTTGGATAAAGGGCCATCTAAAGTAGTTGCAAATTCAGTAGCGCCTAATCTCACATTTCCTTGTAATTTATCAGCGTTACCTCTTTTTTGTTTGAATTCAAATACAGATGATAAAGCATTGTCAAATTTGGCATCAAATGCCGATGAGGAAAGTTTGACTTCATCTATAAATGATACATTCAAAATACCTTGTGGGCCACCTGCACTTCCTTGGGTGCTAAAGTGATTGATTACCGGAATTTCAATTCCGTCCAGGTAAAACACGTTTTCATTGGGTGCGCCACCTCTTACAATAATATCATTTCTAAATCCGGCGCCGGTACTTGCTGAACCTGTAACGCCTGGTAAAGCCTGAACTACTTTGGAAATGTCAAAATTGCCTCCTGGATTTGATTTAATTTCTTCAGCAGTTAATTTTTGAACACTTAACGGAGTTTCTAGGGTAGCAGTTCGCACTGTTTTTCGGGTAGTGCTTACTTGCACTTCTTTTAAAACATTATCTGCAGGGAGTAATTCAATGGTATTATTGGTTTCATTTCCAACAGTGATAACCACATTAAATAAACTATAAGGCAAAGTACCTAATGAAGTAAAACTTACTTGGTACTGACCAGTGGGAATGCTTTTAAATTGGTATTTACCCAATGAATCAGTTACCGTTCCAAAATTGGTGTTGATCAGTTTTACATTGACTCCTGAAATAGGTTTTTGGGTATTTTTATCTAGGACCCATCCTGAAAGCTTTCCAGTAGTTTGGGCTTGTGCAAAAATTGCTAAAAAAGTGGGTAAAATGAACAGTAATCTGAATTTCATATTAAAAATAATGAGGATGTAAATTTATAACAATTATTTTGCCAAAATGTTGATGTATCTTAGAAATTCAAATAATATAATATGAAGCAACTTTTTACTATTTTTTCATTAGTTATTTCAATTTTTTCGTTTTCCCAAAAATTAGCGTTGGATCATTCAGTATATGATCAATGGGAATCCATCCGTGAAACTATTTGGCAACCACAAGGTCAATTTATTTGTTATACTATTAACCCTCAGGAAGGGGATGGGGTATTGATTCTAAAAAATAGATCTTCAAAAACAGAAATAACAATTCCAAGAGGAGCACAACCTGTTTTTACTGAAGATGGGAATTATTTAATCGCAAAAATTAAACCTAGTTTCAATGAAACTAGGAAAGCGAAAATTGATAAAAAAAAACCTGATGATATGCCCAAAGATAGTTTGGTCATTGTAACAATAGCGAATGGTAATATTACTAAAATTCCAGCGGTAAAAAGTTTTCAACTGCCTCAATTTGGTAATGGCTTAATTGCTTATTTAAAAGAAACAAAAGGGGACCTTAACAAGGAGGGGGCAGTTCTTTATTTAAGAGATTTAAATTCAGGTCAAGAAAGGGTATTTAATAATATCTCTCAATATTTAATTCATCCGAAGGGAGAAGGCGTAATGATGTATCAAGTTAAAACCAAACTAAGAGAAGCTAAAATATTTTTGAGTTCGATTGCTGACACCAATAGCATCACCTTAAATAGCCATTTTTATACCGCAACTAATTTTACTTGGGATGAACAAGGTAAACAATTGGCCTATTTAGTTGAACGTGATAGCACTGACAAAGCTTTACAAAAGAACTATTCACTTGCTTATTATAATCATGAATTGGATTCGGCACATTTTGTCATTAATCGAAACCAAGATCAAATTCCAAAACAATACACCATTGGAGGAGATCGTAAAATTACATTTAGTAAATCTGGTAAGGTTATCTCCTTAGGTATTCAGCCCATACTTCCTGTCAAGGATACAACATTGCCTGAATTTGACCGCGTAAGTGTTGATATTTGGCATTACGCAGATCCTACTTTACAAACTGTGCAATTAAAGAATTTAGATGCAACACTTAAAAGCACTGAAGCCCTTTTATATCGTCCAGCTGACAATGCGGTTACTTATCTTGGAAAAATTAAAGACCGTGATTTATTAAAAACAATGGAAGGAGATGGGCGATATACTTATGCATTAATTGATTCAAATTACGTAATAGCGGCACAATGGCAAGGATTTTCGCAAAGGGACTTGTATGTTATAGATAATATTACAGGGAAAAATAAGCTGATTCAAAAAAATGTTAAAATAAGTCAGTTGTCCACTTCTTATGATGGTCAAAGTTTGGTTTACTATGTGGAGGATCAAAAAAAATATAAATCTTATAATGCAGTATCAGGTGTTACGAAAAACATTTTAACAGATATTCCGTCGGCCTTATATGATGAGGAAAATGATGTGCCTGATGATCCTAATGCTTATGGGATTGCAAAGTGGATGCAGGACAATAAGCATTTTTTAGTGTACGATAGATATGATGTTTGGCTAGGGGATGCAGAGGGTAAATCGCCTTCTGTAAAATTAACCAACGGCCGTCAAAATAAAATAAGTTATCGTTTTATTGAAACAGACAATGATCGCCAGTTTTTAAATGCGGACGCAATTATTTTATTGAGAACATTTAATGAGGTGGACAAATCAGAAGGATTGGTTTCCTTGTCTTTAGGCAACAAAAAGCTATTTACTATAAATCAGTTGCCAATGCATTTGACCACTATTGTAGCAGCAAAAAAATCAAACGATTTATTGGTGATGCAAGAAGATGAAAAACAATCGCCCAATTTGTATCATTATATTTTTGATACCTTGAAGCAAAACCCGATAGCGCTTACGCAAATCAACCCGCAACAAAGAAATTATAATTGGATGACTTCGCAATTGGTGAAATGGAAGTCCTATACAGGCAAAACTGCAGAAGGTGTTTTGTATTTGCCTGAAAATTTTGATGCAAAAAAGAAGTATCCAATGATTGTTTATTTTTATGAGCGTAACAATCAATCCTTGCATAATTATTTACCACCAGCACCAACACCATCCCGTTTAAATATTCCATTTTTTGCAAGTAGGGGGTATGTCGTTTTTGTACCAGACATTTGGTATACCAAAGGTTATCCTGGTCAGGGCGCCTATGATTATATTTTAAGTGGCGCAAGAGCCATGGTGCAAAAAGGGTTTGTGGATAGTACTAAAATTGGTTTGCAAGGTCAAAGCTGGGGAGGGTATCAAATTGCATATTTAATCACTAAGACAAACTTGTTTGCTGCTGCTTGGGCAGGTGCACCGGTGGTGAATATGACCAGTGCTTATGGTGGCATACGTTGGGGATCTGGTTTGAATAGACAGTTCCAATATGAAAAAACACAGAGTAGAATTGGCGCAAGTTTATGGGAGCGCCCCGATTTATACATTAAAAACTCCCCATTATTCGATTTGCCCAAAGTAACGACTCCCTTAGTAATTATGAGTAATGATGCTGATGATGCGGTGCCATGGTATCAAGGTATTGAAATGTTTACTGCTATGAGACGATTAGATAAAAAAGTTTGGCTTTTAGTATACAATAATGAAGCGCATAATTTAATAGAAAGAAAAAATAGGAAAGACATTCAAATTAGAGAACAGCAGTTTTTCGATTCTTTCTTGAAAGGAGCACCAATGCCAACCTGGTTGAATTCAGGAGTGCCTGCAATGATGAAGGGTCGAACACTGGGGCTGAATTAAACTATAGTTATAAATATTGGAACCATTGACGATTGGGATCCCATGACTCAAATGCTTTAGCTACTGCAGCTAAAAATTGTGATCCAATGGCGCCATCCACGATACGATGATCGTAGCTCATAGATAAATACATCATGTGCCTTACTAAAATAGCGTCACCAGAAGGTGTTTCAATAACCACTGGACGCTTTTTAATTGCACCTAATGCGAGTATGGCTACTTGTGGTTGATTTATTATTGGTGTTCCCATAATGCTACCAAAAGTACCCACATTAGTAACTGTGAAAGTACCGCCTTGCGTATCTGAGGGCTTTAATTGGTTTAACCTTGCGTTGTTTGCTAAGTTGTTTACTGCCTTGCTTAATCCAACAATACTTAATTGATTGGCGCCTTTAATAACAGGTACAATTAAATTTCCTGAAGGTAGGGCGGTGGCCATTCCAATATTGATGTCTTTTTTTAGTATGATTTGATCTCCTTGTAAACTACTGTTGATGATGGGAAATTTTTCCATCACACTTGCAATACATTCTATAAACATGGGGGTGAAAGTTAATTTTACCCCTTCTCTTTTTTCAAATAGTTGTTTTACCTTTTCTCTCCATACAACCATATTGGTAACATCAGCTTCTACAAAGGAGGTGACATGAGCGCTAGTTTGTACACTATCTATCATATGCTTTGCAATTACCTTGCGCATACGATCCATTTCAATAATTTCAGTATTGCCTGTGATGATTACATCCTCGGGCTGTGCCAGTTTACCTGTAACCGCTGTTGTATGTATATGATCATTCTGTTGTATTGCCTCAAAATTAGAAACCGGATCGCTATTTTCTGTAACAATATTATTAGTATCAGTAAGTGATTGATTTACAATATTTATATTATTGTTATTTAAATTTTTTCTTTCAGCAATGTAATTTAAAATATCTTTTTTTGAAACACGGCCTTGATTGCCTGTTCCTTTAATTTGCTGCAATTCCTGCATGGGGATTCCCTCATTTTGCGCAATATTCATTACCAATGGAGAATAAAATTTTCCTTCTGATATTAATTGGGTATCCTGTGCTACTGGACTAGGCGCTGGTATAAATGGAACTTCCAAAGGTGAACCATTTTGGCTGGTAGTTTTTTCATTTTGCGCAACATTTTCAGTTTTTACTTTTTCAATAACTGGAGATGGTGCTGGAGTGGCAACTTCGATATTTATATTTGATACATTGTTATCATCGCTTTCAATTCGCGCTATAACAGTTCCAATGGGAACGACTGAATTTGCTTCGAATAAAATTTCTACAACTTTCCCAGCTACCGTTGAAGGTATTTCGCTATCTACTTTATCAGTAGCAATGTCCAATAAAGTTTCGTCCAATTGGATGGTATCACCAAGGCTTTTGTGCCATTTTAAAATGGTTGCTTCCATGATACTTTCACCCAGCTTAGGCAAAACCAAATCAACTATTGGCATAAGGGTAAATTTTAGTAAAAATAAGACTAAATTTTATTGATTATTAATAACCTAAGTAAATTTATAGCCTGGGTAGCTGTTATTTCAATATTCCTTTGTCTGTCAAATCTTAAGTAAAACACCTTTGAAAACACCCTTTCTTTATCAGCAACACCAATCCAGACCATACCCAGTGGTTTTTCGTCTGTTTTCCCTGTTGGCCCCATAATGCCACTTACCGAAACTGCATAATCTGTATTCATCTTTTCACGAACGGCTTTTGCCATTTGTTCAACCGCTTCCTTACTTACAGCACCTACGGTTTGTAGAATGTGGGTTGGGACGTCTAAAAATTCTGTTTTAATTCGGTTGTCATAGCTAATGATGCCGCCTGTATAAAACTGAGATGATCCTGCGTGCTTGGATAATAAATGTCCAATAAAGCCCCCGGTGCAGCTTTCCGCCGTTGCCACAGTTTTGCCACTCGATTTTAGTAGTTTACCAACGACCACCTCCATGGTATCGTCTACATCAGTAACTAAATATTCAGCTACGGCTTTTTTTAACAAATCAAAATGATGATCTAGTACTGTATTTAATTGATGACTGTCACTTCCTTGTCCAGTTAATCTTAATCGGACCATACCATAATTGGGTAGGTAGGCTAATTTAAGTGTTTCAGGTAAATTATTTTCAAAATCCAAAATCATTTCAGCAAGGAAAGATTCTCCAATACCTGCAGTTAATAGGGTTCTATGGCCAACATGGTTGGAAAGGATTTGCTTTTGTAAATAAGGGATTATTTTATTTTCAGTTAGCCATTTCATTTCATGAGGCACGCCAGGTAGAGAAAATATATAGGCCCCATTTTTTTTGAATAACATACCAGGTGCTGTACCTGTTTCGTTGAATAATACTTCGCAAGAATCAGGCACTTCGGCTTGCTTACGATTGCGATCAATCATAGGGCGCTTATGTATCTGTTCGAATATGTATGTAATATGATCCAGTGTGGGTTGGTGCACCACCATATTCCCGCCAAAATATTCTGTCAAAAAAGGCTTGGTGATGTCATCGGAAGTTGGGCCCAATCCTCCAGTGAGTATAATGATATTATTTTTATCAATCGCATAATCCAATGCATTTGATATTGCTTTTTTATCATCTCCAACTGCAACTCTACTAGTTACCATAACGCCAATGGCATTTAAGGATTGCGCTATATAAGCACTATTTGTATCAATGACTTGCCCAATTAAAAGCTCGTCTCCGATGGTGATAATAGTGGCTTTATTTTGATCCATGGGTCAGGGTTAAATTAGGTTGCAAAGTAAATCAAAAATAGGCGCTTTAACTAAAATAGGAACTTAGTTTTTCAGCTAAGAAAGGGGGCATAGAAGCTCTATTTCCAAGGTTTTTATCCATAAAATATAGTTTTACGGTACCAATGGTCAGTAGTTTGCCCTCCTCATTATGAATTTCTTGGTGAAAAGTGATTCTGTGGTCAATAGGTAGTTCTCTTAATTGTGTCGTTATGGTCAATAAATCATCATATCTGGCAGGTCTTAAATATTTAACATTTAGTTCCACCACAGGAAGCATAATTCCTAAATCCTCAATTACTTTGTAGCTAATGCCCAATGCCCTCAAACTTTCAACACGACCTACCTCAAAATATTGGGCATAATTGCCATAATATACCACATTCATGGGGTCTGCATCCGCATATCTTACCCTTACCTGATTTTTAAATTCGTACATATTTTTATAATTGTTGACAAATTTACGAATAGAATCTGTTTTTCCACAATAACCTCATTTAACACATCGTTTTAATAGGGTAGCGTAATTTTACTCGGTTACTAATAAAACGAATCCATGGCGTCATTTTATCGATATTTATTGATCGGTTTTTTTTCAATAGTTCTCCAATATTCTGGGGGAGCACAGTCTGCTTCGAGCATAGACCAATCCACCACTTATTTTAATAAAGGGTTGCAATCGCTTACCCTAGGGGATAGCTTAACTGCTTTTCAACAATTTGAACAAGCATATGGTTTTTCAAGCAATGATGATCAAATTACTTATTACTATTTAATGTTGTCATTGCATCTTGAAAAACCTTTTGCTGAGCCATTGGCAATAAAATGGATAAAGCAAACTAACAATGTTATTTACCAATCAAGATTGCAATATTTTCTAGGGGAATATTATTACCAAGTAAAAGATGCAGAAAAAGCGATAAATGCCTATTTGAAAGTTCCTATTCAAGATTTGAATAATGATGAAATTGTAAAAATGAAATTTCACTTAGGGTATTTGTATTTTAAATTAGGTGATTGGGAAAAAGCAAATAATTTATTAAATAGTTTACGACAAATTAAAACAGGCCTTTATTATACGGACGCAAATTACTATGCAGGCTTTTTAGCACTAAAAAATAAAGATTACAAATTAGCTTTGTCCTGTTTTGAATTAGCAGCAAATAATAGTGACTACGCCAACGTAGTTCCATTCTATATAGGTCAATTATATTATTTCATTGGGGATGTTAATAAAGCAATCCAATATTGCACAAGTGCATTACAATCAAAGGATCAGTTTTATGATGCACAAATAAGGCAATTATTAGGGCACTTGTGGTTTGATAAAAACGAATATGAGAAAGCATTACCATATTTAGCTACTTATGTTTCAAAACAAGAAAAAGTACAATCACAGGATTTATATCAATTGTCCTTTTGTTATTTCCAAACCAAACAATGGGATAAGGCGATTGCAGGATTTAAGCAATTAAACATTGGCAGTGACTCTTTGGCGCAAAATAGCATGTATTTATTAGCTACCTCGTATCTTAAAATTGACGATAAGCAAGGTGCAAAAAATGCATTTTTATTTTGTTCCACCCAAAGCCAAAATCTACTTCAAAAGGAAATTTCTTTGTTTAATTACGGAAAATTGTCGGTAGAATTAAAAGATTATGCGCAAGCGGTGGTTT
>Ga0209358_10002614_pt1 | contig 13603 bp, 9 predicted proteins | sample LauGreFa1BDMLBSN_2_FD_187574 | JGI IMG/M metagenome (GOLD analysis project Ga0209358, IMG submission 187574) | Freshwater lake microbial communities from Lake Michigan, USA - Fa13.BD.MLB.SN (SPAdes) (version 2) | ecosystem: Environmental > Aquatic > Freshwater > Lake | place: Lake Michigan, USA... | reverse complement strand
GACGTCCTTGGGGCTCAAACCGCCTTTCCGCAAAGCCGCATCGAGCAGGACGGCACCGACCGCACTTTGCTCGAGTCCGATCCTTTTGCCGCGCAGGTCCGACAGGGTGTTGGTCCCCGGGCGGGCCAGGACCACATCGGCGCCATGGGAAATATCCAGCACGGCGATTACCTTCAGCGATTGGCCGCCGGCGATCGCGGTCAATGTCTCGTCGAGTGTGAGGCACGCTCCGTCGAGACTCCCTGAGGCGAGGCCCTGGATGCAGGCGGTGGCGGATGCGAGTTCAACCAGCCGCACCAAGTTACCCGGGAAAAATCCGCTCTCGCGAGCGAGATAGAGAAACTCGTACCCGGGCCAGACGTTGGAGCCGATCCGCACCGGTTTTTCCGGGGCTGCGCAGCTCGAGAAGCCGGCACCAAGAGCCAGACCGCCGAACGCGGCTCCGGACCGCCGGAGGAAAATCCTCCGGGAGGAGGGCCACACCGAAGGGCCGCCGGGAGGAAGGATTTTCCGCTGCAAGCTGGTTACTTGGACTGGGACTTCCAGATGGCCCTGATCTGATCCGGAAGCTTGAGACCGTCAAAGGGCTTGGGAATGACCGCCGCCGCCCCGAGTGCCCTGTAGCTTTCAACGTCCTTGGGACCGGCCTTGGCTGTGACAAAGACGACTGGGATCTTTGCGAGGGCCGGAATCTGCCTCATCCGAAGCATGGTGGTCGGCCCGTCCATGTCCGGCATCATCACATCGAGCAGGATGAGTTCGGGCATGAAAGCCTCAACGCATTCCAGGGCGTCCTTGCCCGATGCGCACGATTTCACGGTAAACCCCCCGACTTCCTCCAGAACACACACTAGGATTTCCTGCAGGTAGGGGTCATCATCCACAGTGAGTACCCTAGTCAGCGTATCTGCCATGTCAGAAAAACACATTATCCTTACCTGATTGCAATTTCCATCGTGCGTGGCCCGAGCGGTCAGGGCGTAGAATGTTTAAAGGGCGAAGCGCCACGCGAGGGTGCGGCTCTTCTTCTGACCATGCTCCAGCGCCAGCACCCTGACGTCCATCGCACCGGTGATAGCCAGCGCGCGTTTCAGCGGCAGAAGATGTTCGCGGCTGGAGACCAACGTGGTGAACCAGCCCACCCGGCCGGCAAACCCGCGGCTTTCGGCGATCATCCGGCGAATGAAGCCGAGCTCGCCGCCGGCACACCAGAGCTCGGAATTCGTGCCTCCGAAATTCCGCCGGAAACGCGGCATGGTGCCACCGCCGAGTTGCCGCAGCTTTCGCCGGGTGCCGGCCGCCGCCGCCTCGGGTGAGGCGTGGAACGGCGGGTTGCAGACGGTCAGCGCGAAACGCTCGTCCGGAGCGACCACGTTGGCGAAAATGCATTCGCGCGCAGGTTGCCGCCGGAGAGAAACGGCGGACGCGAACCGCGGATTGGCCGCTAGAATCTCGGCGGCGTGACGCAGCGCGACGGGATCAACCTCCGTGCCGACAAAACTCCAGCCATAAGCCTGATGGCCGAGCAGAGGAAAAATGACGTTGGCGCCGACCCCCACGTCGAGGACCCGCACACGAGCGCCCTGCGGAATCACACCTCCGTTCGTCGTGGCGAGCAGGTCGGCCACGGCATGCAGGTAGTCCGCGCGACCGGGCACCGGCGGGCACAGGTAACCGGGCGGGAGCTCCCATGTGCGAACGCCGTAATGATGGAGCAAGAGCGCGCGGTTGAGCGCCTTCACCGCGGCCGGATCCGCGAAGTCGATGGTGGGACCCCCATGGGGCGCGGTCCGCACGAACGCCGCCAAGGACGGACTCGCCGCCGTCAGAGCGGCGAAGTCATAGCCAGCGCGATGCGGGTTGCGGGGGTGCATGGCGGCTGCGCGGCGCGAGCCTCAACGGCGTGTTTTCCACTGCACGTAAATTTCCTCCACTTTCGCGCGCGCCCATGGCGTCCGGCGCAGAAAAACGAGGCTCGAGTTGATGCTCGGGTCGAAGCGGAAGCAGCGGATGTCGACGCGCTGGGCCAGTTCCGCCCAGCCGAATTCCTCGACGAGCTCCATCAGGAGCTGCTTCAGCGTCACGCCATGCAGCGGATCTTTCGACGGCGGGGAATCCATACGCGCAAACGTCGGGCGCGTAAGCGGCGAGGCAAGCGCGGAGGCGGGCGGCCCCGGAGGCTGCCGCCCGCGAGGCACGTCTGCGTACTTTGGGATCCGGCAGCCGCAAACACCCGACCGCTTGACCACCCGGTCGCGTATTACAATGTGATACACATGAAAGAAGTCCTTACCCTCCGCCTGCCCAAGGGCAGCCGCCGGCGTCTGACCCAACTGGCCAAACGTCAGCGTCAGAACGTCAGCCAGTATGTACGGCACGCGATCGAGACCCAGCTCTGGATAGACGCCCTCGACGAGACCGCGGTGCTCGCCGCGCCCAAGGCCGCGGCCCTGGGGTTGAAGACCGACGACGACGTATTCCGGCTCTTCTCTTGAAGCTCGTTCTCGATACTAACGTCATCCTTTCCGCGGTTCTGGTCCCGGGCACGTGCCGCGAATTACTTAAGGGCAGAGCCCTGCTGCACGACTGGTTCACTTCCCCCGGACTCGTTGCGGAACTGGCGGGAAAGCTTGAGCAAAAGCTCGGTCTGCCTCCCGAACGCACACCGCTTTTCCTGGTTTACGGGCACCGCGCCCAGCTGGTGTCGCCCTTGACGCTTTCCGCACGCGTTTGCCGCGACCCAGATGACGACCTCGTCCTCGCCACGGCGTTGGCAGCGCAGGCCGACATTATCATCACGGGTGACCGAGATCTACTGACCCTCAAGTCCCACGGTGGCGTCCGCATCCGCAGCCCGCGCCAATTCACGGACAATCCCTCGGCATAGACCGGGGCGAGACCTGACCCTTTGAAACCGGGCGCCGGCCTTCGCCGAGCCTTCGGAAGAAACACCCCGACAGAAAGCGTGCGACTGAGCAATTCAGCCCGGCGACCTGGATCAACCGCAGGCTTCCAGCTTCCCGTGGTCAAAGAACAACGGGGCCAAATGGCCCCGATAGATCCGTGTGGATCCGTCGTGCCGTGCCTCAAAACCATCTTCCCTCGGTGCGGTTCTCTTTGGATACGCCACGCCCGCATTTATCCGCGCGATCTGGGAAATACGCGGTGAAAACCGCGGAATCCTTCAAAAGAGCCTTTGGTCGTCGCGCAAACGGTATGGTCCGCGGCGGGCGGCCGCGGCTACACCAAGCCAGCCCCATTCGTGTCGATTGGTGTCCATTCGTGGTTCACCCGCGCGGACCGAAGAGGACCGGGCGGTCGGAAAGGGCCAGTCGCGTCTCTCGTCACCGCAACCGACGTTTTTTCACCAAATTTCGCCGCCGGCCTACTAGGCGGTTGCAAGGCTGGGGAGTACGCTTTTCCGTTCGCGACCCCGGCCCGTTTTTTCACCCCTCCCCTCTTTCCCCATGTCGAAAAAATCCGTCAAGGATCTGAAAACCATCAAGTCCAACGTGAAGAGCCGCGTCGAGGCGGCGCTCGCCGACACCGGCGGGCTCCTGCGCCTCGCCCCCTGCTGGGTGCCGCGCTCCTTCCTGCAGCCGGGCAAGCGCCTGAAGCTGCACCCCGATGATCTCTACGCCTTCGGGCTCAACCGCGGCGGCATCGACGAGCGTTGGTTCGCGTCGACCACACCCGCCGCCAACGACAACCGGACGCCCGACGAGGGCCTGAGCTACGTCGTCATCGGCGGCGAGCGCTTCACGCTCCAGCAGGCGGTCGACGAGTGCGGCGCGGGCCTGATCGGCAAAGCGATCTGGAAGAAGTACCGCAAATGGCCCGTCTATTCGAAGTTCTTCGATAACATGGGGCCGATCCCGCACCACATGCACCAGAGCGCCGCGCAGGCGAAGCTGGTCGGCCAGGAGGGCAAGCCGGAGTCGTATTACTTCCCGCCCCAGCACAACAACGTCGGCAACAACTTCCCCTACACGTTCATGGGCCTCGAGCCCGGCACGACCAAGGCGCAGGTCCGGAAGTGCCTCGAGAATTGGAACAAGGGCGACAACGGCATCCTCGACCTCTCGCGCGCCTACCGCCTGAAGCCGGGCACCGGCTGGCTGATCCCGCCCTGCGTGCTCCACGCCCCGGGCTCCCTCTGCACCTACGAGCCGCAATGGGGCTCCGATGTCTTCGGCATGTACCAGTCCCTCGTCGAGGGCCGCGAGGTGCCGTGGTCGCTGCTCGTGAAGGACATGCCCAAGAGCAAGCACCGCGATCTCGACTTCATCGTCGACCAACTGGACTGGGCCGAGAACACCGATCCAAATTTCAAGGACAACCACTACCTCGAGCCCGTGCCGGTGGCCGACACCCGCGGCGAGGGTTACGTGGACCGCTGGATCGTGTACGGCAAGGTGGCCGGCGAGCAGCTGTTCACCGCCAAGGAGCTCACCGTCGAACCCGGCGCCAAGTGCGTCATCAAGGACGGCGGCGCCTACGGCCTGATCACCGTCCAAGGCAAGGGCCGCATGAACAACCTCAACCTCGATTGCCCGAAGCTCATCCGCTTCCATGAGCTCACCGAGGACGAGGTGTTCTGCACCGAGGACGCCGCCAAGGCCGGCGTCACCTTTGAGAACACCAGCAGTGTCGAGCAGCTCGTCGTCCTCCGCTACTTCGGCCCCGAGGTGCACCCCGACGCGCCCGCCATCGGCGCCTACCGCAAGAACAAGTTCTGAACGCCCCTTTGTCACCGGGCGTGCCGGTGGCGGCCGGGCGGGCGTGAGCGCCTCCCCCGAGGTTACCCCTCTCCCGCCTCCCGGCCACCCCGGCGCTCCCGGTGACCCAGAGTCCAACCGCAACCGCAGAAACCTCCAAACTCCCGCAACATGTCCGCGAATAACTTCCCGAAGCTCCACAACGCCATGTGGCCCGGCCTCGTCGGCAAGGGCAGCCCCGGCGCTGAACCGTTCATCGAACTCGACACCATGCTCGACCTGACCGCCAAGGCGGAGGTCGGCGGCGTCAAGTTCGACGGTGTCGATCTCTTCCTCTACAACCCGCACACCGACATCGATATCTCGGACAGCGGCATCAAGGCCCTTGCCAACAAGATCAAGTCGAAGGGCCTGGTGGTCGGTTCCGTCGTCGCGCCGGTGTGGTTCGACGCCTCCGCCGGCGGCGACGAGAAGGCCCGCGCCAACTTCGTCGCGCACGTCCGCAAGGCGGTCCGCATCGCCCGCCAGCTCCGCGAGCTCGGCGTCCGTCCCTACGGCGTGGTGCGCATCGACAGCGCCACGAGCGTCACGGCTTGGGACAAAGACCCGAAGGGCTGCACGAAGCTCATCGCGCAAACCTTCCGCGAGGCGGGCAAGATCGCCAAGGGCGAGGGCGAGCGCCTCGCCGCGGAGGGTGAGATCTGCTGGGGCGGCATGCACTCCTGGAAGAACATGGTGAACCTCCTCGAGGAGGTTGGCATGCCCAAGGTCGTCGGCTTCCAGGCCGACATGTCGCACACCCACCTGTACACGCTCGGTGCCAACGCCGAGGCGCACCGCCTCGTGCCGAAGAAGTACCATTACGAGCCCGCCGAGTTCCATAAGGCGATGACCAAGCTCACCGACGCGCTGCGCCCGTGGACGATCGACTTCCACGTCGCGCAGAACGACGGCTCCGTCTTCGGCTCCGGCGACCACGAGAAGACCGGCAAGCACTGCCTCGCCACCGACCCGCGCGGCAAACTCAACATCGTGCGCGACTCCGGCTACTGGCTCCGCGACAAGCAGGGCAAGGTCACCAAGAAGATGAAGCACATCTGCTGGGACGGCTGCATGTTCCCCAACGAGGTGCTGATGAAGCAGCAGACTTGGAACGACATCCTCTCGGCGATGATCGAGGTCCGCAACCAGCACGGCTGGGTCGGCTGAATCAAAAACCAAGCGCGAAGACGCGAAGGCCTCGCCGAGAAACGCCAGGGCGGACTAGCTCAGGTTCCTCTCCCGCTTTCGTCCGCGATCCTTCGCGCTCCTTCGCGTCTTCGCGCTTAAACCCCCACTCCCTAAATCCCTCCCAACATGGCTAAAAAACAACTCCGCGTCGGCCTCATCGGCTACAGCTTCATGGGGCGCGCCCACAGCAACGCGTTCCACCAGGTCAACCACTTCTTTCCGTCCAGCTACGAGATCGTTCCGCAGGCCGTCTGCGGCCGCGATCAGGCGAAAGTGAAGGAGTTCGCCGAGAAGTGGGGCTACAAGTCCACCGAGACCGATTGGAAGAAGCTCATCGCGCGCGACGACATCGACGTCATCGACATCGCCACGCCCAACAACCTCCACGCCGAGCAGGCCATCGCCGCCGCCAAGGCCGGCAAGATGATCCTGTGCGAGAAGCCCCTCGCCATGAACTCGAAGCAGGCCGAGGTCATGGTGAAGGCCATCGAGAAGGCCAAGGTGCCCAACATGGTCTGGTACAACTACCGCCGCTGCCCGGCGGTCGTCCTCGCCAAGAACCTGATCGACGCCGGCAAGCTCGGCCGGGTGTTCCATTACCGCGCCAACTTTCTCCAGGACTGGACCATCAACCCGGAGCTCCCCCAGGGCGGCACCGGCCTCTGGCGCCTCGACGTCAACGTCGCCGGCTCCGGCGTCACCGGCGACCTCCTCGCCCACTGCATCGACACCGCCCTCTGGCTCAACGGCGGCATCAAGGACGTCAGCGCCATGACCGAGACGTTCGTGAAGGAGCGGAAGCACAGCCTCACCGGCAAGGTCCAGAAGGTCGGCATCGATGACGCCTGCCTCTTCCACTGCCACTTCAACAACGGATCACTGGGCCTGTTCGAGTCCACGCGCTACGCCCGCGGCCACAAGGCCCTCTACACGTTCGAGATCAACGGCGAGCACATGAGCCTGAAGTGGGACCTCCATGACCTGCATCGCCTGCAGATCTTCGACCATAGCGACGAGGGTCCGGAGCGCGGCTGGAAGAGCATCCATGTCTCCGACGGCGACCATCCCTACTGCGGCAAGTGGTGGGTCCCCGGCCTGCAACTCGGCTACGAGCACAGCTTCGTGCACGCGATGGTCGAGTTCATCGAGGGCCTGGAGAGCGGCAAGGGCTGCACGCCCAACTTCCGCGACGGCCTCGCCACCGACTACGTCGTCGACGCCGTCCTCGCTTCCGCCAAGGCCCACAAGTGGGTCAAGGTGAAGCAGGCCTGATCCGAGGCTGTGCCGGAGAGAACCACGGATGCACGCGAATGGCCCCGGATTCACCGTCGAGCCTCGGGCGAGCAAAAGTTCGCGCCGGGGTGCGGTGATGATCGTCGCGACGACGACCCGGCTCGCGTTCAAAACCCGTGTTTGTCCGTGTGAATCCGCGGTCCCTCTTATCCGGATGAGCTAAGCTTCCGGCTCCAAGCCCGGTTTCCGGGCGGCGGCGTCAAGACGCCGCCGCCTTTTTTCCGCCCCGAATCCTACCCCGACCCCACCCATTCCCATGCGTATCCGCGCCCTGCTCTGCGCGCTCGTGCTGCCCTTGGCGGCGCACGCCGCCACCTCGCTCACCTTCAATCCGCCCGCCGGCGTCACCGCCCGCGGCAAGCACGTCGTCCTTCTTTCCGGCGACGAGGAATACCGCAGCGAGGAGGCACTCCCGATGCTCGCGAAGATCCTCAGCCAGCGCCACGGCTTCCGCTGCACCGTGCTTTTCGCGTTGGACGCCGATGGCGTCATCAACCCGGAGAACCAGCGGTCGCTCGCCGGCTCGGCCGCGCTGGATTCCGCCGACGCCATCGTGATGTCGCTGCGTTTCCGTAACTGGCCGGAGGCCGACATGGCGCGCTTTGTCGCCGCGTTCAATCGGGGCGTGCCGGTGATCGCGCTCCGCACCTCCACCCACGCCTTCAACATCCCCCCGGGCTCACCGTACGCTCAGTACAGCTGGAACAGCCGCGCGCCCTGGCCGGGCGGCTTCGGCAAACACGTCCTCGGCGAGACCTGGATCTCGCACTGGGGACGCCACAAGTTCGAGGCCACCCGCGGCGTAGCCGAGCCGGCCAACGCCGCCGACCCGATCCTGCGCGGGGTGAAGGATGTCTTCGGCGACAGCGACGTCTACGAGGCCTACCCGCCGGCCGACGCGCGCATTCTCATGCGCGGTCTGGTGCTCAAAGGCATGAGCCCGACGGATGTGCCGGCGGAACAGTCGAAACCCCGCGCGACCGACAAACAGCCCCAGGGCGTGAATTCGCCCGCGATGCCGATCGCCTGGACCCGCGTGTTCCGCAACGAGGCCGGCAAGGAAAACCGCATCTTCACGACCACCCTCGGCGCCGCGACCGACCTGATCAGCGAGGGATCGCGCCGCGTCGTGGTGAACGCGGTTTTCTGGGGCCTTGGCCTCGACGTGCCGGCCGCGGCGGACGTGCGCTTCGTCGATCCATTCACCCCAAAGCCTTACGGGTTCAAAGGCTACCGCTACCGGCTGACGCCCTCGGACTACGCGCTCGGCAAGGAAACGCCCCCGGGCGCCACGCCGCCCCCCGCGCCGCCGAAAAACCCTCCCGCGAAGAAGGCCGCCAAGCAGGCCTCGGCCGGCGGGGCATCCGGCGCCGCCGCCACGGCCGCGGTTCCCGCCGCCCCGGCAACCAAGCCGGCCTTCCAGCTCAACGCGGGGGACCGCGTCGCGATCGTGGGCAACGCCCTCGCCGACCGGATGCAGCACCACGGCTGGATGGAAACCATGATCCACCTGAAGCACCCCGCGCACAACGTCACCGTGCGCAATCTCGCATTCGCCGGCGACGAGGTCTCGAACCGCGCGCGCTCGAAGGATTTCGGCACGCCCGACGAGTGGCTCGGCAAGGTGCAGGCGGGCGTCGTGTTCGCGTTCTTCGGCTACAACGAGTCCTTCGCCGGACCCGACGGGCTGCCGAAGTTCCGCGAGGAGCTCTCCGCGTTCCTGCGCGAGACCCGCGCCCGCACGTACAACGGCCTCGCGCCCCCGCGCATCGTCCTGTTCTCGCCGACCGCGGTGGAAAAGCACCCCGACCCGAATTTCGAGTACAAGCCGCAGGTAAACGAGAACCTCGCCGCCTACTCTCGCGCGATGGCCGAGGCCGCGCGTGACGTCGCGGGCGTGACCTTCGTCGACCTGTTCAACCCGTCGAAGCGCCTGTTCGAGGAAGCCGCGCGCCGCGGGGACGGCCCGCTCACCATCAACGGCGTCCACTTCCACGACGCCGGCGAGGCCCGCCTCGCCAAGGAGATCTATCCCTCGCTCTTCGGCGAAACCGCGCCCGCGGTGGAGACGCCCGAGGCCGCGAAGGTGCGTGCGCTCGTCAACGAGAAGAGCGCGATGTGGCACTCACGCTACCGCTCCGTCGACGGTTACAACATCTACGGCGACCGCTCGAAGATCGCCTACGTCTCCCATCCCGACGCGCCGAAGATCACCAACACGCAGGTCTTGATGGAGGAGATGGCGCAGCGCGACGTCATGACCACCAATCTCGAGCGGAAGGTCTGGGCGGCGGCGGCCGGCAAGTCCGGATCCGTCGAGATGCTGCCCCTGCCGGTCGTGACCGCTTTCGGCACCAACAAACCGGGCCCGAACATCGACGGCACTTATCCGTTCGTCGACGGCGACGAGGCGACCAAGCTCATGACGCCCGGACCGGGACTGCAGGTGAACCTCTTCGCCAGCGAGAAACAATTCCCCGAGCTGTCGAAACCCGTGCAGATGGCGTGGGACGGGAAGGGACGCCTCTGGGTGGCCGTGTGGCCGAATTACCCCGAGCGCACCCCGACTTCGAAGATCGCCGACAAGATCCTCATCCTCGAGGACACCGACCGCGACGGCCGCGCCGACAAGTGCACCGTGTATCTCGATGGGCTGAACTGCCCGACCGGCTTCAACTTCTTCAAGGACGGCCTGCTCGTCATGCAGGCGCCCGACCTGTGGTTCGTGCGCGACACCGACGGCGACGGCCGTGCCGACTGGAAGGAGCGCGTGCTCATGGGCCTCGATTCGGCCGATTCCCACCACCAGACAAACTCGATGATCTACGAGCCGGGCGGCGCGCTGCTGCTGAGCGACGGCGTTTTTCACCGCACGCAGGTTGAGAGCGTCGAAGGCGCGGTGCGCAACATCGACGGCGCCATCTTCCGCTACGAACCGCTCACCGGAAAGTTCGAGCGCTACGTCGCCTACGGGTTCGCGAACCCGCACGGCCGGGCCTTCGACCGCTGGGGCAACGACCTGATCGTCGACGCCACCGGCAACAACACCTACTTCGGACCCGCCTTCAGCGGCCGGATCGACCATCCCGGAAAACATCCGCGCATGAAGACCGTCTGGGACCGGCCCGCCCGGCCCTCCGCGGGCAGCACCTTTCTCACCAGCCGCCATTTTCCGGAGGAATTCTGGGGCAGCTTCCTGAATCCCAACGTCATCAGCTTCCAGGGCATCTACCGCGTGAAGATGGTCGACGACGGCTCCGGCCTGAAGGGCGAGCGCCAGCCCGACGTCATCTCGTCGACCGATCGCAACTTCCGGCCGATCGACACCGCGACCGGCCCCGACGGCGCGCTCTACATCTGTGACTGGCACAACCCCCTGATCGGCCACCTGCAAAGCCATCTCCGCGACTCCAACCGAGACCATGTTCACGGGCGCATCTACCGCGTCACCGCGAAGGACCGCCCGCTCGTGTGGCAGCCGAAGATCGAGGGCGAGCCGGTCCCGGCGCTGCTCGAACTCCTCAAGCGCGGGGAGAACCACCTTCGCAACCTCGCGAAGATCGAGCTCGGCAAGCACGACTCCGAAAAGGTCGTCGCCGCCACCAAGGCCTGGGCCACGAAGCTCGACGCGGCCTCGCCCGACCACGCCCACCACCTCGCCGAGGCGCTCTGGGTCCACCAATGGCACAACCGCGTCGATCTCGACTTGCTCGCGCGCCAGCTCAATTCGACCAACGCCGACGCCCGCGCCGCCGCCGTGCGCGTCCTGAGCTACTGGCGGGACCGCGTGCCGAACGCCCTCGACGAGTTGCGCCGGCTCGCCGGCGACGACCACCCTCGCGTGCGCCTGCAGGCGGTGCGCGCCGCGAGTTTCTTCCCGGTCGTGGATGCCACCGAGGTGGCCCTCATCGCCCTGAAAAAGCCCGTCGACTACTACCTCGACTACGTCATCGGCGAGACGCTCCGCCAGCTCCGTCCGCAATGGCGCCAGCGCATCAGCGAAGGTGGGAAATTCGCCGGCGGGGACGCGGCCGCCACGCGCTACCTCCTGCGCACGCTCACGGTCGCCGAGGTGCAGGCCATGCCCCGCACCGCCGACGTCGCCGAGAACCTCCTCGGCCGTTCCGGCGTGAACGAGGCCACCCGCACCGAGGCCCTGGCCGCCCTCGCCAAGGCCCGCGGCGCGGCCCCGGTCGCACTCCTGCTGCAGGTGCTGGAGAGCCCGGGCGAGATCGACGCCAAGGGCGTCGGCCGCCTACTCGTCAACCAGTCCGCGGCCACCCTCCTCGCCCAAAGGGAAGGCCTGCTGAAGCTCGCCCTGGCCGAAACCGCCGACGGCCGCACCTACGCATGGGCCGCCCTCGCGCTCGCCGACAAGTCGCTTGATCGCGTCTGGCGCGAGGCCGCCGTCACCCCGTTGTCCTACGCCAGCCTCCTCGGCGGCATCCCGCTCATCCCCGACGCTGAACTGCGCGCCAAGTCCTTCGATCGGGTGATGCCCATCCTCGGCCAGCCGATCACCGACATCCAGGGCCCCGATCACATCGTCGCGGCGATCCAGCGCGACGCCATCCGCTCCGCCGTGAGCGCGAAACGCGAGCCCGCGGCCGTCTTCGCCGCCCTCGCGACGATGATCGAGCGCGGGTACCAGGTGCCCGTGGCCGCACAGGGCATTCGCGCCCTGCCTCGCGACAGCTGGAAGCCCGCCGACGCCGGACGGGCCGCCCGCGCGCTCGTGACCTGGGCCGGAAAAGCGCATCCCAACGAGCGCACCGGCCGCGACTACGTGGAAAGCGTGCAGGTCGCCGACGATCTCGCGGGCATCCTGCCGGCGGGAGAATCCGAGGAACTGCGCAAGACCCTCTCGGGACTACGCGTCGCGGTGTTCGTCGTCCGCTCGGTCGTCGAGGGCATGCGCTACGACACGCCGCGCATCGTGGTGCAAGCGGGCCGCGCGTTCGACCTGATCTTCGATAATCCGGACGTGATGCCGCACAATCTCGTCATCGTTAAGCCCGGCACCCGCGAGCAGGTTGGCACAGCCGCCGCCGCGATGACGCCGGAGGCGAAGGACTCCAAGGGCCGCACGTTCGTGCCCGACCTCGGCAGCGTGATCGCCGCCACCAAGATGCTCGAGAACGGCCAGAGCGAGACCCTCAAGGTTGCGGCCAATCTCCTCCGCACCGAGGGCGAGTACGAGTACGTCTGCACGTTCCCCGGCCACTGGATGATGATGTGGGGAAAGTTGATTGTAACGAAGGACGTCGACGCCTACCTGAAAGCCAACCCCGCGGCACCCGCCGCCGCCCCAGCACCGGCCGGACACAACCACTGACCTTCATCCCCATGAAAATGATCCGCACACTGCTCATCCTCGGCGTCGCCGCCTCCGCGACCATCGCCCCCTTGGCCTCGGCCGCTGACGCCGGTTTCCAACCGATCTTCAACGGCAAGGACCTCTCCGGCTGGGAGGGCAACCCCGACTTCTGGTCCGTCCGCGATGGCGCCATCACCGGGCAAACCACCGCCGAGAAAACCACGAAAGGAAATACCTTCCTCGTCTGGAAGAGCGGCCGCCCCGCGAACTTCGAGCTCCGCGCCCGCTTTCGCCTCACCGCGCAGAACGACAAGAACCAGGCGAACTCCGGCATCCAGTACCGCAGCAAGGTGCTCGAGGCCGCCACCTTCGTGGTCGGCGGGTACCAGGCCGACATCGACTCGACGGGCAAATACGCGGGCATGCTCTACGAGGAGCGCGGCCGCGGCATCCTGATGTCGCCCGGCCAGACCATCCGGGTCAGCGCCCCGGACGCCGCGGCCATCGCCGCCGCGCAGGCCAACAAGAAGGCCAAGGGACAGGCCAAGGCCAAGATCGAGGTACTAGGCACCGCCACGAAACCCGAGGAGATCCTCGCCGCCTACAAGCTCGGCGAGTGGAACGAGCTGCGCATCGTCGCCAACGGCCAGCGGCTCCAGCATTACCTGAACGGCAAGCTTTCGGCCGACGTCACCGACACGGACGCGACCGCAGGCGCGAAGGACGGCGTGATCGCCCTCCAACTGCATCAGGGCCCGCCGATGACCATCCAGTTCAAAGACGTCCACCTGAAGACCCTGCCCTGATTCGTACCGGTCCCGGCCGCCGTTGAACAACGGCCGGGACCGCTTTTTCGCGACGGCCGTTGGCCGCTCCACGACTCGCCTCGCTCTCCGGCGACCCCGGCCGGATACCCCTGCGGCCTTGCTTTCACCCCATGAATCCCCGCCTTAGCCCCACCCTGCTGCTGCTCGCCGCGCTTCCCGCGGCCCTGCCCGCCCAGACCGCCCCCGCCACGAACGCGCCGGCCACGCCGAACTCCGCC
>Ga0209358_10002613_pt1 | contig 13606 bp, 11 predicted proteins | sample LauGreFa1BDMLBSN_2_FD_187574 | JGI IMG/M metagenome (GOLD analysis project Ga0209358, IMG submission 187574) | Freshwater lake microbial communities from Lake Michigan, USA - Fa13.BD.MLB.SN (SPAdes) (version 2) | ecosystem: Environmental > Aquatic > Freshwater > Lake | place: Lake Michigan, USA... | reverse complement strand
ATTTCCATCTGGACTGTATGAAACGTGTCCGGCAACGACCATTCATGAATTATTCACAGTAGGTTTATGCGGGAAGTGCCAATACAATAATTCCGGACCCACCCGTATTTTGTACTTGTGAACTACCTCCACCACTACCTGTATTATTTCTAGCATTTGGATTATAATCAATAGTTGTGTTGTATCCAGGATAAATTGTAGATATACCCTTTCCAGAACCATAGCCATTCTGTCCAGAACCAGCACCAGCATATGAATTACCTGCTACATATCCTCCTGGACCACCCGCAGCCCACCATGTATTTGGATAAACAGCCGAAATACCTGCGACTGTAGGTTTCTTTGGTAAGCCACCATCTCCTCCGTACCCACCACTATACCCATTTTCTCCTGCTCCTCCGGCACCGCCACCGCCACCACCATATGCATTTGTAGATCCACCGAAATTAACATTATCTCCACTAGTTCCACCAAAACTAGTTGTTCCAGCAAATCCGCCAAGACTTGTAATATTTTTTGCTGTTTCTACTGAAAATACCATTGTAGAACTAGTACCGCGATTTCCTGCAGCTCCTCCTCCTCCAACAGTCAATGACATTGTTTGTGGACTTACAACAGAAATTGAACCTTCTCTAAATTGTCCTCCGCCACCACCACCAACATATCCACTACCACCAGCTCCTACACACATATAATAAATTGTAGCGGATGAAGGACCAGTCTTTGTTATTGTATAATAGTTTGCAGTTGTATTAGTAAAAGTATATACTTTATAATTAAGGCCAAGAATTGTTACAGAACTTGAGTCAACGGCCGGACTAATTGTGAAACTATAGTTTGTTTCTTCTTCTGATAATATTCTGTTAAATGCAACACCATATCCAGACCCAGTAATACCACCAACATTACCATAGGTACTCGTAGCAGCAGGTGTCCAAACATTTCCATCCGTGCTTTTCGCAATGAGTCCGCCTTGGCCGACGGCAACCCAGAGACCAGATCCTAAATCATCTTTGCCATAGGCTACGCCGAATGCATAATTAGTCAAACCACCATTCGAAGCAGCAGGTGTCCAAGTATTTCCATCCGTGCTTTTCGCAATGAGTCCGCCATAGCCGACGGCAACCCAGAGACCAGCGCCAGAAGCATCTTTGCCATAGGCCACACCACGTCCAATAGTAGTAATACCACCAACATTACCATAGGTACTCGTAGCAGCAGGTGTCCAAGTATTTCCATCCGTGCTTTTCGCAATGAGTCCGCCATAGCCGACGGCAACCCAGAGACCAGCGCCTAAATTATCTTTGCCATAGGCCACGCCAAATCCATAAGTAGTAATACCACCAACATTACCATAGGTACTCGTAGCAGCAGGTGTCCAAGTATTTCCATCCGTGCTTTTCGCAATGAGTCCGCCATAGCCGACGGCAACCCAGAGACCATTCCCTAAACTATCTTTGCCATAGGCCACACCTCGTCCAGCCCCAGTAATACCACCAACATTACCATAGGTACTCGTAGCAGCAGGAGTCCAAGTATTTCCATCCGTGCTTTTCGCAATGAGTCCGCCTTGGCCACCGGCAACCCATAGACCAGCGCCAGAAGCATCTTTGCCATAGGCCACACTTTGTCCGACACTAGTAATACCACCAACATTACCATAGGTACTCGTAGCAGCAGGTGTCCAAGTATTTCCATCCGTGCTTTTCGCAATGAGTCCGCCTTGGCCGACGGCAACCCACAAATTACCGCCTAAATTATCTTTGCCATAGGCCACACCTTCTCCAGCAAGAGTAATACCACCTTTTGAAGCAGCAGGTGTCCAAACATTTCCATCCGTGCTTTTCGCAATAATTCCGCTGCCGCCGACGGCAACCCAGTTAGCAGTTACAGATACCCCTCCCGCCGCAACAGCTTTCTTCGGCAAAAAATTACCCATCGAACTAATCATACTAAACGACATCTCTCTCGTATAACTATTACCATCAAACTTTATACCATCAAAGTACGTACTCCCCGTAAAATTGAATCCTAAAAACCAGATAAACGGAAATCACAATAAAATACAACCTTGTAAAAATGCTTCAAACAAAATCCAAAATCGTTGTTGCGAAATCGTTTCGTCTCTTCTATTTTGACATCTTAAACACCAAGTTGGAATCAGATGCCGATTCAGCGGATGCCGATTCAGATACCGACGACAAAAAATACAAAGCCCGCATCGATGACAAGCATTTTGTCGTCCAAATGTACGGCATCAACGAGCGCGGCGAGACCGCCTCTATTCTCGTCGACGATTACCAGCCTTTCTTCTATATCAAGGTCGGCGACGAATGGACCGATGTCCACGCCGGTCGAATGGTCAGCAATATCCGCCGTGAAATGGGCGACTTCTACAAAGACTCTCTCATCCAATACAACGTTATTGACAGTCAAAAACTCTACGGATTCACCGCTGGCAAGAAATCCAAGTTTGTCAAGCTCGTATTCTCCAATACTGTTGCGCTAAATAAAGTGAAAAATCTCTGGTACAAGAAAATGCCCGATGGGAGTCGTCGGCCCAGTCCATTTGTACCGAAAACCCAGCTCTACGAGTCCAATTTGCCGCCTTTGCTGCGGTTCTTCCACATCAACCATATTTCGCCCAATGGCTGGATTATGTTATCGAATCGGGCTCGTCCTTGTGCCGTGCGGACCACCACATGTACTTATGAATATGTCGCGTCGCAGGCTCAAGTCAAGGCACTTCCCGAAAAAGAGACGATGGTGCCTTACAAAATCATGAGTTTTGATATTGAGGCGGGCAGTAGTCATGGGGATTTCCCGCTCCCGCGCAAGACATATAAGCGCCTGGCGATGAATATTATGGATGCGCTCGATAAAGAACACGTCGGTATTAAAGAACGTGACATCACTGCCGACACGGTGAGCGCGCGACTTAGAGAAATGATTCTCGCGGCTTTTGGATATACAAAGGTGGCCGGAATCGACTTGGTTTATCCAAAATCCGGAGTGCCATCCAAGAAATATGTGGAAACCATCATACAAGAAATCGTGAGCAATAAGTTGAGCAAACTCGAGGTGAAAACGGCGGATGCGGCCAAGCTCTTAACCATTGATGCAATGTTTGCCAAGGTAAAAAGTCAGTTTGCGCCGATAACCTTGGATTTAGGCGAAGCAGATGACTCGGATGACGAGGAAGATTCAGAAGACACAGATGTCTTGGATGCCGACGATTCGGATGAGGAGTCCGAACAAAAATATGTTGCTCAGTCCTCGCTCAAGGGTGTCAATATCACCATCGCCAATCTTATTATGAGCGCCGACGTGGAACGCGACAAAAAGGTCCAATATATCGACCAAGCACTCACAGAATCATTCCCGCCACTTGAGGGCGACCCCGTCACCATGATTGGGTCTACTTTTGTGAAATATGGGTCGGCAGAACCCTACTTAAATCATTGTGTCGTCCTCGATGGATGCGCACCCGTGGAAGGCGCCGTCATCGAGGCCGTCCCCATCGTGGCGGGCGACCGCGTCGCCGCTGAACGCGAAGTCTTGTTGCGATGGGCCGCGCTCGTCCAGCGCGAAAATCCCGATATTATTATTGGCTACAATATCTTCGGTTTTGACTACGAGTTCCTGTTTCGCCGGTCGGAGGAAACTCATTGTGTGAACGAGTTCTTACAACTTTCGCGCAGATGCGAGGAATTCTGTGGAACCCGGGACCGCGACGACCCCTCTATTGTCAACATCGAGAACACAAAAATTGCCATCGCCAGTGGCGAATACGACTTGCGATTCATCTTGATGAGTGGCCGTCTCCAGGTCGATATGTATTCGTATTTCCGCCGCAATTTCAATTTGTCTTCGTATAAATTGGACGACGTCGCATCGCAAAACATCAGCGACGCCATCAGTAAAGTGGTGAATGCCGAACATCCAGTTCATGGCGCAGTAACCGAGCTTTACAGCAAGAATCTTACCGGTTTACACGCGGGCGACTTCATCCATATTGAAATCAGCACATTCACGTCGGATTATTATATGGACGGTAAGAAGTTTGTCGTTCTGGAAATGGAGACCCGGACGCCCGGTGGCAAAGTCATCATCATCGGCGGTCACCATGAACACACGATTGACAAGACAAAGAAAATCCAATGGGGGATGGCGAAAGATGACGTCTCACCGCAAGATATTTTCCGCATGAGCAATGGTACCGACGCCGAGCGTGCCGTCGTCGCCAAATATTGTATTCAAGATTGTAATCTCGTTCACCACTTGTTGCGCAAAATTGACGTCATGACAGAATACATGGAAATGGCAAACTTGTGTTCCGTGCCCATCAATTTCCTCGTGTTCCGTGGCCAGGGTATCAAACTCACCAGTTATGTTGCGAAAAAGTGTATGGAGAAGGGCTACATCATGCCCGACTTGGAGAAGGGCAAATTGGATGGCGGATACGAGGGCGCCATTGTGCTCCCGCCAAAAACCAAGATTTATATTGATGAACCCGTCGCATGTGTGGATTATTCGTCGTTGTATCCTTCCTCTATGATTAGTCAGAATTATTGCCACAGCAGCAAAGTCTGGGCGAAAGAATACGACTTGGATGGTCGGCTTGTGAAAGACGAGGGCGAGAAAGACGCGCGCGGCAACTACATTTACTACGGTCTGTCGCAATACCAATATGTGGAAGTGGAGTTCGACACGTTCGAATGGCGGCGCAACCCTGCGCGACCCGCGGCGAAAGCCGTGAAAACGAAAGTCGGCAAACGCGTGGTTTGCTGGGCGCAGTTGCCCGGCGACGAAAAATCTGTAATGCCGTCGATTCTCATGGAGTTGTTGAAAGCGCGGTCCGATACGCGAAAGAAGGAGAAGCTGTATAAAGAGAGCGACCCCTTCATGGCAAATATCATGGACAAACGCCAGCAGGCGTATAAAGTGACGGCCAATTCACTCTATGGTCAATGCGGGGCACGAACCTCTACATTCTACGAGAAAGATGTCGCCGCGTCCACGACCGCGAGTGGCCGCATGATGATTACGTATGCCCGCCGTATTATCGAGGAAATCTATGCGAACCGGTTGTGCCAAACGACGAATCATGGCGTGGTGATGACCAATGCGGAATATGTGTATGGTGATTCGGTGGCGACGTATACGCCCGTATATGTGCGGACACGCGGTCGTATGCTGACCGTGCTTCAAATCGCGGATTTAGGCGGAATGTATGGCGTGGAATTAGAACCGGGACATTGGACCGATAGCAACAAGTATGTTCGTGGACCGGTTTGGCGTAAATGTGAGGACCCGGGGCGCCAGACCAAGGAAGTGTGTGAAATCGAGGACGGCGTAGAAACGTGGACCGAAACGGGGTGGACGCCGCTGAAACGCGTGATTCGCCACACGCTCGCGCCGCACAAGAAAATGGTGCGAGTCCAGACTCCTTCAGGATGGGTAGATGTCACGGACGACCATTCGCTTCTATTGAAGTCGGGCGAAGAAGTGTCTCCGACCAATGTGAATCTGTGGACCGAGTTGCTACACCGCGATATTGATTTCGAGACATGTGAATATGCGAAAAACAGCGTATATAAGTCGGCACTGAAATACATCGACGATTTCATGGAGGAAGTCGACACTATCATTGTGAGCAATTGCCTGGAAGCGGCGTACGTATATTTGTTCTTGAAACAGCGCGGATACTATGTGAAACACAAGATGACGGGGACGCGGACGATGTCATTCACGCTAACGTATAGCAAGACGCCGTTCCCCGAGCCGGAAGTCATTCGCGAAATTGAGACGCTTCCGCCCTATCACGGATACGTCTACGATTTGACCACGGAGAACCACCATTTTGCGGCGGGAATCGGGTCGCTCATCGTTCACAATACGGACTCGGTGTTCTTCGTGTTCAACTTGACGGACAAAGACACGGGCGCAAAAATCGTGGGCAAAGATGCGCTCGAGATAACCATTGAACTGGCGCAGCACGCGGCGGATTATGCGACCAAGTATTTGAAACCGCCGATGAACTTGGCTTATGAGAAGACGCTGATGCCGTTTGCGCTGTTGTCCAAAAAGAGATACGTGGGTATCCTCTATGAAGAAGACCCCAATAAGGGGAAGTTGAAATACATGGGGCTGTCGCTAAAACGCCGCGATTCGTGCGACTACTTGAAAGACACGTATGGGCAAATCATCAATATCATCATGAAAGGGGGCAGCGTCCGCGATGCCATCGGATTCTTGGACGATAGTTTAGCCAATTTGATTGCGGGACGCGTGCCGATGGACAAACTGGCGATAACCAAGTCGTTGCGTAGTTATTACAAGAATCCGCAGCAGATAGCGCACCGGGTGTTGGCGGATCGTATTGGACAGCGAGACCCGGGGAATATGCCGAAAGCGGGGGACAGAATGAAGTTCCTACATGTGGTGACAGCGAATAAGAAGGCGCTACAGGGCGAGAAGATAGAGACGCCTGAGTTCATCTTGGAGAAAAAGTTGAAGTTGGATTTCGGATTCTATGTGAGCAACCAGTTGATGAAACCTTTGTGCCAGTTCTTAGGGTTGGCGCTGGAAGAAATCTGGAAATACCAAGATAAGATGAGTGCGGTGAAGAAACATCGCGCGGAACTGGCGGCACTGGCGTTGGAATACCCAGATATCGAGATATTTGCGAAGAAGAAGGAGAAGTATTGTAGTGATAAGGCGAAGACGATGTTGTTTGATAAATACTTGACGCAAATCAATAATGACAAGGCGGGACTGCGACCGATTACGAGCTTTTTTGGAATGAAGTGACTGGGTTGCGTTCATCCGTAAGTACTTAGTCATAATCACTGTACTCGTGTACGGCCCCTACACACGTAATCCTCTCTCTTCTTACTATATAAATGTATTCTGCCATTGTTGTTCACATGATTTTACTTGCGATTGTCCTTATTGGTGCGGTCAATTGGGGATTCCACACATTCGGCTACAACTTGGTCGAGATGTTGAACCGTTTTTTATCTGGCGTCTTTAAGAGGCGTTTGCCGTTGGATCGCATCATCTATGTTGTTGTCGCGGTGAGTGCCGTTGCTCTTGCTGTCCAGCGGGATACATGGTTGCCATTTTTAGGCAATTCCGTGTTGCCGGGAGCTGTTGTGCCTTTGAAGAAGAACATGGGAGATACTACGGTGGATGTAAAGGTAACACAGGGGGCCAAGGTTGCTTACTGGGCGGCGGAACCTGAGACCAAAATGAGTGATTCCGAAGGTACTGTCCCTCTAGTTAGAGCCGCATATGACCAATTTGAGAACAGTGGTGTCGTGGTTGCCAATGACCAAGGTATGGCGACACTAGTTTTCAACAAGGGTACTAGCTATATTGTGCCAAGTGGTCGAAAGCTTGAGAGCCATGTTCATTACCGCGAGTTTGGAGAGGATGGAATGATGGGACCTGTGAAGAGTGTCTTTGTATAAGGATTCTTGTAAAGGGCGACTATAAAGGACTCTTGGATAGAGGGCAACAGTAAAGCCTCTAATTTATAACAAAATAACACCATGTTATTTTTTTATCGAGTTATTTTTTACGTTGTTGTCGCCGGGTCTTGCGTTGTTTTCTTCGACGTTTGCCACCTTTCATTGTGCCTATTATGCTATTTTTTGAATAGTTTTTACTAAAATTATTTTGCAAATTGTCCGATTGCAAATTGTCCGATTCATAATCATCGATAGATTTTATATTACTATTACAACCATAATGTGTAAATGGTTTCCGACATAGAGGACATACACAATTCGTTGTTTCTCGGTTATCTATGATTCCGCCAATACATTCTTCACAAACATAATGCTCACAGATTGATATTATTTTGTTAGTTGTTGTCTCATGTAATAATTTTTGTAATTTCTTGTCGTCAAAACATACGGGACAACGACATTCAGTTTCGCAACAAGTTACTACCTTTGTTTTGACTGGCATGGTGTCTGTCTTGGCGTCTTTCCTGGTTTTTGATAATATATGTTTTTTGCTCATTATCAATGCGTATATATTACACATCACATTATAGTATTTATACTTTCAAAAATGGCAACACATAATGTCGAAAATGTTCGTCATCTTTTTCTGGATGGAACTGGAATCCAACCCATTTTTTAGTTGCGGCGATATTGATGAATCCGTCGATGCGCTGTACAACGGTCCATTCATCCGGTAGATCTATGACTTGGTCATGATGGTTGAAATAGAGGTGTTTACTATTGGTCTCTCTTGTTGTGGCTCTTTCACAAGTTGTTCGTCGGCCTTTGAATAATGGTCCTTCAACAACTTTTCCGCCCGTTTTGAACGCCAAGTACTGAAATCCAAAACAGATTCCAATGATATGGATATCTTGTTTCATATATTGGTCTAATAGAGGGAAGTCATTTGTCCGTAATATCCTCTCTTTAGACCCACTAATTATTATTGTTTTAATGGGCTTGGTGGGTTTGTAATGTTCTAAATCGGCGTATTTTACAAGTTGAAATGGAATGTTGTGTTCTGTTAATTGTTTTTCAAGACTTTTGTGAAATGCGTCAAAATATATGACCAGAATCATCTAATATATTATTTGCGAGATTTGTTTTTCTTGGACCGGCGTCGGTGTATAACACGTTTATGTGTACGTTTTTTGCGTCGTGAACCGCCATCAAAATCAGAAAAAAGATTTGTAGGTATATGTTCATCTTCTTTTTTGTATTTTTTATTATTATTATTTTCATCATCACTTTTACGTTTTTTAGGACCCAATTGAATTAATTTTATATCTGTCAACATACTCTGTATTTCTTCATGTTTTTCAACAGGAGAGGCAAGTCCTTTTTTTCCAGCAACACTGTATTCTGGATTTAATTCAACATGAATTTGATCACCACACATTACACATTCTGGATGAAATTGACCACCACCGTCTGTTCTTATATAATCACCGGCATAACCTCGAAGTCCCTTTTTACACAAAAAATTTACGAGTATAAAATCTAATGTTTCATTTGAAGCCCTTATTTGAAGTTTATCTGAATTATATCCAAAACACATGGTTAATGCTCTTTGAACTTGTCTATTGCCTTGAGCAAGTCCCCATAAATATTCAAATGTTTTCTTACTATCAATAGCCAATAATTCATATGGTTGTGTTGTCTTGTATGCAAAAGCAAATCCATAATTTTTAGATACATTGGGTTCATCAAATCCAAAATAGGCGGGTCCTTTCATCGGAATCACAATTTGTTCAGACCACGTGTCTAATGTATTGGTATAACTTTTAAATAATCTGGTTCCAGCGGGGAATTGATAGGTGTCATAGAGTTCACCTTCGTGAAAATATTCTGTAAGAATCTTAGGTAAAGCGGTAGGTGAAGCGGTAGGTGAAGCTACAGGTGAATCTACAGGTGAAGCTACAGGTGAAGCAAATGCTGCCATTATATAATTGGTAGAGAATTATTTTTCTTTTGTTGATTCGTCAGAGTCTTCTCCAGGTCCACATTCTGGGCATGGATTGTCACCTTGGCGGCAGCCATCGCAGTACCATTTGTCGCAATCATTACATGGCCATCCTTCTGAACCACGATTTACCTCGGTACCGCAGCTATAACAATTACCATAGCACCCGCACAAATCATCCCCGTTTCGGCATTTACAGCACATCCGCTCTCCGCAATCACAACATACAACATCTATACAGTCGGTACATCCTCGGACATCACACACAAAACATCGGCGAGTACATTTTTTACAAAACAAATGGGATTCCTTGTTTTCAGATGGGACAACATCATCGCTGTCTTCACTATAATCGTTGCTATTACACCATTTACAACTAATTGCGTCGGCCAATTGAATCTTCTTTTCGCAAGATTTACAAGATTTATAATCATACATTTTTTCAGGTGTTGCCACCGCAGAGGGTTCTGAAACAGCAGAGGGTGTTTCACATGGCAGCTCAACATTTTCTGATATAATTGAACTAAACACAGATAGAGGTTCAAGTACAGGTTCTTGCAATAGCGGGGGGTCCATTTTTTTTATATAGTAAAAACTGTGTATATCTTTTTTACTATAATTTTATCTTAGTCGTACCTTTATCTTAGTCGTTCCTTTATCTTAGTCGTACCTTTATAATGGCAACACTTGCTGCTTTTCAACTCCGGATGATATACATGGCTGAAATGAATAACAACGTGATTTCGGTGGAACTCCTACTTATCATCGGAATATCATTCGTCTGGACACTATAGTAAATCCACATACTCGAGGAACAAATATTTAGGATGCAAAAAAGCAAAGACAAATTATTGGTGCTTCGGGTAAAAACATGAAAATTAGACGACCAATCACGGATAAGGAAATGGCCGTGTATGGCAATGGGGTGTTCATTGTTATTTATAGAAATGTGTTGCGTTTATGTTTTTCTTGTAAAATTGAAATCTTTTTTATAAATAATGGCTAACTAAAAACAATCTGAATATTATTACAACTGACAACTAGAAATCAACGCGAATACGACTACAATGGAAACACCAATTTACGGAATTATTTACAGATTGGCCTTTCCCAATGGTCAATATATTGGCCAAACTATCCAAGGAAAAGATGTTCGCTTCAAGGAGCATTTAAGAGATACTAAAGCCGGGTCAAACTTACCGGTTCACAACGCAATACGAAAATATTATGATGATGACCAAGACAAAAATAAAGTAGAAATGACGGTTATCGATACCGCATATTCTCTTGATGAATTAAATACACTCGAAATAAAATATATAATCGAATACAATACATTTAATGTGAATGGTCATAACCCAACTGGTTACAATATGACAATGGGTGGAGATGGTTGTAAAGGTTATAAATTTACAGAAGAACAAAAAGAAAATTGTAAAAAAGTACAACAAAAACGAAAAGAAGAACATCCTGAGATTGCAATAAATCACTCAATATTTATGAAACAACGCGCGATTGATAACCCCGAAATTGGAATACACCATTCTATTACAATGAAGCAACTATATGCTGAAAATCCGGCTAAAAAAGAAGAAATGTCGCTGCTCAAACTTCAGCAAAATATGAATAATCCGGAAATGGCGAGACAACAATCGGAACTAAAATTAATGATGTATGAAGATAAAAATGCCGATGAAATAATCGCCAAAATAAGTGAAAAATCGAAACAACAATGGCAAGACCCCGACAAACGACAAAAGATAATGGACGAAAAACGGAACCGATTTACGATGCCATTTAATGTGTATAAAGATGGAAAATTAATTGATAGCTTTGACTACGTCCCCGACTGCGCTTTGAAGTTATTTGGGAAAACACAAGATAGTAATATTTCGGCTGTATTGAAAGGTAGGAAAAAATCTTATAGAGGTTATGTGTTTGAGTATAAGATGTAAAGCAACAATCTAAATGCTATTACAACAAATAATTTCGTTCGTCCAAATCTACCGCCGTACACGGTTTGTTGGATAATGGTCCTGTTTTTTCATGGTGCGAATATATGCTGTAAAGTTTATATGTGGCAATTGATAGGACAATTGTCCCAAGAACTATACCAATAATTATCCATGTATAGTTGATAGGTTGTTCCGTAGGTTGTGCCGTAGGACTTGTTGAAGGTTTTCCAGAAGGTCTTGCTGAAGGTTGTGACGTGGGTCTTGGCGAAGGATGTGCTGAAGGATGTGGCGAAGGTCTTGCCGAAGGTCTTGTTGTAGGGTTTGTTGAAGGATGTGGCGAAGGTCTTGTTGTAGGGTTTGTTGTAGGGTTTGTTGTAGGGTTTGTTGAAGGACTTGCTGAAGGACTTGGCGAAGGACTTGTTGAAGGGTTTGTTGAAGGGTTTGGAGAAGGGTTTGGAGAAGGGTTTGTTGTAGGACTTGTTGTAGGACTTGATAAAGGACTTGCTGTAGGACTTGATAAAGGACTTGCTGTAGGATTTGTTGTAGGACTTGGTACCAAAGGTTGTAGAGAAGGACTCGCTGTCTGGTTTATCATTGTTTGGCCTGTTACTGACCCATGAACCACCACCAATATCACAAGTAAATAAATATTCATAATCTAGTTTGTATTGGTATAAACCCTATAAGTCAATTTCAATTTTATATAGAGGAATTGATACTCCCTTATCCAAATTGCCAAATCATCCGTAGAAAAGTTTTGTCTCTTTGTATGTACCAAAGCGTAATCCAAATATCACAATCACGGTTACAATTCTTTGTTACTGGTCATCTCCGGCGCATACAAAGCATCTCGCACATAATAATAATAGTCGTTTATTGATGGTAAATCCAATTTGTATGGGTCTTGATTTTTTAAAACATCTGTTTGTGAAATGCGTCCGCATTTTTCAAAGTGCTTTTTCCGAGCGGACGCTCGGAAAACAGCTAAGCTAGCATCATAATTTTTTATATATGTGTTTATTAAAGTAATGACAATTATGATATCATACCATACATGCTGATTATTGATAGGTTCACCGTGAAACTTACTTCTTCCAAAATCTATTATTATTGGAATAATACCATTGCTTTCAATAACAACAATTTCATTACCAATCCTATATTCTAGCGTTTTTTCATCCGCAGTGTTTATTAGAATATTTCCAGAGTTCAAGTCTCCATGACACACTTTGTATATTGTTGCCAATTCGATAATAATACAAACTACTTGTAAAATGAGTGTTTTTATAATTTTTACATCCCTTGTCTTTTGTAAATAATCACTTATGTCTCCATGCGCAATATATTCGTATACAAAAAAATACAGTTTATTTGTTCCTCTTTCACAGAATTTTATTTGTTTTATTAGTTTTGTTATATAATTATTTTTATTATCATCACACGAAAACTCGCATATAAGTCGGGTTGTATTACGATAGCCTCGTATTTTCTCTAGAATCTTTTTTTCTAGTAATAAATGTAGTTTATTTGCATCATATACCTTTACTACAACCGGTTTATCATAATCCTGTAATTTGGACAAAACCACATGGACAAAATCGTCTTTATGCATAGAGGTTTCTTCTGCAGCTTTACCACATTGAACATTATAACTGCCAACTTTGTCGGCAGTTATAAATGACAATGGGGTTGCTGATTGCGCATCTTCCCGAAGGGAGCGCAATTGTGTGAATGACTTATACCCATATAAATTATTTTTACCACAATTTATTTTATATGTTTCCATACCAAAAATACGAGATCTTCGTGTTTTTGGCAATTTCTCAAATGGTGGTATTTTTCTTGTTGTATTTTTACTCTGTGTTGTTTTTGTTTTTTTCGTTAGCATTATAATATATGGGTATTCAATTATTCGAGGGAACATCCCCAAAATATAAAACGTATCGTGTTATATCTTCAATGGTGTATAATCATCACTCCCCTCAAATAATATAGAGGCTGCTCCTCTATGTTATCCAATGAAATACTACGAAACCAAATACGAAGAATATTTACGCTCCGTCCAGCATTACAATATCCACCCCGAACTCGTGTCCGTATTTGCCAAGTTCCCCGAGTCTATTAACCAGCTCACCAATCTCATTTTTTACGGTCCGCCCGGTTCCGGCAAGTAT
>Ga0209358_10002612_pt1 | contig 13607 bp, 9 predicted proteins | sample LauGreFa1BDMLBSN_2_FD_187574 | JGI IMG/M metagenome (GOLD analysis project Ga0209358, IMG submission 187574) | Freshwater lake microbial communities from Lake Michigan, USA - Fa13.BD.MLB.SN (SPAdes) (version 2) | ecosystem: Environmental > Aquatic > Freshwater > Lake | place: Lake Michigan, USA... | reverse complement strand
CGGATCTACATACAATGTTGTTACAGATGCTAACGGAAGCTTCTTCTTGGATAAAACAAAGGTTAAGTTTGAAACTAAATACACGGTTGATGTTCAAAAAGAAAATTTCATCGGTACAGCAGATAAATTCTCTACCAAAGGAGCAAAAGAGTCTACCAACTACCAACAAGATTATTTCTTAATTCCTGTTGAAATCGGAAAGGAATACCCAATGCCTACTGTATTGTATCCTTTCAACAAAACAGAATTATTAATCGCAGATGATGTGAACAGTGCTGACTCATTGAACTATTTGTTGAACATCTTAACAGAGAATCCAACATTTGTTGTTCAGTTAGAATCTCACACAGATGCTCGTGGCGATGTGCCTAGCAACGATAGACTTTCTCAAGGTCGAGCCGAGACTTGCGTTACTTACTTGACATCAAAAGGAATTGCTGCCGACAGATTGGTAGCGAAAGGAAAGGGGGAAAGTGAGCCACGTACTATCAAGGATGGAGATCGTCTTTCTGCGGAAACATTCGCTGAATTTCCAATTGGAACATTATTAGACGAAGCATTTATCAATGCATTAAAAGAAAATGAATCACGTGAGCGTGCTCACCAATTGAATCGTCGTACAACATTCAGAATCCTAAGAACGGACTACGTTCCAAAGAAATAGCATTAAACTAAAGAAAGGGCTGACACTCGCTGTCAGCCCTTTTTATTTATATATGAGTCAAGCCGAAAACAGATACAACAGCAGAGGAGTAAGCGCTTCCAAGGAAGACGTGCACGCTGCAATTAAAAACATGGACAAAGGTCTTTTTCCAAAGGCCTTTTGTAAAATAGTTCCCGATTACTTAACAGGTAGCGAAGAGCATTGCATTGTTATGCATGCAGATGGTGCAGGAACCAAGTCGTCATTAGCCTACATCTATTGGAAAGAAACAGGAGATCTTTCTGTTTGGAAGGGTATAGCACAAGACGCCATTGTCATGAACATTGATGATCTGCTTTGTGTGGGAGCCATTGACAACATTCTTCTCAGCAGCACAATTGGAAGAAACAAGAATCTAATACCAGGAGAAGTGATTTCTGCAATCATTTCCGGAACCGAAGAGCTTTGCAATGAACTTGAAAAGCACGGTGTGAAGATTCACACAACAGGCGGAGAAACAGCCGATGTGGGCGATTTGGTTCGAACCATTATTGTCGATTCAACCGTTGTTTGTCGCATGCGCAGAGATGAAGTGATAGATAATGCGAACATTGCTCCAGGGCAAGTTATAGTGGGTTTGGCGTCATACGGACAAACATCTTACGAGTCTGAATACAACGGAGGAATGGGAAGTAACGGTCTTACTTCTGCACGTCACGATGTTTTCTACAACGGAATTACTGCAAAGTATCCAGAGTCATTTGATAGTGCAATTCCAAAAGATTTGGTTTATTCTGGATCTTATACTTTGACTGATTATGTTCACGATGCTGAATTGAACGCAGGTAAGTTAGTTCTTTCACCAACAAGAACATATGCCCCCATAGTTAAACGAATTTTATCGAATCGAAGGGATAAAATCAAAGGAATGGTCCATTGCAGCGGGGGAGGACAAACTAAGGTGCTTCACTTCACAAGCAATGTGCACATTGTGAAAGACAACTTATTCGCTATTCCGCCGCTGTTTAAAATGATTCAAGAAGAATCGAAAACACCTTGGCAGGAAATGTACAAGGTCTTCAACATGGGACACCGCATGGAGTTTTATACTGATGATGAGACGGCTTTGGAAATTATCAATTACGCAGATCAAATGGGATGCGCAGCACAGATAATTGGACGTGTTGAAGCCGGTGAAGGAAACACATTAGAAATTCGTTCTGAACACGGAACATTTCAATACTAAATCGAAAGCATGGAGTTAATCGATCGTTTGTCGGCTATTTCAGACAGATACAGAGAAGTGGGAAAGAGCATCACCGACCCTACGGTTATCGCCGATATGAAAAAGTATCCGACACTCATGCGCGAGTATCGCGAGTTGGAAAAGATTAACGACGTATACCTCGAATACAAAAAAGCACTCGACGATTTGAAGGGAGCCAAAGAAATTCTGTACAGCAACGAAAGCGCTGACTTGAAGGAAATGGCGCAAGAAGAATACAACGAATTGTCTCCGAAAATTGTTGAAATGGAAGATGCGATTAAATTTCTTCTTATTCCAAAAGATCCGGAAGACACCAAGAACGTTATTGTCGAAATCCGAGCCGGAACAGGCGGAGACGAGGCTTCAATTTTCGCTGGGGATCTTTATAAAATGTACACCCGTTACATTCAAGACAAAGGGTGGAAAATTGAAGTGTTGAATTTGAGTGAAGGAACCATGGGCGGATTCAAAGAGGTGTCGTTCAAGGTGGAAGGGGATGAAGTTTATGGCACCATGAAGTTTGAAAGCGGTGTGCATCGCGTGCAGCGTGTTCCAGCAACAGAAACGCAAGGACGAGTTCACACATCGGCTGCAACGGTTGCGGTTATGCCTGAAGCAGAGGAATTCGACGTGGTCATTAACATGTCCGATATTCGCAGAGATACTTATCGTGCAAGTGGTGCAGGTGGACAGCACGTAAACAAAACGGAATCTGCCGTTCGTTTGACCCACCTTCCAACCGGAGTTGTTGTTGCTTGTCAGGAAGGAAGAAGTCAGCACGAGAACTTAGACAAAGCCATGACCATGCTTCGTTCACGAATCTTCGAAGCGGAAGTGAATCGCAGACACGAAGAGCGTTCAAGAATGCGTAAGTCCTTGGTGAGTACGGGAGACAGAAGCGCAAAGATTAGAACCTACAACTATCCGCAAGGACGTGTGACAGATCATAGAATAAATTTGACGTTGTACAACCTAGACGCTGCAATGAATGGCGAAATAGCCGAAGTTATTGAAGCTTTGAAATTAGCAGAGAATACAGAAAAACTTAAGGAAGGAAATTCATAAGATGAATAAAGCAAAATTGGTAGAGCTCATTCGTGCAAGAAAAAGTTTCTTGTGCGTTGGATTGGATACAGACCCTACAAAGCTTCCAGCGGGTGTTGGCGCGCTTGAATTCAATAAGGCAATTATTGACGCGACAAGAGAGTTTGCAGTTGCTTACAAGCCTAATTTGGCGTTTTATGAGGCCATGGGACGACAGGGTTGGGATATACTTGAGGAAACTGTTGCCTATATTGGAAACGAACACTTCACGATAGCAGATGCTAAACGCGGAGATATCGGAAACACTTCTAGCTATTACGCGAAAGCATTTTTTGAAACCTACGGATTCGACAGCATTACCGTTGCTCCTTATATGGGCAAAGACAGCGTTTCGCCTTTCTTGCAGTTTCAAGATAAGTGGGCAATCGTTTTGGCGCTCACTTCAAATGAAGGATCGAAAGATTTTCAAACACAGAAAATAGGAGAGGAGTATCTTTTTGAGAAAGTACTTCGCGATGTTGCCTCATGGGGAACCGACGAGAACACCATGTTCGTAGTAGGGGCGACCAAAGCGGAAAGCCTTGCACAGATTCGTCAGATTATTCCAAACCACTTCTTACTTGTTCCAGGCGTTGGCGCTCAAGGCGGAAGCCTTCAAGACGTTGTAAAATACGGAATGAATAGCGAAGTCGGATTGTTAGTGAACGCCAGTCGTTCAATCTTGTACGCTTCATCTGGTTCAGATTATGCTCAAGCGGCTGCGGCGGAAGCCAAGAAAATGCAAGAGGAGATGGCGGTTTACTTGTAATCCTTCACCATACAATACGTCTTAAAACCACTAACCACGCGTTCTTCATGAACACGAAATCCGATGCGTTCGTAGACGCGTTTGTTTTTCTCAATAGTCGTTTCAATCAAAATGGGTAATTGTTTTTCTTGTTGAAATTGAAACAAGGCATCGCGCAAATCGAAGATTGCTCCGTGTCCGCGTGCCGATTTTCGAACGGCTAAGTAACTGCAATGAATGTAGTTCTCCCATTGCGAATGAAAGCGATGAACTTCTCGCTTGCGAAGCCAGACGCGAAGGATACGCAGTGGTCCAATTCCAAATAAAATAAGCGGAAGTTCAATGTTAAATGCAGCAGAGCGCTTGTCCTTTGCTTCGAAGAAGCAGATGATTCCTTCTTTTTTTGAATCAATAAACACACCTTTGTTTCGGCTCGCTTCCGAATATAAAAAACGAGCAACAAGCCAAACCTTCAAACGAAAAAAGCCCCTGCTTCCAATCGAAAATAATACAGATCGATTGTCTACAAGGGTCTCTTTTAATATTTCTAACGCGTTCACAAGCCTCGTTGCTTAGGCATTCCAAGGGTACGTGTAATGCGCAGGAGTGACAAAAGTTTCTTTAATGGTGCGAGGAGAAACCCAACGCAACAAGTTCAAATAAGATCCTGCTTTGTCGTTTGTTCCACTTCCACGAGCGCCTCCAAACGGCTGCTGTCCGACAACGGCTCCGGTTGGTTTGTCGTTAATGTAGAAATTACCCGCTGCGTTTTCCAATACGCGCATTGCCTGATCAATAGCATAGCGATCCTTCGAAATAACAGCTCCTGTTAAGGCGTAGTCGCTGGTCTCATTCACCAAATGCAACGTGTCTGCCCACAACTCGTCTTCGAAAACATAAAGCGTTACAACCGGGCCGAAGATTTCTTCTTCCATGGTGCGGAACTTCGGATTGGTAGTCACAACAACTGTTGGGTCAACGAAGAATCCAATAGAATCGTCGTAGGTTCCACCTGCGATAATTTCCGCGTCGTTTTGTGTCTTGATGTATTCTATGTATCCTTTGATTTTATCAAATGATCTGCGATCAATAACAGCGTTAACGAAGTTGGTGAAGTCTTCCGGACTTCCAACTTTAATAACTTTTAAATCACTTACAATTTTCGCTTTCACTACAGGCCACAACGAGCGAGGGATGTAGCTTCTACTTGCAGCAGAACATTTCTGTCCTTGATATTCAAATGCTCCACGAACAATAGCAGTTGCCACTTCTTCTGCATTCGCAGAAGGATGAACAACAATGAAATCTTTTCCTCCAGTTTCTCCAACAATGCGTGGATACGTTCTGTATTTGTCTAGGTTGCTTCCAATCTCTTTCCACAAGTGCTTGAACACAGCGGTAGATCCAGTAAAGTGAAGTCCAGCGAAATCTCTGTGCGAGAAAACCACGTCTCCAGCAACTGGACCGTCAACAGTAATCATATTAATTACGCCGTCTGGTAATCCAGCATCGCGGAACAATTCCATAATCACGTGCGCGCTGTATACTTGCGTATCTGCAGGCTTCCACACACATACGTTACCCATCATGGCTGCACTTGCAGGCAAGTTTCCAGCAATAGCGGTGAAGTTGAATGGAGTAATTGCGAATACGAATCCTTCTAGCGGACGATATTCTAAACGGTTCCACATGCCTGGCTGTGATCCCGGTTGCTCGTTGTAAATCTGCTGCATGTACAACACATTGAAACGAAGGAAATCGATGAACTCACATGCCGCATCAATTTCAGCTTGATGCGCATTTTTTCCTTGACCCAACATAGTTGCAGCATTCATGCGGTCTCTGTATGGACCCGCAAGCAAATCAGCTGCACGAAGGAAGATTGCTGCGCGATGTTCCCACGGCAATTGCGACCAACGTTCGCGTGCAGCTAATGCTGTATCAATGGCTTCAATCACGTGGTCTTTTGTACCGCGATTCAAGTAGCCCAATACTTTCGCATGTTCCTGCGGAGAAGTAAGCGGAAGTTTTTCTTCGGTGCGAATCAATTCTGATCCAATGTACATTGGAACATCAATGGGCTCTTGATTGTACATTTTTTTGTACATGGCTGAAAGCGATGCGCGCTCTGCACTTCCGGGTGCATATCCTTTTACGGGTTCGTTAATGGGAAGTGGGACTTGAAATACTCCTTTCGACATATCTTATTTTTTTGGAGCAAGGAAACCGTAGTTCTTGCTGTAGTTTAACATTTGTTCTGCGAAGGTCTTGGTGTAACTCACGGTTACGTCAATCATTTTTCCGTTTGAATCCAACACCGGAGTTAGAATCGGATTTACGAATCCGTTGTATGGAGGAATGTTTAATTTCTCTGATCTAGCAAGCACTTCAGCGTGCAAGGTTGGATCTACTTTCTTTCCGTATCCGTCTGCCAAAGCTTTAGCCGCGTTGTAATCTCCTTGCGAAGTGATGCGTTGAACTTCACGCAACAATTCACCCACTAGATCGCGCATCTTGTCGTAATCGTTAATGTTGAAATACGTTTTGCCATCGCGAACTTCTCTTGAAATAACATTCGCAGATGCTCCTTTTTCAATGATCCAATTGCTAATCCAAGCGCGATTGCGCATGTGCGCCTCAGCAATGTCTTCACCAATCTTCAATCTTCTCATTTGAACCAACATCGCATTGCGAATGTATCCGTCGTATTCAGCCTTTCCAACTTCTAAGCTTTCCATCAATCCCATTTCAACCAACTTAGGATCCATTACATAATACAGGGCAACCAAGTCAGCTCTTCCTTCTTCAATGGTTGAAGCGAACTCTTTCAATGTTTGTGAACTTGCAGATACGTTCGCCTCCAATTGTCCACTTGCGTGTCCAATCACCTCGTGCATAGCAGTGTGCATTTTTCCAGCAGTTGCTCCGTGCTTTTCAGCGCGTGCAATTTCTTCTTCGTCGTTCGCGAATTCCTTCAACATTCCAGAACCGCCTGCATTGTTTGCAGCGTCTTCAATGTTTCCTAAACTCACACTCTTCGATCCGTGCATGGCACGAATCCATTGTGCATTCGGAAGGTTCACTCCAATTGGAGTAGATGGATTCGCATCGCCAGATTCTCCAGCAACGTTCACCACTTTGTAAGTAATTCCTTTTACTTCTTTCTTCTTGTGTTCAGGAAGAATAGGGGAGTTGTCTTCGAACCATTGTGCGTTTTGCATCATTACCTTCATGCGATCACTCGCTTCGAAGTCGTTAATTTCTACAACCGATTCATACGAACCACGCTTTCCAAGCGGATCGTTATACACTTCCACAAATCCGTGAATGAAGTCAATGTCTCCTTCAGTGGCTTTCACCCACTGAATGTTGAAGTCGTCCCATGTGCGCAAATCCCCTGTTGTGTAGAATTCAATGAGCTTACGAAGTGACACCGCTTGTTTGTCGTTCTCGGCAACCTTTTCTGCTTTATTCAACCAGAATACAACTTGCTCCAATGCCGCGCTGTACTTGCCTCCTATGCGATATACATCTTCCACAATAACTCCGTTTTCTTTGCGCAGATTTGCGTTAATGCCGTACGACAATGGTGCGCGATCGCCAGCAACTTCCTTCGACGCGTAATAATCAAAGGCCTCTTTAGTAGTTACACCTTCATAGAAATTCACGGCAGAATTTTCAACCAATCCTTTCGATGCATCGCTTTCTACTTTTAGGTTAGCAACATTCGGATTGAAGATGACTTCCATAATCTCTTCTGAAACCTGCGTGCTAGTAGCATCACAAAGTGTAGTGAAATATTCTTTGCTGAATTTCGGAGTGTGCTTAATGTTGCTGTAATGGTGATGAATACCGTTGCTCATCCACAATTGCTTCAAGTAAGTTTCCAAATTCATCCATTCTTCAGACGTTTTGTCGCCGTTGTAATTCGAATAAATCTTCTCGAAAATGCTACGAACTTCCAAGTTGTACTTGCAGTTCTGATCCCACATAATGTCTCGTCCAGTAAGGCCTGCCTGAGTTAAATAATAAACGAATTCTTTTTGCTTCGTGGTTAACTTATCGAATCCGTCTAGCTTGTAGCGAAGAATTCGAATGTCGGCAAAGCGATCCACTTCGTATTCGAACGGTCCGTTTTCAGTTTCAGATTTTGGAAGCTGAGCAACCTGATCTTTGAATTGGAAGTAGCACCAAGAAGTAAGCCCGAGCGCAATAAAGGCGATGAATATTTTTTTCATTGAAAATGATTTTCGGACACGAAGATAAGAAGGTTACCTTTGTGGAATGACGTTCGAAGAACTAAAGTTAACGAGACAGTTTTTAGATGCTGTGAAAGAGTTGGGGTATGAGTCTCCTTCCGAGATTCAAGAGAAAGTTATTCCTCGAGTTTTGGGCGGACAAGACGTCATTGGAATTGCGCAAACCGGCACGGGTAAAACGGCGGCTTATGTGCTTCCTTTGCTGCAGTTGTTGAAGTATCCACAAGGAGATGAGCCACGTGCGCTTATCCTTGTTCCAACCAAAGAATTGGTGGTTCAGGTGGAAGAACAAATTCAAAGTCTTTGCAAATACACAGAGCTTCGCTACGTGGCCTTGTACGGTGGCGTTGGTCCGAAGACACAAATTGAAATTATTAAGAAAGGAGTTGACATCATTGTTGCGACACCTGGAAGATTCCTAGAGATCTACGCGAAACGCGTAATTATTCCGAAGAAAATAAAGCACGTGGTGCTCGATGAATGTGACCGCATGATGGACATGGGTTTCTGGCCACAGCTTCGTGAAATACAAGAAAAGCTTCCTCAAAAGAAGCAGCAATTGCTATTCTCTGCAACGTTCCCAGAGCGAGTGGAACGCATTGCAGACAACTTCCTATTGTTCCCTTCACGTGTTGAAGTAACGCCTCAGGCAACTCCGGCTACCACAGTGGAACAGAGAGTCTACATGGTTCCAAACTTCAAGACGAAATTGAACTTGCTCATGCACCTCTTGGAAGGAGATGAGATGAAGCGTGTGATGGTATTTGTTCGCACGAAAGCCGATGCGACAAGCATGGGGAAATTCATGGAGCGAAGCAATGTGGGTGAGATTAGATTCCTGCACAGTAACATTGGACAGAACTCGCGCATGAACGCGATTAAGGATTTCAAAGACGGAAACGTTCGCATTCTCGTTAGCACCGACGTTACCGCGCGAGGCATAGACGTGTTCGAAGTTTCTCACGTAGTAAATTTTCAAGTACCCGGACACTACGAAGACTATGTTCACCGCATCGGAAGAACAGGACGTGCCTTCAAAACAGGTGTTGCCATTAGTTTCGTAGACCAGTCAGAAGAATATCACTTGACGAACATTCAGAAAATTATTCGTCAAATCATTCCTGTTTTTGAAATTCCGGAAGTGGTGAAAATTGAAAAGACAGAGCCCGAAGAAAAACAAGATCATGCGCGCGAGATAGACCGTCAGAAAAGATTAGATGATCCCGATTTCAAAGGAGCTTTTCATGAAAAGAAAACGCTTCAAGCGAAGATGAAGTTCAAGCAAGAACGCGATAAAAAACAAAGAAGGAGCCGTTAAGCTCCTTTTTTTATTTCATTATCGCTGAAAAAGAAGCGCACATTTTGCGCATGTATTCGTGAACATGATTGTTCGGACTCATGAGTGAATATTCTTTGTTCGCGTTTACGAGCTCAATGAAAGTCGAAAGATCTAGTTCAACCAGTATTCCTTGTTGCCGTTCATTCGGTGGAAGCAAAGGTCCTGAGGTAACCCACCGATGTATTGGAATTTCATCTGTTATTGAACTCATGTGCGTATTGGAGAAGCCTCCGAGGCGAAGGTTTAATGCTGTGCCGTCTGATTCTTTTCCTTCCAACTTAAACTGAATGTATCCGCTTTGCCAGCTCCAATACATGCCGTTAGCTGGATCTAACGCGCAGCAATGAACGCCTGAAGCGTTGGTAACAGAATCGACACCCAGCGTAAGTCGAATATAGCTGGCCCTGTGGGTATTGATTGGCATTGAAAAATTCAATGAACTTCGATTCGAAAAATCAAGCAGTCGATAGGAAACTGAATCCTTTCCAATGATTTGTTTATTCATATCCAACAACTCAATATGTCCAACATAACACTTCAATGTTTCAACATGAAGCAAAGAATCGACAAATTGAAGAGGAATATTTTTCCAATTGAATTGAAATCGCCCTTCCATTTTTGAATTCATCTGTTCGAATTCAACAACGATAGGAAAGTGATCCGAGAGTAAAGGTTCAGTGACATCGGTATTCCCAACTTTGTAAGAAGAGAATCCGAAGTTTTTCAATTTATAAAATACATAGTCTATGCGCGGAGCCTTCGGATTCGCATCGCGTTCGAAATTGTTGAATGTTCCAACCTTCGAGTAAAGACCTATTCCTGCATCAGAGAATACTGTACGAAGTTTTTTCAAAGCCGCATCTTCCGGCTTGCAGTTCAAATCGCCCATGAAGATTATATTTTGAATGGAAGTGAAGGCTTCAATTTCTTTCAGAATAAATTTGGCGCTTTCTTGTCTTGCGCCCTCCCCCACATGATCCCAATGTGAATTCACCACCAACAAAGTATCCTTTAGTTCTTCATCGAACAACAACGCAAACGTGGCTATGCGTTCGCATGCAGCATCCCAACCTTTGCTGGGTTTCGTGGGTGTTTCCGACAACCAAACCGTTTTCGAAGAGACGAGTTGAAAGCGATTCGATTGGAAGTAAATAGGGGAGTACTCGCCTTTGTTTTTCCCATCTTCTCTTCCAACACCAATGCGAGTGTATTGACGCTGACTAAAATTGTAATTGAAAAGCGCACGATCGAGTTCAAGAACTTCGTTGTCCAAAACTTCTTGAAATCCAATAATATCAGGACTTTCGCTCCAAAGAAAATTCTTTACGCGTTCGCTTCTGTTCGGCCAACTGTTTTCGCCATCATTGGGATTGTTGTAGCGAATGTTGAATGAAAGAACTTTTAAAGAAGAAGTCTGACCGAATGAACATTCGGTTTTTGCAATGAAGGGGGTGCAAAGAATTGCAAGTCGAAAAAAGTGTTTTTTCATTCCGAAGTTAAAGGTAAAAAAAAACCTCCCGAAGGAGGTTTTTATATGTTAGAGGGAAGAAGAATTATGCTCCTTCTTCGCCGTCCATTTTCTCTTTCAATGCAGCCAATGCACCTAAGTCACCAAGAGTTGATTTCTCAACTTGAGAGTTAACTTGCTTCACAGCTGAATTGTTGTCTTCTTTTTTAGCACCTGAACCAGATCCAGATCCTGCACCAGCACCTGAGCGCTTAGGCTTAGCATCTGAAGATGGAGTAGAAGTGATTTCTTCTGGCTTCCAAGTTTGTGTGTGAGACACAGCAATCTTACGTTGGTTCTTGTTGAATTCAAGAACAATGAAGTCAAGCGTTTCTTCCACTTTCGCAGTAGCACCGTCTTCTTTCTTCATGTTTTTGTTCAAGCAGAATCCTTCTAAACCGTAAGGAAGTGCAACAACACAATGGTTACCTTCTTTCTTCACGATAGTACCTTGGTGCTTGGTTCCTTCAAGGAAAACAGTTTCAAACACATCCCATGGATTTTCTTCCACTTGCTTGTGCCCTAAGCTGATTTTACGTCCTTCACGATCCAATTCCAAAACAACAACACCTAAGTCATCTCCAATAGCGCAGAACTCACTTGGATGCTTGATCTTCTTAGACCAAGAAAGGTCAGAGATGTGAACAAGACCATCGATTCCGTCTGCTAATTCGCAGAAGATACCGAATGTAGTGAATGCACGAACTTTCGCAGTGTGCTTGCTTCCAACAGGGAAACGAGACTCAATTCCATCCCATGGATCAGAAGTCAATTGCTTCAATCCAAGGCTTAATTTACGCTCGTCTTTCTCCATGCTTAGGATAACAGCCTCAACTTCCTGTCCTACTTTCAAGAAATCTTGAGCAGAACGTAAGTGTGAACTCCAAGACATTTCAGAAACGTGAATCAATCCTTCAACACCTGGAGCAATCTCAACGAATGCACCGTAGTCAGCAAGAACAACCACTTTTCCTGTAATCTTTTGTCCAACTTCCAAAGTATCTTGAATAGCATCCCATGGGTGAGCAGACAATTGTTTCAAACCAAGAGCAATTCTCTTCTTGTCATCATCGAAGTCAAGAATAACAACGTTGATCTTAGAATCCAATTGAACAATCTCTTCAGGATGAACAATACGTCCCCAAGAAAGGTCAGTAATGTGAATCAATCCATCTACGCCGCCAAGGTCAACGAATACACCGTAGCTTGTGATGTTTTTAACCACACCTTCCAATACTTGTCCTTTTTCAAGGCCAGACATGATTTGTTTTTTCTGTTCTTCCAATTCAGCTTCGATAAGCGCTTTGTGAGAAACAACTACGTTCTTGAATTCGTTGTTAATCTTAACAACTTTCAATTCCATAATTTTTCCAACGTAAACGTCGTAATCACGAATTGGCTTAACGTCGATTTGAGATCCAGGTAAGAACGCTTCGATACCGAATACGTCAACGATAAGTCCGCCTTTCGTGCGACACTTAACTTCACCTTTAATAATTTCGCCAGTCTCAAGAGCTGTATTAACGTTACCCCAAGCGCTGAATAAACGAGCAGTCTTGTGAGAAACGATTAATTGTCCGTTCTTGTCTTCTTGTAATTCAACGTAAACAGTAACGCGGTCACCCGCTTTAAGATCTGGGTTGTAACGGAATTCAGTTACCGCAACAACACCTTCAGACTTGTATCCGATGTTTATTACAACTTCTTTCTTTCCAACAGAAACAACAGTTCCTTCAATTACCGTTTTCTCGGCAATTGTAGACAATGTGTTTTCGTACAATGAATCGTAACGCTCGCGCTCCGTGTCACTGTAACCGCCTGCAGATTCGTATGCTTCCCAACTGAATTCGCCTTTTTCATCCATGAAAGCGGCGTCGTCAGCAGTGCTGTACAACTCTAAAGGTTCTTCTGCAGAAACTTCTTCTTCTACCGGAGCAGAAATTTCTTCTTCTACCGGAGCAGAAACTTCTTCTACAGATTCAGAAGCCGTTGCTTCAGTGTTTTCAGTTCCTTCGTTGGTTGGAACAGTGTTTTCAGCTTCTTCAGCTGGATTTAATTCTTCTGCCATGGGGCATTGTTAATTTGTATTTCATTCGCCTTCGCACGCATGTGGAATGAAAGAGTTAGTTATTGTTCAGTGACTCAGCGTCTTATCACTACCCAAAAAGGGACGCGAATATACAAAGAATTTTATGAAATAATGCGTGATAATTAAACATTGTCGTCTACCATGTGTTCTATAAATTATTGCAGATTATTATGAAGTCACAAAACCCAGTCTTTGCATGAAAGTTGGAATCCCATTAGAATTATTTCCTAACGAGTCCCGCGTAGCCGCCACTCCCAAAACAGTAGAACGATTAATAAAACAAGGCTTCGAAGTTGTTGTGCAATCCAATGCGGGAAACAGATCTCATTTTCAAGACAGCGATTACCAAAAAGCAGGGGCTTCAATAGTCGCTAATAATACCGATATATACGAAGTTGCGAATATAGTTTTGAAGGTAAGAGAACCTCAGCCTGAAGAAATCGAAATCATGCCGAGTGGGTTGACACTCATTTGTTACCTCTCTCCTGCACAAAACTTAGCGCTTCTGCAAAGCCTTGCAGATAGAGGGGTTAACGCCATAGCAATGGATGCCATTCCGCGAATTTCTCGAGCTCAACAAATGGATGTTTTGTCATCCATGGCAAATATCTCAGGTTACCGAGCCGTTGTTGAAGCTGCTTTTTATTTTGGAAGATTCCTAAACGGACAAAT
>Ga0209358_10002611_pt1 | contig 13608 bp, 12 predicted proteins | sample LauGreFa1BDMLBSN_2_FD_187574 | JGI IMG/M metagenome (GOLD analysis project Ga0209358, IMG submission 187574) | Freshwater lake microbial communities from Lake Michigan, USA - Fa13.BD.MLB.SN (SPAdes) (version 2) | ecosystem: Environmental > Aquatic > Freshwater > Lake | place: Lake Michigan, USA... | reverse complement strand
AGAGCGCCATCATTAACGCCGTCTGCTATATGCGTACATAGAGTACGTGTTAGACCGAAAGGGCAAACACTTACAATAAGTGAATTGGCATGTAAGTTATATAACGCAGATTTTGATGGTGATGAAATGAACGGTCATTTCTTCTTATCAAAAAACGCACAAATAGAAGTAGATATTTTAATGTCTGTAAAAGAGCGTCTTATTAGTTCACAGTATGGCGCACCTGCTATAGGTGCATATATGGATTCGCTAGTAGGAGCGTCTTTATTTACACAAGGAAATAATACATTTTCAAAATTCGATACTATGCAATTTATTGCAAATATTGATATGGCCGGGCTAACCCAAATTAAGGATGCGGCTAGTACTTTAACATTTAATAAAGACCGGTATACGAATTATGAAGTAAGTTCTATTTTACTTCCGTATGTAAATTATTCCGGAAAATCATCAATGTATGAAGAAAATTTAGCACATATAATTAGATATGATGAAAAGGACATTAAAGTTCTTATTGATAAAGGTATTCATAAACAAGGAGTACTCGATAAGAAAGCAATCGGTGATGGGGCGTTTGGTTCTATAATTCACGCGATTAAGAATAGATACGGAACTAAAGTCGTTTTAGATTACATTTTTAATTTACAACAGACCATGATGATGTATTTGAAAAGTCGCGGATTTTCTATTGGATTACGTGACATTCTAATTTCGTTAGAATCAATAAAAGGAATACAAGAAATTACAAACGATCTAATCGAAAATAGTAAACGTATTACTGATAGATTAAATAATAATCAAATTATTCCTCCCATAGGCATTACTACTGAGGAATTCTACGAAATTCTACAATTAAATGAACTCAGAGCAGCAGACGATTATTATAATATCGTTATGAAAGATATTGATACTACAACAAATAGTATGTATAAACTAATCTCATCCGGCTCGAAAGGAAGTAAAGTAAACTTTTTACAAATTAGTTCTGCTTTAGGACAGCAAACATTAAATGGTTTAAGAATTCCACAAAATTTTGGCTATAATAGAACATTGCCATATTTTACTACGTACGATACTAATCCTGAAGCACGTGGATTTATATTAGAATCGTATATTACCGGTCTTGGACTACCATCAATGATTTTCGCATCGATGGAGTCCAGATATGCACTAATTACTAATGCACTTATGACTGCAACTACAGGAGCACAAAGTAGAACCGGTATTAAAAATCTTGAGTCTATCGTTGTGAATAATTTACGCGCAGCGGCAAAAGATTCGCGAATAGTACAGCGGATTTATGGTGACTCTGGTATTGATCCGCGTCTTATGGATGTTATTAATTTGCCGTTGATGAATATTTCAACAGATGAATTTAATCAATACCATTACAATATTAAATCATCCGACATAAATGCAAAATACAAAAATAAAGGATTGCAAGATCTGTTTGATAAAGAATTTGATACACTAAAATCAGACCGCGAAACATTCAGAGAAATAATGCTGAAGATGGAAGCGGATTCTGGTATAAATAACAAGTTATATGGAAACAATATAAAAACACCATTAAACATGAATAAAATAATTAATGATGTTATTTACCAATACCGTGACTTAAATAAAGATAAGGATTATAATCCTGGTGATGCGATTGTTAAAATAACTGAATTATGCGATACTCTCGTGTATAGTGCTTTTAATGATATGATGCTAAAGAAAAAAACAGCTGTTCCAAAATATTGGAAATCGGCGATGACGTTCTCAATATTTGCAATTAGGCAGTATCTGAATACGAAAAATTTGATTAAAAAAGAAATATCAAATGCAATGTTATCTATCATTCTTAATGATATTTATATTACAATGGCTAATTCGTTTATCGATTATGGGTCAGTAATCGGAATTACAGCCGCACAATCTATTAACCAACCTATGATGCAATTCGTTCTGAATAGCAAACATAGAAGTGGTGGCGGTGGTACTAAAACCGATACACTAGTAAGAATTGGTGAAGTACTTGGTGCTAGGCCAACAGAAAATATGAAAAACACTGCAATGGTAATACAAGTTCGCGATGACATAGCATCCGATATTGCAAGAGTACAAGAAGTTGCGAACTTTATTGAGATGATGTCGGTAGGAAGATTTGTAGATGGAGAAATGCTTTTATTCTATGAAAAGTTTCGCGAACCGGTTCATCCGGATTATAAACATGAAATAAAAATGATTAATCAATTTATTATTGATAACCCAGTTGCAAAACCACCAAATGTTTTATTACCTTGGTGCATAAGATTCGAACTTGATCGTAGAGAGATGATTCTTAAAAACATGTCTTTAGGATTGATAGTTCGCGCTATTCAACGCGAATTTAGATCGGTATACGTTGTATATAGCAGCGAAACATCCGAAAAATTAGTAGTAAGATGCTATGTAAAACCGGATATGTTTCGCAAAGAAATTACTCCTGTATTATTTGACAATTTAATGCGAGAAATTTCTAATGTTGTAATAAGAGGAGTTCCTAATATCATTACTGCGGAAGTAGCAAAAGATACGTTAATGCGAAACTATGTTGATGTTGATGGAAGTATAAAAACAAAAAAAATACATTATATTACCACAAGCGGTACAAATCTACAAATGATGTTAAGTCATGAAATGGTTGATCCGTATCATATTCAAACCGATTCTATTATAGAAGTCGCCGAAACTTATGGTATAGAAGCAGGACGTGAGAAATTATTGAATGAATTGAAAACTATTAATTCTGCGACTATAGATAAAGGAGTATGTTATCCGCATATTTCCATATACGCAGATGAAATGACATATATGGGAAAAGTAGTAAGTGCAGAACGAAATGGTCTATCTAAGCGCGAAGTCGATAATGTGATGTTGCGCGTATCTAGCGCAAGCCCAGTACAAGTATTGGAAGAAGCGGCTATATTTTCGCGTAAAGATCCATTACATGGAATTTCCGCACAATTAATGGTAGGCGCAATCCCGCAAGTAGGATCGACATACAATACAGTAGTAATAAACAATGATTTCATAAAAGAATTTAATAAAGGAACAAGTCTGGATGATTTGTAAAAATACTTATTAATACATGCTCTCAATATAATAACTTTCTTATACTAATAATATTATAATACAATAATTTTTTTTATATAATTCGTTAGTAAAAAATAAAAAAATAATAATACATAACTATAGTTACTTAATGTTCATTAATTGTTATAGAGTGAATTTATTATATTATGAATTTATTATTTTATGAATCAATGTAGCTGTGCTTTTTCCAAGTGTCATAGTATTGCTTTTGGGAATCGCACTAATAGATGAAATGGATAAGTTGATTAATTCTTGCATACTATAATTATTTATAATAATTTTTGCTGTTTTAGATGTTATTCCGCGGATTGCATCAAGAAACTTTATATGGTCCGCAGGTGATTGATTTATAATTTTATATGCAGTCGCGAAACCAAACCGTTTATTTGAACATGGATAAATCAATTCTGTCAATTCATTTTCATCTATATTTCCGAGTAATAAATCTGATACTTTATATTTACGCAATTGTACTATAGATTCTTTAGTTATCCCGTTCAATTCTAATAAACAATCATCTCGCATTTCTTCAAAAGTTTTTATAACGCGTATTCGTGTACGAGTCCCAGTGGTAATATTAGAATTAGTAGTGCAAAAGGAACACTCAGATACATTATCATCTATGTCGATTACATCACTATTATTTTTATTTTCGATATTGTTATTTTCACTATCACTATTAACAATATTATTTACTAATTCGCATTCTAACGTATTTTTTTTGACATGAATCTTATCGGTAATACTATTATTTTCATCGTCGGTATTAGATAAATTCGTATCTATCAATTTTGGTATAGATGAAAATAATGCGCGAATTTCTTCCCGTTTTTCAGTACATATTATTTTATCGTACTTTATAGCAAGTTTTACAATTCGTTCGGCTGTGTGTTCTAAATTCATACTATACATAACGATACAATTATCGCGCAATGCCACACCATCCAAAAATCCATAAAGCTGATTAGCGGTAACTCCGGCTATAGGATCTTTTACAAATGGAGACATACCTTCGATAAAATAAATTATATGCGAACTAAAGTTCGTGTCTTTTCTATATTTTAATAATTTATTATGATTTTCTTTGCGACTAGGTGTTTTGATAGTGTTAGCTAAATCATCCCATCTTTTACGTTCTATTATTGCTAAAGTTCTGCCATTATAATCTATTGCAAAATCCGCAACTGTCATTTGTTGTTCGCATAATTTTATTTTATGTATCGGACATAAGTTTCGCAAATATTCTATAACACCAGATTCGCGACCTTTGTCCGCATAAATAGTTATTTTATTCATTGTTAATAACTGTTGGATTAATAATGAAGGATTTATTATTTAAAAAATATTTATTATATTTAGGTTTAATAATTTGCTATTATTAAATTTGACTTTGATATATTACATTATGTTTTATTATAAAAATCAACCTTTAATTGTTTAGATATAAAATTTATAAATTTATTACTAGTTTTACGTTCTATAATAGTTCCTAAATCTGAATCAAAAATTGATATATATTTATGACTCATTCTACACAAATATTTATCCATTAATGTGAATTTACGAATTTTATCTTCTTTTGTAATATACTGATTATTTAGATGTTGTAGTTTATACACGTCATCTTTATGACAAATTTTATATTGTACCGCAATACGTTTTGATGTATCAGTAATTGCTCCAGCATGTACATTATCAGCATTAAATAAAACGCAAGTACCAGATAATCCATTAATAGTGACAGGTTTTGAAATTAAATATTTTTGTTTATACGAATTTGGTGAAATAGATAATAAGTCACCATCGGTAAAATAAATTATTAATGTATATGATGGATATTTTAAATGTTGAAAAGATTGTGAAGATGTTACATCTCTATGAAATGTATATAAGGTAGAATTGATTATTTTATATTCATATTCGAGAAATGTATAACCAATAGGTAAAAATTGTAAAAATGTATTTAATAATCTTTTACGGTCTTTATCATAATCGTCAATATCTATGTTATAGATTTCAAACCCATCTTTATTAAGAGTGTAATTCGAATTAATATTGATTTTATCATTAGTGATGTAATTAGGAATTATGAAATATAAAAGAATAGGACATAGTATTTCAACACACATAGCGTATTATATATATATTTATTATGATCAATTGTTTAAATATATCTTTATATCCCGGGTCATACAATTATTGTATTAAAATTATTTATGTAATAATATACTAACACACTATAGAAATTATTATACATAATTCAGGTCCTAGTGGTGCAGGCAAATCAACCCTCGGTAAAAAATTAAAACAGTACTATAAAAATAAAATAATTGTAAAAGACATCGATGATCTGCGCGAAGAATTTATAAAAGAGTATTACGGGAATAATGAATGGTCTACATTCAATAAGGCGGCATACCAAAAGTTTATATATTCCTTTATATCGAGTTGTTTAAAACCACTTATTTTTGTAGGATTAAATAATATGCCGTTTTGGCATAAAAATGTATATTATGATTTACGAGCAGATCATAAGTTTTATATATATCTTGCGAACGATATTATATTAAAACAAAAGTGTTTGCGGTATTTTACAGATATGGCTAATATTGGAAAAGATAAAAATGCTATGCATGATTTAACTACTAATAATAAAAAGTTTCTTAAAATTATATCGCGTGATTTACAGAACGAATGTGATGAAACTTCTGTAAACAAAATCAATAATAAATGGAATTCGGATTATAAAAAACAAAAATATATTTTTATGTCGGGTGATGATATTTATAATGAGGTATTACGTATTTTAAATAATCTATAGACAATTTACATATAGTTTTTTATACAAATGATTTATATTTTTTACTGAAATAATAAAAAATTGAATAAAATCTTACCGTATCGTTGATTTCGCCTAAATCACTGCAAATGCCTGCCATTCTCGATTTGATCAAACATGCTGATGTTCACTCTTTTGCGTTCCCTCCTGACACTCTTGCCGAGTTTTTCTCTAGCGATTTCCTTTCGCTGGTTGATGCTGTAGAGGTTCAAAATTTTTCAGCGTCTTACGACTCTTGGATTAGGATGATGCGCACTTGTAATGATTTTTCAGGTATGAGAGATTCTGTCATAGACCAAAATGTCAAGACATTGGTTTGGGGGTTTGAAAAGGTCGGATGGGTCAAAATGGTTGGTCGTTCCGATTTTGAGTGGAATGCTGGATTTTCATTTGACACAAAGGCTGCAGATATTGTTCAGGCAAAGAAGAACTCTGTCATCGCAAAGTCAAGGATGGGGCGAGTGCAATTGGGGGTAAAGAGAGTACTTAGCAAGGGAACAAAGCACGTGACCGAAAAGTTTCCCATGTTCAACAATCTCGTCAGTTCTGTGAAGGATTTGGTAGAGAATGGTGATTTTGTTAGGAATTGTGTTACCACTGTGCGGGACGGTGTTGCTGCTGTGGGTGTTGTGATGGCTGTCAGTGCTGGTGCGCCGACGATGTCGACAGCAATAACCGTCGGCGCACCAGCTGTTAGACTCGTTAGACACCCAATGTGCCGGCAAATCCTGAAGAGCATAGCAGTACCAATTGTCCGTCAAATTGCTGGCCCTGTTCCTGCTGGGGTTGCCGAGAGCTTCTTAAGGTGAGTGCGCGTGGGGGAGTTGGATTTTAGTGGAGGATGACCCAAACCTGATGAGGGGGTCAAAAATTGCAAAATTTATAATCCAAAAAAAAGTGGGTGTTGGTTCTGTTAATCTGCGATTGGTCATTGTACGACTGAGGTGGAAAGACGGATTGGGAAGGGAACCCAAGGAAAAATCTCAAAACGGTTCTAATGCTTTAACCCCTAAATGTGTGGTAAAAGTAATATGAACAAATGCATAATTCCGGATGATCTCATTAGTCATCGCAGGGAGGTTGCATAGCGTTTTTGTATGCTATTTTTTGTATAAGGATTTCTATGCAAATAATATATTTATATAGTTAGTAATTCCCGCTACTAAATAACTATCGTTTATTATATATTACTAATCAATACTTATATATTATACTAATCAATACTTATTTTTTTACCTATAAATTCCTATACAAAAAACGATAAACAAAGGAGTTATAGCGACGACCATTAAGGTCATCTGGAATTATACCAACCCCCGAATTTAAGTTGGCGAGGATAATTCGATCCCCTGGTTTAGCCACTCCTGGCTGGTTCTAATGTGAATTCTATCGCCCCACACTCGGGCTAGATCTTACACCTCGACCTACTGGATGATCAATCCAGTAGGTAGTCAACTGTTTTGGGACATTACTATGGCATTGATGACCACGGTATGTATTGGCTTCCACTGCCAATCGCGCAATGTACATATTATAACGGGTAGTCCATCCCCCCGGGTTATTTCCCACCACGGTCCGCCTCACCGACTCGCTTAGCTACGTGGGATGCCAAACTTATCAATGGTTTCCTCCCACCGCGTGATAACAACATCCATCAAATATGGGTATTTAATCAGCATCTGTGAGATGCGATCAATTTCCACTATAAAGATGGTTAAGTTGGTCGTTCCCATCGCATCGTTGCATGAGAAGCATGTCGGGCGGATATTGTGCGATACGGGGGGACCACAGAACTTCGCTGCTCTGACATGCGCAGCGCTGAAACTATCACTGGAAATTGGTGTTTTGCAGCAGAAACATGGCGCATTTTCTACCATGCCGTTTACGGAGAACCATGAGCACATTTTCTCTTTGGATGATACATTCCCAAACACGCTGGAATTGCACTTTCCACAAGTACCTCGAACTTCGCGAATGTAATCGCCACTGATGGGGTAGTTACAATTCACACAATTGCTCATTCTAATAGAATCAGCAAAATCTCGACCACCAACTTCAGCGATGAAAGCGTCCTCGTCCAATGTCCACGCATAGTTATCTCTAATTTGGTGAACCGACAGAACGTTATCAAACGTTATCATTAATTTAAACATCATGTACCACAATTTAACAGCAGGATGCAAAATTGGGTTTCGCGATAAACGAGTGAAGATAGAGTGTTCAAATTCAGACAACATTATTGATTTGCTTTGAGGCTTTTCAACGATATGACGTAAAAAAATTCAATATTTTTTTGTAATGATATCTTACCATTTGCCGATATCACATAATACACATAATCCAAGGAAATAGGAGTAATATAATTAGTTATATTATTAGTTATATTCTTAACCATTTGCTAATATTACCCATAAACACACAATAAAATTTAACAAAAAAAATTGAATTTTTTTATATCTTATCGAACATCAACCCGAAACACAAAGATGTCGAAGCCCTTGTCAATCTCATCGCTCCGAAACCACCCTGACGTGAAAAAGGTCACGTTTTCCAATTTTCCCGGTGGTCTAGCGACCGTATTCTCCTACAACTTCATACAAATGCTTACCTTCCACCAACGTGGAACTCTCGAGGCCTATTTGATTGTCACGTGGAGAAGATATCGCAGAGAGGAGGACAGAGATGAAAAGAACAACATAAGAAATGAGTTCTGTAAGGATCTCATCTTAAAGGCATTTGTGGATGTTGGATGGATTGAACGAATTGGGAGAAATCGATTCGTTTGGAGGGAGGATACGGTATGGAATGTTTCTCCAAACGTGGGGATAACGACAAAAAACAACTCGGCAATGATCGAGTTGATGGGACTCACCATGCCAATTGAAGCCCAAGAGGTCGCCCCACAACCGGATCAAATGGAAGAGGATTAAACCGAGGGAGGAAAAGTTTGTGGATCATGGGGCTGGGAAAGGAAAAACATTAAATCCTAAACACAACAAAATCACAAAACACAAAAACACCAAAAAAGGAAAAAACACAAAAACAACCTTTTTTATATGACTTTTTTTATATAGCCGGTATTATAATTAGTAGTTATTATAATTAGCAGTTATTATAATTAGCAGTTATTAATAGTTCGCGATTACTATAATAAAAAAATGAATATTAGTATGTATATACGATAAGACAATGAACAACAAAGTCTGGTCTTATGTGTCCAAGAACCTTCGCGTTGAGCTGGATTGCAGCGATCTTGTAGATAATCCCAATATTGATTGGGTATCTATATGCGCTGATAAAAACTTATATAAACACATACATTATATTCACAACAATACCGCGATAACTACCGACATAATAGTTTCCAACAAACAAATTTTAAACAATTATTTAATCGTTGCCAATGAAAACTATCCAATAGACGAACAAGAATTCAACAATGTATTTACATCATACAATAATGCATATCTCGAAAATCCGAACATTTTACCTCGTTTGATAGAATTGTATGATCGAGATCCGTCTAAAGTGGTGGAAATATCAAGCGGCTATATTTCAATGATGTCGCTATCATTGAATACCGGGTTGACATGGGAGATGATAAACCATTTAAAACTAAATTGGAATTTTTCGTATTTATCGCGGAATCGAATCATAACGTGGGAAATAGTTCAGGCAAACAAACATCTTCCGTGGGATTACAGATCAATGAGCGCTAACATCAACATAACATGGGAGATAGTTCAACAAAATCAAGATAAAGAATGGTCTTATTTTGCGCTATCATTAAATCCAAATATTACGTGGGAGATAATTCAAGCAAATCCGGATAAACAATGGTCGTTCGACAGATTTTTAGAGAACCCTAATTTAACATTAAGAGTTTTAATTCAACACATAGATAAATTTAAATCACTGGAGACAGTTGCACTAAATCATTTTAATAGACATGTGTATTTTACCTTGCCAGTTTATAAGAGTAGATTAGCCAATTTAATGCATGACAAGATTTACACAGAATTGATTTCGCGAGCATGTACGCCGGCGCGTACTTATCAATGGAACGAGACGGCATGTGAAGAATTCCCGGAAGAATACATGCGTGAGTGTTTACGATGGAAATGACAAGAGAATATTTTTTTGTATTAATAAATATAGACGAAACTATAAAATAAAAATGTTATTTGAAATATTTGAAGGTTATGTGTTACTGAATTTGATATTTGCATTTTTTACCGTAATATTATTAATAGCGTGGTATTTTACTAAAGAAAATAAATATGCACAACTCGCCGCTGTATCATTTATAATAGCTTTGCCATTTTAACTCTATTACGTTAAAGCAAATAATGTGTCGCGCACTCATATATTATTACTATAACACGTCTGTAAAAAAATGAAATGTTCTATATCATTATTGAATTTCGGCATGGAGCAGACTATCATCCGTATGCTTGACACGCAATCGCGCGAGACTGACAGGCTTTATGAGTTCTTAGATGAATTGCTAGATCAGCAGGAAACACACGTGCAATCAGGAGTAGTATCAAACAATATAAGAAATCAAATAACAAACTTGAAAAATTCTATCAATAAATGTATTCGTCTTGAAGCACGTTTAGTTAATCTCGTTGAGATTATGCATAATTATGGGGATGGATACATTACAAATTCATCGTGATTTTCGCATTAATTGTTTTTTTGGCTTTGTAATAAGTGATAATTTAACGAGCGTACGATATGTAAAAAATAAATAATGTGTATTCTTCGCAATTCTGTCTTATTCAATAGGTAGTTTGGTATTGCATAACTGTGTTATTTTATTTGTATTTGTTACATTCTGCAATATATTCATCTGGAAATTCTTCTGCCAAATTCTCATTCCATTGATACGAACGTTTAGGAGTGCAGGCATGCATAATTAATTCGTCATATATTATATCATGCATTTTTTTAGTATTGCGTTTTTTATATATCGCAGATTGAAAATGCTTATGGTGCAATAGTTGATTTGATGAAAAATACCTCAAGTACTTTTGGAATTTACTATAATTTTGTTCTATTATTTTTGGTGTAATATTCGGATTCATTATTAGTGCTTTATATATCCATTGCCCATCTGGATAAGAAAGTACATCATCCCATGTAATATTCGGATTACAAGAAATCTCCCAAAAGTGCCAATCTAAATGAGGATTTTCTTTTACTATATCTATTGTAAGATTAATATTAGCCGAAAACCCATCCCAGTCCCACGGAATTTCGGGATGGCTTTTTATTATATCCCATGTAATAAAACTATTTTGTGATAATGCATTATATGACCACCATTGATTATTTGGGAGTATCGCGATTAAATCTAATATTACAGGACAACTATGTGATAAATAAACAAAATCCCAATCTTTATTAATATTATCTTTGAATACCTTTTTCATGTATTCTAAATCTTCCCATTCTTCACTACTGAATTCTAACTTTTTTGGTGTGAATGAATATAATGATAATACTATATAATTCCACTCAAATTGTTGGTTATAATAAACTTCTTTCCATGTTACATTTTTATTATATGACATAACATAGAAGTTCCATTTTATATCCGGATTTGCTTTCACAATATCTAAGTTAATATTAATATTCTCTGATAATAGCGAATGGTCCCAATATAATTCCGGATAGTTTCTTACAATTTCTAGTGTAATACATGATTTATTGGATAAATGCATCCAATTCCATGGAAAGGATTGGTGTTTTTTTATTATATCCCAAGTAATATTAGGGTTTAATGATATATTTTCAAAAACCCATGGTCTGTCTAAGTTAGATATTATTATATCCCAAGTAATATTATTATTAATAGTTATCATGTCCCATACCCAATTATTACTTGGTACGGAATCAATAAATTCCAATGTTAAATCTGGATGCGAAGAAATTTTTCGGAAATCCCAATCTTTATTAGGGTTATTTTTTACTATTTCTAATGTTATATTTGGATTATAACTAAATCCAAAATAATCCCATTTTATTTTATCTTGCTTCTGCACGAAATTCCAAAACGGGTTATGCATATTAATGTTACATCTTACATTATAAATTCATTTTTTATTCAATAATTTATGACACTATAAAAAAATATATTAAATTGTTATAGTGTTATACACATGACAAAAAATAATATATAATATTAACGCAATCGCAAACACTCGCGCGCATATTCTTCAGGAAATTCCTCCGCAGCGCCTTCATTCCACTGATACATACGAGCGGGCGTGCATGCGCGCATTATTAATTCTTCGTGTATTGCGGCGTGCATTTGCGCAGTCATTTTACGCTTGTAATGTGCGGATTGGAAATACTCGTGATTATTTAATTTATTGGATTGGAAATGACCAATATGTTTAAATTTATCTCTATTTGCATTTATTATTTTAGGAGTAATATTTGGATTTTGTATCAAACAATGGTATATCCATGGTATATCCGGATTTGCTTGTACTATTTCCCATGTGATATTTGGATTCATCGATAAATCATGATAAAACCATGATTTGTCAATATTTGCTTTTACTATTTCACACGTTATATTTGGATTTGATGATAAACAATAATACGACCATTTTATATCAGGATTTGCTTGTACTATTTCCCACGTGATATTTGGATTTGATGATAACAAATTATAATTCCAATCTCTACCAGGATTCGCTTGTACTATTTCCCACGTAATATTTGGGTGTGTTGATAAATTGTGATAACCCCATGGTTTATCTGGATTTGCTTGAACTATATCCCAAGTGATGTTTGGATTTAGTGATAAACCATAATACGACCATGGTTTATCCGGATTCGCTTGTACTATTTCCCATGTAATAATTGGATTTAATGATAAATTGTAATAATCCCATGCTTTACCCGGATTTGCTTGAACTATATCCCAAGTGATGTTTGTATTTAATGATAGAGCAAAATAAGACCATTCTTTATCTTGATTTTGTTGAACTATATCCCAAGTGATGTTTGGGTTTTCTGATGAATAATCCCAGTCCCACCATAGAATATCTGGATTTGCTTGAATAAACTCCCAAAAAGGATTAATTGTCATCTCTTATTTTATAATATCATAAAAAAAGAATTCATTTTTATAATGCTTTATATCGCGAACATTCGCGCGCATATTCTTCAGGAAATTCCTCCGCAGCGCCTTCATTCCACTGATACATACGAGCGGGCGTGCATGCGCGCATTATCAACTCATTATAAATCGTAGCATGCATTTTCGTGGTCATTTTACGCTTGTATTGTGCGGATTGGAAATATGCTTCAGGATACAATAATTGTTCATAATTCCACTCTTTATCTGTATTTGGATTTACTATATCCCATGTAATGTTTGGATTCAACAATAGTTCATCATAACTCCATTCTTCTTCAACAGGATTCGTTTGAGTGTTTGCTTGAATGAATTCCCAAAATGGTGTTGACGACATTACTCGTGTCACAGACTTCTCCAATATATAAAAACAAATTCATTTTTTTATAATGCTTTATATCGCGAACATTCGCGCGCATATTCTTCAGGAAATTCCTCCGCAGCGCCTTCATTCCACTGATACATACGAGCGGGCGTGCATGCGCGCATTATT
>Ga0209358_10002607_pt1 | contig 13615 bp, 14 predicted proteins | sample LauGreFa1BDMLBSN_2_FD_187574 | JGI IMG/M metagenome (GOLD analysis project Ga0209358, IMG submission 187574) | Freshwater lake microbial communities from Lake Michigan, USA - Fa13.BD.MLB.SN (SPAdes) (version 2) | ecosystem: Environmental > Aquatic > Freshwater > Lake | place: Lake Michigan, USA... | reverse complement strand
GACGCCTCCAACCAACTTGCCAACCCAGCCTGGGTCCATGCTCAGTGGTCGAACAACCATAGGACGGTGGTTTAACCTGACTTAGCGCGGTTTAGCGAAAAGCAATTTCATTCGCGGCCAAATCACTGACCGATGACTTAAACGCAAAACCCAAAATTTCATGGATTTTTTTCAGGCTGTCTTTCACCTTGATGAAGCTCAGGTCTTGGCTGTTCTCCATATAGCCATCACTGTCCAGAAAAATACTAGGACCCAGGTATGACAACACTTCTGGTCTGAAAGTCATGTCGTTGGCATGAATGTCTTTGGGCAGCTCCAGGCCTGAGTGCATGCAGGCTTTCACCCGATGCAGCAAACGGATATCGTTGAACTGATGCGCTAACTCTGTATGGCCGTATTCAGACAAGCCCCCAAAGCGCCCCAACAGTTTGGCTTCAATGGGTTGCAAATAATCTTTCAAGACCAAATCCGGCCTGGGAATGATGCGCTTCAATAAACGACACCCCACCCGTTGGGTAGCCACAATATTGAGCAACCTGTTGGCGATGTAAACGCCTTCTTGGAACAAGGCCATGAACGACTCAAAATCATGGAAGTCGGTGACTTTTAAAGCCAGGCAATGTTCATTCAAACTGAACTGCCGGGTCACGTCTGCATTGGCGAAGGCATAGGTTTTGTGAATGGTTGGGATGAGCATTCTTTGCTCACCAAATTCCTCTAATTTGACACTTTGATTCTGCAATACCGAAAAATTACCGTAATTGGCCTTGCTGAAAAATTCACACCCTTTTGGGATGATGCCTGCCAAATCGACTTCAGTGGTAAATCTAATTTCGGCAACTGATAAGTAATCAAAATTAATTTTTTTAACATAAGCCATGCGTTAATTGTAAAAAACGACACCGCCTAAGCTTGCAAAATTTTGAAAGTTATCCATGGCGATCAACGCCCCATGAAAAAACCCCTGTTACATCTCTCAGGGGTTTCTCGGTGAGTGGGCCCACCTGGACTCGAACCAGGGAACCAAAAATTATGAGCAGCTTGTGAAACAAAAACCCATACAAATCAATAAATTACAAATGATCTTCGGGGTTGTGGGCGCAAATATAAAAGTGCCCTTGGCCACAATCAAAAAGCTGTGAAAGCCCAAAGAAAGCCCGCCGCAGATTCCGGTCGATACCGCGCCTCCACCCCGTCTCTGATGCCGATCTCAAGGGCAGTCATGCGAACCGTTCAGCCTATGCAGCGAAGATGCATCGAGCTTCAACCAGACCTGGCCATCACGGATTTCGGTCTCAAATGTCGCAATGGGCCGGGTCGCGGGATTGCGCACGGCGCATCCGCTGCGGACGTCGAATTGCGCACCGTGCAGCGGGCACTCAACCACGCTGCCGTCGAGCCAGCCTTCCGATAAACGGGCGTATTCATGCGAACACACATCCGACGTCGCACAGAACTGGCCGCCGCTCAAATGGTGGATCGCGACGTGACCATTGGCGACCGATACACCCAGGGAACTCCCTGGCATGACGTCGGCTGTGCTCACGACCCGCACCCAAGGCGAGTCGTCATTCATCCTTCACGGCTCCAGACGTGTCGCCCGTCAACTGGCTTGCCATGTGATGGAAATGACGGATCCGCGATTCTTGGTACTTTGCAAGATAGACCGTTTTGCGCACGGTCGCATTCAAGCCGACCTGAACGGCTTCAAGGTTGAACGCATCCTGATCCTCGAAACGCCCGAGCCCGCCCAGTTCTGGCGCATCCGTCCAGGGTTGGTCCACGCGCAGGAAGTGGTTCGGCACTGCTGCGGGTCGCTCTCCAGAGAACGGGGCAATGACAACAATGTCCATCACACACATATCGTGCCGATCCTCGTATGGACGCCAGCGATACTGCATCTTGGCACCAGCACCACCCCACAGCGCCATGTTCGGAAAGACCGTGTACCAGATGCTGTCGACCAGTTCAGCATCGCTGTATGAGTTCGCAACGTCTTGTCCGACCACCGGTGCCAACATGCGACGCGCCTCGTCGGCGGCAAAGGTCCGTGCACGCATGCCCTCAGGAACCTTGCGGGGCTCCGCCTCAGTCAGGTACTGCATCGACATGGCGTCATACTTTTCCTGCTCACTAGGACGCCGCCCAAGAAACGGAAGGCTCTCCGCCATTTGCGCGGTTAAGGTGCGACTCACCGGCCCAAAAATGTCGTATTGACCGGTGATGACACCAAAGCTGGCCGTGGCCTGGGGGTGGGTCGCCCCGACATGCCAAGAATCTTGAAAACCCTCCTGAGCGACCTTCCAATTGCAGCGCATCACCTTCGAAACGTTTGCGATCATGCAGCGGTCTTCCAGCTTCCAACATTCGAAGTGTTCTGGTATGACGCCAAGCGTCTGCGCAAGCGGCGCAGCGTTTTCATCCATGTTGATGAAGACGAATCCACCCCAGCTCTCGACCTTGACTTGGGGTAGATCGAAGTGATCGCAATCAATGTGTGGTAAGTCCCAGGGCGATGGCATTGACTTGAACGTGCCGTCGAGGTTCCAGCAAAACCCGTGGTAGCTGCAACGCAATTCTTCTGTATTGCCGCCATAGTCACGCAGTCGGCGCCCCCGGTGCAGACAGACATTGTGGTAAGCCTTGATCGTGTCGGGCGTGGTACGAACGATCAGGATCGACATCCGTGAGATCTCATAGACGTGTGTGTCGCCCACATGGGGAATTTGCTCCTCACGGCAGGCCCACTGCCAAGTCTTCTTCCACAACATCTCGACCTCTCTATCGTAGTGCTCACGCGAGATGTAGTGGGCAACCGGAATTTCGTCGAACGGCATATTGACCGGCGAAACATCCTTCAGGGCGGGCGGGACCGGGCGCGAATCGCTAGCCAGTTCCTTTTGGTAGTAGCTGCCTGGGGCGGGACCGCGAGGGGTAACTCGATCATTCATGGCTGGGCGCCTCCTTAGAATTTGCGATGTTTCCGCCCATCGAGAGCAGCTTCAGAGAATCGCTGGTCGGTGCTGGTTTTGCGTACCCGGGAGCGACCCACACACACATCAGTGGGTCGGCGCTCAGCAGTTCGCCACGCACATGGGCCCCGTCTGGCCCGAAGTAACCGATTTTCCCGTTGCGCTCAACCTTAACCAGTCCGCCGTCGGCCGTGTAACGGTCGCCCGTCATGGGATGCGTTAAGACCAGCATTCGTATCTCCCAAAAGTTGATCGATCTGCAGCAAGCACAGACAATTTTTTCAACACAGTGACTTGGCATCATAAGGCGGTTTGAAGCACGAAGCGCAACGGGCTTGCGTGATGAATGGAATACTTCTGCGGTTGATTTGAATCCGGCAGCAGCCCAGCTGCATTGATCCTTTTAATGAAAATGAGTCGCATGAACCCGAGTTGAAATCAGCCATTGAAATAAAAAAAGCCACTGACCGAAATCAGTGGCTTTTTTCACTATTGGTGGGCCCACCAGGACTTGAACCTGGGACCAAAGGATTCCGGTTTGTGTGGCTTTCACCACTCCCTGGACTTTGCCTTCACCATAGCTTGCGCCGTAGGTGGGTGCCGTCAAGTCTCTACACCTTCAACAGCACTTTCATGCTGGAGCTTGGCTCGGCGTTGGCATATGCATCGCTGCACTTAGCTTTCGCCGACTTTGACACCATCCCTTACACAGTTTCCACGCGTAAGGCACATTTGAAAAATATGAGCAGCTTCAATAAAAAATAACCTATATAAATCAATAGGTTACGCGTGATCTGCAGGGGTGTGGAAGCAAATGTGGAAGCAACGCTAATCCACTTTGACCAAGCTGCGGACTGTTAATCAGGGGTTGTGTGGTGAAAACTTAGGGCAATGTTTAGGTTAATTTTTGATAGTCATGACGTGTTTTATTACACAATCGATGACATCAGTCGTGGGTATAAATCAATCAGCATGACGCCCTCCTCACTCCAGTTAAGACTTAATCCTTTGTCTACTGATTCGGCGCAATGCCATACTGGAATTTGGTTTTATTTCCGTCATTATTTTTGCCGCTTTTTAGCTTTACTGGGTTTTTCTGCACTGGCATACGCTTTAAGGCCAGCTTCACGATCAAGCGGCACGGTGCTTGAAGCGGTGGTACCCAAAGGCGGTTGCAAGTTGGGCGGGAAAAATGCCAACTTTTGAGTTTGAGCGAGTTTATGGGTTCGATCTAAATCTAAATCACGCTCGTTAACGCCGCTAGGCGTCACGCACACGCCGTTGATGATTTCCAAATCTAACCACCATCGCTTAACGGGATTGCGCATGCCTGCGCCAATTTGATCGTCAAAATCAATGAGCGCTCGCCGAGCACTTGGAACTCGAATTGAAAGTTCCAAAAGACGAGACGATTCAACCAAGTCTTCTCTGTTGTATGGACAGGTTTTCATACACCGGCCACAGGCCGATCCCTTCATGTTGGTTAGTCGGTACTTTCCGCATTTTTCAACATCAGGTTTCCATATTTCATAGCCATTGAACATGACCTTGGGCCCAAATGGAATGGCGTTGCATGGACATTCGCGTGCGCACTTCATGCACATGTTGCAGACCGATTGCAATCCAAAATCGATAGGCTGGTCAAATGCCAAAGGCAAATCGGTGGTTAGTAAAACACTCTTTGATCGTGGCCCGATGAAAGGATTCAAAACCAATTCACCAATGCGCGAGAGCTCACCAAGACCGGCCAACAAAGTTGCAGGAATATGCAAGACATCTGATTCTGCGTTGGTGTGTGCACGCGATGAATAGCCCAATCGGCGTAAATGAGCGCCCATGACTCCCGCTATGAAGGCGCCTCGCATATAGCCCCGCATAGATTGAGCACCTGAAATCCAATCGTCGCCTGAGGCTCCTTCCATGGTTTCAAATCCTTGGTCAAGCAGCATCACAATACAGTGCTTGTGGGTGGGCTCAATCGGCTTGCCTTGCTGCGCTTCATGTGAATAAAACATCCAAGGCTCTGCTTCACATATGCCAACCAAATCAGCGCCTAAAAAATACGCCAAGGCTTTGATGGACTCTGCGTTTCTTTGGGCATCCGACAACGCTCCATTTGTTTCTGCAGGCACAAGCCGCTCGTATGTACCCTGCAATGGCACCATGTTGCGGATCAAGGGCGTCATGGCAAACGCTAAAGGATGTTTTGTGGCAAAGCGCATACGCTGCACCTTGGCTTTTTCACCTAAATCGCCAGCCAATGCACGCGTGAATAAATCGGCACGCTTGCTGTTGCGAATGATTTCCTCACGCAAGATCAGCGTTGTGGGCTCTGGTACACGCCTCAATGTTTCCATGGGGTAGCGCCCCCAATGCAGAGGACGCAGTTCGGCTTCCGACTCAGCCCATCCAGGACGAGTGCCTTGTTTGCCCATGTATGCGTCAGAGTCTGGCCAACCCAAGGAGGCATTGGGTGCTATTGGAAGATCAATTTCTAATGGCAAATCGGTGCTAATCGCAGCCAAAGCAAAGCCGCAATTAAGAAAAGGCATTTTGAGCAAGCCGTTTTCAGATCGAGCAATGCCAGCGCGTTGCGCCAAAGCTTCTAGGTTTAAAAGTGTATCGCCCGCCACGTGGCCGCGCGCGCCATACCCCAATGCTCGAACATAACCCGCTAGTACAACAGCCACTTCGCTTGCGCGCGCATCTGTTCGGGCTTTGTTACTGCCATGAATCCAAGTGGCACCAGGCTGGTCTGATTGAGGCTCGCGGCTGAACTCAATGAGAAAAATCAATGCATGGGTGTGTTTACGCGCGTCTGTAGCAAAGTCAGAGTGCTCAATAGCGCACACACCCGCTAGCGTTGCATCTAAAAAATAGGCACTGGCTTTGAGGTTTTTGCTTCGAACGCTTAAATCGTCAGGCAAGGGTGCGCGGGCAATGGCCGTCTCACCATCCAAGTACTGCTCAAAAAGCTTTTGATATGTTGCCAAGGCCTCGTTTAACGAGTGCGGCCCAGCAGGATATTGATCTTTAGGTGATGCCGCCTGGACTTCTGGAGCATGGGCATCTCGCGCTAGCAACTCAGTCGGTAAATCTCCCATGTCGAAGTGCCGAGATCGATTTGAAAATAAACGTGTCATGAATTACAACATCATCAAAGAAAATATGTCCTCTTACACAGTGCCAGTGTATTCACCACGCGCTGGATAATTTTTGGCTAAAGCAAAATCAATCGCTCCTAATAGATCAGCGAAATTGGGGCGTGCAAACGGCATGGTTTGGACGGCGCCGTAATAAAGCGTGGTGTCGGGTCTGACGATATAGACTGCTGGCTCAGAAAATAAGGCCGGCTCTTCAATGCCGATCGAAGTTAGACCGCGTGAGGTACTGATATACAGGCCCCATTGACGTGCGATCTCTAACTTCAATCCATAGCCCATCCGTAACGCAGGGGCGTTGAGTTTGTCAGCCATTTGGTCTGTGCGCTCTTTAGTGTCGCTAGAGATAGCAATCACTTTAACGCCACGTTTTTCAAAATCGGGAATTAAGCGGGCCAACTCTAGTAGGTACTTCATGCATATCGGGCAATGAAGACCGCGGTAAAAAACCATTAATGTGAAATGATCAGCAGCATCAGTAGCCAGATCAAAGGTTCCGTGATTCAAGGTAGGAACGCTTAATGCTGGTGTGGCTTGGCGGGGTATTAGCATGGGGAAATCTCTTTCTAGTAAGTTGTTGTAGGTAACGGCAATTTATGAACTAGGCCCTGCGACCTAAAGCCCTAGATAAAGTTGATTGGCTGGAATATCCGGTTCGCATCGCAATTTTTTTCAACCCGATGCCGGTGTGAACTAATTGCCGAGCAATCGCCAACCTCAAATTTTCTAAATACTTTCCTGGTGATACCTGCATCACGTTTTTGAAATAATTAGCGAATGATGTTCGCGACATACCCGCTAAGTCAGCCAAAATTTCCAAAGTCCAAGGGTGGGCGGGCTTGGAGTGCATGGCCACAAGACTTCTTGCAATTCGCGGATCTGACAATGCTAGAAAGAGCCCTTTGGATTGTTGTGGGCGGGATGTCAGGTGCCGCATCAAACTGACTAGCAAAATATCCCCAGCCCGATTCATGAAGAATGGTTGGCCACAACGACTGGCCTGCATTTCATTTGAAATCAACATCATGACTTGCACCAGTGATGGATCAGCGTCTTTCATGCCTATCAAGATTGGCTCAGACTGCTCTGCCAAGAAGCTAGGTCCCATGGGCCCATCAAAAACAACTTCAAAACTCATGAAGCATTGCTGATCAGCCTTCAAAAGATCCTCAAGCGAGTAAGTTGCAGGGCAAACCAACAATGACATGTGGTCCTGATTAATTCCATAGATGTTATCTGCTGGATGTTCAGTTGTACTTCGAGTCCGAATGACGTGCAGCGAAAACCCGTTTGGTTCGCTTGTTACAGTAACTTTCGGGCTGAGGCCCTCGAGTAAGGCTGTAAGTCGATCTAGGCGAGGAGCATCCATTTGTACGAATTGCAAATTTATATGTACGAATTGTTGCATTAAATGCAGGATACTGCAATACGTTCTAGTTTGGCACTCATCCAGTGAGGGATCATGTTTTCAAAAATTGCATCTATCACACTTCCTATCTTCACTTTGGTATTGGTCGGATTTCTATACGGCCGAAAAGTTAAACCCGACCTCGGGGGTGCCAACAAACTAATTGTCGACATCGCACTTCCCGTGTTGATTTTTACTTCCCTGTCCTCCAAATTGTTTGATCCGCTTGCTGCCTTGTTGTTCACTGCCGCATCCATCGCATTGATTCTGCTGAGCGGATTGATCGCTTGGCCATTGGCAAAATTTTCAGGCGCAACTGTGCAATCATTTTTGCCATGTGCCATGTTCACTAATGTTGGCCCGATTGGCATCCCCTTGATCGCCCTGGCCTACGGACCAGAAGGCATGGCAACAGCCGTGGTTTTGCTGGTGATCTCTAACGTATTGCATTTCACACTTGGCGCTGGCGTGATGAGTGGCAAAGTTGACTGGCGTATGGTTTATGCGAATCCACTGGTGTGGGCAACCGTGCTTGGTGTGGCCAGCTCTCAATTTCAGCTAACGCTTCCTCAGTGGGTTGAGACTTCTTGCACCATGATTGGCAGCTTGTTGGTTCCGATGATGTTGATGTCGCTCGGGGTAAGGCTTGCCAGTAGCCAAGTCGCCGATGCCTGGGTAGGCGCTCGCTCAGGCGTCCTCATTTTGATCATCAGACTAGCAGCAGCACTTTTAGCTCTATGGTTAATTCCCTTACAAGGGCTGGAGCGTGGGGCTTTGATTCTGTTCGCATGTTTGCCACCTGCAGTTTTCAATTACATGCTCGCTGATAAATTCCAGGTGGAGCCCAATAAGGTCGCCTCCACCGTCATCGTCGGCCATTTAATGAGCCTGGCGTTTCTGCCTCTTGGTATTTGGCTGGCATTCGTTTAAATTTCTTTGACATCCCCACTTAAAAAGGTATCGATCATGATCAAACTGTACTTTCACCCTACGCCAAATCCCTTCAAGATAGCGCTATATCTTGAGGAAACTGGAACGCCTTACGAAGTCATTCCTGTCGATACTCGCAAGGGGGAACAGCACACAGAGCAATATAAGAAAATCAATCCCAACTCAAAAACACCGGCCCTGCAAGATGGCGACGTCACGGTTTTTGACAGTACGGCCATCTTGCTTTATTTGTCTGACAAGGTCGGCAAATTTCTTCCGCCCGACACACCCAAAGACAAAAGTGAGATGCTTCAGTGGTTGATGTTCATCGCCACCGGCATTGGTCCCTACTGCGGCCAATCGGTTCACTTCAAACATTTCGCCCCTGAGCCCAAAGAGTACGCCGTTAACCGTTATGACTTTGAGGCATGGCGGCATTGGAACATCATTGAAGAACGCCTGAGCAAGCACCCGTACATGCTTGGCGATACATACGGCATTGTGGACATGGCTTTGTGGCCTTGGGTCAGAATGATTACTAGAATTTTGAATGAAGATGCATTCAAGAGCCTGCCAAACGTTAAGCGCTTCTTGGATGAAGTGAGTGAACGTCCAGCAGCAAAAAGAGCTTTGGAGCTGCAATCCAAACACGAATTCAAAACCACCCTGGATGATGATGCCCGTAAGGCCATGTTCCCCTCCAATGAGCGACTCAAAAAAGCCGGCGCTTGAAGCATGATTGACTTTTATTACTGGACCACACCTAACGGCCACAAGCTCACGATGTTCCTGGAGGAGTCAGGCGTTGACTACAACATCAAGCCCATCAACATCAGTAAGGGTGAACAATTTGCACCTGATTTCTTGAAGATTGCACCCAACAATCGCATTCCTGCAATCGTTGATCATGCACCAGTAGGTGGCGGCGAACCCATCTGCATTTTCGAGTCAGGCGCCATTCTTTTGTACTTGGCAGACAAGACGAAGCAATTTATCCCTCAGGACTTACGGGAAAGAAATGAATGCCTGCAATGGCTTTTCTGGCAAATGGGTGGTCTAGGACCAATGGCAGGCCAAAACCACCACTTTGTTCAGTACGCTCCAGAGCAATTGCCTTACGCCATCGATCGGTACGTCAAAGAGACTTCTCGCTTGTATGGCGTTTTAAACAAGCATCTAACAGACGGCCGTGAATACATTTGTGGTGACTACTCCATCGCAGATATGGCAGCCTATCCTTGGGTCGTGCCGCATGAACGCCAGCGTCAGGATATAAGTCAGTTCCCAGCTCTGGCCTTGTGGTTCAATCGGATCAAAAATCGTCCTGCAACACAGCAAGCCTATGAGATTGCAAAGTCGATCAATACAGCCCCCACCGTAGACCAGAATGCCAAGTCTATTTTGTTTGGCCAAGATGCAAAGACAGTAGTTTGATTTTCAGCTAAGGGAAATTTCATGACAATAAAAGCGGTTGTTTTTGATGCCTACGGAACATTGTTTGATGTTTACTCAATCCAAGTATTGGCTGAATCGTTCTATCCTGGTCAAGGTGCTGATATAGCCATCAAGTGGCGCGACAAGCAAATTGAGTACACAAGGTTGATTACGCAGTCAGATCCACACAACGTGTCTGGTAGCCAATACTTCCGCCCATTTTGGGAGCTTACTCGCTTGTCATTGGAGTACACATTGGACCGGCTCAAGCTAGACCGTCAATCTGGACAGGTTGAAAAACTGATGCAGCAATATGCTCACCTGACGCCATTTGCTGAAAACTTGGCGGTTCTCCAAAAGATTAAAGCCAAAGGCCTCACCACTGCCATCCTCTCAAATGGCAGTTTGGATATGCTGACTTCAGCAGTCAGGAGTGCAGGTATGGAAGATGTTTTAGACCATGTCATTTCAGTCGATCCGATTCGTCTATTTAAGACTTCTCCAGAAAGTTACGCATTGGTTCAACAAACTATTCCTGTCAATAAAGATGAAGTGCTTTTTGTATCCAGCAACGCATGGGATGCATTGGGTGCCACTTGGTTTGGATTTACAACGCACTGGGTCAATCGACAAGGTTTGCCTTTTGAAGCTTTGATACCTCGCCCGCATTATTCTGGGCCGGATCTCAAGTCCGTCCTACATTCGCTGGAATTAATTAATTAATTATTGCTATGAAATCTCAATTGCTTTTCAGTTTCTTGCTTCTTTGCATAGTCCCAAATGCAGATGCACAGCTTTTAGATGCAATCCGTGGTCACGTTCAAGATATTAGGATCCGTTTTGATGATCACCAAAAGATCGAAGGTGAACTCATTAAACGAGGACAGATTGACAAAACAGCAAAGGGGCAGGATTTGATACATAACTCCTCTGGTGAGTGGTCTGTTATCAAGGTTGGCAATCAATTATTTCTGCAATCAAGCGAGGACTTTAGATCCAGTCCAGGCCCTGACTACCATGTCTACATCAGCAGCAAGACTGCCATCAAAGACAACAATGAATTTAGCGTTCAGCAAATTGAAGTAAGCCGCCTTAAAAAGCCTAATGGTGCAGCCTTCTATCTATTGAAGACACAAAATCCAGATGAAATCAATAGCATGCTAATTTGGTGCAAGCAGTTTAAAGAGTACATCGGATCTGCAGATTTACGATCTGCAAAATAGATCAATCACGGTATTTCGCCAAGCCGCCAAAATTACTCAAACCATTTGGTTCTTATCAGGTAGTTGTCGGCGGATGGAGTCGAACTTTTAGGAAATTTAGTTCAAGCGCCAAGGCTAGCGGCTAACTTTTCACGTTCAATTTTTCTCAATACATTGCTAATCTTGAGACAATTCCTTAAACAAACACAAAATCCATTTAAGAAATATTTTCCTCATACAGATCAACGACTTATAGGAGTCGAACCAAGAGTGTGGAAGCAGTGTGTAAGAAACAGGGAAATTTGCTGAGTTTTTAAGCAAATTTATCCGGTTTTTAGCTACCAAAAACACTTGAGATTTGTTCTGTGCTGACTCAAAAGAAAATTCGCAGTTTCACTCGAGAAAACTGCTTTTAAATGCGTGTATCTGCAGCTAAAAGGCATGAAAAAAGCTACTTGTAAGTAGCTTTTTAAGTGGTGGGCCCACCAGGACTTGAACCTGGGACCAAAGGATTATGAGTCCTCTGCTCTAACCAACTGAGCTATAGGCCCGAGTTACTGATTCTAATGGCGGGCATACACAGCCCGGCCACGCCACAACCAAGCCGCACACGACAGCACACCCGCACAGGCCAACATCATCTGGAGCCCGCGGGCCAACGGATACAAGGTGTCGACCTGGAAGGCCCAGGCGCACAGCGCCAAGCAAACCCAGGCCAAGCCACGCAAAGTGCGGTCATGCCGCTCTGGGCTTTGGCGCTGCAGCCATTGGTCGCTCCAAGTCCGGGTGAATGTTCCGCACACCCAGCCCAAAGCGGCACCCGCCAGCACATCGGCGGGCCAGTGCGCGCCAACGGCCATGCGCGAGAGCCCGACACCCATCGCCAGCATCAAGCCCAGCCAGCCCCACACGCCCCATCGGCGGCCGGCCAGGACCACCGCCAGCAATGCAAAAGCGCTCAAGGTATGGCCCGATGGAAAAGAATGTAACTCCAATACCGGTCCGACGATGTGAAACTGGCTGGCTTCCATGGACCCAGCAGGTCGGGGCATTTGGGTCATCACTTTGGTCAGGCGTGACACCGCACCGCCCAAGGGCACCGCCAAGGCAAAGCCCAGCAGGGCCTGCGGTTGCCACCACAGGCACAGGGCCAAAACGGCCAATACCATCCAGGTGTCGCCCAAGATGGTCCAACACGACCAAAGTGCATCGGGCAAAACCATGGCCAAACTGTTGAAGCCCAAAAACAAGTCTTTGTTCAAGGGGCTGGCCTGCAAAGCCACCGCCGCCACCAGCATGGCCGCAGGTAACCAAAGCGCTTTGGACAGTTTCATGGCAGTGCTTTCCAATCGCGGCACACATGGAAGGTAAAGCTGCCCACGGTTTGCCCCAGGTGTTGGCTTTGATGTGTTTCCACCCTTTCGCAATGGGCAAAACCTGGCTCGCCCGCGCTGGCCAGGGGGGCCGGATAGGGTTTGACCGACCAATCGACCCACAAGGCATCGTCGCCCGGTTTGAACTGGCCGAACCACAGATCGAACTGATCCTGGTGGCTTTGTGCCACGATCACGGGCATGGGCCGGGCATACCAGGCCAAGCGACTGGCCAGGCTCCAGTTGACCACCGTCAAGCTGCGCAGCCCGTGGGTCTTTGCCACTTGGCTTGCACGCTCAGCGGCGGATTGCCACCCTTGCACATCCGCAAAGGGGTTGGCAGGCCGGCCCAAAATCAAACCGACACACAAGGCCACGCTGGCCAGCGCTTGCAAAGCCAATCCACCCCGCAACCAGGCTTTGTGCTGGGGCCACAGCTGGTACCAAGCCCAAGCCGAAAATGGCAACAACAACAACCACGGCCAACTGGTCCAGTGTGGCAGGGCCGAGCCCTTGCCAGACAGCACCCAGGTCAACAGCAATGCCGGCAAGGCCATGCCCAGGACCAACCACGCCGTCCAACGCGGCCAAGCCATGCGGCGCCAACCCACCACCATGGCCCACCAGGACAAGGGGCCAAAGACCAAACATTGCACCAGCACAAAACCAAAAAAACTTTTGGCTTGCCAGGTGTCGCGCCCACCAGCGTGTCCCAACTGGTAGGCAAAAGAAATCCAGCCATGCTGGTGGTTCCACCACAACACGGGGCTGATGAGCAGCAGTGCGATCAAGGCCGCCAGCCACGGGCCCGGGCCGCGCAACCAACGCCAGCCCCAAGACAAGCTCAGCACCAGCACAACGCCTGGCACCAGCAGCACCGACGTGTATTTGGTCAGACCGGCCAATCCCAGGCACAGGCCCAGGGCACACCAATCGCGCCAGGGGTAAGGCGCGTGGCCTCCTGTGGCGTGCGGGTTGTGCGCCAAGCGCAGCGTCATGAGCAGCAGTGCCAAGGCAATCGGCATCAACAAGCTGTCAGGCACCAAAGCCAAGGCCAATAAATGGACCATGGGCGCACACAACCACAGCCATAAAACGCCCTGGGCGGCAGTTTGCGCGTCGGCCTGCGTGCCGT
>Ga0209358_10002605_pt1 | contig 13629 bp, 12 predicted proteins | sample LauGreFa1BDMLBSN_2_FD_187574 | JGI IMG/M metagenome (GOLD analysis project Ga0209358, IMG submission 187574) | Freshwater lake microbial communities from Lake Michigan, USA - Fa13.BD.MLB.SN (SPAdes) (version 2) | ecosystem: Environmental > Aquatic > Freshwater > Lake | place: Lake Michigan, USA... | reverse complement strand
CCCCTGATCTACAAATAACTAGATCTGAAGCAGCGTAGGCAGAAATCATATCGTCGATAAATGGAAGGGTATGAATATGTGACGGTAATTCAACTGGTGCTGAGAAAGATGAACCAGTTTGCCAAAGAACTTGGATTGAATGTTTTGCAAAAAAATCTATATGCTTAACTACTGCATGATTTATAGATCTTGCTCCCAAGGAACCACCAAAAATGAGTATTGTTTTCATCTCAGGATTTAAACCAAAAATGTGTGCTGCTGATTCTTTGGTAGGTTTTGTTCCTAAAAAAGAAGCTCTTAATGGATTACCAAGATGATGAATTGTACGTTGAACTTTATGAGGAAAAAAAGAAGCAGTTTCTTCAAATGCAGTTATAATAAAAGTAGCAATGCGAGACAAAAAAAGATTTGTTCGGCCAGGCTTCGCATTCGGTTCGATAATAATTAATGGAATCTTATGAAACCTTGCTAATAGGCCAGCTGGAAAACTAATATAATTACCACCACAAATAATACAAGAAGGTGGAAAATCTTTTATGATAAAGAGAAGTTCTCTATATGCTTTTAGCAGTATAAATGGGATTGAAAATAGGGAAGAAGAAAGTCCTCTAAAACCTTTTAGACTATTCATAGGACGAAATTCATAGCCTTTTGAAGGAATAATCTTGGCTTCAATTCTATCTGGGCTACCAGTAAAGATTGCTTGTAAAGAAGGATGTCTTTTTTGTAGTTCTTCGATAATAGCTATTGCTGGAAACAAATCTCCACCTGTTCCTCCGGCAGCAATCAATATTCTTTTATTAGAAGCTGAATTCATACATTCATGTATTAATGAGACAGTAAATCAATTAATGCTTCTTTGCAGTCTTTAAATTCATATACAAAACCACTTTGTAATGTTCGAGCAGGATAAACATTTTGCCCGCCAGTTGCAATGATTGCTCCCTCTCCCATTAAGATGGATAAAGCAATATCGGGTACGGAAAGCCACGAAGGACGATGAAGAACTTGAGCTAAAACTGAACTGAAGTCTCCCATTGTGATTGGTTGAGGGGCAGTTACATTATATATTCCATGCACATGAAAGTTTTCTAAGCTATAAATAATGAATGCAATAAGATCATCAGGATGAATCCATGATAGCCATTGATTACCATTCCCAATTGGGCCACCTAGATATAATTTAAAAGCAGGTAACATTTTTGATAAAGCACCTTCTTTTGGATCTAAAACAACACCAATTCTACCAATAATTACTCTGGTATGTTCAGAAGCTAAAAAGGCTTGTTTCTCCCATTCAATACAAACATCAGCTAGAAAGCCAGAACCAGAAGATGAGTTTTCATCAAATCTAGTTGCACCTGAATCTGATCCATAAATACCAATTGCAGATGCGGAAAAAAATATTTCTGGAGGGTGTTCTGCACTATTAATAGCTTTAACTAATCCAATAGTGCCATTTTTTCTGCTTTCCAAAATTCTCTTTTTTCTATCATCACTCCAGCGCTTTGCTACTGATTCTCCTGCTAAATTTATGACTGCAAAAGCACCATCAATATATTCTTTACATTCTGCAGAAATATTTTGTTCTGCATTCCATTGGACGGCTTCTTTTATATAGGGTAGATTTCGTTTTGTTTTTTCTGGTGATCTAGTAAAAGCAATGATGTCATAGCCTTTTTCAGATAATAGCCTTGTTAATTTCTTTCCAATAAATCCAGAGGCGCCTGTAATAACAATTCTATGCATCAGGTGAACCTTTTAAAGTAAGTAAAGACTCAACAGATTTTCCTGGCCTAGCATAATTATATCTATCAAAAGGTACAGTTGAATAATAGGCATCTAATCCAGCTACAGTTAATGTTCCTGCTTTATACAAGTCAACAAATCCATCAGATGAAACACAGGTATCTGGACAATGAATTTGAATGATTTCACCGATAATTAAATTGGTATGATTGATATCTACATGTATATGCTGTCGATATTTCATTAAAAATTTTATTCTACTTTCTGCAATAAATGGGGCTGGAAATCCAGAATTTTCTGCTGTAAAACCACATGCCTCAAATTCAGAATCAGTATCAGAGAATTTAGCACTTGCCAAATGAGCTTGAGGCATCATGCCCGAATGAACCTGATTAATAGTATAATATCCTTGTTGAAGAATATTCTCGAGTGTATGTCTTCTTACAGAATCTGGACGTATAATCATACCTAATAAGGCTGGCGATGCTCCAAGATGAACAATAGAATTAAATACAGCAAGATTATTAATGCCACTTCTATTTTGAGTGCCAATTAATGCCAAAGATTTAAATCCAGATATTGAGTTTAAATATGTGGCTCTATATCGTTCTTCCATCAATGGAAAATCTGTGGCAGATACTATCATAGTTTTTTGCAATTAATGGTAATGAATCGACAAATTATTTCCAATCGAGCATGCCACCAAGTAGATTTACTACTTTATAGCCTCTAGCATAAAGATATTCACAAGCTTTGGCGCTTCGGCCACCACTTCTGCAATACATAATAATTTCATGCTCTTTAAAACGCTCTAATTCTTGGATTCTAGAAGGTAAAGTGTCTAAAGGAATAAGCATAGAATGTGGAATATTTTTTTCCATATGTTCTTCTGGCAAACGAACATCTACTAATACAGGCATTTCACCTATATCTAAACGTAATTTTAACTCTTCGGGAGTAATGGTTGCATAGCTCATAGTGTGTCCTTAATTACTTTTTTACATCAAAATGATGTTTTAAAACCAAGTGAAAAACGCAAAGATGAATAATTCCACTCTCCATATCCATTTTGAAGAACAGAATGAAGTGTATAATTAAAAGATGTTTCTCCAAATAATACAAGATTAGGATGAATTTTTTTCTGAATGCCGATTCCTGCATTTGCAGACAACCATAGCATTTTAACTTGATCTAATCCTGTATTTGAAATTGGTAATTCTCTTGTTCCAGATTGTGAATATGCATAAGACAAAGGTGATTCGATTTGTCTGAACGATTCTGCAGATTTACTTAAAATAATCGAAGATTGAATATCAATAAATGTATAGAGCAAAGGGTGTAATTGATATTCTATTCCAGTAGAGAAAGAAATCATTGGTAATGTGGGCTGTAAAACAAATGCTTCCTGAAAGTTTAGATATTGATTGGAAACAGCGTCATACACTCTTTTTAATAATGAATCTCTTCCTCTTAAAACAATACTGCAGGGTAAATATTCAGCTTTTAATGATACACTTAATGAGGAACCAATATATTTATTAAAACGAAAACCTAAACCTAAAGGAGATCCACTTTCAGCTTCAAATTGTCCAGTAACAGAAATACTACCGATGGTTTTAACATTATTTAAGGTGTGATATTGGCTAGATGCAATTGCATATGAACCCCAAAGCCATGTTTCTGTAATCTTAGATAAATCTGGAACTGGTTTTTCTTCTAAAGCACCTAAAAAATTTGTTCCATCATAGTCTAAAGTATAAGTAGAAATATTTCCAGCTAAATCTTTTGCCTCGATTTCCATTTTCCCTTTCACAAAACCGTTTAATGGTCTTACGAACATAGTATATTGAGGAGTGCCAGGATTGATATTAGGTTGATCAATATAATTATTGCCATACATTGCCGCTAACCCAATTGCAGATATAATTCTAATGGATTGCAAGCCTTTGTCAGTTGATTTATCATCTCTGATAACAAGATTAATTTTTTTATCTAGATTTCTTCTTTCAAAAGTTGGAGGTAATGAATCTCTTATTTCTTCAATTTCATCAAAACCTTGTCCAATCATATTACCATATGCATCATTTGTAGCAAATCCATATGAATATAATCCAAAAGGTACATCTGCTTTAACTGTGTGGACACCAAAAGGAATATCTGTTTGTATACATACATAAGAACTTAATCCTACAAATTCTGGATAATTTCTTACCGTATCTAAAACTCTTCCATTTAATCGTAATGATCCAATAGCAGAACTTGGTATTACAATGTTTATGAAATGTCGCCAATTGGTAAAACTGGTTTTTGGGGTAGCAAATCGATATTCACGTAAAAATTGTTGTGTAGGACTAACAACCAACATCATCGGATCTCCTATAGAATCCCCTCTGATATATGTAGATTTCCCGTCGGTTCTGCTAACTCCGCCTAAATATCCATGAGAAAATTGAGCAACAAGAACAGGCGAAGATGCTGTTAACATGATATTTCTAGAGCCAGCAGAGGAATTTTCATACATTTGACCGGCTTGAAGTTCTTTTACTAAAACTGAATTTTCAAATATTTTAGTATTATTTGTAGAAGCTATAACTCTATAAGCATAACTTGATCTTTTGGCAAATTTACCGAGAATAAAGTGCATCCCCCATGAGTTAACTGGAGGTACTTGTTCAACTAAATAATTGCAGAATGGAACTCGCATAGGAATATCTGCACATTGATGTCCACTAAAAACTGCAACTGGTTTTGTTGATTGAACTCTTGTACCAGATATATCGGGATTAATTACAGAGTCGGTGCCTCTATCAGTTTTTGTATATCCTTGCATATTCGATGCAGCAATCTGATAGACATCGCCTCTATTCATAATTACAGTAAAAGGAACACCTGCAGGACGATTCCTAGAAGTAATAAATGAAGGTGTTATCTTTACAATTGTGCTGTCTTTTGTAGCCACTATAGCCATATGAGGAACTAAATCATTAGATGGCGTTGAATGATAACTCATTGTATAATATTCTAGTCCAAGAGCTTTACTTGGCAATGCAAGATATGAATCTGTTGAACTTCCTCTTTCATTAAGGCATGTAACAGAAATTGGTGAGTCTGAAGTAATTCTAACAGCATTGGGCTGTAATGTTCCGTCACCAGTTACTTCCGCAGATGATGGTATTTTTAATCGTCTAACACTACCACCGATAACCATTGTATCTAATTTATAACGTATACCTACAATTTCAATTCTCACTCTAGTTGTAGTATCACTACTTAAAAATAATTCGAAATTTGAAATACTTCTATCTTCCACGTACATTTCTTGTCCACGTGGATCAGTAAGTTTCATTTTGCCAACTCTTTCTAAAGCATGATGCCAAGAATTTTCCTGAAAACATACCCAAAACTCTGTCCCTTCGGATGTTTTCTTTACAGTGCTTACAGTTTGTGCAGGTAAAATAATACAAGTGCTTATCATACAACATAGATATAGTGCTGTAATCAAGTACTTGTATTTTAAAGACTTTATGATGAAATGTATAGGAGTATTTATGTTCTTTGTCATTTTTTATGTACCATACTTAAATGATACAATCCCCTTGGTGTATGCAAACGTAAAATATATACACCACTAGCAAAATCAGTTGGATTGTCTACAATAAGATTGAAAATATGTCTGCCCGCTTTTGTAAATGTTGTAGGAAAGACTTTTACAGCTTTTCCATTTGTAGCAAAAAGACTAAATGTGATGTCGCTATCAGTAGTAATATAATACGGAATTTCTGTAGTATACTGAAAGGGATTTGGACTATTGATTTCTAATCCTTCTTGTCCCGCAGGAATAACAGTAGGCTCTGGAAAGCTTAATAATCCACCTTTTTGATTTACTGTGAGAAATTCATTTTCTATAGAAATTGACAGCACAGCTATTTTTGACGAAACTTCTTTGCCAGCTAAAACTTCGCATTGTACAAAACACAATAATCCAGATGAATCTCTTAGCCCATCTTTGCAAGAAATAGAAAATTCATTCATTGATGGATTTGAACTTATCAATGGTTTTACTACAAAATCAGAACAAGAAATTATCGATTGAGAATTCTTTGTAATACCTTGAAGAAAAAGCCTATTCTTGGGTACTTGAATAATTATTTCGAATGATTTATTTAGTACATTTTGTGAAAATGTACCATACATAGGAATCAATATAGAATTACCCTGATACACAGTACTATCAGGTATTTGAATAGAACTTGTTTCTCCAAAAACTTGATTGCTGAAGAATAGTAAAAAACTAATGATAAGGAGAAAAAAACTATTGAACACGTAGAGAAACTCTGAAAAATAAATAGAATATGTGTTGCCTAAACATGTTGATACAAAGATACACATTTTGCTTAAAAAGGAGGTCCGAATTACCCTGACTTAGGCATACTTACTTACTAATACAACATATAGTACTCACTAATACAATATCTTCGATTGAACATCCCCTAGACAAATCAAAATATGGTTTTGATAATCCTTGTATAATTGGCCCGATTGCTTTAGCTCCAGCAAGACGTTCTGTAATTTTATATGCAATATTCCCAGCGTCCAAATCAGGAAAAATAAAAATGTTGGCTGTACCTTGTAATATAGAATCGTTGATCTTCATTTTTGCAATTGCAGGTATTATTGCTGCATCAAATTGTAATTCTCCCTCGGCTTTAATGTCTGGATACATATTCGTAAACAATGAATATGCATTCTGAACTTTTTCTATATCCGGATGTGAAGCACTTCCTTTTGTAGAAAAAGAAAGAAATGCTACTCTTGGCTGAATTCCCAAAATAGTTTCGATATTTTTTGCTGTAGAATATGCAATATCACACAGTTGTTGACTATTTGGTGATGGTACCACTGCGCCATCAGCATATGTGTATATTGTTCCATCTGGTAAAACCATAATAAAAAAACTACTAATCGTATCAATACCTGCCTGTTTCCCAACAGTTTGTAAGCCAGCTTTTATAATATTTGCAGTAGATGAAATATTACCTGCAACACATCCATCAATCATTCCTTTTTTTAGCATGATGCCAGCACTGTATAAAGGATTATCCATTAATAATGAAGAAGCATGTTCATATGTTATGCCTTTTGACTTTCTTGATTCATAAAAATCAATAATATCTTCTTTATGTATACATTCTTTAGGATTCAATATTGGAATAGTATCAATAGAAATTGACGATTCTTTGCCCATTTGTAGAATCAGATCAGGATTCCCAATTATATAAGGTAAAGCAATAGAATGTTTAAGAAGATATTTGCATGCTTCAAAAACTCGAATATCTAATGCATCAGGAAATCCAATTTTTTGAGGGTTGGCTTGTGCTTTTTTAGTTAAAGAATCAATTATTGCCTGAAATGAGGAATTATTTTCTGAATTAGACATATTTTTCATTGATTTAGAATGATTTTAGTAAGTAGAACAATTACTAAAAAAGCAAAAAGAACTATGTTTGTGTAATTACAAAAATGCAAAAAAGGCATATATGAATTTTATGAAGTTAATCCTTTCTTGTTCGGCATTAGTTTTATGTGCTGTTTCTATCTTTAAAGATAATGCTAATGCTCAGGGCAGTGCAGGTTCTATGGCAATGTTTCCAAGAATGAATATAGTTGATATGCCATCAGCAAGAGTTATTCCTGTCGGAAGCTATCGAGCATATGGATTGATTATGCAATCATCTGGGATTGTGTCTTCTTTTACAATTGCACCTGCAAAAAATATTACATTCGGCATGAGTTACTCAATGATTCCTTTCTTAGGAGAGGGCAATCCAGAAGCCCAGCCAATTCCTGCATTTGAAGTAAAAGCATTATTGTTTCAAGAAAAGAAAAAACGTCCTGCAATTGCAATTGGATTAAACCTACAGGGTAGGGGACCTTGGACAAATAATCGCTATCAAACATTGTCTCCTGGAGCTTTTATTTCTGTATCAAAAAATATCAATTGGGAAGCTGGGATTATGAGTCTGCATGGTGGGATTTCTTATGCAATTATGCCTTCACCTATGAAAGATTATCCAGTAGTATATGCTGGAATAGAACAATCGATGTATAAAAATGTAACTTTAAGTGCTGAATATATTGGAACGTGGAATGAAGATCCTGCATTTATGAATCAAAATGGATTAATGAATATGGGACTTCGTTATTCTCCCATAAAAGGAATGTCTATTGAAATTCAAGCAAGAGATTTGTTCCAAAGTAGAGCAAATGCTAATGGTTTTATGCGTTATGCAGGTATTGAATATATTGGCACATTCTAATTATGAAAAAAGATATTATCATGTTTGATTTAGGTGGTATTCTTTATTCAATCAAACACAGTTATACTCATCAGGCTTTAAGAACTTTGCAGAGAAAAGATTCTGAACCAATCATTTTTTCATTAGAGCATGCTGATCCTATTTTTGGACTGTATGATTCTGGGCATATAGACACAGAAGAATTCTGTAATCATTTAAGAAATCAACATCATATTCTAGCAACAGATCAAGATATTCATAAAGCATGGAATGCAATGTTGATTGGAATATATTCATATGCCGAAGCATTGGTTTTAGAAGCAAAAAAATATGCACAGATTGCTTTGCTTAGTAATATAAATCACATCCATTATTCTGCTATACAAGAAGAATGTTCTTCTTTGTTTTCTTTATTTGACTTTACATTCCTCTCGTATCGTTTAAAGATGAGAAAACCTAATAATGATATATTTAAATATGCCTTAGAAACAGTACAGGCTCAACCCCAATCTATATTGTTCCTAGATGATACCCCTGCTAATATTAAAGCAGCTCAGTCATTGGGCATAGATGCCCGTTTGATTATTCCTGATACTGAATGGCATATAGATATTATGAAAGAATTTAATACCTATTGATTATGCGAATCCTTATACTCAGTTTTATATTTCTATGTTTTTCATATAAAAATATAGAAGCGCAAAACACCTTATTTACGCCTTATATAGCATCTCCTTTAGAAGCTAGAATTGGTTCATTTTATCAGCCTGCTAAAGATAAAATGAGATTAGATATTGGTAATACAATTGATTTGTCTGTATTTGATAAAGATTCCAACTGGAACTATAGTATTGGTACAGATGCATTTATTTTGACAAGGCTAAGAAGCGAAGGGAATTTAAAATTCCCAGTTGAAACTGCAGATTATTTTTTTGGATTTAATTGCGCTGCAAAAGGTATATATGCTGGAAAACCTGTAGGTTTAAGGCTTAGATTATCGCATATATCAACACATCTAGTTGATGGTGCAGCCGATAAAAACGGAGTATTTGTAGATAAAAAACCTTTTGTCTTCAGCAGAGAATTTGCTGATATCACTGCATATATGCAGCTGAGCTCATTGCGATTATATTCAGGTTTGAGCTGGGTATGGTCTACACAACCAAGAGATATAGGAAGATTTATCCCACAACTAGGTTTTGATATGTCATTCCCACTATTAACAGGAATTGACTGTCAAGCTGGATACGATATGCGAATAAGCACTGTTCAATCTGTTACATTGCCAACTCATTCTATAAGAGCTGGAATTGCATATATCAATGAACAAAAAAAGGGGACATGGATTGGTATAGTAAGTTCTTTTGGAAGGAATATTCATGGAATGTATTTTACCGATCAAGATGCATATATCGGATTCGGATTTAACGTTTTATATTAATCATGCACATCTTCAAAAAAAATATTCATTCTCTTTTTTTGATTTCATTTGCATATTTATATTTATGCATCCCTCATTTTTTATGTGCTCAAGATGATACTCCATCTACATTGTCTGATTCATTAGCCAGTACTCTACAACCACAATTAAGGTTTATGAGAGTTTTTGGTGCTCAAGATGAAACTGCCCCACCTGTAGTATTATGTTCGCGTCCTGGTTTAGATAGTAAAGTTAATGTGTCTTATGCATATAAGTTTATTACCATACAATTTGATGTGCAATCCAAAATACCTCCTCAGATGTTTGTGGTTTTTAAACATTGTAATGCTGATTGGTCCGAAGACAATAATTCTTTTTTGAATGATCCAGCCTTATTAAGAACAAGTTCTATTGATTGGATGATGGCACCTCCTGCTTCTATATGGTATAATTATCGTGGAACTTTACAAGTACCTAATGAGCAAGTAAAGTTTAATTATGCAGGTAATTGGAAAGCCGAATGCTATTTATTTGATGAGCCAGATAAGCCATTTGCAATTGCAAAATTTTTTGTTGTAGACCCAAAAGCAGAAACAATTCTTAGGGTATTTGGCGATTTTTATTCTCCACAAGAATCAATTTTTACATCCGGTGCTTATACATTAGAAGCTACTACAAGAACCATAAACTCTATGCCTGATGGACAGTTAAATACCGCAGTATTCTATAGAATGAATAGATATCAAGAACCCTTTATTGTGTCTGAGAATTCATCATATGAAGAATTCTCGGCTAGAAAATATTCTTATGAAATGCCAACTATGATTTCTGGTTTTGGTTCTATTGGACGTAGATTCAGAATTGAAAAAATACCTGCTGAAAATGAATATCGAGTTCTTGATTTAACTGATTTTTCTCTATATCCACGTACAAATTCTCCTTTAAGAATGTGGAGGCCAGATCTATGGCGTAATGGATCATTTTCTGAATTATCAGATGGTGGTGCAATGATTACACGCTATTTATCATCTGGTGATATGGATTATGTGAATATTGAGTTCTTGCTAAATCCTCAAAACCGTCTTGCCAAACACGAGGTTTTTATTAGTGGGTCCTTTAATAATTTTCAACCTGATGCTTCTTGGATGATGTATTATGATGAACATGTTCAATTATATCGTTTAAGACAATGGATACCCAGGGGAAGGCATTCATATCAATATTCTACAGGCACTATACATGCTGATACCAGGTTAGCAGAACAATTAACAACCGAAGAATTTGAGGGGAATACTGCCAGGGCTGCTCATAATTTTATTGTTCTTATATATTATAGAGAATTTGGTTTCGGCGGATATGATTCTATCATTGGGATTGGCGGAGGTAATGTAAATGGATCGTGGTAGTTCATATTATTTATTACTTTCAATTGGATATATAGAATCCTTTGTTTTATCTGTTCTACGCCCTATTATTATGAGGTTTTCTGCAAAATTTGCAGAAAGAGAGTTAATTGTTGATCAACAAATTATTGATAGAGACTTTGGTCCAAAATCTGTGTGGATACATGTTGCATCATTAGGAGAATTCGAGCAAGCTGTTCCAATCATAGAGCATTTGAAACAGAATGATTCTGTAGATATTACTCTTACTTTCTCTTCTCCTTCTGGATACAATATCCGTAAGAATTATGAACTTGTTGATAGAGTTTTATATCTCCCTGTAGATACCAAGGTAAATGCCCGAAAATTCATTCAGAAACTTCGTCCAGATTGCGCGATCTTTATTCGATATGAATTATGGATAAACTATCTTTTAGAACTTAATGCATTATATATTCCAGTGTTGTATCTAAATGCAACCTATCCTCGCTCGATTCTTTGGCGTTTTATCCCCTTTATATTGAAATCTATTTTACACTGTTTTTCTTATATCATAACTGTGAATAAGCAAGAAACAGCTCATTTTCTTGAATTACATCTTGATACACCAATTCAAACAGGCAGTGATACTAGATTAGATAGAATCTCTTCTAGAGTTTCTCAAATTTTACACCATCCATTATTGATTCATGAACTATGTCCGATTGACTATTCTGATGAAGATACAGTGATTGTTTTAGGAAGTTCTTGGAGCAAAGATGAACATGTATTTCTGTCTCAATTACATAAAATACCATCTTCATTGCGATTAATAATTGTACCACATGAACCTGATGACATGACAATTTCTAGATTAAAGAAGGAATGTCCACACAGTGGTATTTTAAGTGAATTGAAATATGGAGATAATCCCAAGCATATAATTGTAGATTCCGTTGGGAAATTAATGGTTTTATATGCTATGGCTGATGCTGTGTATATAGGTGGTGGTTTTGGTGTTGGAGTTCATAGTTGTGCGGAACCAGCTGGATTTGGTGTTCCTTTAGCATGTGGCCCTTTTGTTCATAGATCACCAGATGCTATGGCTTTACATGCTTTAGGTGCTTTAGATATTATCCATACCGAAGAAGAAGCATATACATGGATGATGCAGATTATCTTGGATAATAAAAAACTTGCCGCGGAGGCCTCTGCAAGATATATAAAAGAATCTGCTGGTATGACAAGTAAAGTTATAGAACTTTTATATCAAGAATTACATATGAATAAATAGAGAATTGAACATATTAAGATACGAAATCACATATACATGTATAATTATTCTGTTTTTGCTATAAAGAATGATCCTTTGATATATTTTACAATAGCTATACCAAAAATAATAAGTACAATAGAAATCCATTGTGCTTGAGATAATCCGGCATAAGAAGGATTGATACGTATAAATTCAACACAAAATCTTTCTATTCCCGCTAGAATTAAATAGATCCCAAAAAGATTACCCTCTATGTTCATTCGTTTTCTCAATGACCACAGAATTGAAAAAAAGACTAAAGCTATTAATGTCTCATATACTGGTGCTGGATGTACTTGGATATCATCTGGAATTGGTCTTCCGGGAAAAATATTCTGATAATATTCTACAAGTTCACGATTTTTTGAAGCTAAAGTAGATACCATTCCATTGGGAAATGTCATAGCAAAAGGGGAGTCTGTTGGTATGCCATAATCTCCATCACCAGCTAATTGACATCCAATTCTGCCAATTCCATAGGCTATCATTAATGATGGGGCAGCTGCATCTGCAGTTCTTAGAAAAGGAATTGTGTTTTTTCTTAAATATATGGCAATCAATCCAATAGCCATAATTAATCCACCAAAAAATGTTAATCCTTCTCCGCTAAACAATGCACCTAAAGGATCTGCAATGAAATGTTGAGGATTTTCTAATAAATGGAAGGTTTTTGCACCAAAAATTCCACCAATCAAACCTAATAAAGTTATGGTCGAGCTTAAGGCATCTGCATTTACAAATTTTTTTCGATGTAATTCTTTTGTAAAAAGATAATTGGCAATAATGAATGCCAAAGCAACCATTAGTCCAAAACTATAGATTGCTATTGGCCCGATTTGTAATAATTTGGGATACATGAAAAAGCCCCACTTTGCTATTATTGGATATATGAAACAAAGATATATTGCAATGACTTGTGCAATAATAATGTTTTCACAATCAATACCGGATTATTTAGATGGTATCTCTACATAATAAGCACCTGATTTTGGTGCTGGTAATGAGCGTTTTAATATCCATGGATTAAGAATTTTAACGTCTTTATACGTTGTTCCATGTTGCAATGCCCACTGTGTTAAGTCTGAAATTCCAGAAGTACACTTAACAGATACTGTTTTCTCTGGATGATATTGATCATTTGTTTCTAAGTTTAGACCATACTTTTCAGAATGAGCCATTAACTCTTTAATAATTGCAATTCTTAATACATATCTAGATGTTTCTTCATTGAGGAAAAGATCATAAAAAGTTTCAGTTTTTTGAAAATCCATATTCTCTTTAACGCTTCCATGTCCCATATTATATCCAGCTGCTGCTAAAGACCAACTTTTTGAATATGAATATCCAGAACGTAAATAGGCTATAGCAGCGCGAGTACTTTTTTCAATATGACGTCTTTCATCAATATAATCATCTACTTGTAATCCCATGCTTTTTGCAGTAGGAGCCATAAATTGCCACACTCCAATAGCATCTTTAGGGGATCTT
>Ga0209358_10002601_pt1 | contig 13635 bp, 8 predicted proteins | sample LauGreFa1BDMLBSN_2_FD_187574 | JGI IMG/M metagenome (GOLD analysis project Ga0209358, IMG submission 187574) | Freshwater lake microbial communities from Lake Michigan, USA - Fa13.BD.MLB.SN (SPAdes) (version 2) | ecosystem: Environmental > Aquatic > Freshwater > Lake | place: Lake Michigan, USA... | reverse complement strand
AATAATCAATATATTTGAAGCCGGATTTAATAGGTTCTAAACAACAAGTATTACCAATAGAAGCATAAGTATATTTATTTTCACGTGTCTTATCTTCTACATATAGATTTATCATATTCATAACTGACATTCCTAGATAATCAAAATCCTGTGACGCAGTGGACATCATTTTATTATAAGATATAGCCGTAGTAGCTGAAATAGCATCCTTCATCACTAAATATTTCTCAGGTTCCCATCCTAATTTTCCAGTTCCATCTAATATAGGACGAAATGTACGCCATTCATTAGTATAATGATTTTCAAAACCCGTTATATCAATCGCACGTGCTCCCTTATCTGCCACCGCTCGTAATAGTTTATTAACAATATATTCATCGCGAGATACTTGAAGTTTAACCCTTTTCAATAATAAGTTATGAATATCCACATTTAACGCCTTGAATGTCATATCTGTCGCAATTTGTTTAATTAAACAACCCATAAGACGTATGCCTGCAACTTTAGTTTCATCCGGATCTAATGGAAATCCATAGTAATTTTTATTACAAAAACGATTTTCAATGCTATATTCTTTTGAAGACGTCTGTAATGTAATTAAAAACTGAACTGCAATATCACAACACATATGTTTAATATATTCAATATTGGCTGTTTCATATAATAGACGCTTATCAATATTTGGACGATCACGCATAATTATTGTTATAAAACGATTTCGTGTTTCAAATTGAAACGTTTTAATAAAATTCACCATTTCATTATCATCTTCCCGTAATAATTCATTTTCAACTCCAGAAACCTGTTTTAATCCAATATAGAACTTAATTTCTAAAACTCTTTGTTTATCTTCACCTCCATTTTCATCTAATTCTTCTAAATATTTATCTAAATCTGCTGGAAGTTCTTCCACCATATTTTCTAATATTTCACGATCCGCATTCCTCTTTCCTTCAGCTCCTGGTGTATGTAAGAATTCTGCTATATCCTTAACTTCTGTATTAGAAAGCATATAACCACATGCTCGACAATTAAAACTATCCGTATCTTCTACGGCATATATCCGACGGATTTCTTCATCATCTAATTCTCCTTTTTCTTGGATTTGATTAAGACCTAATAAATAATGCTTACATAAGAGATTTTGAGAACAAATATTACATTCTACCCAATTATCACTGTCAACTTCACTTAGTTTAGTATAATCATATTCAACATCATAATTTCGAAATTTACGCATAATAGCATATACAACTTGATATTCTTGAAGAGGTGTAGAATTTCGCAGGTTAAATAAAAACTTCGTCGCAGTAAAATGTGGACATGGAATAATAGGTTTTATAATAGCTTGATTAGTTGTAGATAAAGCCGCAGTTTCCTTAGCTACGAAATCATCTACCTTATGTCGAATAATATTCTTATCAGTAATGAACTGTCGAGTGGTTTTTAATTCTTTATTAAGCCCCTTACTTATCTTAATTGCATTTTGTAAATATCCTATTTCATCTTTATAGTTTTTAATTTCATTTAATGTCTTAAAAATATCCTTATCCATTCCAGCTATAGATGGTGGCACACATTCCGCATTTTCCGGTACATAGCCGCATTTAGATTTTAATTCTAGAGTTTCAATAGTTGGATTACAAATCCGGCGTTTCTCATTATCTAATAATTTTAGTAGAACGGATTTATCTTGTTTTATCCACATATTTACATTTTTATCTTTACCATCATCTCCAATTGTTTTAAGTTCCTTTCTAACATAAACACTCACACCTGCACCAGCTACAATGGATTTAACAATAGCATAATCTCCATCTAAAATAATATTTCCTTCACTATCAGTTATTTCCTTACCATTATCGGCTTTTAATAAATCTTCAGTAGCATAACGAACTACACGTGGTTTATATTCGTTTATACGTGAATTACATTCCATAATATTTTTAGTGTTTTCTTTATCTTTATAATCAGATGCTCTACCTTTAGTTAAAACATCCAACTGTTGTTCCGTTAGTTTTAAGGCTTCAATTTGTTTTCCAAGAAGACCTTCTAAATCCGTCTTTTGATAATAATGGTTTAATAAATAATAATATAGATAAGCACCATTATCACATCTATTCATAACCCAGTCAAGACGCAATCTATCACTATCTTTGAATAAATCACGATTAGGATATTTAATATCATACAATTTCTCTAATTCATCTAAAATATCATCCGTTATAAATGTAATTTCATTTTCATTTCCAGTTCCAGTTCCAGTTCCAGTTCCAGTTCCATTGCCATTACCATTTTTTGTTTCCTTTTGCTTTGTCTTAAAATTTTTAAGATATTCTAAGTATTTACTATTTAATTTATCTATCCGTTTTTTATAATGACTTGTACCTTCATTATAATATTGTAGAAGAATATTTAAATTACTTATATTAAGTGTTTCTAGTGAAAAACCGAAGCGTTGTAATAAGATTTCTAAATCTTCAAAGGAATTCAGTTTTTTTATAATATTTCTGTAATAAGTTATAATTTCAGAAGCAGTTGGAATTATAGTATTTAGCATAATTTCAATATCTTCTGCAGTTTTAGATTTTACATTTTCAGGTAGTAAATACATTATTAATTTAGTAGGATGATGCAATACATTATTAATTTCAGTATCATCTAGTTTTACTGTTTTAATTTCTGCAGTTTTATAAATATCATTCAAATGTATTAATCTATTATTTTTAACATCAATAAGATTTAGAGGTAATCGTACAAATCCTATAATATCTAACATTTCACCTTTCCTATAATTTTTAAAATTACTAATAACATTTAAAAGTGATTTTGATTGTAGTGTATCCATATTATCATCTATATCTTCTAAATTATCATTACTAGAAGATACAAAGCTTTGAAGGGCACCAAGAGAAACAGAATAATCAAATTTATCTTTATTTCCACCAAATGATTGACATGTAATACCTTGATCACAATATCGTATTGTCATAGTATCTAGCATAAAATTATTAAAATCATTAGATTTAATACCTTGCCCTAATCTAATTAGAAAACCAGCATTTTTATCTAAATTTCTAAATGGTGTTATTGTATTAAGAATATTATTAATAAGTGTATCTTGGTCTATATAAGTATTTCTCTTTTTGTTTTCAATAAGATATTGAATGTCTTCTAATTCTTTAAAGAATTTAGATACTAAATGTTGATATGTAATATTATAATTATCTTCACTATTATTTAATTTCTGTTCTAAATATATTTTTTTAGAATTAACAACTAATGGTATTAATAAATGATTTCTGAAATCACCAGTTATATATTGTTTTACTAATGGTGATGTACCTGAATTGGAATTAGAATTGAAATTAGAATTATTATTTTCAATACTAGATGAAATAATATTTTTCAATCTTATAATGATATTAATTTTCTTTTTAATAACATTTTGTAATCTTTCATCTGTTCTTAAGAAATGTGGTATTGTTTCTAAAGTGGCATTGAATAATTCATTTTTTTGCAAATCATCTTTATATGTCTTTTCTTCTTCGGGTTTTATAAGTCGTTCTACTTTTTTAACCACATCTAGTATTTCTATTTCATTATCTGATGATATAGTAGCTTCTCCATCATCATCATCTTCTGTTTCAAAAATATCTGAATCTATTTCACTTTCTAATTCATCTTCAGTATTTGAAGGTGTTGGTGAATCTGATTGTAATGGCGTAGGTGATGGTGGTTGCTTTTGTTTTTTATCATCATATTTTATTTTTAATTGTTTTAAAAATATATCATCATCTTCTTCATCATCTATTATAGGCATTATATCATTTGTAGATTCATCTTTATTTTCATCTTTATTTTCATTTTCATTACCATATAATAAGTCTTCAATTGAACTGTGTTTAGGTTTTTCATTCTTTATCTTACTAGAATTACCACCTCCACTCATTTGAATTTCATTATCTTCTTCGACGCCTTCTTTAGTTGTATTATCATTTCTGTCTTTCTTAATAATAGAAATATCTTCATCATGCATTTCATCATCTAATATATATATTGAAGGATTGGATTTCATCGTTTTAGGTTCATCCTTTGAAATATTATCCATATCCGGATTATACTTATAACCTTGATAATCTAAAGGAAATAATACATCTAATGATTTAGGATCTAACCTAATTTTATAACCATTAAAATTAATATAGGTTGGAATACTAGAATGTTGTGCTGCATAAAGGTCTTGATATGCTTTATATTCTGGATTATTTGAAGCTGTTGTATCATTACTTACTATTTTATATTTAGATACACCTGAAATAGTGTTTCTAGCTTTATCTTTCCAAAATAAAAAATGTAAATTATTTTGATTAATATCATTTGTAGAAGAAGCAACCCACATTCCATTATCTAATTTATCTACTATATAACAAATAGTATCATCTAAATGATTAATACTAGAATTATAAGATGTGTTCAGATATATTTTAGAACCTATATTAGGTATATTAGAAGGTTCTAGGATTGTATCAGTTGTAGTTTGATTATGACTATCATAAAGTGGAACCCCTAATGGAAAAGCAACAATCATTAATTTATCCAAAAGACCCTTTTCTTTAGGTGAAAGATTACGAGTTCTATAATATTTTAAAAGTTCCATTCGTAAGTCATTGTATTGAGGATCATTGATATGACCGGATTTTCTAATTATCGGATTTGACTTTAATTTACTAAAAACTGGATGTAAATTATCTACAATTCTAAATATAATAATATCATCAGTGGTTCCAATATAATTTACTAATGTTCCAATTTTTTCATTAGTACTAGAGTTCTCTAAAATACTACCAATAGTAAAACTCATTATTATTTCTATATTTATTTGATAATATTATTTGATAATAATATTTTATTTAGATTTATTTAGAAACGGATAATAACGAAAAGAAACAAATATTTAAAAAAGAATTATTATTTATTAATACAAAAATTAAAAAATTAAGGAATTACAAAAATTAAGGAATTAAGGAATTAAAGGAAAAGACTATTCAAAGAATAGGTGTAAAAATACGACCATAGAGATTTCCAAAATTCATTTCATAAATAAAATGTGCAACTCTTTCCTTTGTAATAGGCTTCTTATCCGCTAAATATAATCCGTGTAAGGAATAACATAGAGGTTTCATAAACTTAGGAACCATTTCATTACTTAAATTCTTCATTACATGCAACTGTTGATATACTTGAAATAAATGATTAATCATAGTATTAATTCTAAAATGAAAGTAATTGAAAATGAAATTATAACGATAATCCGGAGTTTCATAATACTTCAGAAATTCAGGAATTTTATTTACCTTATTTAATTCCCAATACATTTTAAATAAATTCTTTTGATTTATCGGTGATGGATTAATAGAACAATTCATACATAAACTTTTAACATACGAGAATTTTAAATTACGAATCTTAGTTCTTCTTCCATCTGGAAGCCAAAGAATAATACCTTGTTCTGTAATAGGCATTTCATTAACATAGCTTAAGGCATCCTCTAGTGATTTAAACTCTAATTTAGTAGGAATAGGAATATATCCTACTCCGGCCTTTACTAGATCATCTTGAACTACTTTCAAATCAAGTGCAACTAACATTTCAGATGAAATTGTTTTTAGATATGATGCAATTAAATCCTCATTTTTTAAATGTTCTTCTTTTGACATATCATCTGCCTTAGATTCTAAAATAATTTTAACAATAGGTTCCCAATAATCTAAAGATAAATTAAACTTATAACACGCTACTAATGTATTCATAGATACATTACATAGATGTTCTCGTTTATGTGTCATATTAAACACAAAAGAACAATTCTTATATTCATCTGGAATTTCATTCAAATCAATGACATTTTTAGGATTGGATAGATTGTTTTGTTCAAAATAGAAACGATGGCTAAAATCAGTATTGAAATTACTTGTACCGATTTTAGTTCTCGTGGAAATTGAAGCATCTATTTCTCTTACTTCTTTTTCAACATTTTCAACATTATCTTCCTTTTCCTCGGAATCTTCAGTTGTAAAAGTAAATGTCTTATCCTTATTATAAATAATCATAGTTCCATAATTGAAATTTTCACATTGAATTGTAGAGAAATCTAATGTATTATCAATAACGATGCTAGAACTGGATTTAGGAAGACCAAGAGACACTATTTCCATCGTTTTAGGATTAATAATAACACTGCGAAATAAATTTAGAATTTCAATATCCTTAGAATATTTAGGATGATTTTTACTATAATTTAACATAACCGCATTGTCAGCAATGATTTTACGTTTAATACCATACTTACTATACAAATCATAATAAATAAAATCCATTAACATTTCTAAAGATTTTTCAGTTGTTGAATTATAAAATGAAAGTATAGACTCTTTAAGAACATTATTATAAAAATCATTAATTAATTCATTAATATACTGATTAGAAATATGAGTAGGGGTAGGAGTATCCATTTGAAAACTTAATATTTGAAATTAAATGAAAAGATATTGAATTATCTAGTATAAAAGAAAGGATACTTATATATTATAATTTTCAATTTTCTTAAGTTGTGTAATAGTGTAATACTAGAAAATTATAGTAATGTAATGGTTAATCCAATAATTATAATTGCTATAGCATAAACGGTAATTGAAAATCCATTTAACATATTCAGATATGACTTGTTGATATATGAAATAGAACATGTATCACATCCTTTAATGTCAGAAGTAATAGAATTTATTAAATATATCTGCATTCCTAACATAGCAATAATTATAGCTATAATAAGACTTCCAATCAATGGTAGTTTTATTAGAATATTAATGATTGAAGGAATTATTAAATTTATAATTGAAAATACTAAGATTCCTAATACTAGAATACCTAATAATTTAGACTTCCAAGATGATACACACTCACACTCACTTTTAGTTTCTATATTATAAATAATATAGCCTACTATAAAATTAAATGCAATAAGTAATACTAACACGCATTTCTTAATGATTTCAAAAATTGTCATAGACATTTTAATTTTAGTTTTATTATTTTACAATACTTAAAAGAAAAAATAATTAAAATGAATTAAAATAAATTGAATTAAAATAAATTGAATTAAAATAAATTGAATTGAATTGAATTGAATTAAATTGAATTGAAATAAAATTATAGAACATTAATGCGCTTTAATTCACTATTATATGCTGAAGAAGCCTCTAATTCAACTTCAATAGCAGCTATGTCCGATACTATTTTCTTACAAGCTGGATTTATCATATTCTCTAGTATATCTTGCCACATCATCGAAGGGTTAGTAGGTTGAATAGTAATTAATAACTTCATCTCTAATGGATGAGGACGTACATATCCTACATAATTCAATATTCTATGATCTGGTTCTAAAGCATAATCTGCATACATATTAGTTAAATAAGTATGTATGACAGTTCCAAGTGTATCATCTTCACCAGTAATAATTAACTTATACCCATTTAATAAATCCTTAGATGGTTCAATCTTAATACTAGAACTATCATTTTTAATTAACATTGAATTAAAGTTTCTTATCTTATTTTTCATAATATGTAAAGCTCTATAGAAAATAACCAAAGGTGGAATTGTTCCAATAGTTTCAATTTTAAAATTAAACCAATAAGGATTGCCTCTAGCATCTGTATGAAAATGTCTTTCTGCTAGAGTTGTAGAAAAACGCTTCTTTAAACTTTCCTCGGAATAAGGAGTTAAACCCTTTTCTAATAACTTTTGTGTTTCATTATCAATAAATTCACGTTCTGCAAGCTTCACTTTTTCAGGATCCATCTTATAACTATAACAAGAACATGAAGTGGGATTAAAATGTCCATTTTCAGCACCTGTTCCAATAACTGCACGGGCTTTAACATATATTTTAACTTCTTGTTCGCTAGAAATTTTAGAATGTTCTGACATATCATCGGCCACTGTATCCTTATAATTTCTTAAAATATCCTGATTAATAACTTTACCAAATTGATAATAACGAGGTTTTAATCGTGTAATTAAGATATAATCATTCGTAATAGGATTAGGTGGAAATATCTTTCTTGTTTCAGATTGTGATAGAAATGTATTTTTACGAATATCTTTTATTTTAAAATGTTCTGTTGTAATATCCATATTGAAATTAGTATTATTACTAACATCTAGAATGAATTCAAAATTATTTGGATCGAACGCTTCTACATTTGCAATATATAGTGGAACCATACTTATTCTATGTGCTATGAACTGATTATGAAGTGGACTATCATTAATTATAATTTCAATAGTAGATTTTTCATAAGGCTCACTTCTAAATCCAACTGTAGGAACTGCACTTATAATACTTCTTCTAATACTATTAATTAATGATACATTACATCCTCGAATTTCAAATTCTACACTATTCTTATTCTTATCCCATGATGTCTTATATGGATATTCTAAATTTAATAATTTGGAAGAAGAAGAAACCGAAGATTTAACAGTTTTAGATACTCCTCCTCCACTTATTTGATTTTCAAATTGTTGCTCCATCTTTTGCTATTGTTATGTTATTATTGAATATTAATATTGTTTATATTTAATATTATTATTATAATGATTTATTTTTTCAATTTTATATTGTTCGGCTAAAACGAATAAATAAAATCAATGGAATAAAATAAAAATAAAGTGAAAAGAAAAAGAAAGGAAAACACAAAAAAGACAAATAGAAAGCAAATTTATAATGGCGCAACAAAGTCAAAATAATTATTACCTTTTTTTTAGTAATCACTGTAATCATTGTAAACACTTCTTATCTAGTGTTTCTGGAACTCCTCTATCATCTATAATATCCCCTCTATGTGTTGATAATAAACAAATTAAAATTCCACCATTTGTAAAATCTGTTCCTACATTATACATCGCAAATCAACAACGCATTTTAACTGGAGATGCTCTTTTAATGTGGCTTAATACTGAATTAGGAAAGTTTAAACAAGGTAATGTACAACAACAACAACAACAACAACCTCAACAACAACAACCACCACAACAACCTCATAATGTATCTATGCCTTCTGGAATGGATATGGTTCCTGGTGGAATGGGTCAAAGTGGAAATATGAATTCTAGTACTTTAGGCGGAGGAACATTAGAAGGAAAAAATGTTAGAAATGGTGCAATTACTGGGTCTGATGATGTTATGGCATATCATCAAAATGAATTAGGAATGAACTTTTCAGATGGTTATTCATTTATTGATGATCAAAATAAAGCCCTTAGTCATTCATTTACATTTATTGGAGATAGTCCAAGTGGCTTAAATGGTGCTAATGCACCTCCATCATCTGGAAATCTAATGATGAATAGTTCAGGTGGTGGTGGTTCAAGTAGCCCTAAAAGTGAAAAGGAAGCTATGATGGCTAAAGCTTATGAACAATTAATGGCAAGTCGTAAAAATGATATTCCTCAACCTGTAATGCGACAATAGTTTTTTCATTCTCGTTTTATTTTTATTTTTCAAATGTTTATATAAAATAAGCTAGAATATTAGATTAACGTATAATCATATAATCATATAATTATATTTTTAAAAATAATATAATAAAAAATGGATAAGACTTATCTTGATTTCTTTAATTATTATCTACAACAATTTCTCAATGAAATGATTTCTTACTTTCCTAATACTAAACGAAGCATTTTAGACAATTACAGAGGATTACTAGAAGGACGTGATATGAAGAATGATAGTTATGTTAAATATTTTATGACTAAGACCAGTGATTGTATGGCTGAAATTGCGAAAAAGGACATTTCACTTTTTAATCATGAAGTTTTATTTCTCGTAGAAGGTGTTAATTTTCATTCTATTTGGAATTCTCCTGAAATTAATGAAAATAATAAACAAGCTATTTGGAAATATCTACAATTACTACTACTTCTTGGAAGAAAGATTATTCCTAATAAAGCCGAAATTGTAGATATGTTAAAGCGTGTAGGTGGAACTATTGATACACCATCTAAAACGGATTTAAAACAGGCTGATACTACTGAAGACGAAAAAGATGAAAATTCTACTTCTGGACTTTCTAGTATTTTAGATATGGCTGGTTCTCTTGGAAGCATTGGAAATTTAGTTGGTGGATTAATGGGTGGTTCCAGTGGTTCTGGTGGAATGGATTTTGGTAATCTAGCTCAATCTCTAAGCGAAGGTCTTAAGAATGTTGATCTAGGAAACATTGTTAAACAATTTACACAATCTATGAATCCTGAAAATTCAAATGCTTCTACATCAGCTGATAGCACTGATGGTGCCAATGGTGTCGATAGTGCTGATGATCAAGCTGATGAAACAAACACTTCAGAATCTTCTAATTCTACTACATCTAATCTATTTAATTCCGGTTTATTCTCAGATTTAGCTAAGGATGTAGCATCTACTTTTGATATGCCTAAACCTGCAACAGGTGCCGATGGTGATACAGAAGAAAAGCCTGATATGTCATCTACTTTAAAACAATTTCTAAGTGGTGATAATCCAGCTAAGATGATGAATTTAATTAGTAAATATGGAACACGACTTCAAAAGGATTTAGAAAATGGAAAGATTAATCCGGCTTCTCTTCTTCAACAAGCTTCTCAAATGATGGGCAGTTCTACTGGATCTTCTCCTTCTGGAATGCCTAATCTTCAACAAATGGCGGAAATGTTAGGTGCTGATAAGGGTGCACAAAACAGAGTTAAAAATGCGACTCGTGCGCAATCTACACGTGATCGTCTAAAACAAAAGCTAGAAAATAGGAATGCTAATAATGAGTCTGGAAATAGTTCTTAAAATATATTCAATGATGATATAATGTTTTTTAATGAATTAGTAATAGAAGCAGGAGAAATAGAACTCGGTGTTGAACTGTTTTTAATGTTTCTTATGTTTCTTATATCTTTTAATGTTTTATTTTTATAATTAGGTGATGATAGAGATAATGTTAATCCTAAATCTCTAGCATTTTGGTTATAATTTTGAGTCTTAGTCTTAGTCTTATTATTATTATTAATGAAAATTGGATCTGGTAATATATAATTACTATCTGGTGTTAAAATAGCATCTTCTAAATTTAATTCTAAATTGGTTTTTCCATCTTCATATTCTTCTTCTTCTTCTTCATTACTAGAATAACTATTATTAACTATATTGTCTTCTACAGATAATAATAAATTACAATCTGTAAAACATTCATCTTTTACATTTCCAACTCCAGCTTCTTTACTTATGTTTAGTCTAGGTTTAGGAATTTTAGGAATTAATTGATTATTCCTCTTCATATCTAAATAAGAATTATAATCATCCATAAATTCAAAATGAAATGGCTTAACTAAATCTACTTTTGGTAATGATTGAAATATATCAAATCCTATTATTTTATTCTCCATATCTAGAATTAAATCACTACATATCCATCTATCATAAAATAATGTAGTCCATTCTATCCGACGTTCTGGTTCCTTCTGTAATAAATCCTTTAAAAGATTATGAAGTAATGGTGAAATATTAATATTTTCTGGTAATCTAACAAATTGTGTTGTTTTCATATTTTCCAATAAATCATAGAGTTTTCTAACATTAAAAGGTTGTGTTCCAGTAATCATTTCATATAATATAACACCTACAGACCATAAATCAGATTTATTATTATATTCATTATGAAAAAGAATTTCAGGTGCCATATAAAGAGGACTTCCACAATAAGTTTGATGCATTATTGGCTTTGCTTCCATACCTAATGAATTGTTACATTGTCTATCAACTTCAAACTTAGATAATCCAAAATCACTAATCTTCAAGTTCTTATCAGCATCTAGTAATAAATTCTGTGTTTTTAAATCACGATGGAAAATACCATTCATATAAAGATATTCTAAACCTCTACTAAATTGTTTCATATATTTTTGAATATACCATTCTGTCATAGGTCGCTTATTTTGATAAGTTAAAAAATCACCACCATTACAATATTCTAATACTAGATAAATTACATTCATTTGATTATCACAAATACAATTATACATACTTACAATATTAGAATGTGACAGCTTTTGATGTAAGCTTATTTCAGTATTTACATAAGATTTCATACTATTAACACTAGAAACTTGTAATTTCTTTATGGCTACTTTCTTTTTTAAATTACAATGAAAACCCATATATATAGTTGAAAAAGCGCCTCTACCTAAGATTTTTGAAGTTATTTTATATTCACCTATATAATTTGAAGTCTTAGGCATTGAATGTTTATCTGAATGATTTTCTATGCTATGGTGTGAATGGAACATTTCAATTGTATCCATTACTAATAAGATAGAAAATAAAAAATATTAAATTTAGTTGTAAATATAAATTGTAAAATATACATTAAATATAAAATTGAATTATGATAATATAATATAAGTTTATTTTAATAGAAAACTTCAAATTACAAATGAACTTCTGTGGAACCTGTGATAATTATTTAATTCTTAGAATTAAAACAGATGAAGGAACTGGAAGACAATTAATGGAACATTATTGTAGAAATTGTGGACATTCTGGAAATGTAAATACTAAGGAAAATAAATATATCTATAAAAATGATTATAATATTCAAAAACTTATTATTCAGGAAAAGAATATTCAATATCTTTGTGATGATCCGAGTTTGCCTCGAGTGTCTAATATTCCATGTCCTAATTTAGAATGTCCTACAAATTCACTTCATCTTAAAACTGGTGGTGGAAATTCTGAAACATCTAGTATTGCAGAAGATGAAATAGGAGGTGGAAGAAGCTCTCCTAAAAATAATCTAAAAGGTGATGTGGTTTATTATATGATCGATGAAACTAATATGAAATATGTTTATTTATGTTGTCATTGCAAAAATACTTGGACTAATTCTTAATTGAAAGAAAAAAATAGATGAAATCGTGAAATCAATGAGAACACGACATACATGCATAAAATGGCTTTCCATGCTCACATAATGATGCTACATTAGCAATTCCAGCAATTTGAAAACACTTGACTGCAATGTCTTTATCATAGTCATTTGACTTTATTATATAATATTGTTTCTCTTCTTTAATAATATTAACTATTTTTTGCTCTTCTTTAGTTTTAATGATTTCTTCAAGTTCATTCATTTCCTGTGGAATTGACGAAGATGACGACATTTCTATTCTATTTCAAATACAGTTTTGTTTGTAAAAAACATTTTGATTACTTATATTTTTTCAATTTTATTCTAAATAATTCTAAATTATTCTAAATAATTCTAAATAATGAAGAGACAAATAACAAGAAAAAATAAGAAATAAGAAAATACTAAATATTAAAATCGACCTATAATTTTACCACATTCATATCTATTAAATTTACTAATATGTGCCTTTTCCAAATCCATTAATTCATTTAATGTTTCACGTATAAATGTTTTATCCATTGAATAATATACATAACGAATACGAATATCAGTTAGAGATAATATTTTACGAATACAATGAAAACAAGGACGTGAATTTTGAATATTAGTTCTTAATACTACTAGAGAA
>Ga0209358_10002600_pt1 | contig 13635 bp, 13 predicted proteins | sample LauGreFa1BDMLBSN_2_FD_187574 | JGI IMG/M metagenome (GOLD analysis project Ga0209358, IMG submission 187574) | Freshwater lake microbial communities from Lake Michigan, USA - Fa13.BD.MLB.SN (SPAdes) (version 2) | ecosystem: Environmental > Aquatic > Freshwater > Lake | place: Lake Michigan, USA... | reverse complement strand
ACCGCCAAGTACCGAAGTTAAGTACTCTTAATGTCAAGACTCGCTTTGCGAGTCTGACCTATTAAGTGTCATATTTCGGTACTTGGCAGTACCCTTAGGGAGTACTTAACTTAAGTACTCCACGGTAGTAAAAATCGGTCAATTTTTATAAGGTCTAAAAATAAGGCATAAATAATAAATAAATGATTACCGTAATAACAGGTGTGTTAAAACCAATTTACACTATTCATCTTATAAAAGCCTACAGCAATACAAAACACAAACTCATATCTACATGGAAAGACGAAGACCCAAATCTCTTGAATATTCTTGATAAAAGTGGATTCATAATTGTTTTGTCAGAAAGGCCACTACATATGACATCCTATAATGCCCAGGCAGTCACATCAATTGCGGGAATTATGAAAGCTGCAGAACTGGGTTTCAGTCATGTATGTCGTAGCAGAACAGACGTGTTTCCAACAAATCATGAGTATTTTTTACAGTGCACTGATAATTTATATAATAGTAAAGTAATGGCCATATGCGGAGTACGCGATTGGTTCCTAGACATAATTATGGTCGGGCCCACATCTCAAATTATAAAAGGGTTTAATTATATACAAGTTCCAGAAGATAAGAGATTTCCAGAACAAATCATATTACAAAATTTATACGGTGGAAAATTTAATGAAAAAGATAAAATACGATCTATATTAAATTTCTGCCTGCCTATATGCAAAGAAAAAGGGATAGAAATCATATGGTATCGCCCACCTGAATGGAAAAATAGTATAAGAAGTATACCGTATATGAAAATTGTAAATGAATACAGTATTGACGGAGAAAACCCTACGTGGGTTTAACTTTTGCCAAATTATTGGAAGTATCACTAACAGGTAAAATTAAATCCACAAATACGCGTGAAACACTCATCAAAATCATAGAAGAATATGATACTTGTGTGTTACTTATAATTTGAACGCCTGCTTGGCAAACAGGGCTACCCGTGGTGATAAGACCGGTTAAATATCCTACCCAGCCATCCGGAACGCATACATAATTATATGCCTTTGTAGTTATATAGTGTGCACTATAAGTGAGAATGAGAGTTGCAGCGGATTTTAATATGGGTTCCATATACTTCTATAAATAAGTATAATTGTATCAATTTTTAATGTTAGGGTAAACTTTTTAGACTAACAGCCATTTTAAATCGGCACTTGGCGGTACAGTGGAGTGCTTAATTTAAGTACTCCCTAAGGGTTTGCTGCGCTGAGCCAAGTAGCAAAATATGACACTTAATAGGTAAGACTCACAAAGCTAGTCTTGACATTAAGAGTACTTGTTACCCTAAATGCTGCGCGTTTAGGACTTCGCCACTTGGCGGTACTCTTAATGTTAACACTAATATATGCAGCAGCGAATCTGACTTATTAAGTGTCATATTTCACTACCACTTAGGGGTCTTTAAATTAACCAATCCATGATATCAGAATTTAATTTACCGTGGAGTACTTAAATTAAGTACTCCCTAAGTGTGCTGCCAAGTGGCGAAATATGACACTTAATAGGTCAGACTCGCAAAGCGAGTCTTGACATTAAGAGTACTTAACTTCGGCACTTGGCGGTATTACTTCATCTCACTCTTACGTCTAGACGCCTCTTTCATGGCTGCACCAAGTTTTACATTCTTATCCTTCTTTTTCATCTCACTGTAAATCTTCTTTACAAAGGTAGTCCACGGAGTTCCCTTACGAGCTTTACGTGTCCCAGATTTGCGGTGACGACGAGTGTGTGCCATTCTATATTGTATATCTAGAAATTAATTAACTGTTTAATTAAATTTGCGGTATTGTTTTGTTGTATCGTCTATTTTGGGTCTCAATTGTTCAAATGCTTGAAGACTGTCTAAATGGTTTGTCTCGGCAAAACCTTCAGGAACATAACGACTGGAAAAACCGCGACTTAATATACGTTGACTCTCAATAACACCACGGTCCATTTTAGTCTCTTTCACTGCAGAATTCAATTCTCTAGCCACATTTCGTGGGTCATATGACGCTGCATGCTGATCAAAAAATGGGTTGCCTTCCATCTTTGGACCATTCGGATCAAACATCGGTGCCGGAATAGATATAGGTGCTTGATTCCGAGATGCAATACCCGCCTGGTCAAAAAATGCGCTATCTCTATGACGCCCCTCTTTTGTGGAAGGAGATGGCCGGAAGAATCCCTGTTGAATTTGTACACCCGATTGGCGAATTTCAATATTACGTGCATTTACTATATCACGTGTTGATTCTTCCCGTCTAGAACGTGGTACAAACTGGGGTTTTGGACTCACATCTACCGGTAAAATTGGTATCCGAACAGACATCTAAACTGCCATTATACTCTTATTAAATAGATGATACTCATTCCATTTTTTTGGGATACAACGGATGAATCTTGGATAAGATTTGGTGTATTTTTATGTTCGGGAGGAAGGCAATTCTGGAGTCTAGATGACACTGATACAGACCAACAGATAAAAGATATGATGGAAGACAACGGTTTCCCATTAATAGAAATACGGCGTACAGCCGTAGGTGCATTTATAGAAATTGATCACGAAAAAATAAAACTTTCTAATTTTTATATGTGGACGGAAATTGATCCCAAAAAATCAGAAGAAGATGTCTGGCGTATTTATAAAATCCCAACAGCCCTTTGGTCTGACCCTGTATTCAAAGAACGCTGGTGGATAACATCTGGTATTTTACCTTTATCACATTATTCTGATAATCTAACAAATTCATAATAATAATAAATTACCGCTGAGTACCGCTAAGTGCCGAACTCGTAAACGCGCAGCGTTTAGGCTAACAAGTACCATGGAGTGCTTAAATTAAGCAGTCCACGGTAATATGAAAATATGAACCAAACAAAAGAGGGCTAAGGCCAAGAGGTATTAGTTATATAGAACAGATAATAAAATGAGTGGCAAGACTCAGCGGCGGCCATATGATAGTCTTGATATAAGTGGAGCGGTGGCGCTTGGGTTTTACGAGCGCACTTTTAAAAGCCTTGCAAACGATGCTGAGAATTCTTTGAAGCGTCCTTGGCATAAGTTGGAGAGGGGTCTTCGTATTGGAAGACTCAGAGAATTTGTATTTAGAGAAACCGATAGATTGAACTTGGATACTGAGGATAGTGACACCCTTTTTAAACTCCTAACAAAAGCCCTAGATAAAAAACTACTCAGCAGTAAGGCTGCTGTTACATATGACAATACAAATGAAAAAATTATGGAAATAAAAGGGCTTGTTTATCACACCGATGCCAGTAATAAGACAAAGTTTCAAATTTTGGAGAAAAAAACGGCTACTACATTGAAACGGCGCCCATCTATAGCCTCACAAACTCCTGGAAACCAACCACCCAAAGATTTAGTTCCAACAAATAGTAGTGAGCTAAAAAATGAAAGTCGGGGAAGTGCCGCCGAATGTAGTAATGCTACATGAAGACTTAGTATCGTGTTTACAAGAATGGGAACAAATTATTCCACGACCCCTTCATCCAGAAATGGTAGAAGAATGGAAAAATGAAATGAAAAATTATTTAACAAAATTAAATAATGAAGACGATTACGAACTCGTTGATTCTATTGGTACAGGGCTGATAGAAGCCTATGAGTTATGGGCAAATGTAGTCACGAATGTAAGCAAATTCAGCGGCCCGGTTGATCATGAAAAGACATTTGCCCTGATGCAACGTCCACAAACCGCTCAGCGCAGTACGGACTGGTACACAGAATTCAAAAGCCGTCTCACCGCGAGTGAAATTTTCAAATTATTCGGCCCCCCCAGAGAAAGAGCGATCCTAGTTATGCAAAAAGCAGGTAAACAAGAAATGCCACTGCGGACAAATACACCAGTAACTACAAAAGATAAAATGGGTCCATTAGACTGGGGTGTTTGTTTTGAACCAGTGATGAAACAGATCATAGAATACGAATGGGGTGCAATGATACATGAATGTGGGCGGTTTGTTCATCCTACTGACCCACATCTAGCAGCAAGCCCTGATGGTTTATTACTACGTGTAAGCGCAAAACCAGAAGCCGCCGGTCATCTTTTAGAGATAAAATGTCCAAAATCTCGAAAAATAGGAGTTAAACTGCCAACAGAATATTACTATCAAATGCAAATTCAAATGGAGGTTACGGGCGTAAGAGCGTGTGAATATGTAGAAGCTAGTTTTGAGATCAAAGAGGCTGACATAGAAACTCGGTGGTGCGGAAATATTGCGGTTGTGGGGTGCTTTTGTGAAAATGATAATATCTGGAAATCATGTCGCTATATTTATGGACCAATAAACAATTCGACATGGAAGCCAATCAATGAAGTCGGTTTAAATGAGTGTGTTCTAGAATTAAATCCGTGGTCATGTAATAAGTTCCATCATGAAACAGTTCTACGTGACGAAGCATGGTTTAATAGTATAAAGCCTAAAATTAATGAATTTTGGTTAGATGTTGAAAGAGCTGCTAATGGGATATTTACTGTACCAGAAAGTTCAAGAAAAAAGAAGGCAGTCGTATGTGAAATCGTAGATTCAGAGACAGAAAATACCGAACAAAAAAATATTGCTTATTAATAAGAAACGATATGTCTTCCATAAATATAGGGTTTGACTTTGACGACTGTATTGTACAATGTTATAGTATAATGCCAGTGATACTTTTTCTTGAAGTATTATTAGAAGAAGAAATACAAATTTTGGCAGAACCGTTACCTCCAGTCATGATAAAAACAGTCGCTCGTTTTAAAGAAAAATTTTATGAAAATTTGGCAGAAAACGAAATAAAAACAGGCGGTACAATAATACGGCCTTCCATTTTAAAAATTCTACCAGAACTTTTAAAAAAGAGATACGAAAAAGAAATAGAGAAGTTATTTATATATAGTAATAATCAAGACATAAATTTAATAAATATAATAGACCATGTTATGGCTTTAGCATTGACAAAACTTCCAAACCCAGTTCCAGAATTATATCTTATAAAGGAATCAAAAAACGGGCACCTGCAAACATTTGTACCCCGGGTACATAAAATGGCACCATGTCGTTCTTCAGAAAAATTAATAGGGTTTAGTTACAAGGAAAAAACATTTAATGGTATTCAGACTTGTTTACGAAAACCTATTAGCGAATCTGAGTTATTTTATTTAGATGATACATTGGATCACACAGATTTGATAAATAAACTAAAGCTTGGCAAGGGGTACATTCAAACCTCTCGTTATAATATTAAAATAAAAAATTCAAAAATTGCAGAAATATTTATTAAATCTTTTTCTAAAGATTTTTTTAACATTAATAATATTTTGGGCTCTATATTCTTGCGAGCATTTTCTAGAATGGAGGATATTTTTATAAAAAACAATCCAAGATCATTTAAATTTAATCCCTTAGGAACAGAATCCGAAAAAAAATTAATTGAACTTTTAACAAAATCACTAAGCCATATCTCACCAAAAGTTAATAATCGGTCAAAAGATAAAATGGGTGAGAAAGATGTTATTGCTGATGTTAAAAATATACGTACTGCATTAAACCTTAATAATTTACAGTCATCTTATATGGTTTCTACGCCGGCAGTTCTCAATACTGCGGCCGCATATGGTCAAACACTGCAAGGTGGTGGGAATCTTACTCGTAAAATGAAACGGAAAGTTCATGAAGCCAGGTAGTACCGTTATCGGGCTTTTTTTTCTTATAATTATTTGTTACCTGTCCATAGGATCCCGTTTTTTCTATCAGGCGCTGTCCATCCGCAATGTATGCACATTCAGAAGTAAAATTTGCAAGTCTCTCTTGAGCCGGCTTGATATAGTCGCCTAAGAGATGATATGGTTCTTTGGGGTTTTTAACAGTAGAATCAGCCGGGCCATATTTTCTGGGTTCTGGTGTGGTGAGAGGCATTTCGCAGAGTTGACTCGTTGGATACCCGGCATCTGAAAAACCCTCGCTATTTAGATGTCTCATGAAAGCTCGTGATACCATATTTCCTGAAGGAAACATTAAAGCAAAAGAGCAAAAAATTATAATACCTATAACAATTTTTACTAAGATCTCTAATTGATCGGTACTAGAGGCCATTCTAGTTAAGAATTGAAATTATATTTACCGTGGAGTAGTTAAGTTAAATACTCTCTAAGGGTACTGCAAATTACCGAAATATTACACTTAATAGGTCAGACTCGCTGCTGCGCAAAGCGAGTCTTGACATTAAGAGTACCTAATTTCGGTACTTGGCGGTACTCAGGGGGGAAATCGTTTCTTGGCCAATTTAGTAAGCCAATGTATAGTAAATGAGGCTGTTGCACCACTATGCCCGTCCTGTTCCATTTGTTTAAATATAATGGATGCAATCGGATTTAAATTTTCATCTTTACCAAATCCCGAATTTGCTTCAATCAACCCCCCCTTTGATACAAACTGCCATGCATTCGGATAATCCGATGTTGCCATATTTACACCGTCAATTGCATGTTGGAGACAGTGTTTATCCTTCTCATTATCCTGATACAATACAAAACCCGACAGATCAAATGTTTCATTCATTTTCATAGTATATATAAAAATGGGCTTATAGCAAAATTCAATTTTTTACCGTTAACTGCTTAATTTAAGCAGTCCACGATAGTTGGCTCAGCGCAGCAAACCCTTAGGGGTAGTTAACTTAAGTATTCCACGGTAATTTGCGTTTATCCCATAGCATACATTTCAGTCCATTGCCTTGCAGTATATTCATAGATGGCTCTATTCTCCGTATACTGTTTAGCAATATCTGGCATCAACGGGTCATTTGGGTTTGGTTCTGTCAGCATAGACAAAATAGATAAAAGTGTCTTTGATATAGTCAAAGCAGGGGACCATGCGGTTTTCAAAATATCAAGACAGATAAAACCATTTGTGTTTATATTTGGATGATAAATCTTTGTCGTAAAGATAATTCGCGGAGGTTTAAAAGGATAATCTACGGGAAAGTCGATAGTCAGATGAAATACACCGCCTGTATATGGTGAATCTGCTGGTCCGAAAATAGTACCCTCCCACTTATAAATATCCTTTTCGTCAATAGGGCCAGCGCTACAATTTGCTGGGGGGTCCTTCCTCAGATCTGAGAGTTCCTTCATAATACGTTTGGAAGCCATCTGTATTGGTTACCTAATTATGTGAATAGACATGGTTCAATTTTTAAATAGTACCCCCCTAAAAATTGACCATACCGCGGCACATATTTCAAATACAATATCACCATGCAGCGTAGTATGCACGTAGTTAAGCGTAATGGCCAGAAGGAACCAGTATCATTTGACAAGGTCCTCCGGCGAATCCAGAAAGCATCTCGAGGCCTGGCAGTACACCCGGATGCCCTGGCCCAGCGCGTTCTTTCCCAAATCTTTGATGGTGTCAAGACAACAGATCTCGACGAACTCGCCGCACAACTCGCAGCAAGTCTGAGCACCCAGCACCCCGATTATGCGGCCCTCGCCTCCTCTCTCACAGTGAGCAATCACCACAGAAATACTGAATATACGTTTGCCGAGGTAATTAAAATGCTGGCCAACCAGATGTCTGAGCACACCGGTGAGCCAATTCGGTATGTATCTGAGGACCTAGAGTACGTTGCGACCTCATTCGGCCCCACCATTGAGGCTCGCATTCAGTATAAGCGCGACTATGACTTTGACTATTTCGGATTCAAGACCCTAGAGAAGTCCTATCTTCTCAAGGATACAAAGGGTCGCGTCTTGGAGCGTCCCCAGCACATGTGGATGCGCGTTTCTATTGCCCTCTGGTCCAAAGGCAAAGATACCACCGTTGATGATCTGAACCAGGCATTTGAGACATACGACCTCATGTCTCAGAAGATCTACACCCACGCTACACCTACCCTCTTCAACGCGGGTACTCCCAGGCCCCAACTTTCATCCTGTTTCCTGATGGCGATGGCTGAGGACAGTATCGCGGGCATTTATAAGAGTCTGGGAGATTGCGCGGCTATTTCCAAGTACGCGGGTGGCATTGGCCTGCACTGCCACAATATCCGGGCGCGCGGATCTCTCATTAAGGGCACCAATGGTTCCAGCAATGGCCTGGTGCCCATGTTGCGAGTCTTCAACAACACGGCGCGCTACGTTGACCAGTGCTTCACACCTGATACACTAGTATACACCAAGAATGGACCTAAGGCGATTGAGGATATCGGTATTACCGACATGGTTCTCACAAGTACTGGTTGCTATGAGAATGTCAAGTTGCCAATCCGTCATGAGTATTCCGGCAAAATGCTAGATATTCAAATTAAGAATGCAGTGTATCCGGTTCGGGTAACTCCTGAACATCAGGTATTGGCTTTGAAGGGGCAGGCAAAAGGTCTAAATTTCAGCGTTATTCGCAACCGTCTAGATAAAAATATTGTGAAACCTGAATTCTACGACGCAGGTGAACTCTTAAATAGCGACTTTCTTGTGTTTCCTATTCCAAAATATGAGCACGATATTACGAGTATAAGCGAGGAGGATTGTCGCTTCTATGGCATCCTTCTTGGCGATGGTTTCATTACACGATCTGGTTCAGGCGTCTGTCTCAATAATACTACAAAGAAGGCCACCTACGAGTTTGTTGTAGACTATCTGACAAATCGTGGTATCAAACAAAATATCACTACTGAGGACAAGACTGTGCGTCTAAAGTGGTCAACTACCAATTCTGGATTTAAGTTTACGGCTGCGCAACTCTATGATGCTAACCATCAGAAGCGGGTCGATTCGTCTATGCTTCACTTGCCCTTGAACAAGATAAAGCAGATTATTCGTGGTATTATTGAGACGGATGGTTGCGTAGGGACCAAGGAGATCGCAGTGGAACTTTCATCATACCCACTCATTGAAGATCTGCGGTATATGCTTCTTCGTCTAGGTGCGCTTACATCTGGTTATGAGAGGGACCGCGTTGGTAATGTATCAACTACGCGGGATATTATGACAAAATTACCGACCGCAGTGCTCCGCATTCCGAGAACACCTGAAATTATGGAAATGTTTCCCGATGCCCCTGATGGCGAGTTCTTTAGCTATCTTCGCCACCATAACAATCTCTATTCACGTATTGAGTCTATTACTGAGACCGAATATTCAGGTGTAGTCCATGATTTCGAGATCGAGGGTCCTCATGATTATACTGTAGCGCATCTTGGCATTGCCCACAATGGGGGTGGCAGGCGCAACGGCTCCTTTGCCATTTATCTGGAACCCTGGCACGCCGATATTGAGGATTTCCTCAAGATGAAACTGAATTCCGGTGCGGAGGAAGAGCGGGCAAGAGACCTATTCTACGCGCTGTGGATTCCCGACCTGTTCATGAAGCGTGTGGAAGAGGATGGTGTATGGACACTATTCTGTCCAAATGAGGCCCCGGGCCTCGCCGACGTATATGGTGATGAGTTTGACGCGCTTTATACGAAGTACGAGAAGGAAGGTCGTGGTCGCAAGTCGGTATCGGCCCAGAAGCTCTGGTTTAAGGTTCTGGATTCCCAGATGGAGACGGGCACCCCCTATCTCCTTTACAAGGACCCTGCTAATAAGAAGAGCAACCAAAAGAACCTTGGTATCATCAAGTCATCCAACTTGTGCACGGAGATAATGGAATACTCCAGCCCTGAGGAGACTGCGGTCTGCAACTTGGCCTCGATTGCGCTGCCGGCCTTCGTTTCGGAGGACAATACCTCGTTTGATTTCGCTAAGTTACGCAGTGTGGTCGGATCCGTGGTGAAGGCGTTGAATCGCGTGATTGATATCAATTACTACCCGACCCCTGAGACCCGGCGCTCCAATATGCGCCACCGCCCTATTGGTCTCGGTGTCCAGGGTCTGGCGGACGTGTTCGCTAGGATGCGCATCGCCTGGGAGACGCCCGAGGCGGCTCAGATGAACCAACTCATATTTGAGCACATTTATTATGCGGCTGTTGAGGAGAGTATTAGATTGGCAGAGATTGACGGGTCATATGAGACCTTTCAGGGCTGCCCTATTTCACAGGGATTACTGCAACCCGATCTCTGGTCTGTGATACCGTTGACGGAGAAGGACGGTAGCCTTGATTGGATGCGTCTAAGAAGGGTTGCCGTAAATGGTGTCCGCAATTCACTGCTTGTGGCACCAATGCCCACAGCCAGTACAAGCCAGATTCTCGGATACACAGAGTGCTTTGAACCAATGACCAGCAATATTTACGCACGTCGTACTCTTGCAGGTGAGTATGTAGTTGTGAATCGCTATCTGATGAATGACCTCATGAAGCGCGGCCTATGGACCCCTTCACTGAAACAGCAAATCATCGCACAAAATGGCAGCGTGCAAGGCATTGCAGAGATTCCCGAGGATATTCAGGCCCTCTATAAAACTTCATGGGAACTCAAACAACGTACACTCATTGACATGGCGGCTGCACGTGGTGCATTTATCTGTCAGTCACAGAGCCTTAACCTTTTCATGGAAAATCCCACGTATGCTAAATTAACAAGTATGCACTTCTATGGATGGAAACTGGGTCTCAAAACTGGTTGCTACTATTTGCGCACTAAGGCTCCGGTGATGGCACAGAAATTTACTGTTGATCCTAGACTGCTACAGGGCTCTACGAGTACCAATACGGATGGTGCTGATGATACAGATTCTGATGAGGATATCAATACAGCCCCGGTAACAGCGACTAACAAAATAACTAATGAAGACCTAGATGTGTGCCCTGCCACAGGTTGTGCGATGTGCTCGGCATAACTTTATATATGGCTTAATTAGATGGCTAAAGTGTTGCCGCCAGAAGAGAATCCTCAAAAGGCATTAAAAGTGGCTCTTGAGGTACTAATAAATTTAGCGAGAAGTGATGAAAATACTCTTAAAAAAAGTCTATATGATTCTTTTTCTGGTATTAGTTTTTTACTCCTAGAAGCAAATAAGGCTAGTTTTAAACCTGGATGGGCTTCTAATTTAAAAAATATTCATAATAATACCCTGTTTACAACTGATGAGGCCAATACAATAGAGGGTTTGGCTAAAAATGTTGAATTATTTTTTAATAATGATGAGCAAGTGGCGGATGATAAACAAACCGGTGGTGCAGTACCTCTTAAACCAAGAACAAGTAAATTAGGGTTTTTACGAGAGATACCTAAATTAGCCTCAAGTTTACCTTTCGATACAGATATAATAAGTTTTGATAGGACATATTGGAAAATTAGAAATTTTATAAAAGGTCTTGATAAGCAAGCACACGATATATCAAGAGATTTTGGTCCGTTTAAATTTTTTTATGATTCACCTATTGACATTCCTGTACCTGTTCCAATACCATTCCCCTTAGTAACACCACCATTTGTTACAATAGTTACTGTAAAAATTCCACCCAGAGTTATACCTGTACTAATTGAAACGTTTGTAGAGACAATACGCTTAATTTTCAGTGTTGGACCCATGTCAAATGAAGTGGCAAGAAAAGTTTTATCTATAGTATTAACAATTATTGATTTAATAAAGGGTGAATGGAAACACAGTATATTAAGTTTTGCAGGATATTATGGACAATACCCACTATTAATAGGAATAATTGGAAAAGTATATTTGACAATTTTTAGTTTTATAGCGCCAGATATTCAAGAGGCTCTTCTCTTTAATGCATATAGATCAGTGAAATCTATATTTATAGGGTTTTATTTATGGATTTTTACAGTAATTGCCCCCGATTTTATTAGGGCCAGAGTAAAGGATGCATTTGAAAATCCAATGTACCTAAAAGTAATTGAAAAGGTAGTGACTAAAGCAGAAAAAGAAGGTTTTGTAGTGGATCCAAAAGATACATTTGTTATAACATTAGATGATATCCAAAATTTACAGTCTATTGCTCGTCAACCAGCCGTCATGTGTTCATCTGAATTTCAAAAGGCTATAAGTCTAATGACGGCAATTATACCTGTACGTTTGTTTTTAGAGATGATAAACATTCCATGTGATCCTGAATCTGTTGAATTAGTTTGCGGGCCCTATAAAGATTTGCCATTAGAAACTACAGTTAGTGCTACATTAGGAGTGGCGCCTGATAAACCAAAAGATAATGAAGCAGCCACAGGCGATAATGTGTCAACAGAAGTTGCAACTAATAAATCTAAAACCGCTAAAAAAAATTCGGTCACAAAGAAAATTAAAAAAAAGCGATAAATATTAGGCCTTAGTTTCCTCTACTTGAACACCCACTAAAGCATGTAACCACACAATAAACCGCTGATCCCAGCCCCAGAAACATCCTGTCTGACCTCTGCCTGCAATTACGCGACCACTGGTATTGGTTCCGTGATTCAAGGCTACCAGAATTTGCTGAGGCGCTATTTCTAAAAAGAACTCATTTCCGTTTTTAAAACATTTATCAACAAAACCTTCTCCTTCACTCTGTTGGCAATCAGGAAATGGATTATCCATAGCAAAACTTTTATAAAAACAAAATGACGCCTCACTCACACGCTGAGATTGTTTTAAAGCCCATGGAGGTGTATTTACAGCACTTATTCCTAGATTCAAATCATACATTGCAATCATAGTACAACCGACAACTTTCTTTGATGGGTCGTGCAGTAACCAAGCGACTCGGCGGCGAAAGGATGTCTCAGGGTATACATCATCATCGTCCATATTCAAACATATATCATGTTTTGCCGCTTTTATAGCCCGATTCCGTTTGTAACCAATATTCCGCTTTTTGGTCATAGGTACATAGGTAATCTCAAAACCAGGATCTCTATCCTGGAATGCCTTTACCTTATCAGAAACAGATTTCAGTGGGTCATCACTATCATCCACGACAACCCATTGTATCTTTTCTTTAGGATAATCTGTAATCAACATATTTAGAAATGCAAGGTCTATAAAATTTCTGCGATTGTAGGTAAGAGTTAAGACAGAAATCGGTGGACAATCATTTAAAGAAATAGTTGGTGGCATTATTTCATGTGTATTTTTCTTCTTGGCAAACTTCTGTGCAAGTCGTTTAATCTGGTACCTAACAGACTCCATAAACTGTTTCAGACGATCTTCAGCAACTTGCACCTCTTCCTCACCCGATGGTATAGCCTGCAGAGCACTACGCAGATCCTCAGTAGTCACAGCCGAAAAGTCGGCGACGAATCCGCAATGCTTATTATTTGTCCTGGAAACCGGTGTTTTTACGAATCCCGCGTACGATTTAGCCCCATAGTACTCCTCATAGACGGGCAGAGTATTGACAATTAACGCCGCACTTCTAGCCTCCGCCTGCCCAGCCGTAAATCCATAACCCTCTGCAGCGGAAATGGCCACATGAGTCGCCGAATTCCTATTCAACTCCTCTAACTCTGCAGCCTCTAAAAATCCTCGTTTTACCGTTACAGAAGGTGGCAAAACAACACCCGATAGATCATCTTCCTCTAAAGAACTAGTAACCGTAAGAGGAAAGTTCGCCGGCCAAAGGGGAAGCAATGCCCTCGCAGCAATATGTTTATTTTGTGAGGCCCCAAGAACCCAGAGCGCCTGACGAAGGCCAAGGGCCTCTTTATTCACAGGCTTCAAAGGACTC
>Ga0209358_10002598_pt1 | contig 13641 bp, 10 predicted proteins | sample LauGreFa1BDMLBSN_2_FD_187574 | JGI IMG/M metagenome (GOLD analysis project Ga0209358, IMG submission 187574) | Freshwater lake microbial communities from Lake Michigan, USA - Fa13.BD.MLB.SN (SPAdes) (version 2) | ecosystem: Environmental > Aquatic > Freshwater > Lake | place: Lake Michigan, USA... | reverse complement strand
CTGGTCGACCTCGAGGATCACGCACTTGACCACGTCGCCCTTCTTGTAGAGCTCGTTCGGGTGCGCCACCTTCTTGGTCCAGCTGATGTCGCTGACGTGCAGCAGGCCGTCGATGCCCGGCTCGATCTCGACGAACGCGCCGTAGTTGGACAGGTTGCGGACCTTGCCCTCGATGACCGAGCCGCGCGGGTACTTGTCGGCGACCAGCTCCCACGGGTTGACCTCGGTCTGCTTCATGCCGAGCGAGATCTCGAGCTTGTCCTTGTTGATGTCGAGGACGACCACGTCGACCTCGTCGCCCACGTTGACCAGCTCCGACGGGTGGTTCACGCGGCGCGTCCAGCTCATCTCGCTGACGTGCACCAGGCCCTCGATGCCCTCCTCGAGCGCGACGAACGCGCCGTAGGACATGAGGCTGACCACCTTGCCCTTGACCCGGCTGTTGACCGGGTACTTCTTCTCGATCTCCTCCCAGGGCGAGGTCTCCTTCTGCTTCAGGCCGAGGGCGATCTTCTCGCGCTCCCGGTCGATGTTCAGGATCTTGACCTCGACCTCGTCGCCGATCTTCACGATCTCGGTCGGGTGGTTCACCCGGCCCCAGCTCATGTCGGTGATGTGCAGCAGGCCGTCGAGGCCGCCGAGGTCGATGAACGCGCCGAAGTCGGCGATGTTCGTCACGGTGCCGCGGACGATGTCGCCTTCCTTCACGGCGCCGAGCAGCTTGCTCTTGGCGGCCTCGCGCTCCTCCTCGATCAGCTTGCGGCGGCTGATGACGATGTTCTTGCGCTCCTCGTCGATCTTGAGGATGGACGCGCGGATGCTGCGGCCGACGTAGTCGCCGATGTCGCCGGGGCGGCGCACGTCGACCTGCGAGGCGGGCAGGAAGACGGGCACGCCGATGTCGACGAGCAGGCCGCCCTTGATCTTTCGGAGGACCTTGCCCTCCACCACGTCGCCTTCCTTGCGCGTGACCAGGATCTGCTCCCAGCCGCGGATGCGGTCGGCCTTGCGCTTGGAGAGCACCACCGCGCCCTCGGCGTCCTCCATCTGCTCGAGGAGGACCTCGACCTCGTCGCCGATGGCGACGCCGGTGTCCTCGAACTCGGCCTTGTCGACCTGACCCTCGCTCTTCAGCCCGACGTCGACGATGACGAAGTCGCCGGACATGCCCACGACGCGTCCCTTGAGGATGGCGCCGGGTTCGGTTGCCTTGGGCTCCGCGCCGCCGACGGCGGTGCCGGAGGTGATCCCGGAGAGGAGCGATTCGAGTTCAGTGGCGTCGAGGCCAATGTCCTCGATCAGGTTGTAGTCGACCATGATGTCTTTCTGGTGGTGCGTGGCTGGCCGTCACGACGCGCGTCGCGAATGCGGCGGTGCGAATGCCCCGGCAACGGCGCCGGGGGGAGAACCGCGCAGGGTACAGCAAACGCGGGGAGATTCGTCCCGTTCCTCCCGGACCATTTTCCGAACGTCCTCGATAAATGCGCCGCCCGTGCGGCCGAAAATGGTCCGGGAGGAACGGGACGAATTTCAGTCGCCGCGGTCGATCGACGCCCGGATCCGCGTCAGCGGCTCGTCCTCGTCGATGGACGCCTTCTTCGCGGCGCGGTCGAAGCCGGCCAGCGTCGTGCGCATGGTGCGCCACTGCCAGGCGAACCCGAGCACGCCCACCACGTTGACGGCGAAGCAGACGGCGAACGTGAGGTGCGACACTCCCGTCGCGTCCAGCCACTTGTACAGCGCCACCGCCAGGAAGGGCGCGATCACCCCGCGGATGCCGTTCAGCGTCACGTGGACGCTCATGTAGAGCGCATCGCGTTCCGCGCTGGCGAAGTCCTGGTGGCCGATGTTCCACGCGATGCTGCCGCCCGCGAAGCCGACCCCGAGCAGGGCGCCAGACACGTAGAAGAGCCACAGCGACTCCGACCATGCCGCCAGCCACATCACGCCCGCGGCAGCCACGAAGCTCCAGCCGTGGATCGACCGGAACTTGACGATGTGCAGCCGGTCGAGGAGCCGCGCCCACACCGGGATCACGAGCGGCATGGTGAGGAGCGGGATGATCGTCGTGGCGAGGATGGCCTGCAGGTAGGTGGCGCCCAGCCGGTCCTCGAGGAAGATGGCCTGCGGCGCGCCGATCATCAGGTTGCCGAGCCCGAACACGAACATCCATGCCATGAACGTCCGGTAGGGGCGGTCCTCGACCAGCACGCGCCAGTTGGTGCGCAGCGCGTCGCCCGCCACGGCCGCGGTGCGGACCGGGTTCGCCGACACCTCCGCGGTGCCGGCCTCGGCACGCTCGCGCTCGGCGAGGCGCCTGCCGCCGCGCAGGCGCACGTGGCGGAAGATGGAGTTGCCGTAGACGCCGACCGCCGCGAGCACCGGGAAGACCACGTGGAAGCTCGCCGGGTTCAGGTCCATGCTCGCGCCCACCACCCATCCGGCGAGTGCCAGCATGATGGACTGCACGGTGGCCATCTTGCCTGCGATGCTCGCGCGCCCGTTCTTCGGGTAGTTCTGGCGCCAGATTGCCGCGCGCACCGTGATGACGCCCGTCCAGGTGCTGCGCGCAAGCAGCACCAGCACGCACGTGCCCAGCAGCCCCCACTCGCTCACTGGCATGGCCGCCACCAGCGCCACGCACGCGCACGTGGCCAGCTGGATGCGCGAGATGAACGCCACCTTGTCGCGCCCGTTGCTGACGCGGCTCCAGAGGAAGCTGGTGAGGTTGGCGAAGTTCGGTGCCGCGCTCACGAGCGCCACCGCGAAGTCGAGCGCCGCGGGCGAGACGCCGGGCACGCCGGCCCAGGCCTTCTTCACGATGACCGACATCGTGCCGCCCTCGATCGCGCCGAGCATGATCGGCAGGAAGGCCCACGAGACCAGCTCGCGCGCGTAGTTGGCGCGCTGCATCGTCGGGATCGCCCGCGGGTGGAAGCTCCACAGCCAGCCGGTCAGCAGGTCAACCAGCGTGCGGGGGTGTGCGACGTGCTTCATCGAGGGGGCGGTGGGGGATCGACGGGGCCCGACCCCGTCGGGGGCCGACCGGGGCGAAGCTCGAACCCCAAGCGTAGGTGGGCTCGCCTGCCGTCGATCCCGGCCTTCCACTCAGAGGAGGCATGGCCATCGTCGCAGCAATTAAGGGGCGATCCCTTGGGGTTCGCATCGGTTCGAGCAAATAGGCCCCGAGCCATGCACCCGAGGGGGTCGGACCCCGTCGATCGATCCAAGTCTAGCCGTGCCCGGCGGTGGCGCGATACGCCTCGTACGCACGCTCGAGGCTGTCCGGGATCATGCGAACGCCGCCCAGAACGCTCATGAAGTTGGTGTCGCCGGCCCAACGGGGCACCACGTGGCCGTGCAGGTGTTCGGGCAGGCCCGCCCCTCCAGCGCGCCCGAGGTTGATGCCGACGTTCATCCCCTGGGGCTCGAACGTCCGCTGGCACAGGTCCATGGCACGCTCCATCAGGAGCCAGAAGTGGGCCCGCTGCGGCGGCGGATACCGGTCGATCGTCGGCTGTGCCTCGCCGAGCGCCACCAGCAGGTGGCCATTGGTGTAGGGGTAGCGGTTGAGGAGGATCATTCCCCGGTCGTCTCGGAAGACGACGTGCTGCTCGCGGTCCCGCTCGGGATGCGCCCAGTACTCGGCCAGGAAGTTGGGGGATCCGCCCGCCGGGGCCGCGCGCGCCGCCTCGGCCTGCGACTCCAGGCCGCGGATGTAGGCCATCCGCCACGGTGCCCACAGCGATTGCGTCATCCCGCGAGTGTACGGAGGCGATTTCCCGAAATTCGCGTCAAGGCATGATCCTCCTCCGCGTCGGTTTGCGCCTTGAAGGGTGCAGGCGAGGCTCATGACCTCCTCGCCGCCTCAACAGTCGCGCGCGCGCCACCCTCTGGCGCGCGCGCGGTGTTTTTCGACATTCCGCGCGAATCCGTGATCCGTTCGCGCAGTGCTCCGCGCCTCTGAAGGCGAACCGAAAGGGCGACCGGACCGCACACGGAGTAGGGAACCCCGTTGCGGACGCAGACCGGTCGACCACGCGCAGCCTCTCGCGCTGATGTGCGTAGCGGAATTCGAGAGCGGCTTCAGTCCTGACCCGGGAACGGCAGGACTGAAGCCGAGCTGTGCTTTTGAGATCGATGCAAGGTGTTGCCGGGCAGTGGCTTGGACATTCGTGGTCCTGTGCGGCGGATTTCTCCAGAGAAATAGATTTCGCTCGTACCTCCCGTGACCGCAGGCACTTGCGGCAATCCCGGTTCGGTGCGTGATGGTCTCGCCACCCACAACCATCTTCCGTGTTTGTTTGACTCGCCCCGGATCGGGGTTATGGTCGGGGCCGGAGGAGGGAAACTCCAGTGAGCAGTTCGGTTCAGGCAGAGGAAAAGGTCGTTGATGTTGTCCCGTCTGAGCAGGGAGACCAATGCGGTGGTGCCGCGGCCGGAGGCCGCACGGCACCGCGGCTGCGGACGATTGCCGACGGTTTCGGGGAGATCTACCCGCAGTTGCGGTCGATGGCATCGGTGCTGATGCGCCAGGAGCGCGCCAGCCACACGCTGCAGCCGACCGCGATCGTGAGCGAGGCCTTCCTGCGCCTGGCGCACCGGCGCCCCGACGAGTTCGCGTCGGCGAGCAACCTGCTCGCCGTCAGCGCGCACGCCATGCGCTGCGTTCTGGTGGACCATGCGCGTTCGCGCGGTGCCGCCAAGCGCGGAGCCTCGCGGCGCGCGGGCGACGCGGCGCTCGCGTTCGTGGCTGCCTCGCAGGTGGACCCCGCCGACGTGGTGGCCATCGACGAGGCCCTCAAGGAACTCGCGGAGATGGACGAGCGCGCCGCGCGCGTGCTTGAGTGCAAGGTGTTCGCGGGAATGACCGTGGCGGAGATCACCGAGGCGCTCGGCGTGTCGCGCCCGACGGTGAACCGCGACTGGCGTTTCGGACGCGCGTTCCTCGCCCAGAAGCTCGGCATCGAGCTCGGCGACGACGACGGTCCGGAGGCCGACGCGGGCAAGTGACCCGGGGCCGTGGGCCTCGCGTGTTTCGGGGATGCCGCCGCTCCGGGAGGGGTCGGGCGGTCTGGACGGGAAAGGGGACTTGGGAGTGGAAAGCAACACAGAGTCGATCCAGGATCGCGAGGCCGCTCCGGCCGACGCGGGCAAGTCGAACCGCCTTCGGCGCGCGCGCGCGATCTTCACGTGCGCGTGCGACATGCCGCGCGAGGAGCGCGTGGCGTTCGTCGAGGACGCATGCGGCGAGGATGCATCGCTGCTCGCCCTGGTGCGGGCGCTGCTGGTGGCCGACGAGGATTCCGGTTCCGCATGGGACTGCGCGGGCGTGGAGGTGCAGCCTGCGACGCCGGTGCTGACCCTGCCCGCGGGCTACGAGCCCGTGCGCGAGCTCGGCCGCGGCGGCGTGGGCGTCGTGCACCTCTGCCGCGAGCGCGAGTCCGGCGACCTGGTGGCGGTGAAGGTGGTGCACCTCGCCAGTTCCGGTCGTTCGGCGGCGGCGCGCTTCCGCCGGGAGTGGCGCCTGCTGTCGAAGCTCCGACATCCCTCGCTCGTGTCGCTGCGCGCCGCGGGGACGCTCGACGGCGGTTGCGCCTACCTCGTGATGGACTTCGTGGACGGCTGGGACATCCGCCGCCATTGCCGCGAGCGCCGCGTGCCGGTGTCGCGCCGTCTCGAGATGCTGGCTTCCGTGGCCGAGGCGCTCGCCGTGGCCCACGCCTACAACATCGTCCACCGCGACATCAAGCCCGCCAACATCCTGGTGGAGCGCTGCGGCCGCGCGCGGCTCATCGACTTCGGTGCCGCGCGCGTCTCCGACGGCGAACTGCAGTCCCGCCACGAGCACACGCTGACCGGCCAGATCGTCGGCACGCTCAGCTACCTGAGCCCCGAGCAGGCCTCCGGCAACTCGCGCAGGGCCGATGAGCGCTCCGACCTGTACCAGCTCGGCGTCGTCGCCTTCGAGCTCTACGCCAACCGCCTGCCCTACGACCTCGACGGCCAGACCTCCGCCGAGGTCCTGCGGACGGTGATCGCCGAACCGGCCGTGCGGCTCGATGCTGCATGCGGGCTTGCGGCGACGCACCCCGGCGTGGCGTTCTTCGAGCGCGCGCTGGCGAAGGACCCCTCGGCCCGGTTCGCGTCGGCGCACGAGATGGCGGCAGGGCTTCGCGCGCTCGCCGTGGCGGTCAAGGGCGAGGCTGCGCCAGCCGCACGCACAGGCGGCCACCGGCCTCGAGCCGCGCGGTAATCCGGACGCGGCCGTCGGGAAGCTCGATCGAGGCACGATCCTCGCGCTCGTCCGAGATGGCGTCGAACATCGGCCAATCCCAGGCATCCTCCACGGCAAGCCAGCTCCCTCCGGGAAGCCGGTAGAGCAGGTCGGCCACGGCTGCGGCGGTGCCGCGGGAGATCACGAGCTCGATCTCGATGGGGGCGTCGTCGGTCGATGCCATGCACCGGCCCGGCAGCACCAGCATGCGTGCCTGGCCGTGCTCGAAATCCGAGCCCTCGCCCTCCGCGGCCTGGAGCCATTCATGCTCGGAGCGACCCTGACGCACGATGGCGCGCTCGAAGACCGGTGCGGGCGATCGGGCCGGCAGCGAGATCTTCCGAGGAAGGTCGACGTGGTGCGAATGAAGGGAAGACGTGGGGGAGCCGTGGTCCATGGGTGCGCTCGAACTGCTGCGCGGACGGAACGTTCCTCTCTCCACGGGCGTAGGCGCGGGGTGCCGGGCGCCCGGCTCACGAAACTCACGAAGAATGACAAATTTCGTCCGGTAATCGGCCCGGTGGCCCGGAGAACTCGGTCACTGAGAGCCAGTGGCTTCGTTCGTCGCTCCGTCCGCCGGCTCCAGCCAGAATCCGCGGCGCCCGGATGGCGAGGCCTCCAGCACCCCGCGGACCGGCACCTCCATCGACCCCGCCCACACGCGCCACGCAGGCGCCGGGCCGGCGCCGGGCGGCAGCGCGCGCGCGGCGGTGTCCCGTTCGGCGGTGACGCGAACGGTCCAGCCAGGCACGGCGACCCCCTCCGCCGTGGGCTCGGCGCTGGCCGACGCTGCAACGATTGAATCCCGAAGCCTGCGGAGCGCGGCCGTGTCCTGGTGCTCCACCACCCATCCGGATCGGCTGGATCCGTGCCACCAGAGCCGCGAGCGGCGCCGGGGCACGCCTTCCTCGAGGAGTTCCGCGCGCAGGCCCACCAGCATGTCGCCGAATCCGTTGCGCCCGAAGGACTGCATGAAGAACCGCAGTGCGATGGGGTACCCGTCGTCCTTCCACGCCACCACCGGCTGGCTGAAGCACTGCATCGCGCTGGCCTGAGTTGCCTCGGTGTCTTCGCCCTGGAGCGGCGCGAGGTCGGTTGCGATGGCCGGGCCCTCGGCGACGACCGTCGGCCCATCCTCCCACGGTCCCCAGCCCACGCCGTCGCCCGACAGTCGGCGCACCTGCGTCACGAGCTTCGCGCGCAGGCGGCCGTCGACGGGCTCGCACGTCACGGCCAGCACGGTCCCTGCCGGCGACCTGCGCATCCCCGACTCGCCGGTCCCGCAGAGCCATGGCCCGTCGCTGCCCGCCTCGCGGATGCGCCACTGCGCATCCGTGCCCCAGACCGTGGCGCGAATGCCGACGAGGGCCGGACCGCCGGCCGGGAATCGTTCGAGCGGCACGGCCTCGAACCACGGCGGCAGCGCATCGAGGATCCCCGCGCGCTCGAGCGCGAATGCCCGGCGCGCAGTTTCCTTGGCAGACGTCGCCGAGCCCGGTTCGCCGGGCACCGGCGCGTGCTCGGCGGGGTTCGCGAACCCGACGGCCTGCATCACCTGTGCGCGCGGCTGCTCGATGCCGCCGGCCGCGATGCCGTCCGCGGCGATCGACCGTGCCGCGGTGATGACCTCGTCGGCATCGAGGTCGCCGGATGACAGCCGGTTCCGGAGCTCGGCCACCAGGTCGGCGGGCTGTGCCTCCACCGGCAGGAGCGACGGCAGCCTGACCAGCACCGCGTCCGGAACCCATGAGGCCCACGTGCGGTTGAGGAGGCTCGACTGGGCCCACGCCGCCCCCACCATGATGGTCATCAGTGCCAGCGCGGCCACGCCCCAGCGGCGACGCGCCTGCGCGAACTGCTCCTCGCTGGCCGCCACGAACCCGCACTCGCTGCACGTGAGCCCCGGGGTGCGTGACAGATCGTGCCAGCACCTCGGGCAGCGCCGGCGCCCGTTGGCCTTGTCGCCGAACAGTGCCCACCAGATCACGCCGACCCCGGCCGCCGCGAAGAGCGCCACCAGCCCGAAGCCGGCGATGAGGAGTGCCGTGAGCGTGGCCACCCGGTCACTCTAGCCCGGTTGCGCGGCCGCGTGCCGTCAGGCCATCCGGATCCACTTGAGCAGCTCGCGCGGGCTCGGCGGCTTGCCCTGCATCAGGACGCCCACCCGGAAGATCTTGGCGCCGCCCCACAGGAAGACGAACACCCACGCGAAGCCCCACACGATGCTGGCGGCCACCTGCCACGCGGCGATGGGCTCGCTGCTTGCGGAGACGCGCAGGGCCATGACGTACGGGATGGCCGGCGGCACGAAGCTCGCGATGGTGGCAAGCCAGCCGTTGGGCTGCTCGCTGATCGGCAGCCACAGCATGAGCGGCACCATCATGACGAGCATCACCGGGGTCACCAGGCTCTGTGCCTCGCGCAGGTCGCTGACCGCGCTGCCCACGCTCGCCATCATCACCGCCACGAACGCGTAGGCCATCACGAAGTACACGCCGAGCAGCAGCAGCAGCTTGACCGACACCAGGTCCGCCATGGCCGCCGCCGCCAGGAGCGACAGCCCCAGACCGCCGTACATGCCGAGCATCAGCGCGCTCACCGCCGCGTAGCCGAGGATCTTGCCCACGAGCAGCTGCATCGGACTGACCGCGCTCAGGATGACCTCCATCACCTTGTTGGACTTCTCCTCGATGGTGGTGGTGAGGAGGTAGTTGCCGCTCGTGAACGTGGCGATCCAGAGGAGCATCATGAAGCCCATCGGGAGCAGGGTCTTCGCCACCTTGCTCTCGGAGGCCTCGCCGCCCTCGGCCGAGAGCCTTCGCACCGCGGTGGCCGGCTTGCTCAGCAGCGTGCTCAGCGACCCGTAGTCGCTGCCCGCCTTCTGCACGCGGGCCTTCACGATGGAGTCCGCCAGCGCGCGCTCGAGCAGGCCCGTCAGCCGCGGCGGGCTCTTGCTCGGGACGATCAGCGTGAAGGTGGCCGGTGTCCCGTCGGCGGCGACGGGGTTCGCCTGCAGCAGCTCCGCCGGGACGATCGCCAGCCCGAGGAGCTCGCCCGACTGCACCTGCGCCCGGAGCGCGTCCTCCTGCGACGCATCCGCCACCTGCTGGACCTTGACGTCCACGCGCGGCGCCAGCGCGGCCGCCTGCGACGCGGCCTGCCCGGCGGCTCCCTCGGGAAGGAGGGTCGAGTTGCGCTCCAGCGCCTCGCGCGCCTCGGCGGCCACCGCATCGGGGCCGAGCTCGGCCGGGAGGTACCCGGCCACGGAGCCGCTCGGGTCGATCACCGCGAGCGTGCCGGAGACCGGCGCCATCTGCGAGCCGACCAGCGCACCGATGGCGGCGACCGCCACGAACATCACCACTGGCATCACCAGCGCGCCGAAGATGAAGCCCTTGGTGAGCACCGTGTGGCGGAACTCGCGCCACGCCACCGCCAGCACGCGCCGCAGCGCCGCCGGGTCCTTCCGCATGGGACGTCGCTCATCCATTTCCGGATTCCTCGCTCGGGGGAAGGGCCTCGCCGACGAGCTCCACGAACACGTCGTCGAGCGACGTGCGGCGGAGCTCGACCGACCGCATCGGCATCGAGGCCATCGCCTCGCGCATGACCTGCTGCGGGTCGACGTCCCGGGCCACCGTCAGCTCCGCGGCCCGGCGCTCGGGCACCCAGTGCGCGTGCTCCACGCCCGCCAGGCGCGCCAGCGCGTCCGCGCACGACGGATCCGCCGCGACGGGCTCGGCCTGCACGGTGCGCGGGTCGAAGCGGGCTCGGATCTCGGGCATCGTGGCGTCGAGGATCTTCTCGCCCCGGTTGATGAGCACGATCCGGTCGCAGAGCTGCTCGGCCTGGTGCATGACGTGCGTCGAGAAGATGATCGTGCGCCCCTGCGAGTGCAGCTCGCGGATCAGCCGGTTGAGGAGCCGGGCGTTGACCGGGTCGAGGCCGCTGAAGGGCTCGTCGAGGATGACGAGCTCCGGCTCGTGGATCACCGACGCGATGAACTGGATCTTCTGCTGCTGGCCCTTGGAGAGCTCCTGGCAGCGCTTGCGCGCGGCCTCGGGCAGCTGCACGCGCTCGAGCCACTCCTCCACGCGGCGACCGAGGCCCGCCGGGGGCACGCCCTTGAGGGTGGCCATGTAGCGCAGGAACTCCGCGACGCGCATGCGCCGGTAGAGGCCCCGCTCCTCGGGCAGGTAGCCGATGCGGTCCTTGGCGCGGATGGCATCGGCCCCGAGCACCTCGAGCGCGCCCGCGTCGGGATGGATGATCGACATGATCATCCGGATGGTGGTGCTCTTGCCGGCACCGTTGGGCCCGATGAAGCCGGTGAGCGAGCCGCGCGGCACCTCGAGCGAGATGCCGCGGACGGCCTGCACCTCCCCGAAGCGCTTGCAGACGTCGCGGAGGGTGACTGCGGGGGCGCTCATCGGATCACTTCGCGGACGGCGGCACCGGCGGCGCGGCGGGCGCGCTGCCCGCCGGGGCCGCGCCCGCGGGCTTCGCGGGGCCGGCCTTGAGCGCCTTGATCTCCTCGGGCAGCTCGAACGCCTTCTCGTCCACGCCCGACCACTCCACGGAGTCGACGGTCATGACCTGCCGCTGCCCCATCACCTTGGTGGTGGTGACGGTCGGCATGCGCACGTCGCCGAAGTCCCGGTACTGCGTGACCTCGATGATCGCGGGGATCTCGCCCATCGGCGTGGGGACGCGCAGCGAGGTGCCGCGCATCAGGCCCGAGTCCTTCTCGTAGAACTGGTGCATCTCCCGGGGCTTGGTGCCGCTGCCCATCACCTTCACGCGCCAGCACGGCGTTCCCTCGAACTCGAAGAGGCCGAGCACCTCGGCGCCCGCGGGGTCCTTGACCAGCGCCAGGTCGCGCTGGAAGTTCGAGTCGCGCAGGAGGTCGGCGACCTCCGAGTCGGACATCAGCGCCGGCCCGCGCATGGGATCGATCGACCACCCGGTGGCGCCGTCGCAGCCCGAGCGCGTGGTGCCCATGCCCGGCATGTCCATCGTCACCAGCACCTTCCCGGGGGCGATCGTCAGCATCTCCATGGAGCCCTTGAGCCCCGCGGCGGGGATCTCGAGCCCGCCCTTCATCCGGGCCTGCTTCTTGGTCTCCCATGCCTTCTCGCCGCCCACGGCCTCGAGGTGCTTGCGGAAGACGTCGACCGCCGCCGGCTTGGCTCCCTCGAACGCGATGGCCTTGAACTGCGGGCCTTCGGGCTTGGCCGGCGCGGCCTGCGCGGGGGCCGGCGCCGGGGCGGCCGGGGCCGCCGGCTGCTGCGCTGCGGAGAGGGCGGAGAGCGCCAGGGGCGCGAGGACGGCTGCGATGCGTGCGGTCGTTCGGTTCATGGGTTCGGTTCCTTGGCGGGGGCCTCCCGCCGCTGCGAGGCTATCCACCGCACCGCCTCGGCGAGGGCGGGGTCGCCCTGGCGCGCGAAGTCGGCGCGGTCGTACGGCCGTTCGTTGTCGGGTGCGACGCCGCCGCCCTCGAGGGCGCGGCCGTCGGGCAGCCGGTAGTCGGCGAAGGCGTGGAGGAACACGTCGCCGTTGGGCAGCGGCTCCGCGGCCGAGGGCAGCGCGGCGCCGGCGGTGCGGCTGCCGAAGACCTTCGCCCGTCCGAGGAACTGCAGGCCGCCGGCGAAGATCTCCGTGGTGCTCGCGCTGCCTTCGTCGACGAGGATGGCGAGCGGGCCCGCGTACGGCTCGACCGCCTTGCCATCGGTGCTCGAGCGGCGCGGGTTGGTCGTGAAGGTGATCTCGCTGTCGCGGGTGCGCATCGTCCCGAGCGGCTCGGCCCCGGGCGTGAAGTGGCCGGCGATGCCCATGGACATCGCGCCGATCCCGCCGGGGTTGCCGCGCAGGTCGAGCACGATGCCGTCGGCCGTGCGGAACCGGTCGACGGCGACGTCGAACGGCCGGGCCACGGGGATCAGCCAGACCGAGAACGAGACCAGGCCGATGCGGCGATCGCGCGCGCCGAGTCGCGTGGCCTCTTCGGGGCCAAGTTCGCGCGCGGTGAGCTCCGTCGGCAGCGGCGGCAGGTTGCCGAACTTCGCGTGCGGACGATCGTCCGACGCGAACGTGAAGGTCGCGTCGCGTGCCTCGCCGCCGAACGGCTCGATGCGCCACGTGGTGCTCGCGCCCGGCTCGCCCGTGGCCAGCGCCTCCGCGAGCGATCCGCGGCGCTCGCGCTCTCGGCCGGTACCTGCGGGGACGCGCGCCGTCGGGTCGCGGCCGTCGATCGCAAGCACGCGATCACCGGGCACGATGCCCGCGCCCGCGGCGGGCGACGCGGGCGCCACCGACACCACGATGGCCTCGAAGCCGGTGCCGCCGTCCTTCGGAAGGAAGGCGAGCGTCGCGCCGGATCGGCCCTCGCGCTGCGCGGGTGCCTCTGCGGTGCCCTCGTTCAGCTCGCGCGGGATGATGCCGAAGTGGCTCTGCCCGAGGCGCTCGAGCGTGTCGCGGAGCACCGCGCGGAGCGCGTCGTCCGTGGCGGAGGCCTCGGCGCGCGGGCGGAACTCGGCGCGTGCGGCATCCCACGGGGCGCCGACGGCCGCGGGGTCCCAGTGCGTGTCGCGGACCATGGTCCACATGGCATCGAAGGTGGCGGCGTTGAGCTCGCGGCGCGCGGCGTCGACCTTCGGTGTCTCCTCCTGGAACGCCACGGGCGACGCGGCGAGGAGAAGCGTTGCCGCAAGAGCGTTCCACGGACTCCGGGTCATTGGGGCCGGAGGCTACGAGCGGGCAGACGGGCTTGGGCGGACGAAACTGGCATGGCACGGCCATGCGATGCGAAAGTCCGAGAACCACGGCAGTTCCCCTATCCATCCGTTCATCCGGATGAACGGTTGAAAGGCACCGGGGCCGGGGGTACCGTTCCAGCATGGCCAGCGGCTTCCAGTCGGCGCTCGGGAAGGGCGTGATCGTGTTCGACGGTGCGATGGGCACCAGCATCCATGCCTGCGCGGACTGCGGGCCCGACGATTACCTCGGGCGCGAGAACTGCACCGACATCCTGGTGCGGAGCCGGCCGGACCTCATCCAGCGCATCCACGAGTCGTTCCTCGCGGCCGGTGCCGACGTGGTGGAGACCGACTCGTTCGGCTCCAACAAGCTCGTCGCCGCCGAGTTCGACCAGGAGATGGTGGGCTGGGTCTACGACCTCAACGTCCGCTCGGCGCAGGTCGCGCGGGCCGCGTGCGAGAAGTTCAGCACCCGCGACCGCCCGCGCTTCGTCGCCGGATCGATCGGGCCCGGCACCAAGCTCATCACCCTGGGGCAGGCGAGCTGGGAGACGATGCTCGACTCGTACCGCGAGCAGGTGCGCGGGCTGGTCGACGGCGGCGTCGATT
>Ga0209358_10002597_pt1 | contig 13646 bp, 15 predicted proteins | sample LauGreFa1BDMLBSN_2_FD_187574 | JGI IMG/M metagenome (GOLD analysis project Ga0209358, IMG submission 187574) | Freshwater lake microbial communities from Lake Michigan, USA - Fa13.BD.MLB.SN (SPAdes) (version 2) | ecosystem: Environmental > Aquatic > Freshwater > Lake | place: Lake Michigan, USA... | reverse complement strand
ATCTGCAATATGTCGATCGAAGCCGGCGCCCGTGTCGGCCTGATCGCACCCGATGACAAAACCTTCGCTTATGTCGAAGGCCGGCCTTACGCACCCAAAGGCAAGGCATGGTCGCAGGCGCTGGAAGCCTGGCGCGCGCTGGCCACCGATGACGGTGCGAAGTTCGACAAGGAAGTGAAGCTGGATGCCTCGATGATCGCACCGACGGCAACCTGGGGCATCAGCCCGGAGCAGGCGCTGCCGGTGACCGGCGTGGTGCCCGATCCCGCTGGCATCAAGGATGCAAAAAAACGCGCTGAATACGAAACTGCCATCGAATACATGGGCCTGCGTGCTGGCATGGCGCTGGAGGACATTCAACTCGATCGCGTGTTCATCGGCTCCTGCACCAACGGCCGTATTGAAGACCTGCGAGCCGCCGCGGCTGTGGCAAAACACGGCAAGGCCAAGGTCATGACTTGGGTGGTGCCGGGCTCGATGGCGGTCAAACGCCAGGCCGAAGCCGAGGGCCTCGATCAGGTGTTTATCAAGGCGGGCTTTGAGTGGCGCGATCCGGGTTGTTCGCTGTGCACTGCCATCAACGGCGACAACCTGCAGCCGGGAGAACGCTGCGCCTCGACCTCGAACCGCAATTTCCGCAACCGGCAGGGGCCAGGCGGGCGCACCCATCTGCTCAGCCCTGCGATGGCGGCGGCTGCCGCAATCAAGGGTCACCTTGCCGATGTCAGAGAAATTATTAAATAAATCAATAGGTTATATAAACATGCAACCTTTTACCACACTGAGCGCGATCGCCGTGCCCATGCACGAAGCGAACATCGACACCAACCAGCTGTGCCCGACACGCTTCAACAAGGTGCCGCGCGGACCGAAATACCGCGAGATCTTGTTCTATGACTCGCGCTTCAAGCCCGACGGCACGCCGACTGAGTTCATGCTCAACGCCGCGCCCTACGACCAGTCCGGCATCATCGTTGCCGACCGCAACTTCGGTTGCGGCTCCTCACGCGAGACCGCGGTGTATGCGCTGTATGAATTCGGCATCCGTTGCGTGATTGCGCCGAGCTTCGGCGACATCTTTGCCGCCAACTGCGCCAAAAACGGACTGCTCGCGCTGACGCTGCCCGAAGAGCAGTGCGCCGCGATCCGCCGCCAGTTGCAGGACCAGCCGGGCGCCAAAGTCAGCATCGACCTCGCCGCGCAGACGGTGACCGACGTGCAGGGCAAGGCCCACAAATTCGAGATTCATGAAGTGCGCAAGCGCTGCCTGCTCGAAGGGCTGGACGATATCGCACGCACCCAGCAGTATTCGGACAAGATCGCGGGATTCGAAAAAAATTATTACAAAGACCGGCCCTGGTTAGGGGCTGCAGCGCGGAGCAGTTAAACGCCACGCTGTTTTTCGAAAAACTGGTGTCAATCACGGAGGAGGCAACACCAATGAAACATTCGAAACAACGACACACGATATCCACGATCACGCAGGCGGTGCTCGGCGCCGCTATGGCTGCCGCAAGCCTGCCGGCCATGGCGCAGGCTTGGCAGCCCGACAAGAACATCGAGATCGTCATCAACACCGCGCCCGGCAGCGGTCAGGATTCGACCGGTCGCCTGCTGCAGAACATCCTGCAGGAGCGCAAGCTCACCGGCACCGCCTCGATCACCATCAACAACAAGCCTGGCGGCGGCGGCGCGATTGCCTACACCTATCTGCAGTCGCATCCGGGAAACGGCCACTTCGTATCCATTGCCTCGAAAAGCCTGCTCACTAATCACATCTCCGGCCGTGCGCCGCTGACCTATACCCACCTGACGCCGCTGGCGATCCTGTTCGATGAATACATCACCGTCGCAGTGAAGGCGGATTCGCCGATAAAGAACGGCCGCGAAATCATCGACCGCCTGAAAAAGGATCCGGGTGCGCTGAGTTTCGGCGTCGCCACCAGCTTGGGTAACCCAAACCATCAGGGAATCGCGATGGCGCTGAAGGTGTCGGGTATCGATCTCCGTAAAACCAAGACGCCGGTATTCCAATCCGGCGGCAACGCCATCACTGCGCTGCTGGGCGGCCACGTCGATGCAGTGCCGGGGTCTGTAGGTCTGATGCGCAAATATGTCGAGGCCGGCACCGTTCGGCTGGTCGCCATTGCTTCACCACAGCGACTGGGCGGGATATTTGCCAATACGCCGACCTGGAAGGAGCAGGGCGCCGATGCTGTCGTCTCAAACTGGCGCGGTTTTGTCGGTGCGCCGAACATGACGCCGGCGCAGATCGCCTACTGGGACAATGCGCTGAAACAGCTGACGCAGTCAGATGCCTGGAAAAAGGAACTGACGGAGAACAACTGGGACAACGAGTACCGCAATGCCGCGGAAACGAAGAAGTATATGGATGCGGATTACGCGGAGCTGAAGGCTTTTTTGACCGAGCTTGAACTGGTCGGCAAGAAGTAAAGGTCGTTTGCTTTGAGTGGAACTTATTCGGGCTGAATGCCAACCGCCTTGACCAATTTTGAGTATTTCTGGATTTCGGATGCAAGGTAAAGCCTGAATTCGTCGGGGTTTGCGGTCGTGAACGGTACGATTCCCAGGGCAAACAGCCGTTCTTTGACATCGGGCAGATTTAGCGCTCGGGTTATTTCCGAATTGAGTTTTTCTGTGACGGCTTTCGGTGTGCCGGCTGGCGCCACGAATGAGTACCAGTTGTCGATCGCGAAGCCTGGCAGACCCGACTCTGAAATGGTTGCCAGATCAGGGAAAAGATCGGAGCGTTTGGCCGATGTATTTGCAATGGTGCGAATCTTTCCGGACTTCATATGTGCAGCTGCAGTCGACACCGTAGCGAAAATCAGCTGCAGGTTACCGGAGAGCAGATCCACCATTGCAGGGCCACCGCCTTTGTAAGCAATATGCTGCATGCGCACGCCGGCCATCATGTTGAAGAGTTCGCCGGCAAGGTGGTCGGCGCGGCCTGGTCCGGACGAGCCGAAGTTGAGTTTATTGGGATTTGCCTTGGCGTGAGCAATCAGGTCTCTTACCGAATGAACGGGCAGGGACGGGTGTACTACCAGTACGTTGAGCGCTGAAACAGCGCGCAGGATGGGGGCGAAATCCTTTAACGGCTGGTAAGGCAGCTTCTGATGCAGGCTGGGATTCACTGCCATTGGCCCGACTCCGCCTTGAGCAATGGTGTATCCGTCCGGCGCCGAATGCGCGAGGATTTCTAGGCCGACAATGCCGCCTGCGCCGGCACGGTTATCAACAATAATTTGCTGGCCAAAACGCTCAGCCAGTTTCTGCCCGATGACGCGTGTGGTGATGTCTGCGCCACCGCCCGGTGCTACCGGGACGATCATGCGGATTGGTTTGGAGGGGTAGGCTGCTGTTTCAGCGGCCAGCGCGGTCGTGATGCCCAAGGCTCCAGCGAGGAAGGGTGCAAGGCTCAAGTGGCGTTTCAGCATTATCAATATTCTTTCAGCGCTTTTATCCAATGCTTTGCTTCCTTGTTTGTCGCAGCTTAGCCTGATCGTGGTGTCGTTCAAGAAAAATCATAAAGCCGCTTTGGGTTGTCGACGAGTATCTTCTTCCGCAACCCCGTGTCCGGCGTCCACGCATTAAAAAGATCGAGCAAATGCCCGTCCTCGGGCATGTCCTTTTCCATACGTGGGTGCGGCCAGTCCGTTCCCCAGATGATCTGATCGGGGTTTGCACGCACGAGGGCCTCATGAATCGGTTTTGAATCCGGGTAATCCGGGTACTGTGTCGAGACCCGGTAGGAGCCTGATACCTTCACCCAGATTCTGCCTTCAGCCAGCAGCTTGCACATATGCTGGACGCCGGGCTGATCGGCGCCGAGCGCGCCGTCGACATTGCCCATGTGGTCGATGACCACCGGCAATTTCCAGTTTTTGAAGAATGGCAGCGCACTGTCCAGCGCGTTGGCGTCCATCATGAACTGGGCGTGCAGACCGAGCTCGGCCATGATCGGGGCAAGTTTTTCGAAGGACTGCATACCCAGCGGGCTGAAGCCGACACCGTGGGGCATGTGGTGGAAGCGCAGGGCTTTGACGCCGATATCAGCCATGCGTTTCAGCGTGTCACGGCCGGTGTCGGGTTTGACGATGGCAGCGGCGCGGAGACGCTTGGGCTCACGCTGCAGCGCGTCGAGCAGGGCGCTGTTGTCCGTGCCGTGGGCATTGCCCTGCACGATCACGCCGTGGGTCATGCCCAGCGCATCGAGCATTTTCAGAAGGTCTTCCAGAGGCGCGTCATCCGGGGTGTAGGAGCGCGAATCAGCGAACGGAAACTTTGTCTGCGGCCCGAACAGGTGGAAGTGGGTGTCGCAGGCGCCCGCCGGCGTGGGGATTTTCGGGGCGCGGGTATTAGCGATCGGGGGCAGGCAGGGCAGCAGGTCCATGTTGTTGTTCTTCCGTGAGTCTTCTCGTTGGGATGCACGATGTTAGTGCAATGCGGAGGGCTGCTCAATCTCGGCGAGGCGTCGTTATAATCGGGCAGTCCAATCAATTTTTCCGGAGCCGTCATGATCCCGTCGAAACGCCTGCCTTACGTTCCCATGATCGACCGTCCGCCGATGAAACCGCCAGCGGGCGTGCGGCTGATTGTGTGGCCGGTGGTCAACGTTGAGGTGTGGGATATCAAGCGGCCGATGCCACGGCAGGTGCTGCCGCCGCCGACGCACATCACCCGTCTGCCCGACTTCGCGCACTGGGCCTGGCATGAATACGGAAACCGTGTCGGCTTCTGGCGCATCAAGCAGGCGCTGGACGAGCTGGATATCAAGGCGTCGCTGTTCACCAATGGCCGCATCTGCACCGATTACGCACGCATTGCCGAGGAGTCGCTGAAATCCGGATGGGAGTTCGTCGGCCATTCCTGGGATCAGCAGCCGACTCATATTGAAAAAGACCAGCAGGCGATGATCCAGCGCACGGTCAAACAGATCAAATCCTTTACCGGCAAGGCGCCCGTTGGCTGGCTGGCGCCGGGACTGACCGAAACCCTGTTTACGCCGGATTACTTGGCCGAAGCAGGCATCAAGTATCTCGCCGACTGGGTGGTCGACGACGAACCCTGCGAAATCAAGACCGCGCACGGTAACGTCGTGTCGATGCCCTATACGCTGGAACTGAACGACATCGCGATGATGATGGTGCAACACAATGTTGCTGCCGAATTCGAGTCGCGCTGCATGGACCAGTTCGAGCGGCTGTATGAAGAGGGCAAGGACCGGGTGAAGGTGATGTGTATCGCCGTCCATCCCTATATCTCGGGCGTGCCGCACCGGATCAAGTATTTCGAGAACGTGTTCCGCCGTTTGCGTGATCAGCCGGGGGTGGTGTTCTGGACTGGTGAGCAGATCCTCAACTGGTACCAGCGTTCGGCGAGGAAGCCGGCGCAAACGTCGGTGAAGGCCAAGCGCCGCCGCTAATCCAGCATCGAAAAGAAACTGGCGCCGAAATCCTTGCGGTATTTGTCAGTCACCGGACTGACGGCTACCGCGAAGGCGTGGTGCTCTTCCGCAGTCAGCTTGACCACTTCGTTCTGCGACGGGTCCAGCCGTTTGAGCATTTCTTCATCTTCTGCCGCCGCAAGCTGTCGTTGCAGCGTGGTTGCTTCTGCCGCCGCTTGATCGACAGCGTGACGCACATCATCCGGCCACGATTCGTATTGCTCACGGTTACACATCAGACATGCCACGCCATAAACATGGCCTGACATCGTGATGTGCCGGTGATGTTTGTGGATGTTGAAGTTGACGATGTTGGTCAGCGGATTGTCCTGGCCATCAAAACGGTCGCTGCCAATCTGTTCGACAAATAGTTTGATGTCTTCAAGGATGGGCTCGAAGCCGAGGAGACGAAGCGATTCGGCTTGCACTTCGCTCATCTGGATGCGCGTGCGGATGCCTTTGCAGTCTTCCGGCTTGCGGATGGGGCGCACCTTATTGCTGAAATGGCGGAAGCCGTTGTCCCAGTAAGCCAGCAACTGGAAGGGTGATTGCGCCGCGGTTTTGGCGCGCAATGACTGGCCGAGTTTGCCGTCGAGGACTTTGTAGGCCGCTGGCCGGTCGGGAAACAGAAAGGGCAGATCAAACAGTGCCAGCTCGGGCACCCATTTGGCGTAGCGCAGCGACGAGATATAGCATATCGACAGTTCGCCGCGTTCGACCATGCCCGGCAGGTCGCCGGATTTGTGGCCCAGCGCCAGCACGTCGGGAACGAACTGGAAGTCCACTTTGTCACCGGCTTCCTGCTGCAGCACCTCGCCGAAACGGATGCAGGCGCGGGTGTGGATGGAGGCGGGTTTCTGGTAACCGCCGAGGCGGATGACGATGGGATTCATGGTTTTCCGGTGAGGTGAGTTGCGTTTTACAGCAGCCCGGTGATCATCGACAGCGCAATGACGAACAACATCACCGCAACGAGTCTCTGAATGCCGGGCAGCGTAGCTTTGTGCAGATAACGGTTGCCCAGTATCGAGCCGGCCAGTGCAGCGCAGACCGCGGCGGCCAGCAGTGCGTAATCGAATTCGGCGTGTTGGTTCACGATCAGTTGCGCATACATCGATAACCGCGAGAGATCGATCAGGAAGGCGACCGCAGCGCCGGTGGCGACATAACCGGCCTTGTCGAGCCCGGCCTTGACCAGGAATGCGGAGCGCAACGCGCCCTGCAGTCCGGCGAGCCCGCCGAAAAAGCCGCAGAGCAGGCCGCCGGGAATCTGGTGTTTGGGTGCAAAGGTGATTTTGCGGAAGGCAGGTAGGAATTCGGCGCAGGCGAATACCAGCAGCAGGATGCCGATGATTACTTTTGCAGGTGCAAATTCAATATTGCGGCCAAGCAGGCTGTATTGGAGCAGGGCCCCGGCTTCCGCCATGCGCACCAACAGCCAGGCCCCGACGAGTGCACCGATTGCGGCGGGCAAGCCGAAGCGCAGGGTGATGGCGACATTCACATGCTTGCGCACCAGCGCCAGTTTGAAGATGCCGTTGAGAAAGTGGACGATGGCGGTCAGGGCGACGGCTTTTTCAATGGCGAAAAACAGCGCGAAGGCCGGCAGCAGCAGTGTGCCGAGGCCGAAGCCGGAGAAAAAGGTCATCACGGCGGCAAGGCCTGCCGCCGTGCAGATGATCAGGAAACTCATGTCTGGAGCAAAACATGAAGCTGCGCCCGCTGGCAAGCGCAACGACGTCCAGAGTGTTGCGGCTATAGGCAAGGGGCGGTCAGGTGTGTCACAGTATTTATCCGGCATTGCTGCGTCCGGATCGTGAGAAAAACATCAGGAGGAGCGCCATGGAAATCAGTGGAATTCACCATATCAACATCGGTTGCCGCGAAAGCGATCTGCCGGCGATTGAAAAGTTTTACTGCGATGGTTTGGGCCTGCATGTCGGCTACCGGCCGGATTTTCCTTCGGGAGGTTTGTGGCTGTATTGCGGCAAACATCCGCTGGTGCATGTGGTCACGCGCTTCAAGCCCGACTGGAAAGGGCTCGACGAGAGCAAGAGCAGCTACGATCACACCGCCTATGACGTGAAGGGCGTGCAGGATTTCCGTGCGCGCTTCAAGAAGATGGGTATTCCATTCGAAGAACAGAACGTGCCCAACGCCGGTTTCCAGATTTTCCTGCGCGATCCGGTCGGCAACAAGGTCGAGCTCAACTTCCCGAACGAGGAAGCGCCGGCTGAAGTGGCCAGTGGCACGCTGGCGGCGATGCAGTTCCCGGATCACGCCGGCAAGCGTTGAGTGTTTAAGCGGCAACAGGCTTTATTGATTAACTCTGGAGTAAGTAATTGAAATTATTGACTTTTATGGTGGACGGTGTGGTGCGCCCTGGCGTGCTGGACGGCAATATGGTGGTGGATCTGTCGGCGGCAGGTCTGCCGGTGGATGCGACGGGCGATCTGATGTGCATCGTGCGCGGCGGCGACTCGCTGCTGGGGCGCGTGCGTGAGGCGCTGGGCAGCAGTCAACGCCGCGAATTTGCGCTCGACAGGGTAAAGGTCTGCGCGCCGCTGTTCCATCCGTCGAAAATTGTTGCAGTCGGTCTGAACTATATCGACCACTGCAAGGAAGCCAATCTGCCGGTGCCGTCCGAGCCGGTGCTGTTCACCAAATGGCCCAACTCGATCACCGGTCCCTATGACGACCTGCACTGGCCCGAGGGTGTGACCAAGGAAGTCGATTACGAAGTTGAGCTCGGCGTGGTCATCGGCAAGCGCGGCCGCGACATCAGCGAAAAGGATGCGTTGGATTTTGTGTTCGGTTACACCGTGGTCAATGACGTGTCCGCACGCGACCTGCAGTTCGCCAATGCCAAGCAGTGGGACCGCGGCAAGTCGCTGGATACCTTCTGTCCCTGGGGTCCGTGGATCGTTACCCGTGACGACATCGAAAATCCGCATGACCTGACCGTGCGCACCGTGCTCAACGGCAAGGAAATGCAGATTTCCAATACCAAGAATCTGATTTTCAATATTCCGCAGATCATCGCCTATGCCTCGCAGGGCACGACGCTGATGCCGGGCGACCTGATTCCGACCGGCACGCCCTTTGGTGTCGGTTTCTCGCGAACGCCGCCGGTATTCCTCAAACACGGTGACGTTTGCGAGTGCGAAGTCCAGCACATCGGCAAGATCGTCAACAAGATCAATCTTAAATAAATCCGGGCAGGGGAATCAGCTGATGAAGATCTGGTATCAAAGCATGTCGCGCCAGAAGGCGTGGGGTCACTATAACGAAGCGCTGCGGCGCATTCTCGATCGGGTCAAGGATCCGGATACCGAGATCGAGGTTCATGGCATTACCAAGCGCGGTGGACTCGCCGACCAGTTCCATTACCTCGACTATCTGGAGTCCGGTGAGGTTATGGAGAATGTGCAAATCGCGACGAAGCGCGGTTTCGATGCCTTCCTGATCGGCAATATCGGCGACCCCGGCCTTCAGATGTGCCGTGAGATCACCACGATGCCGGTTCTGGGCTTGTGTGAGACGGCGCTGCACACCGCCTGCATGATGGGGCAGAACTTTTCGCTGGTGACCATCAACGAGAAATTCACACCGCGGATCATTGATAACGTTCACCGCTACAAGCTCGAGCGGCGACTGTCGGCGGTCAATCGCATGAAGATCGACCGTATCAACGATCTCGATGAAGGGTTTACCAATGCCTCCGCTCGCAAGCGTATCTTCGGCCAGTTCATGAAGGCGGCAAATGCCAACGTCGAGCAGGGTGCCGAAGTCATCATCGCTGCCGGCGGCGTGGTCATGGCACTGCTGGCGGAATTCGGCGTGCACACGGTGGGCAAGAACACGCCGATCCTCAACGGTATCGTGTCGCTGGTGAAAATGGGCGAGGCGACGGTGAAGATCAACCGCATCATGGGCGGGAATTTCCTCAGCAAGCGCCTGTATTACGCACCGCCGAGCAGTGACCAGATTGACGAAATCCGCAAATACTACGGGGACGTCTATCCGACGGTTAAAAGCCCGAAGAAGGCTGCTCCGAAAACCGCTGGCAAGAAAAAGGCTGTGAGCAAATGAAGCCGGTGCTCATCGCGGCGGCGCTGGCCCTTGCGTTGCCAGGGGTAGTGTCAGCGCAGAACTATCCGACCAAGCCGGTGCGCTTTGTTGTGCCGTTTGCGCCGGGCGGCAGTACTGATCTGTTGGCGCGTTTTCTGGCACAGCAGCTCGTAGCGCCGCTCGGACAGACTGTCGTGGTGGATAACCGTGCCGGCGCCGGCGGTGTGGTCGGCGCAGAAATGGTGGCAAGGGCACCAGCTGACGGTTACACCATCATGCTGGGTAGCGCCGGTCCGCTGACCATCAATCCGAATATCCGTGACAAGACGCCTTACGACACGCTTCGGGATTTCACGCCGATTACGCTGGCGACCGTGAGTCCGTTCACACTGGTGGTACACGCATCCTTCCAGGCCAAAAACGTCAGGGAGCTGATTGCGCTGGCAAAAGCAAAGCCCGGTGAATTGAATTACGGATCGGCCGGAAATGGTTCGGTTGGACATTTATCGACCGAGCAATTCATGAGTCTGACCGGCGTACGCCTTGTTCACGTGCCGTTTAAGGGCGCTGGCCCTGCGGTGGTTGATCTGCTCGGAGGCCGGCTCAATCTCATGTTCGAGAATCTGCCGACGATCATCACCCATGTGCGTTCCGGCAAGTTGCGCCTGCTGGGGGTCGGCACCAAGCAGCGTTCTGCGCTGGCGCCGGATTTTCCGACTATTGCCGAGGAGGGGGTCCCCGGATACAACTCGGCCACCGTATTCGGAGTAATGGCACCGGCGAAAACGCCGCAGCCGGTGATCACGCGTCTGAATGCTGAGATGGTCAAGATCCTGCAGTCAACGCAGGGAAAAACGGCGTTGGCTGAGCGCGGTCTTGAGGCCGTGGGGAGTTCGCCTCAGGAGTATGCGGCACAGATCCGTGACGAGTACAACAGCTACAGCCGTATCGCCAAAGCGGCAAATATACGTGTCGATTGAAAAAAAGCTTCCGGCAGTCAGAGGGGTAATGCATGAGTGCCATTGAAGTGAAGTCGATGTCGGCAACGCTGGGTGCCGAGGTGCGTTGCGGGGACGTTCGCGCGCTGAGCGATGCTGATTTTCAGCCGGTCTATCAAGCGCTGCTGGATCATCTGGTGATCCGCATCCGCGGCCAGCAGTTGACCGATCCCGAGCTGATTGAATTCGGCAAACGCCTGGGCACGCTCGACTTTGCGCCCTTCGCCAAAACCGGTAAGGAGCGCGCACGCACGCATCCGGAAATCATCATCGTGTCGAACGTCATGGAAAATGGTGAAGCCATCGGTGTGCTGCGTGATGCGGAAGTTGTGTGGCATTCCGACAATTCCTACCGTGACCGGCCGTTGTCCTACAGCGCGCTGTATTCACTGGAAATTCCGCCGACTGGCGGCAACACCGGTTTCGCCAATATGTATCTCGCGCTGGAGACGCTGGACCCGGCATTGCGACAAAAAATAGAAGGCCGCACTCTGAAACACGACATGACCTATAACAGCGCCGGCGATCTGCGCGAAGGTTTTCAACCGGTCGATGATGTGCGTAATGCCCCGGGGCCCAGCCATCCGATTATCCGCACCCATCCCGAGACCGGCTATAACGCGCTGTATCTCGGCCGCCGTCCCAACGCCTATATCAACGGTTATTCGGTTGCGGAGTCCGAGGCATTGCTCGAAGCCCTGTGGTCGCATGCCACGCAGGAAAAATTCACCTGGCACCATGTCTGGCAGCCGGGCGACATCCTGATCTGGGACAACCGCTGCGTGATGCACCACCGTGATCCGTTTGATGGAGGTTATCGAAGGGTGATGCACCGTATTCAATGTGCAGGTGATGTCCCCGCACTTTCCTCGACAGCACGGACGGGGCACCCAAGGGCAACATCAGCTATTTGAAGGGTGTTGACCCTGGGAATTGCCGCAGCCGAATGATGGTGGTGGATGGAATTTTGCTGAATTTAGTGGCATTTCCCGCTTTCATTTATTAATGCGCGTCAGTGGGCAGATTGCTCCATGGGGCGTGATGCGCTCTGCCTTGGGTAGTGGAGCTGTCGCAAGAAATCTTGCTGGGATAACTGACGAAAAACTGCCTCAAGGCTCCCGGCTTCCCTTCAAATCAGTCTTTGCCTCGCTGATACCAACAAAGCAGTGGTCTTTAAAAGGGCAACTACCGATTAAATCTGCTTTATCGCGTCACAAACGCGGGGGAATTGGGCATTAAAGTAGTATCATATTTGCAAATTAATGGTTTGCAGTCAGTGGGTTGCGTTCAACAGGCAAGGCAGATAATCCTTTGGAAGGTGAAACACCCAAAGTTGCATTGGTTGTCGAGGACGATGACCAGATCGCCTATCTGCTGCGCTTCATACTTGAACACGAGGGGTTCAAGGTTGAAGCGGCGGCAGACGGCCGTTTGGCGAATGACCTGGTCATGAATGGACCAACCCCGGCGTTGGTTCTACTGGATGTCATGTTGCCTTTCATGGATGGTTATCAATTACTCGCTGCGATTCGTGCAAGGAAGGGCTGGGAAACTGTCCCGGTATTGATGCTGACGGCCAAATCTCAGGAAAAAGATATTGTCCGCGCACTCGATTCTGGTGCGGCCGACTATATGGTCAAGCCGTTTCGGCCGGATGAACTGCGTTCACGCATCAGGCGTCTGATGAAGGAATCCAAATGATCAGGTTCGCTGAATACGCGTTTACCCATTGTTGTGCAGGATTGGCATTAACTATTTGTCTGAATGTCGAAGCGCAACCTTATTCCGAGGTTTCTCCCGCAGTGCGGCCTCAAGGCTCTGGTTTGAGCCTCAAGATGTCGATGAATACTCTCGAGTTAGGCCACGGTCGCGAGTCTTTGACCAATAACTATTCAGATTGGACCAATACTTACCTGCTTGGTAGCCGTAAATTGGGTGAAAGGCAAATCATCTATGGCGGATTGCGTGAGACTGAACGCTTTAACCTGAAAGACAATGAGGCTCATGCCGGCCTGTATTTTCCGCTTGGCGAAAGTTGGGGAGGCGTGGTCGAGGCAAGCTACAGTCCGACACACGAAGTTTTGCCCCAGGGGTCAGTTTACGGTTTCCTGCAGAAAAACTTCCGTGGTGGATGGGGTGTCGGGCTGGGTTTACGTCATAGCGAATACACCTCAACGGCAAGCAATGTGGTCTCTCTCCTTGGTGAACGTTATTGGGGGAACTTTCGGGGCGCTTATACCTTGTATTCGGGACGTCCGGAGGGGGCGTCATCTGCTGCAAGCCACCGCTTACAATTTAATTACTACTACGATGACCGCAGCACGGTCGGCATGTCCTACACCAACGGTCGAGAGGTGGAGAGTTTGGGGCCGCCACAGGGTGTAATTTCCACCGATGTACAAAGCTGGGCATTGAGCGGACAGCACTGGTTCACGCCGTCCTGGGCGATGACTTACGGTCTGACTCATCACGAACAGGGGACCCTCTATCGCCGGCAGGGTTTGCAACTCGGACTGCAGCGAAGTTTCTGACCAACGTTGCGCCTGGATTACAACATATCTGCGTTGCCCGATGCGGACATCGTATCCGTCTGGGAACCGCACGACCCCCTACTGCAAGTAGTTTTCTGGATCGGTATCGGCATCATCATCTTGTCTTTATTGATGCTGATCGCGGTTTTCTTGCTGCGTATTCGCCTTGTTATGGTGCAGCGCCGCCAGCGTTTCTTCGAAGCGCAATGGCAGCCGCTCCTTGCTGAATGTGTTTTCGGAGTTCCGGCAGAAATACCGCAAGTGCCGCCAAAAATGCGTTATCACTTCCTCAAGATTTGGAATTTTCATCACGAATCGCTGGCTGGCGCTTCTCGTGCCAATCTTGAGGCTCTGGCTGAATCCATGCATCTTGGGGAAATCGCCCGTGAATTAATGCACACAGGTAACCTGCGAGAGCGTTTGATTGCCGTGATGACTATTGGTCATCTTCGTGACCGCACCCAGTGGCATGAGTTGCGTGATCTGGTTGCTCATCCTTCTCCGATGCTGTCTTTACTTTCGGCGCGTGCGCTGATCGATATCGATGCCCCCTCGACGCTGGCCTGGCTCATCACG
>Ga0209358_10002596_pt1 | contig 13653 bp, 20 predicted proteins | sample LauGreFa1BDMLBSN_2_FD_187574 | JGI IMG/M metagenome (GOLD analysis project Ga0209358, IMG submission 187574) | Freshwater lake microbial communities from Lake Michigan, USA - Fa13.BD.MLB.SN (SPAdes) (version 2) | ecosystem: Environmental > Aquatic > Freshwater > Lake | place: Lake Michigan, USA... | reverse complement strand
GACCCTTCCTGTTCCTTTTTATACCAAAAACGACTCGAAGTCGCATGAAAACGACTGAGAAGCCCTCAGAAGCCCTAGAAAGGGTCTCAGACGGTCGCAAAGGGTCTGAACAGGGAAAAGATAGGGACACAGACCTGCAAATGCCTCTAATGGGCGTACAAACGCCTCGAATTCACACGCCGCTCAACGATTTACCCTCACGCGGTGGCGAATTGATCGACTTAGCAGCTAGTTTGGGCGTAGAACTTATGGAGTGGCAGAAATTTGCCCTTATCCACAGCCACAAGGTCAAGCCAGACGGCAGGTGGGCTACGCCTCAAAACATTTTTTGTGTTGCGAGGCAAAATGGAAAATCATTTTTGCAGCAGATCAGAATTCTTGGCGGGCTGTTTTTGTGGGACGAGCCGTTGCAAATTGGACAAGCTCACACCCTCAACACCTCACTAGAGCAGTTTCGCCAGATGATGTGGACTATTGAGGCAAATGACTTTCTGGCTAAGCAGGTCAAAAAGGTACGCCTTAATCATGGCGCGGAGGAAATCGAAACAATGAGGGGCACGCGGTTCATGGTGCGTGCTGGTGGTTCAGCTGCTCGCGGTATCAGCCGACCGTCAACAATCCACTTGGACGAGTTGTTGCGTATGAACAACATGGACTCGTACGCATCATTGCGATACACGCTCATGGCGTCGCCCAATCCAATGCTCATGGGCTATTCCAATGCTGGCGATAACACGTCCGTAGTCTTAAATTCTTTTAGAGATCGCGCGCTTGCAGCTATTGGCGGTGTTGACGACAACATTGGGTATTTTGAGTGGTCGTCTCCAACAGATGAGATCAGCGTAGAAAATGCTCGTTATGCCAACCCAGCAATGGGCGTGACTATCCACGAGGACAACATCAGGTCAGTACTCAATGACCCGCCAAACGTGGTCATGTCCGAGGTATTGTGTCGCTGGGTTGTGGCAATCCAAAACATTGTTGATGCGAGCGCGTGGAACAAATGCCTTGACAAGACAGTTGATCTCAACCCTGAGAAATTGACGTGGCTAGCTATCGATCTTTCACCAGACAGAAAACGAGCAAGTCTCGTTGGGGCGCAGAAGCTAGAAAATGAGTCGTTTGTCGTAAAGCTGTTGCATAGCTGGTCAAATGAGTTGCAGCTTGATGATCGGGAAATTGCCAACGAATTAGCAGACTATGCGCGAAAGTATCCGACCGAGTATGTGCTTTACAGCAGAAAATCAGCTGGGGCGGTTGCCTCACGGCTTGCACCTGCTGGCATACCAGTATTTGACATGGACGGCGCGTATCCGCAGAGCTGCGACGAAATGTTGTCGGCTATTAACAGCGGCAGACTCAAACACCGTGGGCAATCACAGCTGACTGAGGAAATACTAGCTGCGGTGCAATTGCGTCGTGGTGACGGCGGTTGGGTCATTGGACGCAGAGCAAGCAACGCCATTGTGTGCGGTGCGGTCGCTGTTGCCCTTGTTACACACTTTGCGACACGCCCAGACAATGATCTTGACATCATGGTTGGTTGATCGTATAAGCCTGTCAGAATTGGGACATGGGTTTATTCGATCTATTTGTGCCAAAGGTTACAGCTGCCGTCACAGCTGAGCCTTTGGACGTTGACGCATCACTTGCGCCGTATTTCACAGAAAATAACAATTTTTATTTTTACGGAATAGCGCAAGCAAACCGCGCCGAAGCAATGAGCGTGCCAACAGTTGCGCGTGCATTAAGCATTATGCAAACAATTGCATCATTACCGTTACATACTCGCAATGAGGCAACAGGTGAAAAAATCTCACAGCCTCGCGTTATCAACCAACCAGACCCACGCATACCAGGTTCCACATTTTACGGCTGGCTTATTTCTGATTTATTCTTTCACAACGCAGCTTATGCAATGGTCATGGAAAGATACGCCGACACAGGCAAAATCCGTGCAATGGAAAGAGTTGCACCAGAGCGCGTGTCAATTACTACAAATTTTGATAATACAGAAATCACAGCGTACGAGATAGACGGCAAGCCAATTGACCCAACAAACCTTGTCGTGTTTCCAAATACGCAAGAGGGTTTGTTAGCGCGTGCAGGTCGCACAATCAAAGCTGCTGCTGCGTTAGAGAAAGCGTCACTTAATTTTGCCAATGAGCCAACACCGCTCATGGTATTGAAATCAAACGGCACATCATTGCCAGCAGATCGTGTTGCAAAAATCCTCAACGCTTGGCGTACAGCTCGTGCCAACAAATCAACGGCATTTCTTAATGCTGACGTCACAATGGAGTCAGTTGGCTTTGACCCAAAAAATTTGCAGCTTAATGAAGCCAGAAACTATGTTTCGCTTGAATTAGCACGCGCGTGTGGTTTACCTGCTTATTTCACAGACAGCCAGCAATCATCATTTACTTATGCAAACGCTTTAGACAAGCGGCGTGACCTAGTTGACTTTGCGTTTCGCACATACATGTCAATCATTGAACAACGTTTATCATTTGCTGATTTTACGCCAGCAGGTAACAAAGTCATGTTTGACCTAGACAATTTCTTGCGTGGCAATCCTTACGAGCGCGCGCAGGTTTATGAAATCTTAAATCGTATCGGCGCAATGTCGATCGAGGAAATTCGCGCAGAGGAGGACATGTTGTTATGAAAAAACTCATTACACCAATTGCTATCACAGCAGCTGACTCAAATAGCCGTACGATCACTGGTCGCATTGTGACATTTGAGGAGACTGGAAACGCATCAATTGGCAAGGTGCAATTTGCTAAGGGCAGCATTGATGCCGTCCCTGTTTTGCTCAACCTAGAGCATGACCGCACACGTCGTATTGGCAAAACATTGTCAATCGAGGCAAACGATCAAGGAATTGACGCAACATTTAAGATCGCCAACACAACAGCTGGTACAGATGCACTTGTGGAAGCGTCCGAGGGTTTGCGCGACGGTTTCAGCGTTGAGGTTTATTTTGACGAGTATGAAACCTTGAAGGACGGAACAGTACGCATCATCAAGGGCGAAATGACTGGCGTTGCATTAACGTCAGAGCCTGCAATTAGATCAGCACGCGTTAACGAGGTCGCAGCTACAACAGGCGACGAGCCTGAGATTTCTGACTCAACAATTGAGCCAGATGCAACACCAACAGAAAAGGACGACGAAGTGGAACAAACCGTTACACCAGCGGAAGCCGTCGAAACGGTAGAAGCCGCACAGTCAGTAACAGCAAATGCAAAGCCAGCAGTAGGTGGTTGGACATCAAAGCCACGCCTAGAGTTCACAGCTGCAAAGTATTTGGAAAATACAATCCGCGCATCAATGGGCGAGGAGTCAGCACGTCAGTATGTCGCAGCGGCAGATGACACAACAGACAACGCGGGTCTTGTGCCTACACGTCAGTTGACAGAAGTTATCAACGGACTTGCAAATACAACACGATCAAGCATTGACGCAATCAGCCGTGGAGTTTTACCTGACGCGGGCATGAGTTTCGAAATTCCGAAAATCACCGTTATGCCGACCGTTGCCTCAACATCAGAAGCAGGCACACCAAGCGAGACAGATCAAAACGCTGCATTTGTAACAGTTAACGTTGCAAAGTACGCAGGACAGCAAACATTTAGCGTTGAGCTACTTGATCGCACATCACCGCTATTTTTTAACGAGCTATTGTCAAACATGGCAGCAGCTTATGCAAAGGCGACAGACACAGCAGTACACACAGCAATTGCCACTGGTGCAACAGCAGATGCAACAACACTTGCTACATACCCAACAGCTGCTGAGTTGCTTGGTTTTGTCTCTCGCGGTGCAGCATCAGTTTATGCAAACACAAACGGCTTTGCTCGCAACATGATCGCTAACACATCACAGTGGGCAAACCTCATGACACTTAACGACTCAGGTCGTCCAATTTACAACGCAGCACAGCCAAGCAATGCTGGTGGTGTTGTACGCCCAGACTCAATTCGTGGAAACGTTGCAGGTCTTGATCTATACGTCACAGCAAACGTCGCGTCAGCAAATGACACAGACAAAGACGACTCAATTTTGATCGTCAACCCAAGCTCTTACACATGGTACGAGTCACCAACATACCGTTTGCGTGCAGACGTAATCGCGTCAGGTCAAATCTCAGTCATGGTTTATGGATACGGCGCAATTGCAACCAAGATCGGTGCAGGCGCGTTTGGTATCAACAAGACCTGATAACTAGCCACTAACTAATCATGCGGCGGGTTCTCCCGATCTCGCCGCAGCAGTCGAAAGGAAACGGACATGCCAGCCATTGTTACAGCAAGTCAATTGCGCACGGTGCTTGGCGTGTCCGTTTCACTTTACAGCGACAGTTATTTAGACGAGATCATTAACACCAGCGAGGACGTCATTTTGCCAATGCTGGTTGCAAACGTTTCAGGCATTGATGCTTACAAGCTAGAAAACAACGTGGCAACATTTTTTACAATCCGTGAGCATTATTTTGTAGCTGGTCAATCAGTAATCGTGACAGGTTTGCCTGCACCATTTAGCGCGACTTTTACAGTCGTTGACGCCGCGCCTTATTACTTCACAGCTGCACTTACAAATGCAGACGTCACATTGCGTCCAATTGTGCCAAACGGCAAGGCAACATTGTCAGGTTACTCAGCTGCTCAAATTTATGCCAGCACACCAGCAATTGAGTCAGCAATTTTGGCTGTTAGCGTTGAGGTCTTTCAATCACGCGTTGCAGCTGGTGGACAGATCGAGGGCGTGGACTTTGCCAGTTCGCCATACCGCATGGGTCGCAGCTTGACCAACCGCGTCAGCACATTGCTTATGCCTTATTTGGACGCCGAGACAGTGGTTCAATAAATGCCAGCAAACTCAATTGCCGAGACACGTTCAGCTCTAGCAAACGCCTTTAGCGCGCTATCTGCAAACGTGTATCCGAGCGTGCCTGAGTCACCAATACCGCCAGCCATTGTTGTCGTACCTGACAGCCCATACATGGAAGTCGTGTTAATTGGCAAGGCAAAAACACAGGTCAAACTTAATTTTGCAATTACAGCCATTGTCGCCAGCAACAGCAATGCTGGGTCACTGGACAATCTAGAAAAGCTCATAATCGGAATTCTTGCGGCAATGCCCGCAGGATACGTCGTAGGCGTAATTGAAAAGCCAACGGTGTTGGAAGTAGGACAGTCTCCAATGCTTGTCGCTGACATAAACGTTTCGACTTATTACACTCAAACAACATAGGGGACAAAATGCCAACGACAATCATAACTGGTCGCGATTTAGTCGTGACCATTGCAACCGTTAACTATGACGCACAGGCGACCAGCGCAACTCTTGCGAACAGCCCAACCGTCGAGACATACCAAACATTGGACGGCAAGGCTTACAAGCACATTGACGATCAATGGACTTTTGACATTTCAATGCTTGCTGACTGGGGCGCAACAGGTTCACTTTGCGAGGCACTTTGGACAGCTTGCGAAACAGCACCAAACACAACTCTGGCAGTTTCAATGACAGCCGTGACAGGTGCAGTCTTTGCATTTAACGTAATGCCAGTGTTTCCAAGCGTCGGCGGTGCTGCACCAGATGCACAGACCGTTGACCTATCATTTGTCGTAGTGGGAACACCTACTGAGACATTTAGCTAAAAACTACTAATCGGGAGACAAAATGAAACTACCAATCACAATTGAATACACAAACGGCGATCAGATCACTTACACAGCTGCACCGCCAGAGTGGGTCAAATGGGAGAAGCACACAGGACACACAATTGCGCAGGCACAGGAAAAGATCGGCATTTCCGATTTAGTATTTCTTGCCTATCACGCCATGAAGCGTGAAGCAGCTGGAAAGCCTGTCAAGCCCATTGACATTTGGACAGAAGGTATTGCTGAGGTAATCGTAGGTGAGGCAAACCCAAAAGCTACGCCGTCGGAAGCCTTAGCAGAATAGTTTGGGAGGTAGCTCTGGCAACAGGGCTACACCCAGATGTTTTTGAGACAGCCGAGGACATACTTACCGTCATTGAGATTTTGGAAAGGCGAGCAAATGGCTAAAGATGCAATCAGCTATGACAGGGCTGAGCTGCGCGCCATTGTTCGATCTTTCAAGGCTATGGACGAGGAAGCAACAGACCAAGCCAAAGAGGTCACTTCTGAGCTTGCTGAATTTGTCAAGCAAAAAGTTATTGCCACAGCTGGTCAGCGCAACAACCGCGCATCAAAGATAATTGCTGAGGGCGCATCAGTGCGCAAGTCCTCCAAAATTGGTGAGATCGGCTACGGCTTTGCACGTCAAAAATTAAGCGGTGGCGGTACGACTCAGCAGGTTTGGGGCGGGTATGAGTTTGGGTCAAACAAATACAAGCAGTTCCCAGTATGGTCAGGTAAAGAAAGCCGTGGAGGTTCACGCGGTTGGTTTATTTACCCGACATTGAGATCAGTGCAACCAGACATTGTAAAAAAATGGGAAGAAGCTTTTGGAAAAATAGTTAAGAGGTACGCATAATGGCTGGTCTAAGTCGTACCCTTAAACTCTCCATACTTGGAGACGTTGACAACCTCAACAAATCGCTTAAAGCTGCCAGCAAAGACGTTGACACTTTTGGCGACAAAATGGGCAAGGTTGGCAAAATGGTTGGCGCGGCTTTTGCAGCTGCTGCTGCTGCCGCTGGTGCTTACGCAATCAAGATCGGCGTTGAAGGCGTCAAGGCGGCAATCGAGGACGAGAAGGCACAAACACAGCTTGCCGTCGCCTTAGAAAACGCCACAGGGGCTACAAAGGCACAAATTGCTGCCACTGAGCAATCAATCTTGCAAATGTCTTTGGCAACTGGTGTGGCAGATGATGAGCTGCGCCCAGCTTTGGGACGGTTGGTCAGATCAACCTCAGATACAGAAAAGGCACAGCAACTACTTGCCACAGCTTTAGACATCAGCGCAGCCACAGGCAAACCGCTGGAAAGCGTCGCAAATGCTTTGGGCAAGGCTTATGACGGCAATACAGCATCACTGGGCAAACTAGGCATTGGCTTATCAGCTGCCGAATTAAAGACCATGAATTTCACTCAGGTGCAGGGCAAATTGTCAGACCTGTTTGGCGGTGCAGCAGCTCGTAACGCTGACACTTACGCAGGGCGCATTGCTCGCATGCAAATTGCATTTGATGAGGCTAAAGAAACAATTGGCTTTGCGCTATTGCCAATCCTTGAAAAGCTTATGGGTTTTATCAATAACAATGCTTTGCCAATCATTAACGCATTTAGCGGTGCTTTTAGCCTCAACGGCAATGGTCTTGGTGGTGTTATCACAACACTTGGCAACATCATCACTAGCGTATTTACGCCGATCATCAATGGCATGATTAAAGCGTTTGGGTATGTTCGAGATGCAATCGGTGACAACCTTGACACTTTCAAGGAATTTGGGGCGTTGATCGCAACCTATGTTGCACCAGTCATAGGCACGGTTTTGGGCGGTGCCTTACAGGTAGCAGGCAAAATCGCAGGCGGCGTTATTGACGTCATTGCTGGTGTTGTCAAAATTCTCAACGGCTTAATTTCAGGTGCGGTTGCAGGTATCAATGCTTTAATTTCTGCCTATAACGCAATACCGTTTTTGCCAAACGTCAGCAAGATTTCAACACCAACGGTCAGCGTGCCAACAATTAAGACACCAACAGTGCCAACAACGACAACGACAATACCTAAGATTTCAGCACCGTCAGGCGGAGGCGCAACGACCACGTCAAGCGGTGGCGGTGTTTCAACAGCTGCAAAAGTGGCTGCGACCGCTGCCGCTGCGACGTCTAGCGGTATTGGTTCATTTGATGCTGGACGTTTCCGTATGGGTGAGGAAAAAGACCGCGTCGGTACAACAATCAACCTGACCGTGACTGGCGCGTTTGATAAGGAAGGCACAGCACGCACAATCGTTGACACATTAAACAACAGCTACTATCGCGGAACAGGCGGCGCGACCAACTTGGTGGCAATTTAACATGACGCAATGGACGCCAGTTTGGCTGGTAGAGATCGACGGCGTTTCTTACACTGACGCGGTTTTGGCTAACCTGACAATCAGATCGGGTCGCACAAACATTTATGAGCAGGCGCAGGCTGGTTACGTCAATTTGCAGCTGCTGGACGTCAATCAAGCCACGATACCTGTCAGCATCAACAGCAGCATTTCAGTGCAAGTGCAGGACACATCAAGCACATACGTACCGATTTTTGGTGGCACGGTTGTTGACATTGCGGTCGAGGTGCGCGACGTAGGCAGCACAATGTTCACCCAGACATACAGCATCACAGCACTTGGCGCGTTGTCTCGTTTGCCAAAGGCGTTGACAAATGGCGTGCTGTCTAAAGATTTTGACGGCGATCAAATCTGGGAAATTTTGTCAGACTTATTGCTTAACACTTGGGCAGAAGTCCCAGCAGCTGAAACGTGGGCAGATTATGACCCAACAACAACATGGGCAACAGCAGAAAACGTTGGGCTGGGTGAGATCGACCGCCCTGGTGATTATGAGTTAGCTGCTAGGTCTAGTGAGCGCACAGACGTTTATTCTTTGGTATCAAAGCTTGCAACGTCAGGTCTTGGCTACATTTACGAGGACGCATTTGGGCGCATTTCTTACGCTGATGCAACACACCGCAGTTTGTACCTGTCAAACAATGGTTATGTACAGCTGACAGCCAACCAAGCACGCGCAGCTGGTTTGCGCGTTGAAACAAGGGCAGGCGACGTACGAAATAACCTGACTATCCAATACGGTGCAACCAGCAGTGCAGAGCAAAGTGCCAGCGACGCAGACTCGATTTTGCAATACGGCACGCTGTCCCAAATTATTTCAACAACCTTGCACAACTCAGCTGATGCAACCCAGCAAGCCAATTTTTACCTTGCATTGCGCAAAACACCGCAGGCAATCTTTAGTGAGATCACGTTTGACCTGACAAACCCAGAGCTAGACGACAGCGACCGCGACAACCTCATTGGCGTGTTTATGGGTGAGGCATTGTCAATCAATGATCTGCCAGCAAACATGGGCGGTATCTTTCAGGGCTTTGTCGAGGGCTGGTCATTTCAAGCGTCGTACAACCAACTCTCGATCACTCTTAACATTTCACCAACGGCTTACTCATTGCAGGCTTTGCAATGGGACGAAATCTCAGCTGCATTTACTTGGTCGGGCGTGTCGCCAACACTCGACTGGGCGCGTGCGACAATAGTAGTCTGATAAGGAGAAAAACATGGCAAACCCAACTACGAACTATGGTTTTGTACTTCCAACGCCGAGTGATTTAGTCACGGACTTACCTGCTGATTTTGAGGTTGCATTGCAGGGCGTTGACACACAAATGAAAACTAACGCTGACGCTGCAATTGCAAAAAGTATTGTGGACGCAAAAGGTGACATTGTTGCAGCAACCGCAGCTGATACAGTAACTAGACTTGCAGTAGGCGCAAACAACACAGTACTGACAGCTGACTCATCAACAGCCACAGGTCTAAAATGGGCTGCAGCCGCAGGCGGCGGTAAGATTTTGCAAGTAGTAAATACAATCGTCGCAGCCGTACGGACAACAACATCAACAACTTTCGTGGACATCACAGGTGCGTCGGCAACAATCACACCGAGTTCGGCGTCAAGCAAGGTTTTAGCGATAGCGAATTTACCTGCGGCTTACGTTTCAACGACTGGTGGAACTGGTTACGCGTTTGTTAACACAGTACGAGGAAGCACCGAAATTAGTCAAGGTATGACGGGAAAATACGTTTCGGGTGGATCGGGCGGTACTCTTGTCGGTGACATTTATTCAGGAATTACAATGGTTACTTACGATAGCCCTGCCACAACATCTGCCACCACTTACAAATTACAGTTTAAGCAAGCGGGTGGATTTACTTTTTATGCGTCAGATAGCGCAAACTTCCCAATCAGTTTAACTCTTATGGAAATTGGTGCATAATGAAAATTGATTTCATTTACAAATTACTAAAAGAAAAGCACAACATTACAGAAGCTACGATCGACGGTGACGAGACCGATTTTGTAATCCGCTCTAATGATGGGCAAACTTTTACTAACAAAGATTTTACTAAGTTAGAATTAGATCAAGCCAAAGCAGCATTAGAAGCAAAGGCGGCACAAATGCAAGCTGATGCAGAGGCAGCAAGACAATCTGCACAAGCAAAACTTGAAGCACTTGGTTTAACAGCAGACGACTTGAAGGCTTTGGGTCTGTGAGCATTTACCCAATCGGCACAAATGCCCGACTGATCGAGGTTGCAGCTGCTGAGGTTGGAACAATTGAGGAAGGCGACAACCTCACAAAATACGGCAAATTTACAAAGGCGGACGGTTTGCCGTGGTGCGGTTCATTTGTCAATTGGTGTGCAAATGAGGCTGGCGTCAAAATCCACAGCGTTGTTGGCACAGCTGTTGGCGCACATAAATTTAAGGAAATGCAACGCTGGTCAACTATGCCTCAGCTTGGCTACTTGGCTTTCATGGACTTTCCACATGACGGCGTAGATCGCATTTCACACATTGGCATTGTTGTCGGACTCATTGACACAAAAACATGTTTGACCATTGAAGGCAATACGTCTGGGACAGGCGATCAACGCAATGGTGGCATGGTTATGGTCAAGGTCAGATCGTACGGAGAGGGCAAGGAAATCGTCGGTTTTGGCATACCTAAATTTGTGCCATACAAAGGCGAATTTCCAAAGGTAGATGCACCAGCTGCAAAAGCAGCCGCAGTCAAAAAGGAGAGCAAAAAATGGAACAAGCAAAAGCCGTAGCAGCCTCATGGGCGCGATCATTTATGGCAGCAGCACTTGCCCTATACATGGCAGGTGTGACTGACCCAAAGACACTAGCAATGGCAGGCGTTGCAGCTGTTGCACCAGTCATTTTGCGCTGGCTTAATCCACAAGACAAAAGTTTTGGCAACTTGGGGAAGTAGCCAGAAACTTGCGGCGGCAGGGTTGGTTTGGGCACTTGCACTAATCCTGTCCGCTTGCGGGTATCAAGGCTGGACGCGCTATGAGTGTCAAGAATTCGACAACTGGTCAAAAGCGGAGTGTCAGAAACCGCAATGCCTCCCAACTGGAACATGCACTGACGACCTACTTGGCATTGACCCGTGATAAGCCAGCACGTCGCAAATCACCAGAGGAAGTACACGCGCAATTAATCCTGATTATTGGGGCAACACTAGCTGCGGTGTTTTTGGTTGTAACCGTTGGCATTACCTATGCACTGATCTTTGTCACACAGCCAATTGGGGCACAAGCACCTAATGACGCTGCATTTATTGACTTGCTTAAAACACTTGCGATCTTTCTTACAGGTTCGCTAGGCGGTGTGCTGGCTGGCAATGGACTTAAATCCAAGCCAAAGTCACAGGACACGCCGACAAACACGCAAGGTTCTTGACCGCGCGCCGATCATGCGTCACCCTGAGTTCAGGTGGTAACACTTACCGCCTAGAAATCGGGAGAATTTCATGGTACTTGATCTATTAGACCCAGAGACTTTGGGTCGTTTGATTGGCGTAATCTTTCTTATGGTGCTTGGCGGTGCAGCTGGTTATGCCAAAGGCTTTAAGGAAGGCAAGCGAGAAGGCATGGCACGCCGTAAGGCGATTAGCCGTCACATGTCAAACAAGGTGGCTGACTAATGGCATTTCTTGATAACTATGAGGGCAACAAAGAGCGCACAGATCGCTGGAATTTAACGTACCCAGAGGGTCGTTTGCAGGCACACATTGTCGAGTTCAATGCTGAAAAAGGCTACATACTCGTACAGGCTAAAGCTTGGCGCAATCAGTCAGAGATCGAGCCAGCAGGCATTGATTACGCATACGGCTTTATTGCAGCTTACAACCCAAACATGAAACGCTGGTTCGTCGAGGACACTACGACCTCAGCTTTGATGCGCGTCATGGCATTGGTCATGGGCGGGACAGAAAAGGCAACTCGCGAAACAATGGAACAGGTCGAGAAGCTATCAACAAAGGTTGCCACAGCTGATGTCAAGGCTGATTATGACTATTGGACAACAAAGCACGGTGACGTGCCTAGTTACGCCACAGCAGCAGAAGCCGAGCAATCAGGCATACCGTCGCTGGGTTCATCAATAGACGAGATCGCAAATCAATTGGGCGGTCAACTGGTCGAGGAAAAGCCACGTTGCGAACACGGCACACGCGTTTGGAAAACAGGCGAGTCAGCCAAAACTGGTAAAGCTTGGGGCGGGTATTTTTGCACTGAGAAAGCCAAAGCAAATCAGTGTGAGCCTGTTTGGTATCAATTAGGCAGCACAGGGCAATGGGTGGTGCGTTTGCCATGACAAAATCACAATTGGTCAAGCTGCTAGTTATTGCAGAAATTGTTTTGGTCATTGTCATGGTTTGGTTTGTATTATGAGCGATTACATGGAGATGATCGACGTCAAAACAATGACGTGCAAGCTGCTTTGCAATGGTGAAGTAATTGCTGAGTACAAAGTAGAGCAATGTGACAAATGCTCACAGATTACAAAGCTTGACTCATTTGGCTACCAAAAAGGCTATGACAAACACGAGAAGGTTATTTGGTTTTGCGGTGGTTGTCGGTGAGCGCGTACATGCCAGTCAGTCAAACGGACGACTGGGCAACACCGCAAGCTCTATTTGATCAATTGGACGAGATACACAATTTCACACTTGATGTTGCAGCTAGTTTATCAAATCACAAGACAGCCAAATGGTTTGGTTTAGACCATGACAACCCAGCGTTGCGTGACGGTTTAGCAATGTCATGGGCTGGTGAGAGTGTGTGGTGCAATCCTCCATACGGTCGAGTCATTAAAGAGTGGGTCAAAAAAGCACACCAGGAGTCACAGCATGCGTCAATTGTCATGCTTTTACCAGCTCGTACTGACACGCAATGGTTTCACGATTACGCCATACGCCACAAAGTAACCTTTATTAAAGGCAGGCTTAAATTTGGCAATGGTCAAGTAGCTGCGCCATTTCCTTCAATTTTGGTTGAGTTCTAATGAAAATAAAACTCACAGCAAATGAAATGTGTGTGTGCATGGTTGCAGCTGTCAAGATCACAAGCGACAAAGGCGACTTGCTAGAGTCAAAAGGTCATTACAACGAAACATCATTTATGACTTATTTGGCGGAGTTAGCAGAGTCAATTGGCAGTGAGTGGGCAGTAGCCAAATACTTTGGTTTGCCATTTGACCCATTTGAGGACAAAGGCAAGCGCAAGGCAGATGTTGGCGCAGGCATTGAGGTGCGCTGGACAAAGTACGAGCTAGGGCAGCTAATCGTCTATGAGTACGACAGACCAAATGACATTGCAGTGCTGGTGACAGGTACAGCACCCAATTACTACATAGCAGGCTGGATACCAGTCACAATGGCACAGAAGCCACGATACCGACACAGCAAGCAACCGACTTGGTGGGTCACACAAATTAACCTGCAACCTATTGAGAATTTGAGGAAATCCAATTATGGAACAAGTGCAATTTGAGTGCCGCATTTGTAAAAAGGTAACGCGGCAGCTGGTACATAAGATCACAGACAACCTCCCACAAGGCGTCGAGGTTATTCAATGC
>Ga0209358_10002595_pt1 | contig 13664 bp, 22 predicted proteins | sample LauGreFa1BDMLBSN_2_FD_187574 | JGI IMG/M metagenome (GOLD analysis project Ga0209358, IMG submission 187574) | Freshwater lake microbial communities from Lake Michigan, USA - Fa13.BD.MLB.SN (SPAdes) (version 2) | ecosystem: Environmental > Aquatic > Freshwater > Lake | place: Lake Michigan, USA... | reverse complement strand
ATGGATAGTCGTTCTGGTCCTTTAGCGGGTGTTGTGATAGTTCCAGTTTTCCCGTTGGCGGATATGCCAGTAGATGTTAGAGATAGGTCAACCCCAAGAATGTTCATCGTAGCAACCTATCATTAGTGGTGTAGAATATGTAGGAACCACCACTAGGAGAGATATGTCTGGAATTACGCCCCCATCAATCGTCAACTATGAATGGACCGTCAAGCAAACAGACCCGTCTTTCTTGAATGTGTCGTTTCCGTTCCGAGTGAAGATTGAGAAAATCTGGTTTACCACTCAGGTATCAAGCGACGGATATGGTCTTTGGCACACCCTGAACGGTGAAGGCGGGGACACGAGCGTAGACCTTGAGACAACCGAAAGACTATTGCGTCTTGCGGCATTTAAGTCTAAGAACTCCAAGACCCAGCACGGTCAGTACGATAACCCAACAGAATTAATGGCTGTATTCAACGATGCAGGCTGGGGGACAAGCGACATTGACGAAACCCTAAAGCCAACAATGTGGCTTGGAAACCCTGATGACGCTGCTGGAAGAATCGGCGCATTCTCTACATCTGGTGGTATATGGGGCTCCGTACCAAGTCTTCGCAGTACCGCTGTAGCACCTATTGATAAGTCTTATGTCACAAACAGCAGTTGGAATGAAACAGAGTACAACGCCAATACCTACCTCGCAGATGTTGCAATTATGAACACTGACGAGATGTTGCAGTTGTTCGTCTACAACGCCGATGGGGACTGGACGGACTACAACAGTGAAGGGAAAGTCACAATCTCGGTTGCCTACACTGGTGTGTCCAACGAAGAAGCAGCATCCGCCACAGCCAAGCCGTGGACAGAGTGGTGGAACGACTAGTCTTGCCGTATGGCAATGAAGACAGTCTGGTTCTGGAAAGGACCGCAACTAAACGATAAATGGTCAGTAGTAGCAAACTACGCTACTAATGAGCATCCCATTCCATCTACTGTTGAAGCGGATGACTGCCCAACAGAAGCAGAACCTTTATCTTTCTGCATGTTGGACGATAATGGGAACTTGGTAGTAAGGCTCGTGGGCGAGCAATTTTCTGCCGCACCAGACCTGTGGTTTGTTGTAGAGGAAAAAACCACCCCTACTGACATGGTGACAGTCCACGCCATGGCTGGTGGGGCATTTCCTAATGGGACAGTGGTGGCTGTTAGGGATATCAGAAACTTCAGTTTAAAGGCGTCTGACCGCGTTGGGTTTCTGACGTGGTTTAGAAAAGACTCACGGATTCAGCAAATTTTCGTATCGGAAAATTGGCGTCGCATGCGAATAAGTACAACATTGTTTGGGGTGGCGGACATAATAATAGTGTCTGGCAATTACGGACCGTACTTAAATGGCGGAGACATCACAACAGATGATGGAGAAAAACTGCGAAAGGCGTGGGGTGCTTCATCAAGGGTGAACCGTCGTATCGGGAGCGTTGAAGTCTAGGATTCATAACCGTGTTTAGCCAGTCCAAGGTCAAATGCGAGTTGTGGGTGATTTCCGATACGTGTATGGCATGGTCTACATACGCACATTAGGTTAGATTCATCCAGAATTGAGCCCCCTTGCGAGCGGCGCACTAGTTCATGGACATCCATAGAGGCGTTGCGACGGTACACAGGTTTCTCGTCATATTCTGCGAATACTGGACATGCTTCGCATAGGGGACGTTCTTCCAAGAGGCGAGCCACTAGTGGGCGACGAAGCCTATATTCCGCTTCCTTTTTGGGGGAACGGTGGCGCATCAGTGTGTATTGCTGCGACGATACGATTTCGGGCTTTCGGTGAAATCTTTTTTTCCGCATTGAAGACAGGTTTTGCCCCAAGGGTAGAACCGAGTCATGTTGGTCGGGTGCTGACAATCCAAAAGTTGAGTGGCTGCAGCATTGCAGCATTCACGAACAAATTCCGACATAGAAATGCCCTGCTTTTCTGCGGCATCCTTCCAACGCTGATGGTCTGCTTCAGAGGCACGTACGAGTACTTGTTTTGCCGCTGGCTCACCAGGCTTTGAGCCCGTGTTGGTTGAGCGCGTCATGTCTAATGTTTCGGCAACTTTATCCATTGCTGCCTCAACATTGTCTGGCGTTTCTTTACTCATTTTCAATTACCTCTGCATCAATTGGTTGATTAAATTCGGCACTATTCAACATTCGTTTATTGGATGTGTCTGAGCCTAGTATTTCGTTGATGGTATCTTCTGGCAATACGCCAGATTCCCCCATTAGTTGAAGAAGTTTTCTTACTTCTTCTTCTGGATTAAAGGCGTTCAAGGCTGCTGGTCGTTCAGCGCCTGCGAGTGTGGCGCGGATTGGGCTGTTCCCAACACTGTTGATATCCATTTGGATATTTACGTTGTTTTGTTCCATGCCAAGTAACTTGGAACGCCTATCCATGATTGAAAGGGCGGTCTGTACTGCCTTCATATCTGGCTCTACTGCCACTTCTGTTCCATCGTCCATTTTGACTCTACGGTGTTGGGTGAGTGGCCAGATTGCTGCTTGGAGAGCGTCCAAGCGTTCTAGTTCCATTCGGAGAACTTCAGGGTAAGCCATTAGGGCTTCTGAGTTCATCTTCTGTAGTTGACGGCGAATTGCGCTTCCAACAGCACTAGTCGTCATGTTGAAGCGACGGGCAATTTCTGCTTGCGTCACCCCGCTTTGACGCATTTTAAAAATGCGCAAATCCCGTTCTGCAAGGAACTCTTTATTTAGACCTTGTTGGGAGTTTGTCATCAGTCAACCTTCATAAATTCCAACACTTCAAATGGGAATATTTTGCCTCTTCTCATCTTAGTTGGAAATTGACGCAAATCTCGCGCCCCACGGAAATGCTTGACGTCGTAAACGTAGCCTTCTGTTGATGTCGGGTCTGGGGTTAAAGAGAGACCGAATTCTGGCCAGCGTGACCATACTGCTGAACCGAATGGGCGAAGGTCGCGTCCACCGATTGATGAACCAAGTGGCGCGTGGTGTTCTAGCCACATGGCGCAACCGTATACATCGCGTAAAGTGTCAAGATATTTAGCGACTTCAATTGCAACGCTTTCGCTGGTTCTTCCGCCGGGGTCAATGAAAGACTTATAGAGCGGTCCCATGATTAGCAACTGGGGCTTTGCCTGCTCAATCGCTTCCTCAAGAATCGCCCTGTCTGACGCCTTGAGTAAATCCAGTCCTGCTGGCTTGATTAATAGTTGAGCGTCCGCCTTTCGCACGTGTCCATAATGTAGTGCTGCCCCCATGATTTGCTTTGAGGTACGACGGATGATGCGCTCAGGGTTTTCTAGGTCAACAGTCAGAGTGCGAATCGGAGCAATTTTAGACATGGTGAATGGGTGCAACCCTGCCGCAGAACAAAGAGCAATCTGACGCGCGAGCATCGTCTTGCCAACACCTTCGGCTGCAACAACAATTACTCTTTCGCCCTTTTCAATAAGTTGCGGAATTACCCAATCGTATGCATCAGATTCTGTTTCCTCAAGAAAATCTTGCCAAACAACAAGACGACCTTTGTCTCCGAGTTCTTGCCTATTCGTGGAATTGAGCAGAAGTGACGCACGATTAAGTTTCTGTTCTAATGAAATATCCCCTCGTGTAAGAATTGCTTCAATACCCCGAAGAATCTCGCCAGATGTGTCAGGTGCCTGACTATCGGGTTCTTGTTCGTGTGCAACTTCTGGTGGTGCTTCTGCTGGTTGCTCTGGTTCGTTGAATTCCAGTAAGTCGTCAATGTTGAGACCATGCTCAAGCATCTCAGAAATATCTTTACTTCCCTGAGGAGGTATGAACTTAGCAACAGTACAACCAGCCGCTTCAAGTGCTGAGCCAACAAGTTCTACGTGTTCTCGCCCAACGTCATCCCTGTCAGAAATTATGAATACGTTTGCTCCAGCGAGCGCTTCCGTGTGGATGTCCTGCCATTTGCCAGCACCATTTGGAGGAGTGGTAGCGCATAGACCGAGGGCAACGAGGTTGTCCGCATCTTTCTCCCCTTCTACAAGCCATATGATTTCTCCTTTTTGTTTAGCAAGCAATAACTCAGGTAGGCGATAAAGAACTTTGGGTGTGTCGCCAAGGTTAAAAATCCACTCTCCAGTGTCTTTATTCGGACGTCGTTGGCGGAATGTTTTCTGTCCGCGCTCATTGACCAGTCGTTGTTTTTGGAATAGTAAAGTTCCATCGGCATCGCGATAGTTATAGGTAGCGACAAGAGTCAATTTTTCTTTTTTAGGTTTATCAGGTATATCTGTTCGTGGTGGGAAGAGTGATGCTTTCTGAACTCCCATTGCCTCGCAAATTTCGTCTACGTTGCAGCCACTGCCTCGGTGGCATGTAACAAGTACGCGACCATCGTTACCTTGCCCAATTGATAGTGACGGGTTTGAGTCATCATTCCGACACGGACAGCGTGCTGACCAATTAGAGCCGTTATCGCGAACTCCCTGCAAACGACCAAGGAATGATTCAATTTCGGGTGAGGATGTTCTCGGCGTCATGGGCAGGTACGTCCATTTTTAGTCCATGATTCATAAGTGTGTGGCATTACTTGAGCAAACATGGATTCTGCTGCAATAGCGTATTCACGGATTTCCTGTTGTGCCGCAGGCGCTGTGCGAAGTTCAAGGAAGTTCATCAATGAACGTGCGTTAACTGTCCAGTAGAACTCAGTAAAGATGTTGACTGGCAAGACAAGACGTGCCTGCTCTTTCGCTACGCCCAACTGGAGGAGGTACAGGTAGGTTGCGTATGCCCGTTCGTTGGCATCGGATATGGCTCGTCGTGCTTCGTGGGCATCATTTTCAGATGTTTCAAAAATTGGTGAATATTCGTAGTTGCCTTGTTTGCCTGTTTGCTGACGGATGTCCTCAACGCGTGGTGTGTAGAACGTGCTGGGCATTTCTGAGTATCGTGCAGAGAATTCATTAAAAGAACCAATGCGGTGACGGAACCATTCACGAGCGACGAAGATTGGGCACTTCACATGGAAGCGAAATGCGTTGTGTTCAAATGGTGTTCCATGACGCCAACGCATCAGGTAATTAATCAGACCAATGTCTTTGTCTCGGAGAATATCGGTATCTTGACCGAATGAAACCCGAGCCGAATTAACTACGCTGAGGTCGTCTGCCATATAAGCGTCTAGCCGAATGAAGCCATCGTTAACGTCTTGATAGAAATCTGGTCGTTCAGGCACGCGTGTTATCTTTCGTTATGCGTCGCGATACGCGACGGACTGTTGTGCTTTGTGATGTCAGTGCTCGTGGTGAGAGTTGGATTCCCATTTTGCGGCGGTGCATTTCGCGTTCAACTTCTTTCATACCACCCCATACGCCGTGGGTTTCGTTTTCAAGTGCGTACTGAAGGCACTTTTCTGTGATGGCGCATGTGGAGCAAATCTTTATGGCTTGGAGGACGTTTACTTTACTCTCGCGCGAGTTGTCCTCGGGGAACCACCAGTGTGTTGGATGTCCTTTGCAGGCACCCTCTTTTCCGTTTTCCAAATTTAGCCCCCTCTATGCGTTAACGGATGACGAGAGAGTATCAGTCGTGTCGGGGAAGTGCAAACGAGTGTTCACACTTTTTTTGCGACCATACGCTTTGCGTTATAGATGTCAAGAAAGATGTGGACATATTGTGCTTCAAGTATTCCGTCATCGTTGACCTCCATTACGACATCAATTGCTTCAGGGGAACATGAAAGGAATGAAGCAAGTGCCCCACGGAGTTTTTGAATTTCCAATTCTGCTTCGGCAATGTCGTCGGCGACAATGTCGGGCGCGTCAGGAAGTGGCTCTAATTCTTGTTTGCGTGGTTCGGTAAGTGCTTTGAGTTCAATGCCCTTGGCTTCCGCTACAACACAAAGGGTGCACGCAATTTTCGGAGCAGAACTTGGGCGTTTACGCACATCAGTGTGACCACACGCCAAGCGATGCCTATACTCAACTTTTCCCCATGAGCCAGTTCGCTCTATTGAAAGTATCTCTCGTTGGGGGGCGCTCTTGCGGTTTACTTCCACGCCGTAACGTTAGTTCTTCTTTTCGTTGCGACGAAGGAGGTCGTTGCGACATTCGTAAAGACCCTTTTTAATTTTATTAAAGTTGGGATGCGAGTCAATGAATTTGAGTGTCGTTTGATAGGAAAATCCAGACTGCTCTACAAGTTGTTCTGTGGTGAACTGTTCTCCATCATGAGCGCGTGCCCAGTTAACAAACGCCGTATAGCGTTGTGAACGAGTATGGCTGACTGGCTCGTCTGTGTCTGTTTCACGCGGACGAATCCATCCGACTAGGTGGCATCTTTCTGCTTTGAACGAACGCCACATTCCGTATCCGTTCTGTCCCCCTACGCACGTAATTGAACCGTCTGTGGAGTCAACGTATTTAAACTTAAACGTTCCCGCTTCGCCCTCAACCACTAACATTGTTCCTTCGTTGATGTCAACGCCGTCAACGGTTGCCAATGGTATTTGACGCTCGGATGTACTGGTTGAGTTGCTTGCTGCTACTTTACGTTTCAAGTCATAACCTTTCGTTTAGTATGTTTTATATGACTTCGCTATAAATTTAGCACAGCCATGTAGCAATGTCAAATCTCAGTTTCGTTTTGCGGTTTTGTGTAGTTGATTGCTTTGCGGATTTGTTCAACAATTTGTTGCGCTTGCGACCCGCGTCCAAACATCGTGACGGGCTCACTGATTTCAAGTTGCTCATGCAACCATCCTAAGAACTGAAGATTGTAGACGCTGTCCTTTAGTTCTTCGCGAACAATACCGTCATTCCCGAAAATTGTCCCCTTGTGGTCGGACAGGTCGGATTGGAAATTACGCACGAGACCTGCTGAGCGAAGGTCTTCTTCAGAGAAGAACGGTGCATAAAACTCGGGGGCAAAAATCGTATGTCCATCTGGACAAACCTTGCCGTTGTCAAGGGCATTGCGTACTGTTTCAATAAGTTTAGTTTTCATAATTTTTCCTTTGTTTAGAAATCTGTTCCTGTGTATTCGGGGTATTCAAGTCTAAAGAACTCGGTGTCTTTATGCTCGTCGGAGAGCCACCAATCGTCATAGGTGCGCTCGCGATTCGGTGTGCGAAATGGCGTCACATGAAAGTTGCCGTGGAAACCTTTCGCGAATTGTTCATCCATCCATGCGACTGCTTCCTCGCCGTTTGCGAACGGACCATAGCAATAGTCTTCTATATAGATATTGCGATTATGTGAAACGGACACAAAACACGGTCCGAAGTTTTTAGGGTCTAACATTTAACCTTCCTATTTGTTTACTGCTTTGAGTCTAGCAGTCTCCCAAGTGCTTTGCAAATAATTGTTGAGAGTGTCAATACAAACGCTGCCCCAATGCAATTGAGGAGATGTGCGTCGTATGCTTTCATCTTCCCTGTGAATTGATTCTCGGTGTAGAACGAAGCAATGTCAATCGCCAACCACAAGGCGGTGCCAGTAACGATTGATATTGCAGCGGCTACGAGGACGGTCTTAATTGCGATAAATGCAGATGATTTTAGTGCCATGACCAGCACCTTAGCAGTTTTTTATTCTTCTAACAACCCGTTGTGTTTATCTACGATTTTGGTGTTGAGAGCCGATTGTTCCGTATTTTTGTCCCAAACTTCCGCTTGGGAATTCGGTGATTGTCGCTGCAGCGATGCGATTACTTGACTCACTTCGTAGGCGGACATCTCGTATTTCTTTGGCGAGAAGCGCGGTTTTCGCTCGCTCGCGCGCGAGTGCGATTTCGGTTTCCACGAGAATGCGATTATCCATTTTCCTAGTTTAACGCCTATCTCTTGGTCGTCGGAGAAGTAACAGATACCTACCTCAATAGTGTTAAGTGACCTATCAAGGGAAACCCGCATTTTCTACGCCTTGGAGTCCGATTCATCTGGGTATGGTCGCCACTGCACGGGGAATTGAGTCGTCGGGATTTCCCGAAGAGAGACCGCAATGTTGTGCACGACTCGCGAGTCAAGCGGAAGTTTCCTATCAAGGTAAATTGCCCATGGGTGACCGTAGAGTTTTTCAGAATAGTGTGACATCAAAATGGGTAATGAGCGTTTTAGCAGCGAGCGTTGCCTAGCCTCATTTTCTGCTAGGTGCTTCATTGCTGCTTGAACCTCGCCAATTGAAAACTGGTGTGGTTTCTCTACTATGTCTGGGAAGTGGACTTCTTTTTTTTCTGCGTCGTGTTGTAGTGCGCGTTCCATGGCACCACGCATTGCCTCAAAATCCATTACGCACCACCGATTGCAAGTGTGGTGAGAATTGAGTGCAGGTAGGGATTGGTGTCTGCCAATTGTTTCATTTCATCGGGGTGTTTGGAAATAAAAGTCCGCAGGGCTATTAGTGAAGGGCTTGCGGATGGAATCGTACTGTAGGTGACGACGACATCAGGGATTGATGAGTCAACCGTTACTGCGCTTAGATAACCACTGGATTCAGTGCCCCCGTAGTCACCGGGGCGACGGAGGAAATTGCACATTACGCGTTCTTCTCCCGTGCGTTTACCTCATCACAGATTTGCTTCCACACGTCTGGCATATTTTTCCGCAACCAGACTGCTGCTTGGGTGTTTCGTTTTGCTTGCAGGTGCGTGTACTTGCGCGTCTTTGCGCGTCCGCCATCTGTCTTGCGGTACTTTTGCATGTATTCGCGTGCTGCTTTTCTGCAGTCTTCGCACCGACACTTGCTGTTTGTGTAGCAAGCGTATGTTCCGTGTTTAAGTTCGTTCGTCATATGTTCTCCGTATGTTATGTCTATTAGTACTGAGCCAGACGCTCAAGGCGCTGAACTTCTGCTTGTAGTTCGCTGATTTGTGCTTCGTAATCCCTGAGTGCTTTGCATGCCTGACCAAATAGATTCATGACAACTACAACACTACGGACGGAATCGTATTTCCACCAGTGCTCGTATTCATCATTCATTTTTGATAGTAATTCAGGGTGTACGTTTGGCATTGTTAGCGTCTCTGTTCCTCGTATCAATTCCAATTCCTTTGGCATTTTAGTATGTTTTTGCACTGCCACTTATTTTTTCCAAGCAGGTATCTGTAAGCCAAAGGTCTGAACCTGTGGCGTTTACAGAAGTGGCATTGTATAAATAGAGGGGGCATGAGTTCTCCTCGGTGGCTGTAAGTCACTATAACATGCATGTTAGATGAAAACAACCCAGCAGCGGGGAATTACTCCCCCGCCCACTGCTCAATCGTGAGTCGGTGCCAACCGACGACATCGTCCATTGACTTCTTGCCCCACGTGTAGCCACCCGCTAGGGCAAATACTGCTGGAGTATTGCCGATGAACGAACGAACTGCCGCTTCGCGGTAAATGATGTCCTCAATGTCAACACCGCTGTTCAATGGGTCCATGCCTGCGTTGTAGATGATGACGTCAAATGGGGTGAGTGTCTCTGCGTGCTCAAGAGCACGCTCAATCTGGTCGCTATAGTTTGCCGCTGATGCTTCCCAAATTGCGCTTTCACCACTTGGTTCGTAAGTGTCAAACAAGGAGCAAACAACGTCAATCTGTGTAACGGAGGGCATTTTTGACTTGATGATGTCCCAAGTCCCACCACCGCCGTGAGCGTCAAAGTCAAGGACGAGCACGCGAGATGCTTCCATATCAAGTGCGTGACGAGCCGCGACTGCTAGACCGTTGACGGTACAAAACCCGCCACCCATTCCGCGACGTGCGTGATGCAATCCTGAGGACAGACTTCCCGTCAGTGTGTTTTCTTCCAATGCGTAATGGATTGCTCCAACCAGACCTGAACTATGCGCTACTGCCATAGTCCAAATTCCCTCATCCCAATCAAATCCTTGGGATTCTGCAAGATTTCTGGGTTTCCCAGATTGGAGGGCGTTTACATAGTCGTCCGTATGTATACGCTGGATGATGGACTTGGTCTCGTCTGTAAACAGGTAAGGGTCGTAGATTTCCAGATTTTCAACAGGGTCGTCATATAGGGACTTGATGATGTGTTGTGACTTTCGGGTCGTATCAAACGCATAGCGTGATGCGACATAGTCATCGTTGTAAAAAAGTTTCATGTGTTTCTTTCTCCGTCAGTAATCGCGACGGTGTGTGTAAAGGATGTGTAGAAGGTCAAGTCCAAACAACCGTTCTAGGTGTTTGACGACGAGACTGTTAGGGATAAAGGGACGGAATCCGTCTCGGGTGAATCCACGAGAATCGGGTGGTTGTGAATCACGAAGGGTAATGAATGCATCCTCGGGTTCTACGCCTCGGGCGATTGCGATTCCCCATGCTGTTGATGTTGAGCGCGACATGCCTGCGTGGCAGTGCACGAGAATGTCTTCTCGGTCTACTCCCCAGTCAATCATGCGCTTGACATGTTCATAGGTTGGGGCGTTGCGTCCGACGGTGGTGTCGTTAAACTCAACTACAAGGTGGTTGGGGTGACCCCATTGAACCTCGCTTGCAGATGGTCCTGCTGTGATAATGGCTGAGAACTGGTTTACCCAGTCTTCCGCCTCTTGAATATTGCCTACTACTGGCAACGTGACGTCTGTCACAATACTGTCCATTGGAGCCTCCTTGGCTGTCTAGTAACTATGGATATAACACTTTACATCGTTTATGTCGCCAATGCAACCCCTACGAGGAATTTATTCGTTTAGCCATATAAGCAGCAGGCACATCAAAACCATCACTGCAACCAAAACCAACATATATTCACACTACGGGGTTGTGAGTCTCTGCGCAAGAGGGTAATCTTCATTCCTGTCAGAAATATTCCGCACAAAGGTTGACGTTTCAATCTAGAGGGTGTAATGTTCATGACAAGCCAAAGGGCATACGCCACAAGGTGGATATCAACTAAACAAACAACATAAGGACAACAATGACAACGGCATACGAAACACTCAAGCAAAAGATGCACACTCGTAGGGGACGGGCTCCACTGCCCCCCGAAGAGAAGGCACGTCGCGCCAAGCACCAGAAGGCGGAAAACCGTCGTCGTGCGGAAGCCCGTCGTCGTGCATACCTCGTACTCCAGCATCGCTACGAGAATGAGTTCAAGGTTCTCTTTGAGGACGAGTACACGGCTCTTGAAAACGACAAGCGTTTCATGGTCACAAACTGACCATACGCAGTCTGATGGAACTGGCACCCTTCGGGGTGCCTTTTTCATTTTCTAACTCATGTTGATGCACTAAGCGATTATTCTTAAATAATGAACTTCGGAGCACGCCCACAGCAAGAGGTAATTTTCGGTGACATCACAATCACCCACGCCGACCGCTCCCCGTGCATTATCTGTGGTCACCCAACTGGCGACTGCAATGGAGATTCCACCGCACCGAACCACATCGCTGGCGTTGGCGCGTTCAAGTCCATAGATGAAAAACTCACGTTTCTCGTTGAAGAAGACATCTGGCAAGAAAAACAGATAAACCCGCACCATCGCCAAAAAGTTCTCGTTGCTCGTAAGGGTCGTTACATCAGTCATCAAAAAGCAACAGAATTAGGTCTTCTCTAAACAGTTTCAGTATTGTCGTTTGGTGTAACCTTGTTTACTCACTGAACAACCAAAACTGAAACGGGGGGCGCTGTGCCTATTCTTGACCAATCTTTTGTTGACTCCTACAAGACGAAAACTCCACCATGGGGATTCGGCGGACTTGGCGAAATCGTGTACCTGCGCACGTATAGCCGTCCTGTGGAAGGAACAGACAGAACTGAAACATGGGAAGAGACTGTGCAGCGTGTTATCAACGGTGCAGTAGAAATCGGTGTCCCATACAACAAGGCTCAGGCTGAAGCACTGTTTGACCACATGTACAACCTTCGCTGTTCAATGTCTGGTCGCGCCCTTTGGCAACTCGGTACGCCACTAGTTCAGATGTTTAACGGCACATCACTCAACAACTGCTACTTCACAAACATTGAAACAGTTGAAGACTTTGAACTTCTGTTTGACTACCTCATGCTCGGTGGAGGCGTCGGCTTTTCTGTTGAGCGTTCCAAAATTCACGACCTGCCAAAAGTTAAGGGCGGAGTAAAAATCACACACGAGCGAACAAACGATGCAGACATCATCGTTCCCGACTCGCGTCAAGGTTGGCGACGTCTTCTTCACAGTGTTCTTAAGTCGTACTTTGAAACAGGTAAATCTTTTACGTACTCCACGATTTTGATTCGTGAATTCGGTGCACGCCTCAAGACTTTCGGCGGTACAGCATCTGGTCCTGGTGCATTGATTGACGGCATTGCTGACATTTGCGCCGTTATGGATAATCGCGCTGGAAAGAAGTTGCGTTCAATTGACGTTCTTGATATTTGCAACATCATCGGACGAATTGTTGTGTCTGGTTCATCGCGTCGCTCAGCACAAATTGCAATCGGCGACCCAGATGACGTTCTGTTCTTGCGTGCAAAAAACTGGGGGAGCGGAGATGTTCCAGCATGGCGCGCCAACTCAAACAACAGCATTTATGCTGATTACTACGACCATATTCTTCCTGAATTATGGAAGGGTTACGCAGGTAATGGCGAACCATACGGCTTACTCAATCGTCGTCTCGCACGCAAATACGGTCGTATCGGAGAAGTGCGTCCAGATAACTCCATTGAAGGTTTTAATCCATGCGCCGAAATCGCACTTGCTGACGGTGAATCGTGCAACCTTGCAACAATTTTCCTGCCGAATATTGAATCGTACGAGCAGTTCACAGAAATTTCTCACCTCCTCTACATGTGCCAAAAGCAAATCACTCGCATGGATTACCCATACGAAAAGACAACCGTAATCGTTCGCAAGAACGCACGTTTGGGTCAGTCAATCACTGGCATCTTGCAATCAACAGAGGAGCAACTATCGTGGCTCAGCAAGGGCTACGAATTCCTTGACGCACTAGACAAGGAGTACTCAGCGAAGAATGGTCTACCTGAGTCTGTTCGCCTCACAACCGTACAGCCATCAGGCACATTGTCACTTCTCCCAGGCATCACACCCGGCGTACACCCAGCGTTTGCGCGTTACTACGTACGTCGTGTTCGTTTCAACGCTGCGGACAAACTCGTTGACGCATGTCGCAAGCGTGGATACAAGGTGGTTTGGGAAATTGGTTTAGACGGACGCGAAGACCACACGAAGTATGTTGTGGAGTTCCCATGCAAATCACCAGACAACGCCGTATTGGCGGGAGACATGACTGCTGTTTCGCAACTTGAATGGGTTAAGAAGATGCAGGCGGAGTGGGCTGACAATGCAGTATCCGTGACCGTCTATTATCGCAAGGAAGAACTTGACGAGATTCGGGCATGGTTGGCTGACAACTACAACACCTCCATCAAGTCCGTGTCCTTCTTGTTGCACGCCGACCATAACTTCCCACTGCCACCATACGAAGAAATTTCCAAGGAGCAGTACGAGAAGTTGCTTGGAAAGATTGACTTGTCTATTCCGATGCAGTCCGCAGGGAACATGACAATTGATTTGGATGATTGCGCAACTGGTGCATGCCCTGTAAAGTGAGCCCATGGCTCACGAACATCTAGTAATTGTTTCTTATCCACGGAGTGGTTCAACGGTTATTCAGCGAGTGCTGAATTGTGCCGAAGGGACGCTTATTAAGGGCGAAACAATTGGTGCTATCAACCA
>Ga0209358_10002594_pt1 | contig 13665 bp, 10 predicted proteins | sample LauGreFa1BDMLBSN_2_FD_187574 | JGI IMG/M metagenome (GOLD analysis project Ga0209358, IMG submission 187574) | Freshwater lake microbial communities from Lake Michigan, USA - Fa13.BD.MLB.SN (SPAdes) (version 2) | ecosystem: Environmental > Aquatic > Freshwater > Lake | place: Lake Michigan, USA... | reverse complement strand
TAAAAATTGCATAGACAATAGATTGAAAGGAATTTGTAATAGCATGTTAACTAATAATAGTACTTTAGGATTATTAAAATCAACAGAAATCGACTATATAAATTCACATTGGGAAACGCAGTTATAATATCAATAACGCGATACTATAGTATGATATAACTTATAATCGGGATATTTATCGTATTGATATTATCTAATTATTAACTAGTATAAAAAATTAAACTAGTATAAAAAATTTGAATTTTTTTTTACATAATCGTGAAAATGTCCAACTTTGCTTACCTTGGCAACTGCATGTACGAGAATCGCGCTTCCTTTCGGCTTCCAACTGGTGTCACGTATGAAAATGCGTGCTTGGTTGTGCAATCGGCTGAAGGTGTTGTAGTCGGTTTAGAAAAAACGAGAGATGGAAAAAAGTTTTGGACAATTCCTGGAGGAAAGAGAAACCGCGGTGAAAATTCTCCTATAGTGACGGCAATACGAGAGTTTGACGAGGAAGTTGGCGGCAATGGAAGATTGGATTTCTCGGGACTGGCCTTTGCTTGTTATGGGAAATTTCATGTTCGCAGTGGAGTATGGACGGTAATGGCTGTTGTAACGGTTGAAGGAATACGTCGTTACACTGGGAATATTCGGTTTCGCGATAGGGAATTGGTTGGTGTTGGTCTGATTCCGAGAATCTTTGGTGGAATATCAGCAAGAGACTTTGACAGAAATGATGTCAATCAATTTGTTGAGCGAATTTGGGTTGTTGAAAATGAGGGCTACAATATTCAGTCCAAATTGAAATTTCCCGACTTATTCTATCACTGCGCTCATCATATCAGGTTCTTTTGATGTTCTTGCGAGTTGCGTGCGCTTGTGTGTGTGGGTTGTGTATGTCTGTGGGGGGGAGCTGTGTGTTCTTGTGTGTGGGTATGTGTTTTTTATATATCAAAAAATATATTGTATCATAACGTATTATAATAGAGTATAATATATTTTCTTACTACTTTCCGTGAAGACCACGGGCTTTTTTAGGCCATTTTTCACACCATTCGCCACGAGGATAATCAGACATTCGTAAAATATATGCTGATGTGCTTGTATATTCGCGCGTCATAAATTTGGGGTTGTTTGCGAAATACCCCATAGCCATAATATTAGAAACCATAACCCATTCGTATGCATCAAGACTAACAAAGCGTAAAAACCATAAATATATATCATGCGGTTTAATATTGTTTAATTTCATAAGGTTTAAAAATATCATTAAACGTATTATATGATGACACCAGCCGTATTCCCATACTTTTTTAATCTCAATATCTACAGGATAAATCCCTGTGTTGCCGGTAGTCCAATCTTTCCAGTTAAGACTATTTCCAGGCAATTTTTCAAGCGAATGTTTTAAATCATCTCCCCAAAATCTATAAATAAATCGCATGTATTCTCTCCAACCCAGAACTTGTCTAATAAATCCCTCGCGAGAATTTATAGGCGCGTTAGATTTCAATACTAATTTAATAACATGCTGCGGTGTCAATAAACCACAATTTAGTAAAAAACTTATATGCGAATGATAAACAAATACATCGCGTTCTACAATAGCATCTTCGTATACTCCAAAATATTCTAATTTAGTTTCTACGAAATTATTAAAATAAGAAAGTGCTGTTTTATGAGTTATAGGTAAATTAATTAATTCTTGCGCAGATCCAAACCTATCAAGTGATTCCGCCCATCTTATTGCAGTTTTCTTAATTCCCGTATTATTCTTATCTATATATCTTTTCGGCAATTTAATACCTCGCGCAAGTTTCTTGCGATTTTCTTTATCTGTGGATGGTACATCCATAAAAATCCCAAATTCTTTTTTTACTTCTTTAAAGAAATTTCCGTGGACTATATTTTTTTGAAATTTTGCACGAAGGTGTTCTAATTGTTCATCCTGTAACATAAAAGAATTGCGTAATTCAAGCCATTGAATATTAGGAAACTTACGGCGAATACGATTGTCTAATGGATCATACATAAACGCGTTTTTACTTTTTTTAATTTCGCTTTCTGTAATAGTTTTATATCCTGATGCTAATACAATCGCGCGCAAAAACGCACATTTAACTTTATGCGCATCATATAACAGCGGCTCTTCATATATAACTACTTTATCATGTCCTTCTATATCCTCACCCAAATGAATGGGTAATAAAATTAACATATTACTTACCTTTCTTATTTATTAGTATCATATAAAATATTTGTAGACTATAAAAATATTTGTAGACTATAAAAATATTAACATATTATAAAAAGTATTCATAAATAACTAATATTTTATATAATGAATTTACAAATCGATCAGTTTGAATTATTGGATAATGTAGAAGAATTATTATCAGAAATAAATAAATATATCAAACCCAAACAAAAAGAAAAACAGGAAAATGGCGAAGTATTTACGCCCATGAATATTGTATTCGAATTGTTGGATGCATTGGATGCGGATTATGATAAAGTAAATAATAAAAGTATTTTTACTGAAGCTGATTTTAAATGGTTGGATCCTGCATCTGGTATAGGTAATTTTATTATAGGTGTTTATTTACGATTAATGTGCGGATTAGAATTGCAAATTCCTGAATATAACATAAGAAAAAAACATATAATAGAGAATATGCTGTATATGAGCGAAATAAATAAATCTAATGTGTTAATATGTAAAAAAATATATAATCCTTACAATTATTATAAAGTAAATATATACGAAGGAGACACGCTTGAATTAGATGTTTTAAATGCCTGGGGGTTAGAATCTAAATTTGATGTAATATTAGGAAACCCTCCTTATAATAAAGGAAGTATTGGTTGTACTAGAAAAAAAGCGGCACATAAAACAAATGGTAAATATGAAGCAATTTGGCCAAAATTTGTTGCAAAATCTTTCAGTTTATTAAAGCATAATGGGTTTCTAGTATTCATTACTCCTTTAAGTTGGCTTAAATATACACATGCAATGCATTCGCAATTACTAGAAAAACAAATATTATGGCTAAAATTATGGGATAATAGTAAAGGACTGGAAAAGTTAAATGGAAAAATCCCTATATCTTTATTTATACTGCAAAATTGTTTAAACACAGAGCATAAAAAAACAAAAATATTAAGTGAAATAAAAAGTAGGCGATTAATATCGCTATCTATGGAATATTTGGATCCTAGATATTCTATTCCAATAGCATTTCATAGCATATTTAATAAATTACTAGCGTTTATAGAAAAACATAATCTTCAATTAGAATATAAAATAAAAACAATACAATCAATGGGGGAAAAAATAAAGATACCAGATAAGTTTGACTTATCCGATATGCTCGCAGTTGATACATACACAATAAAGGAAGGAATATTAGTAAAAAAAGCAATCGGTGTTCATCAAGATGCGAATAAACGTAAATTAATAATATCAAATAAATCCAGTTTTACTGGTGCATTTATTGATGAAGGAAAACTCGGATTGACGGGGAGTTGGAAGTCGTATATTTTAGGAGATAATTTAGAGTTAATATTGCAATTATTATCATTCAGGATATGTAATATAATAAGTCATTACACAAAATATAAACAGGATTTTCTAGAGTTGGATGTATATACATTTTTGCCAGATATTCGAAAATTAGGAATTATTAAAATAACAGAATATGAGTTTTATGAATTACTAGAATTGACGCAGCAAGAAATATCACAGATAGAATTATGCGGTGTTTGATAAACAAATATAGTATGTATGTATTATTAATACTACATGAAATGCTGCATGCGATAATCTATAAAATGGCGTACTAAATGTTATTATACTTAATAAAATACTTATTATTAAAAATGGTATTGCTATTTTATTTGGCGAATTTATATAAATAACCAACATATCAAACCCACTTACTATCGCCATAATTATATTGCTAATTCGTGTAAAATTATTTTTGTATTTATCATAATCTAATATAAGTTTTACTGATAGTACAATATTGAAATATATAGAAAGACAATGTATTATTGTAAAAATAAACATAACGTAATAGAATATTACCGTATCAAAATAATTTGTTATTACGCTAAATAAAGCACGTATATGGATAGCGATGATATCATTCATAAATAAGATTATACTATGATTATCCGGCACGTTATATTCTTCTATATCATTATTACGTAGTCTGGTGTAAATACTGCTGTGGTATTTATATGTTGTTATAGTTAGTATTATTATGCCTGTAAAATCAATTATATGCTTACCTTGAATATTATTCGCATATATGTAAAATGATAATGGGATATTTAGCAAAAATATATACGAGCAAAGATATCTGCATAAAATGTCGCTATTATATTTTGTATCTTTTACTAGTATCTTATATAATATCTTATTCATAAGCATAAACCAATACAAATTTAAAAAATATAAAATATAACAGGATACAATTAGTAACGCGGATAGTAAATAATTCGCATTTGAATATTGCAAAAATGCTATATTGAATAAATCTGTAAATAGTATCTTATAATAAAAATCATATATTCTAAATTTTAGAAATGCGATATAAAAAAGTATTAAATTCATAGTATGTAATACAGAGGTTTTCGGGATACAATATCTCATAACATAAAATATACATGAAATTTCTGTATTTATTAATGGATACAAAAATAAAAATCTGTGATTTGCGGATACATTGTAATAATAATTGTAAAATATAATAATTAATACGCAGATATGATGTAGTTTTGAAAGATATGATCTGATAATAAAAAAATCTATAGTTACATATGCGCACATTATAGGAATTATTAGATCATATGGTTTTATATAATCTTCTATTACAACAATATTACTGTCATATAATAGTATAATAGTATTATAATAAATATAGAGACTTAAAGATGAAACTGCTATCACTAAAAGATATCCAAGTGATATTTTTTCTAAACGATTACGAGTAATTGTACATCTATCACCCAGTCCTTCCATTTATTAGTTATTTTGTATACACAGGATTATTTTTATATACAGTATAATTCTAAATACTAATGATCTCGATATTAAATTATAACCTAATTTTATGAATTAGTATTATTACTACTGTAAATACTATAATTATTATAATACCGATATTTATAAATAATGAAAGTTGCATAGAGTTAATGTGTACAACAATATATAATATTTATACTAAATTAAACTATTTATGTCAATATATAATTGCTGGGTATATAATATAATTGACGGTCCATTAAATATGTTTATATTTTATATATGTGATAAATAATATATACATCATATTTAATAATAATATATACATCATATTTTAGTAATAGGAAGAACATGTCAAAAATACCTAATCGTCATAAAACGAAAGAGCAACAAAAGGTAATTACTCAGCGAAGTTCTATTAAAAATTATCTAAGTGGAGGACATGAATATAATAACATCGAACAATTAAAAAAACAACATAAAGAAGATAATTTTTCTAAAAATATAGTATTAATAATTGATCCGCAAAATGATTTTTCAGATGCTAATAACACAAAGCGTAATAAACCTGGTAGTTTAGCAGTATCTGGATCTTCATCTGATTATTCTAAAATTATAAATTTTATAGAAAATAATTCCATAGATGAGGTTCATATTTCATTAGATACCCATAATGAAAGACATATAGGACACCCGGGATTTTGGGATAGGATTAATGAAAGTGGTAAACGAATACCGGCCGATAATACAGATGGTTTGACTATATTAAGTATTGATACCGAAAATATGATAACCGGATTTCATATAATTAAAAAATCAACAACCCAATATGTTCCTAGAATATACGAAAAATCGTCATATGACGATTTATGTGTGTATGTATATAATTACTTAAGATTTTATGATAGTCCCGAAAATAAACATAAACAATCACCATGGATATGGCCGAATCATTGTATAGAAGGCACTAGCGGACATAAAATCGCGCAAGAATTGCAATGTTTCTTAGATAAATGGAAACTCTCTCGTAAAGGCAATATTGTAAAATACCATATCAAGGGACAAAATAATTTGGCCGAAATGTATAGTATTTTCTCTGCTGAAAAACCAGTATCAATTACAGAATCATACGTTCTTAGGTCATATTTATATACAGGAAAAGGTAAACATATTTCTTTACCAACTGGATGTAATGATTATAAAAAAACACAGCAATTTATTAATTTAGAAACTACATTTAATAGCAAATTGATGAACCAGTTACTCGGTGATAATAATCGTGTATTTATATGCGGAGAAGCAAAAACACACTGTGTAAAATCTTCTATTATCGATTTAATGGAACACGCAAGTAAATCAAGTACTCCCGTTAGTAGCGGACGTATTGTATTATTAGCAAACATGACATCTCCTATACAAGGCGTTACGGATGATGTTGAAAAGATTGTAATTGAAAAGAAGTTTTCTGTTTTTTATTCCGAATCAACTACATCTCAATCAAAAAAATAAATACTCTAATAAAATAATCTAATATTATAAATAATCTAATAAAATAAATTTATATTATTAGAGTATGTATATTATTATTTTTCATAATCATTGAACTTCGGGTGTTTCTGCTTTCGTATAAAATGACGAAGGTTCTAATTTTTTTCCTGTATTATTCCAAACTGGAACTTCTATAATATCTGCATTATCATCATCATCAAGTGCAGGATTTGGCAAGTCATTCCGCGAAATAAACTTTTCACCGATTTTTCTACTTGCGCGTTCCATATCCGATTTCGCTTCCTTAATTCCGGCATTTTTCCTTTCGCGCTGTTTGTCTTTATTGTACTTTTTAATAACTTCGTCGTCCTCTCCGCATTCTTCGCGATTCTTTTTTTTCTTAATATCACGACGTTTGTTAAGCATATCTTGTGCCAATTTCTGGCTCGATTCTGCATTATCAAGCATCTCTTGTAAAATACTTGTTGCTCCTGAATATTTGATTGCTTCGCGATTCTTCATTACATCGGTCTGAAACGTCCATGAATTTCGTAAAATAGATTTCATTCCTACAACCATATCCTTTTCATGTTTTCGCATAAAATCATTACATTCTTTACTAGTGTCAAATTGGTCGTAAATAATTAATGTATAATCAAATTCCGGTTTTAAACAATACAAATCTCTCGTAGCGATTCGAAGCGCTTCATAATTATGACTTTTATAATTGCGGAAATTGTAGAATAAATCAACAGGAGGGATTTTACTAACGACCCTATTATACTCTTGTAGTGCGCGTACTTCTGGTTTAGTATTTGATGGTGTTGTACTATCGTAATCCGAGGTAGAATCGCGAACGTAAGGAGGCATTTTTCTATTTTGGTTTACCTTTAAACGTTCTGTATCTTCTTTATTGCGTTTATATGCCGAACGTACATGTCTATCCGGATTATATTTAAAGGCGTCCATAAGAAATTCTCGCACAACCATTCTCTTAAATCGGTTTGTTGCGGATTCTTCAATTTCTGTGGCAGCACCACTAACAGAATCTCTATCTTCGCGTTTTAATACAACCTTGCCCTTTACTAAATTTTCGTTAATGAAATCAATAGTTGTTTTATCGCGATCGAAATCGTCTGCTGGGTCAACAAGTTCGCCATCTGGAACACCCCATTCATCGTTTCTTTTAAATAAATACCCAATAAGTGATGTCATAAGAAATGATTCCATATAATCCTCGCGCAAATTAATTAATGAATACGCATAATACTTTTCACCCGGTTTATCAAGAGTGATGCCCTTAGCATATGGATTAAGAATTTGACGCATTTTTACAATTTCTTCTGGTTCGAGTTCATCAAGATTGATATTGCCAGTGATAACTCTATCAATAAGTTCTTGCGGCGTCATGTTACTCATTATTATAAAAATTAATACCTATAAATAAAATAGTATATTGTGATAGATGTTAAAATTTATTTTTAATTGATTATATTTTAACCGATTGTCCGATTTATTATAATTTAATACCATGATTATATTTTAACCGATTGTCTGAATTAGTATTTGCATATTCATACCTTTACACAAAATGTAAAAAATTGGTGATTTAAATATATTTTTATTATTGAGTTAGTCAAATTATAATAAAAAATGTATTCAGTAATGGCATTGCATTCGCGAATTACTAAAAAACTGTCTATATTGAAGACAGTGTCAAATAATGTAAATAAACGAATTAATGACGTTACTGAACTTGGTAATTTATATTTATCGATAGCAACTGAATTTATAATTAAATTAAATTCTTCCAATAACGCTAATGACGATATTAATATGTATTCGTTTTTTTCTGAAACTATTGTTAGTGAAAATATATTTGAAAAATTAAATAATATTGCAATTGATATTTTCAAATATGCAACAAGTAAAGATGTTGGTCTAATAAACGAATATAAATCTATAAACGGCATTTCCGTAATGCCGGATAATGATAATGAAATTTGTTTATCTTGCAGCAATAGCGTATTTAAAATAAACCAAGAATCAAACGAAGTTATTTGTACGGTATGTGGTGCTATAACAAAAAATAGTGGGGATAATTTTGAAGCAGTAGATAATTCGCGCAATATACCGTACGTATCATCTAAGCATTGCGAAATGTGGATAAAACAAATATTCGGAATTGAAAATAAAATAATTCCAGAGAAAGTATTTGATAAATTACGAAGATGTATGAAACGCGATAATGTAGTAAACCCAACTTGTGAATTATTGCGCGAATATCTGAAAGAAATAAAAGAAACAAAATTTAATGGAAATGTTGTAAAAATAAAAAAAACATTAACGGGTATCGGTCCGCCAATACCATCCACAGAAAAATTTACGGCTATATGTGATAAATATACCTTACAGGATTATTATTATAAAATGGTAAAAACAAAACCAAGTAGAACATATTACCCGAGTTTTATAACAAAGGCAATAGAAGAAGAATACCAAAACGATAAAGAATTGCGCGAACTTATTTTAGACGGAATTCATTTACAAGAATATGCGACTCGCGAATACCATGATCAAACGTATGAAAAAATGTGCGAAATTTCACAAGGAAGATTGACATGCAAAAGAATAAAATAACGTATTATATTCGGGCGTATACGCCCAAGTACGCATTAATATTAATTATTAGTGCTATTTGGAACAAGTAATTGACGCAGTACTTCTTTTTTTGTTGGTTGTCTATTTGATATTTTTGCACATGCTAATTTAAACGCGGGGCTTCCTATATCAATTGATTCATAAATATCAGCGATTTTATATGTGAACATATTTTTATCAAGGGATCCTAAACGATAATAAACTAATTTTTTATCGTTTCGTTTTAATTGTCCATCATTAAATACTGCATTTATCACTATATTAGCATATTTTCTTTTTTGTGCAATAATTGCATTTGCTTTACTTTCCATAAAATGTTGTGCACATTCTGAATCTGTAAATATACTAATATATGTATTCTTACGAATTGCTGCAGTTACCTTTACATCATCTTGTGCCGCGATTATAATTGTTATATATGCCCATCTACCACGTGAAAATATAGTATCCATAATTGACGGTTTTGAATCTCCAGATTTATCTTTTTTTGATTTTCCGGATATTGCAACTATATCATCTATACAATCATCCATTACAATAAGTAGTCGCGGATTCATATCAATTTTTTTAATAATAGATGTATATAAAGGGTCGTTAATATTTTCTAATAAACATTGACGGTTTTCGCGTATTGCGGTTTTATATAGTTCGATTATTTTACGTTTTACTAAATCGGTAAACTCGTTAATTTTTTCACGTGATTCCGGAAAACTAATATTCGATGATTTTATTATTTTAGTTTTTTCTATTAATTTATTATTTAATGTCTCCACGCGATTTACCGTACGGTAATATACACTACTTAACATTGGGATATCTAACATTAAGCGCACAACTTCTTCCAATATAACGGGATTATTTATCTCAGTGTAAATAGTCGCTAATTTCTCTTGTTCTGCAAATACTCTCTCCACAGATTCGCGAGTTAGTTTTGGATGAATAACACAATCATCGACAATTCCAGTATATGTATTATTTACTTTATTCGTAGGTGCATAAACAATCACCGAATTTATAAGTCCTTCTAATAATTTTAATTGTTCTCGAATTGCTACTGATTTTCCTGTACCGCTTGCACCATAATAAATAGTAGATCTATCTAAAAAAATATTGGGATCTTTTGGTAAATGTCCTAGTTTTTGTCCTGTCGGCAGTACAATTGTTTTTGTCCAATCCGGCTCAAATGAATAACTCATTTACTATATACTATATTTAAAAAAATAATTATTCATATTATTGTGTATTATTTTTAATATTAATCAATACTTTATTATCCAATTTATTATTAACAAAATACTATTAATGGTTAAGTGTGCGTAAATTTGGTAATTTAGGAACATCACTTTCCTTTCCGCCACCTCTTAATGCAGGTGTAATAGTATTAATATTAATATCATTTGCGTTTACCAGATCATCGTTATTGTGTAATTTGGATTCAATATCTGCCTTCAATGCTTTGTTATGGTAGAACAATATAACGGTTGTGAATATTCCTCCCCATATACCAACGCGAAATATTAAATTATCACTCTCTCCAAATAAGAATAATAGAAATAATATAAACGATACTATAAGTATAGATGTTATAAATGGATTTATTAGTACATTGCCGCTCGGCTTTGAAACCATATCCATTAGATTACTGAATATAGACTTTACTTCTAAAGGCATCGTAAATAATTATTATATATCTGTAATACATTTATTATACAAATTTTTATTAGTATCTATTCAAATATAATATTCCTAATTTGGCAATTACATAATACGGATCCAAAAAAATAATTAACCGTATCTTACATATAACATATATATATATAAATATATATTAATTGAATCATTCCTCATCTGAGTAATCGAATGATTCCCGACGATTTTCTTTATTTTTTTTATTTCTGGTGTTGGTGTTAAAGTCAAATTCTCGGTCACTTTCACTTCCGCTTTCTTCGTTTTCGGGTTCGCTATCATCAAATGCTTCTGTAAATGATCTATTAATTTTTGACGGTTGTGAATTATTCGCCATATTACTAAACTTCGGAATTTGTTGTGTTGGTGATTCGAGTGTTTTTCTTTTTGGCTGTAGTAATTCTCCGAACTCTTCGTCATGCTCTTCGTCGTGTTCATCATAGTGTTTGTCTTCACCGAATCCTTTATTATCGCTATAACCGTTACTATCAGTATCCAGTTCTTCTTTAAAGTCTTTAATTTCCTTTAATTGATCTTTTGATATGGCCGATACTTCATTGAACTGTTTATTTACAACCAATTCATTACCTCCTCCTACACGTTCGTTAAGAAATTTATTATTATGAGATCGCAAATCCTTTTCGACTTTATTTCTCTCGAATTTTGCCGTTGATTTTTCTACATATTCATTACTCTTATTATTTGTAGACATATAACTAATTGGTGTTGGTACTACTTGGGGTTTATTTGCAAGTTCTTCTCTTGTCAAAAATAATTGATGTTTGAGTAAATTATTTTCTTCTATTTTTTCCTTGAGTTCTCTATGAATCATAATAAGTTCTTGTTCGACATCATCGGTATGTGCGAGTTTTGAACGAAATTCCTTTACATATGAACATAATTTTTCGTTTTTACTACTCAGTATATTTATAGTATTAGTTAATCGTTCAATCTCTCGTTTACTAGTAGTATCTTCTAACATCATGCTTCTAATTTTAGATAGAAGAGCGCCGTTTTCTTTTTTTGTAATTTCTGATTCATCACGAATACGTTTTACAGTTTCTGCAGATACTGTAGTACGAGTTTCCCGTGTATGTGAGTCTATAAATTTTCCAAACATCTTTTCACGTTCCGCCATAAATTGGTTCATGAAAGATTCTTTTATAGTCACAATACTATCCTTATCTTTACGCTCATCAATAATAAGTGTTAAATGCTGTTGTCCGATTTCCGATATCATATTTGAAACCACACTTCGTATACAGTTAAAAACAATACTAAATTTTTTATTAGGCACAATAGACTTTATAAAGTCTGTAGGTACAAACGCGGTACACATATTATCAATACATTCGGCGTTTGTAATAAAAATGTGTTTTGTATGTTTATCATACTCTAGTTTAATTCTAACAATGAAATTATTAAACCATTTATTTACATCGCTATTCATTTGGCCATAATACATAATTAATTTTTTTTTATATAGATCTGTGATAGAAGATGCGCTTGATTGTTGTGTCTGCGATAATGAACTTAAATATAATTCATTATAAAATATATTAGTAAAAAATACACTTAGTATTTCAAAAGTATCAGAAACGTGAGGATCTAAAGACATTTTTTAGATAGTTAAATTAATCTTTAATATCTGGGGTAATATATTAGAAGATGGTAAAAATAAATTTGATAACAAAAAATGCACCACCAACTGAGATTCGAACATTGACATCTGTAGAACGCGAAATTAAATATGAACAAATGGCTGTAAAAAACCCTTCCATTGAATCATATCATTTTGCGAATCTATTTGAGATGGAGAATAACGAAATATTGGCTAGACCAGCTCCGAGACCCACAATATTAAATATTTTACTAAAGGAATGCTTAGCGATATGTGATCCTGTTGTAGATAGCGCATCTGCCACCGGTATAACTACACAAATATCCAGACCTGTTAGAGCAGTAGATAAAAATGGAAATTATACTAGATTATATGCTAGTAATGCTCCATTGGTTATTACGGGTCTATATATAAAAAATAACTTAATTAATTTACATAGTTATAATAATAACATAACACCTCTTAATAATATTCTTATTTACGGGCATTATGGGCGATTTGGACATGCTGGCAAATATACTTTTGAGAATTTACAAAATATAACGCTAAATAAATTTGTTAAGATTAGCGGAGGAAGACGCGCAAAAAAGAAACAGATTGTAGTAAAAAAAGAAATAGAAGTCGATAGAACTAATTATGTAGAATTAAATATCGCGAATGAACCAGAATGTTTTAGAATACTTAATATAATATACAATAAATTATTGTTACTATATACTGTTTATAATACCACGGTTGTTTCATTATCGGCAAAATTTATTTACAATATAGTATCAAATTATTTGAATAAATCGTATTTTAATAAATTTAATGAATTAGTCAATAAACGAGACGTAGTTAAACCGGATAAAGAAATTATTGATATTATTAAATTAATAACACCAGTAGCCGAGGTCGCACTAGAATATAAAGGACAAATAGACTTTCTAACATGCTTATATAATTATAATATAGAAAATCTTTACTATACCGGTATTTTAAATAAAGCACGTCTTCTCGAATTAATTTCGATTTATGATAATATTATTAAAAACCGCAATAAGAATATTTTACAATATTACAATGGACGATTTTCTAGAATCGAGTACTATAAACGCAATGCACTAAGTAAAAGCAAATACAATAAAACGTATAATCAATTAACAAAGACCGAACGCGAAACTATTTTACACGATATAAAAAAACTTGATAATCTCTC
>Ga0209358_10002591_pt1 | contig 13681 bp, 14 predicted proteins | sample LauGreFa1BDMLBSN_2_FD_187574 | JGI IMG/M metagenome (GOLD analysis project Ga0209358, IMG submission 187574) | Freshwater lake microbial communities from Lake Michigan, USA - Fa13.BD.MLB.SN (SPAdes) (version 2) | ecosystem: Environmental > Aquatic > Freshwater > Lake | place: Lake Michigan, USA... | reverse complement strand
ATCAACTGTTGCAACTTCCCAGCGAATAACTCCAAATGTGTTTTCAGGAATTACAGAACCCGTTGCGATTTTCACTGCAGTCTTTTCTTTAAGAGCACCTTTCATTGGCGCTCCTGCTTTTACTTCGCCAAGAATCTTCCAGGGTCCCTTGCCTGCAACTGCATAGCCATCCATTGCAGATGTTGGATATGTTGGAAGTTCTACGAGTGCGAGTGCATCTTTTGCAAGTGTGCGACCAAGACATGCGCCGATACTAATTTTTTCCACTGGTAACTTTTTCCAAGAACCATACGCCTCACTTCTGGCTTGTTCCCAGTGAGCTTCTTGAATCATTTATCGCTTGGCCAGCTCTTTGCTAACTTCTCAATCTTTGCTGCAATCTCTTGTGGGTTTGCGCCCTGAGCTGCTGCAACTCCCATTAAATATGTTGTGATTGGTGCGGCTTTACGTTCTGTTGCATGCGCCGCATCACGCGCCGCATCCAAAATTGCATCTTCATCAAAAGAAACGGCTAAGCCAAGTTCTTTTTGTACCGCTGCGATCCAATCGTTCATGCGCAATGGCAACGATCTTTTTCGGCAACATTAAAGAGCGCTTCTTCAATATGTTCGCCACAACCTGACCATGTTGGCTTTTTGCACGTTCCGCAAATCACTTGTGAGCACATATTTCCTCGTTTCCTTGGAAAAATTCTATCGCTAACGAGCAGTTATGTAAGTACCTCGCGCTGAGAATGTTCTAAATACAACCTGCAAAAGTTGCAGATGTCGTGCTCTAAAGCCAGCGGCCGAACTTAAGAGATAGTAATTCCACATACGCTGGAATCGCTCGTCGTAATCTGGCAACTCTTTCCAACGCTTATTGATGTTCTCATGCCAAGCCAAGAGAGTTTTATCATAATCAGGGCCAAAGTTATGTACATCTTCGATGATTACTTTCTTTTCAACCGCACGAGAGATCTGTGCGAGTGAAGGTAGAACTCCCCCTGGAAATATGTATCTATCAAAGAACTGATCTGTTACTTCCTTTGAAAGATTTGATGCAATTGTGTGGTGCAACATCATGCCGTCTGGCTTAAGAAGTGAGATGCACTTATCAAAGAAGGTTTCGTAGTTCTTTGGTCCAACGTGCTCCATCATGCCGACGGAGACAATGCGATCAAATGAACCTGTGAGATCTCGATAATCCTGTTGGATATATTCCAGTGGTAATTTTCCATTGCGCTCTTTGGCAATCGCTATTTGATTATCGGCCGGGCTAATCCCAACGCCGGTGACTCCATAGTTTGCGGCGACATAACGTAAGAAACCACCCCACCCGCAACCAACATCCAAAATTCTCATTCCGGGCTTGAGCTGTAACTTTTGTGCAATGAGATCAAACTTATCTAGTTGTGCATCCTTTAGGTTTTTTGCATCTGCCCAGTAGGCACAGCTGTATGCCATTTCAGGATCAAGCATTCGCTGATACAGATCATTTCCTATGTTGTAATGATGTTTCGCATTTGATGCGGCTTTATTCTTAGTCTGTCGATTAAGCACAGTCGATTTAATTGCATGTACAATCAATGAAACACTTGGCTTTAACTCTTTGGTTACATTGATTTCAAGTAATCGAGTCAGCATTTGATCAATGGCTTCACACTCCCACCAGCCATCCATGTACGCCTCACCCAGTCCAAGGCCTTGTTGTGAGACAACGCGGTCCCACAATTTTTCATTGCGGACGTGAATTGACCATGGCTTCGAACCATTTACCTCGATGCCAGCTTTATCTAAAATCGAAAGGCAGATTTCTTTGCTATTCATGTGCGGTATTTTGCCAAAAAAATATTTATATTAAAAGGGTATTTACAATCTTCCTGCCTGATGCACGCGCTTGAGAAACTCTTGGGTCTGCGGATTTTTCGGATTTTGAAGTACATCCGTCGCGCTTCCCCGTTCGAGGATATTTCCTGATTCTAGAAAGCAGACTTCGTCGGCTACCTGGGTTGCAAATCCCATTTCGTGTGTGGCTAGGACCATTGTCATTCCATCATGCTTTAAATCTCGCACGATACTAAGAACTTCATTTACTAATACGGGATCAAGTGCTGATGTAATTTCATCTAGTAATAACAATCGGGGATTGACGGCTATGGATCTAATGATTGCAACGCGCTGTTGTTGTCCACCAGATAAACGATCTGGATATTGATCGGCTTTGTCAGCCAAATCAAACCGAGAGAGCAGCGCTGTGGCTGCATCGCGTGCTTCTTCTTGGGACTTACCTTGTACTTTGATTGGCGCAAGCGTGATGTTTTCTAGAACTGTTTTGTGTGGAAAAAGGTTGAAAGATTGAAAGACCATTCCGAGCTTTCGGCGAACTTCGTCAACATTAATCAATGGATCAGAAATCTCTTTGCCATCGAGCAGAATCTGTCCGTCATCAATCGTTTCAAGGAGATTGATGCATCGAAGCAGTGTGGATTTACCAGAACCCGATGCACCAATTAAGACTGTCGCAGTATGTTCTGGAACCGTTAGCGAAAGATTGTTGAGTACTACTTCCGCGCCAAAGGATTTACGGATGTTCTTTAGCTCTAGAACTGTGCTCATCAGATTGCACCCTCAGAACTCTGTGCACTAGTCCGTTGCCTAATTGCTCTATCTGTATAGCGAGTCATCGGAATTGTTATGAGTAAAAACAGAATTGCTGCAACAACATATGGTGTGTAATTGAATGTGCGGCTTGCATTGATTTGCGCCGCTCGCACGGCATCGGTGACTCCAAGAATTGAGACAAGGCCTGTGTCTTTGAGTAATGACACAAAGTCATTAAGCAGTGGTGGAACCACTCTTCTAATCGCTTGTGGCAAGACAACGAAGCGCATGGTCTGCCCGGAAGATAAACCGAGAGATCTAGCGGCTGCTCGTTGGCTTGGGTGGATAGAAAGAATTCCACTTCGAATAACTTCAGCTACGTATGCCGAGTACGTAAGTACAACGGCCACAGTGCCAAGAAAAATAACGTTGCTAGATATACCTTTTAAGCCGAGTGCCGGAACACCAAAACCAACTAAGAGAATAATCAAGATAAGTGGTGCGCCTCTAAAAATATCGACGTACGCCGTGGCTAGATATCGAAATGGTGTCAGCGTGGGAGATTTTGTAGTTCGAAGAAGTGCCAATCCAAGTGCAATAACCCCAATGGCTGCACCGCCGATAAAGGTTAATTGAAGGTTGATCCATAGACCTTTAATAACTGTTGGAAATACTTCTTTGCCGTATTCGATATCAAAAAATGTTGTCTTTACGGTCTGCCAGCCTGGCGATGAAACAAGGACAACTGCAAGTGTTCCTAGAACTAGAAAAGAAGAAACCGCAGCAATGATTGCTTGCTTGCGGTTAATTGCTCGACGCGATACCTGGCGCTCTATTTCACGTGAGCTTGGCGACCACGCAGAGTTATTTCTCTCTGTCATGGTCGCCAAACTACCGTGTTTACTTCTGTATTTTGCTTATGGCTTTAATACTGGCGCGCCAGCATCAGTTGCAAGCCACTTATCAGTGATTGCAGCCAGTGTTCCATCAGCTGTGATTGCATCCACGGCTCCTGAAACACATGAAGTCAACGCACTTCCCTTAGTTAGCAAGAGACCGAATTGATCTCCACTTCCTGTAGATGGGAGCTGACCAACAATTAGACCATTTGGAACTTCAACGCCTGATAGATAGAACGCTGTTGGAAGATCGACAACCAAACCATCAATCTGCTTGTTCTTCAGTGCTGATACACCTGCTGCATTGTCATTAAATACCTGTGGCTTAATGCCAATCTGGTTTTCAATCGCATCAAGTGAAGTTGTTCCAACTGCTGCTCCAAGCTTTGCGTTCTTTAGTTCTGCAAGTGAAGTCTTTCCATCAATCTTGCTTCCCTTGAATGAAACGATTGCTTGTGGAGCTGTGTAGTAAGCAGATGAGAAGTCAACTGCGTTCTTGCGCTCTTCTGTAATTGAGAATTGCTGCAAGTTAAAGTCAAAGTTCTTTTCACCTGGTGTTACAGCTGAATCAAATGTTGTACGAACCCATACAACTTCTTCATTTGTAAATCCAAGTTGTTTTGCAACTGCGTATGCAACTGCACCTTCAAATCCTTGGCCTGATTCTGGCTTGTCATCGATAATCCATGGGTAGTAAGCAGGTTCGCCAGTAGCGATTGTTAATGTACCTGCAGTAACTGTTGCTAGATCAGCTTTTTCACATGATGCTGATTCTGTTGTTTCAGAATCTGATGATGAACATCCTGTAAGTGTTAGTGCTGCTGCAATAACAACAGCTGAGAAAATTCCAAAACGCTTGTTCACAAGTTCTCCTCTTAGGTGGATTGTTATAGCGAAGGCTATTAAGACGAGTAATTAATGTCCACACGCGAATTACATGCAAAAAGCCACTCATTGCAGAATGGCTTTAGGTGGTGGCGGGTGAAGGATTTGAACCTTCGAAGGCAGAGCCGGGGGATTTACAGTCCCCTCCCATTGGCCGCTCGGGCAACCCGCCAAGGTCGAACGTTTTACGGCGGGTGAAGATTACCTTAAATTAATCGGTAGAGGTAATTCGTCGTTTTCTTGAGCGCCGGGCCAACTCGATTAAGAGAAGCGCGCCAAATCCAATGATTCCTATAACGGAATTTACAAGAAGATTTGATCCTGATTCTGGTTCTTCTTCGTTTGCATTTTCAGAAATTGCAACAATGCCTTCGATTAAGTTAAATGTGTAACTTCCTTTAAGTACGTGACCATCAGCTGATGCGACTCGATACGTGACTTGGTATTGCCCATATTCAGAAGTTGTGTTGAGAAGTCGAAAAATTTTCGCACCCTCGGTGCTTGTTTCTCCCATGCCTAGATCTTCACCACTTGGTCCCAGGATTGAGATTGAGTTACCGGTACCTAAATTCAATAATTTCTCGTTAAATTCAATCTCAATTTGTTCTGGTAAATCTTGAATATTTGCTGAAGCAGCTGGGTTTGATGAAACAAGTTCTGAGTGGGCAAAAGAAGATGGAATAACCAAACTCAGTAGACCAACTAAAGTTAAGACTAATACTTTTCTCATGCTCTCTTCTTCGGATGACTTAGTAGGTATGAAACAAAACTTTCGGCAAACTTAGCAGAGAGCTCAGGCGAGTGTTTACCTTTATTGATGGTCCAGAGTTCTGAATTGGCTCCAGTTTTACAGCCCTTGTATCGCAGAACGGTTGTTTCGAGTCCGCTGAGCTTGCTATCTAAATCTAGACGAGGAAGAACTCTGTAAGGTTTTTTACCGCACTCATTTTTCTTTCCCCATAAATCAATTGTTTTACGAGCAGATGGATACGCGCTGCTAAACAAATAACCACCTGTGTATGAAATTACCGAGTCACTGCTGCCATGAATTTGTAAAACACTCACTGGTGATGTCGGTCTACAGCTCTTTGGATTTGAATACGTTGCGCCAGCAAGGCTAACTATTGCAGCAATTCGATCTGATTGATTGCACGCCATTCTGTGGGCCATAAATCCACCATTGGAGTGTCCGATGATGTACACCCGTGCAGGATCGACTGAATAATCTCTAGATACAGCATCGATGATGTCGATTAGGTATTGCTCATCATCGACCGTGCTTGCTTCAAAGTTACAACATGCAGGTGTTGCATTCCAAAATAGAAATCCATTTGAATCTTTTGTTCCACTTGGAAAAACAGTCAGTATTCCTTTTTCATCTGCCACTTTACCTAGTTGGAAATAACTATCGGCATATGGGGCATTGGCGGTGTATCCATGCAATCCAATAATTAGAGGGGCTGGTGTTCCTTGTTGATAATTATTAGGTAGTACTAATGTGAATGGCCGATCACCTGGATACACCACTTCGGTTGCATGCGATTGTGAAATTGGGATAAGGCTCAGAAGCAAAACTAATAGGGTAAGCCGTGCCCGAATCATGGTAAAAATCTAGTCCACTAACGCAAGAATTTCATTACTTATCGGGTGAGAAGATAAGATGAGCAAATGGCTGACAGCAGTTTTGACATCACTTCCAAGATAGATCGCATGGAGTTAGATAATGCGATCAATCAAGCAATTCGCGAGATTGATACCCGTTTTGATTTCAAAAACACGGGCTCTTCAATCGAACTAAAAGGTGAAGTAATCAACATCGAAGCAGACACCGAAGAGCGTGCTAAAGCTGCACTCGATGTCGTTAAAGACAAGATGGTTAAGCGCGGAGTTTCTCTGAAGCATTTAGATGCAGGAACCCCGCAATTAAGCGGAAAGATTTATAAAATTGCTGCACCACTAAAAGAAGGCATCTCAACCGAAAATGCCAAGAAGGTTGCAAAGTTTTTACGCGATGACGGTCCAAAGTCTTTAAAGACTCAGATTCAAGGCGACGAACTTCGCGTAACAAGCAAAAGCCGCGATGATCTTCAGACAGCCATGGCACTTGTAAAAGATGGTGCATGGGACTTTGCAGTTCAATTTACGAATTTCCGTTAATTGACTAGATATAAAACCGGCTTAATCTTCGGTGTATCTGCGTACAGCTTGTGGGGAGCATTCCCCTTGTACTGGCCACTTTTACAACCAGCTAGTCCTATGGAAATTGTTTCGCACCGTGCGGTGTGGTCCTTATTTTTCTGTTTAGTTGCATTAGGAATTGCTAAGCAACTCAAGAGTACTTACGCACTCCTTAAAATTCCACGAGTATTTTTCCGCTTGTTATTTGCTGCCGCACTGGTATCAGTTAATTGGCTCGTCTATATCTGGGCAGTAAACAATGAGCACGTTGTTGAATCAGCCCTTGGGTATTACATCAATCCACTTATCATTATTGCTTTTGGTGTCATTATGTTGCGCGAGAGAATGCGCAAACTTCAATGGCTGGCAGTTAGCTTTGGTGCACTTGGCGTGCTGGTTTTAACAATTGATTACGGTCGATTGCCTTGGATTGCCCTTACATTGGCGGTTTCTTGGGGCTCATATGGACTTGTAAAGAAGCAACTAAATCTTGGAGCACTTGAAGGTCTCGCTATCGAAACTTTGCTTTCACTGCCTTTTTACGGCGCTTACTTGATCTACATCGGACTCAATGGAAATGGCCAACTTGGTTCATCTCTTGGTTTATCTCTCTTGCTCATCGGTGGCGGTGTTGTTACTGCTATTCCACTCTTATTATTTAACGGTTCGACAACTCGCCTGCCATTTACCATCATCGGTTTACTTCAATACATCACACCAACAATTCAATTCTCAATTGGCGTATGGGTTCGTCACGAAGATATGCCAACAGCGCGTTGGATTGGTTTTTTGATTATTTGGGCAGCGCTACTCACGCTAGCAATTGATTTACTTAAATCAGGCCGTACGGTCAATAACAGCGTCACACAGGGATAACAACGCACCTGTTGCTTCGCCAACTGGCAGCGGCCCAAGTGCTGCGCGTGCTTCTTTAGCAATTGAAACTAACTGAGAGCGCGACTCTTCTAGTGCTTTATGCGAACGCAATTCGCGCAAAACCTGAGCAACAGTTGCTTCATCTTCAATTGGCCCGCTTAACAAATGTCGGAGTTCAGCATCTGCAGAGTCATGAGATTTCATAACATTAAGGGTCACGAGTGTTGGAATACCTTCGCGTAAATCTGTTCCGGGTGTTTTTCCTGATTCAAATGATTCGCTGGCGATATCAATAACGTCATCAGCTAATTGAAAAGCAACACCCATTTTTTCACCGAAAACAGTCAGTGTTTCCATGATGTCGCGAGGCGCACCCGATAGCAAAGCGCCAAAGCGTGCACTGGTCGCAATTAAAGATCCTGTTTTATCTGCGACAACATTGAGGTAATGCTCGAGAGCATCAATGCCCGCACTAGGTCCTTGGGTTTCCATTATTTGACCAATTACTAATCGTTCAAATGTCCGTGCCTGTAGTCGAACAGCTTCGGCGCCCATATCAGCGAGTAAATCCGAAACTTTTGCAAAGAGATAATCTCCAGTCAAAATTGCAACTGAGTTTGTCCAACGAGTATTTGCACTCATAACACCGCGGCGCAGTGGAGCTTCATCCATAACATCATCGTGATACAAAGTTCCGAGATGTGTTAATTCGCAGACAACTGCTGCATCAATTACCTGAGTTCGACTTGGATCTCCGTAATGAGATGAAATGAGAGTAAGTAATGGGCGTAAACGCTTGCCACCTGCATCGACTAAATGGCGTGATGTTTCAATAACTAATGGATATTTACCAACAATTTGTTCACGCAAACGAGTTTCTACTCGTGATAAACCCTCGGAGAGTTGTGCCTCAAACTCTGGGGAAATCTCAGGAATACCGAGGGATGCCATTAGCGGATAAAGATCGCGATGTTACTAATGAAATCAAGAAGTGGAGATGGGAATACACCTAAGAAGATTGTGAGGATTGCTGAGAATAAAACCGTGATGCGAGTAAGCGCTGATGGGATGACAACACTTGTTGCATCATCTAGTGGATCCGAGAAGAACATCAGAACAATTACGCGGATGTAGAAGAATGCAGCAATCGCACTTGAGAGAACGCCGGCAATAACAACTGATACGGCGCCACTTTCATATGCAGCAGAGAAAATTGAAAACTTTCCAATGAATCCGCTTGTAAGAGGAATTCCTGCAAAGGCCAGCAAGAAGATTGCAAATGAGATTGCAACCCATGGCGAACGCTTTCCAAGTCCTGCCCAGCGATTTAGATCCGTAACTTCGCCAGCACTATCTCGAACAAGTGTCACAACTGCGAATGCGCCAACTGTTGCGACTCCATAGGCAAATAAGTAAAAGATGCTGGCATCAAGACCAGCTTTATTGAGTGCAATAACACCTGTGAGCAAGAAACCAGCGTGAGCAATCGATGAATAAGCAAGCATTCGCTTGATGTCTCGTTGTGCAATTGCAACAAGTGAACCAAATGCCATCGTAATGATTGCGATACCAATCATCATTGGACGCCATGACCATTCGGCATTGGCAAAGGCCGTGTAATAAATACGAAGCATTGCTCCGAATGCTGCAACTTTTGTTGCTGCAGCCATGAATGCTGTTACGGGCGTTGGTGCGCCTTGATACACATCAGGTGTCCACGCGTGGAAAGGAACGGCGCCAACTTTAAACAAGAGTCCGATAGAAAGAAATGCGATTCCGATTAATAGGAATACATCATTTCCTGCACCGCCGACGACTGCTGTGCGAATTCCTTCGAATGTGATTGAGCCGGAATAACCATAAAGATACGCCGCGCCAAATAAGAAGAATGCTGATGAGAATGCACCTAATAAGAAGTACTTAAGTGCAGATTCTTGTGAAAGGAGTCGGCGTCTGCGAGAAAGTCCTGCCATTAAATAAAGCGGTAGAGAAAGAACTTCGAGTGCAACAAAGAGGGTTATAAGGTCTGAAGAAACTGGGAATAAAAGCATTCCACCGACTGCAAAGAGTGTGAGTGGGAAAACTTCTGTAACTTGCTGGCCTCGAGCGATTGATTCGCGCTCTTCTGGAGATCCAGGAATTGCAGCAGGTGCGGCTGCAAAATTCTCAGTATCTGCAATAAGGAAAATAGCAACAATTGCAATGATAAGAATTGCGCCTTGTAGCAATATGCCTGGCCCATCAATAATTACAGAACCCATTGCAGCTGTTGTCGAGCCAGAGTTTCGAATTCGCCATACTTGAACGAGTGCAAGAACCAAGGTTCCAATGCTCACACTTACTTGTGCAATCGGACGTATTGATTTAGATGCAAAAGCTTCGATCAAAACACCAATAATCGCTCCTGCAAAAACAACCAACATAGGAGAGAGCAATGAATAAGAGAGTGTTGGTGAGATGAATTCACTCATTTATTTGCCTCCATTTGTGGGTACAGGATCTGTGAATCCTATTTGTGAAAGAACGTGAGCTGCTGCTGGATTAATAACATTGAGAGCTGGTGCTGGATAAAAACCTAAGAAAATGATTATTGCCATAACTGGTGCAATTGCTATTTTCTCGCGCAGATTCAGATCTTTAAGGTTTTCATTTCCAGGAGTTGTCGGTCCGTGCAATGAACGTTGAACTGGAATCAAGATGTATAGCGCAGCAAGAACAATTCCAAATGTTGCAATGATTGCAGCAACTGGGTATCTGGTGAATGTTCCAACCAGAACTAAGAATTCGCTAACAAAACTTGATAAGCCCGGAAGAGCCAAGCTGGACATGCCTGCAATGAAGAATGACCAAGCCATAATTGGAGTGACTCGTTGCAAACCGCCAAAATCGGAAATTGTTGAAGAACCACGTCGAGAAATCATCCAACCTGCAACTAAGAAGAGAGCTGCAGTAGAGAAGCCGTGGTTAAACATATACAGAGTCGCACCACTGTGAGATTGAGTGGTCATTGCAAAAATACCGAGAGTTATGAAACCGAAGTGAGATATCGATGTATAGGCAATCAATCGTTTGATGTCTTTCGCGCCAATTGCAAGGAATGCGCCGTAGACAATTGATATTACTGAGAGCGTAATGATCAAAGGTGTAAAGGTTTTTGTCGCATCTGGAAATAGCGTCAAGCAATAACGAATCATTCCAAAGGTGCCGACCTTATCGAGTACACCCAAGAGCAAAACTGAAGTTCCTGGTGTTGCAGATTTTGCAGCATCTGGCAGCCAGGTATGGAATGGGAATAACGGAGCCTTAATTGCAAAGGCAATAAAGAATCCAAGGAACAAAAGGTTTTGAGTTGTCGAACTTAATTCCAATTCAGATAGAGCAGTAATGCTAAATGTGTGTCCGCCTTGTTCGCCAGAAATTACGTACAGGCCGATAATTGATGCGAGCATCAGCAATCCACCAAAGAGTGAATAAAGCAGGAACTTCACAGCTGCCGCTGCGCGTTCTCCACTTCCGTACCCACCAATAAGGAAGTACACGGGCACCAACATCGCTTCAAAGAAGACATAGAAGAGGAATACATCGGTTGCTGCGAACACACCAAATGACATTGTTTGCAAGATTAAAATCAAGATATAGAAAGTCTTTGTGCTCCAGCGTCCACCTTGTGACTCATTCCATCCTGCAAGAACAACGATTGGTGTGAGCAATGCGGTCATCAGAATTAGAACGAGGGCAATTCCATCAACACCCACTGAATACTTAATTCCGAAGGCCTTGATCCAGTCATAACTCTCCACAAACTGAAGATCCGTGACTGCGCGATCAAAATTGATTGTCATAACGATCGTTGCAAGTGCTGCAATAAGTGTTGTACCCAAAGCAAATTGTTTAGCAAGTAATGACTTTGTCTGAGGCAAAGTCGCAATGAGCGCCGCACCAACAAGGGGAATAGCCATAATCAACGTTAAGTAGTTCATGCCGTCACCGCCCAAATCGCTGCAATTAATGCAATGGCACCGATAACAATCAGTGCTGCATAGCTACGTACAAAGCCTGATTGCGTTGAACGAAGCGAACTTCCTGAAGCCAGGGCAGCGGATGCAACACCGCGAACTGTTCCATCAACAACAACATCATCTGTCTTAACAAGTAAACGTGTGAGCGCTTGTCCTGGGCGCATAAACACGCTCTCGTTGAAGTCATCTTGCAATAAATCACGACGTGCAATTCGAGTAAATACTGAAACATTAGTTGGCGCTGTATCTGCAACTGGTCCGCGACCGTACTTAAACCATGCAATAGCTGCGCCGATAATGACGACAGTTAGTGCCATTAATGAAATGACTACTGGTGGCAAAATCTCTGGACCGTGACCTTCGTGTGCATGAAAGAGTGGCTCTAACCAGTGAACAAGTGCTTCACCACGTGCAAGTAGGAATCCTGAAACAACTGAACCAACAGCAAGAATTCCCATTGGGAGCAACATTAAGAATGAGGATTCATGTGGTGGATGGTTGATGTCATAACGTGGTGTTCCGGCAAAGGTCAGAATCATTACGCGAGTCATGTAAAAGGCTGTAAGTGCGGCGCCAAAGAGTGCGATTGATCCAATAAGAATTCCCTTGATTCCACCGGCATAAAAAGCGGTTTCAATGATTTTATCTTTTGAATAAAACCCAGCAAATGGTGGAACACCCAAAATAGCTAAGTATCCGAGTCCAAATGTTGCAAATGTAACTGGCATGAAGTGTCTGATGCCACCGAATTTACGCATGTTAACTTCATCGCCAGTTCCGTGCATAACTGATCCTGCACCAAGGAACATTCCAGCTTTAAAGAATCCGTGAGTAATCAAGTGCATGATTGCGAATGCATAACCAACTGGTCCAAGACCTGTTGCTAAAACCATGTAACCAATTTGAGACATAGTTGAGGCCGCAAGTGCTTTCTTAATGTCATCTTTTGCCGTACCGATAAGTGCACCGAATAGAAGCGTTATTGCACCGACAATCACAACAAGTAATTGCGCAGTTGGTGCAGCATCGAAAATAAAGTTAGAGCGCGTGATCAAATAAACACCAGCAGTAACCATCGTTGCTGCGTGAATCAAAGCAGAGACAGGCGTTGGACCTGCCATCGCATCGCCTAGCCATGCTTGCAGTGGGAACTGTGCTGATTTTCCAGCTGCAGCAACTAGAAGCATGATGCCTATTGCAGTGAGTGCACCTTGTGAAGTGCCTTCGGTTGCTTCCTTAACACCGCTAAATGAAACTGTTCCCATGGTTGCAAAAGCAATCATGATGGCAAATGAAAGTCCCATGTCACCAACACGGTTTGCAATAAATGCCTTCTTTGATGCAGTGGCGTATGCAGGCTTCTGATTCCAAAAACCAATTAACAAGTAGGACGCAAGTCCCACGCCTTCCCAGCCAACATAAAGATTGAGATATGAATCGCCCATAACGAGTAGCAACATTGCTGCAATAAAGAGGTTGAGGTACGCGAAGAATCTGCGACGATCTCTGTCTTTATCCATATAAGCAATCGAGTAAATATGAATCAATGTACCGACGCCAGTAATCAGAAGAACAAAGCAGATTGATAGTTGGTCTACGAGCAATCCCGCGTCAACATTAAATGAACCAACTGAAATCCAGTTAAAGAGTTTTTGAGAAACTGCACGATTTTCTGGACTGCGACCGAGCATCTGATAAAACTGCACAGCGCCCAAAATAAATGACATTCCTGAGAGTGCAGTAGCTAATAGGTGGCCCCAGCGATCAGCACGACGTCCCACAAGTAGCAAAAACGCTGAACCAAATAGGGGCAGTGCAATGAGATAAACCAGACCGTTATTTACCAACATCTTTATCTCTTCAGCAAACTAGCATCGTCAACAGATGCTGATCGTCGAGAGCGATAAATGGTCACAATAATTGCGAGTCCAACAACAACTTCACAGGCAGCTACGACCATTGTGAAGAAAGCAACTACTTGTCCATCAAGATTGCCATTCATGCGAGCAAAAGTTACGAATGAAAGATTTGCAGCATTGAGCATTAATTCAATGCACATGAAAACAACAATGGCGTTACGACGAACAACAACTCCGACGGCACCAATTGTGAAGAGAAGTGCAGAGATATATAAATAGTTAGTTGGATTCACTACTTCTCCTCCTTCACTTCTGTATTGACTTGATCTAATTGAAACTCTGCAGAATCAATCATGTCGCCACGTGTGCGAAGCGTTTCAGAA
>Ga0209358_10002589_pt1 | contig 13685 bp, 13 predicted proteins | sample LauGreFa1BDMLBSN_2_FD_187574 | JGI IMG/M metagenome (GOLD analysis project Ga0209358, IMG submission 187574) | Freshwater lake microbial communities from Lake Michigan, USA - Fa13.BD.MLB.SN (SPAdes) (version 2) | ecosystem: Environmental > Aquatic > Freshwater > Lake | place: Lake Michigan, USA... | reverse complement strand
CGATACATTTCTTTTAAATCATTTTAGTGTCCATTGTTTCTTGGCCTGACTTTGAGTACTCACGTATGAAAGTTCCTTCGTTAAGTAGTGGGTGCGAAATTGCGCAATTTTTTGTTCGCCATACCGCGAGTCGGAGGTTCTTTTTAGACCATTCGGCTCCGAGGTGTGAAGAAACTTTTGCGATACTTATCCACAGCGGAATGGGCAGGCCCATTCGCGAAGGCAACATTCTTCTCGGCATGCACCGTCTCGATGCTCGGACCAAACCGCACGGAACCGTCTTAGAACAGCCTTCGGCAACTAAGTCCCCTTTTTTTCGACAATCTCCCTTTCGAACATTTTGTCGAAAAAAAGGGGACTTAGTTGCCGACGGCTTTCTTAGAAAAGTCTTTTCGAAGCGCATCGGACGCTGACTCCGAGCCTCAGGGCGGAGGCGGACACTGGAACACGCAACTACGAAGCGTGTGATGTTGATTTAGAAAGTACCGGCATAGCGAACAAAAAAATGGCGCAATTTCGCACCCACGACTTGACGAAGGAACTTGCATACGTGAGTACTCCACAATCAGGCCAAGTTACAATGGACACTAAAATGATTTAAAAGAAATGTGTCGAATTGGCCTGATTGTGGAGTACTCACGTATGCAAGTTCCTTCGTCAAGTCGTGGGTGCGAAATAACCCATGCTCCCCAAACGAAGATTTTGGAACGAATGACAAAAGAGGAAATCCGGATTTCGAATGAAGCACTTTTCAAGGGCGTGAGTACTCGATTTGGGCTACTAACCATTGAAGCGTATATCGAAAATCCGGATTTCCTCTTTTGTCATTCGTTCCAAAATCTTCGTTTGGGAGGGGTAACATCGCACCATTTTTTGTTCGCTACATGGGAAAGTACCCAGGTTCAGACGCTATGCATGACAAGCATTGAATCATTTGTAGTTGCATGTTCTCCTGGAGACGGCGATGCTTGCGATGATCTCGCTGGAGAATGGGCAGCGGGCTCGGCTAGGGGCAAGGCGAAGGCAATAAGGGAAAGCGTGGATGACCGGAACTCGTGTACCACTTCATGAATCCGGTCGATGGGCGGTGCACCGTTTGTCAAAAGGGCTACTAGACACGGCCACACGGTGTCACAATGATGATGTATATGCTCCCCCTAAACCACACGGTTTGAAAATGAAGAAATGGCAACGAGGCCGGGTCTGAAAGGTATCGCATTTTCAGGATACCAACTCAATCGGTCCACCTCTAAACAAGTCGACGTAGCACATTGACGGTTCTTGTTTCAATGGTTAGTGGCCCAAATGGAGAACTCACGCCCTTTGAAAAAGTGCTTCGAAAATCCGCATTTCATCTTTTTTCCACCCTTCCCAAATCTTCGTTTGGGGAGAATAACATTCTGGCTACAAAAGTTGAAAAGCGCTTTTAAAACGCATTCTGTGTCTGAATTTTACCCCTCCCAAACGAATATTTTGGAAGGAGGAACAAAAGACGAAATGCGGCTCTTCGAAGCACTTTTCAATGGATATTGGCCCAAATTGAGTACTCACGCCCTTGAAAAGTGCTTCGAAAATCCGCATTTCGTCTTTTGTTCCTCCTTCCAAATCTTCGTTTGGGGACCTTCTGAACCATGTGGCGAGCATAAATTGCGCAATTTCAAGGCCCGCTACTTAACGATGAAACAGACCATATGTGAGTACTCCAATTTGTGGAAAATTGCACACTTGAACTCCACAAAATCAAAATGATTTAAGGTCATTGTGCCAAATTGCCCTAACATGAGTACTCACGTATGGTCTATTTCATCGTTAAGTAGCGGGCCTTGAAATTGCGCAATTTATGCTCGCCACACTGCTTCTGAAACGTTGGTTCGGCCTTCCCAATTCATCGCTTGGAACCGGGTAGAAGTCGTCTTCAAAGTGGCTGGTATCTCCCGCTTCGGGTGTGAGTACTTGGTTTGGGATACTAAAAAAGTGCATCGAAAATCCGCATTTCATCTTTTGTTCCTGGGTCCATCCCAAACGAAGATTTGGGATGGATTGACAAAAGATGCAATCTGGATTTTCTAAGCACTTTCTAAAGAATGTGAGTACTTTGTTTGGGCTACGATGCATTAAAAATTGCTTAGAAAATCCGGATTGCATCTTTTGTAAAATCTTCGTTTGGGGAGCATGCTCTGTCTTGTATTTCCGAACGCATATTTTCGTTTCGGATGGATAAACTATGAATAAAGGAATATGACACAAATGGATGCATCTAACAAATGCCTCACGGGCGTTATGATTATCCCAACTGGCATTGGCTGTAAACTGGGCGGACATGCAGGCTTTAATCCGGGTGTGAAATTGATCGCGTCCTGCGCCAAGCAACTGATTGTCAACCCCAATGCATTGAATGCATCAGATATCAATGAGCAGCCACCCAATGTGTTGTACGTAGAAGGAAGCAGCATCGATCGCTTTCTCGACGGGGAGATAAACCTCCATCCTACCAAAACATACAACCGTATTCTGATGGTGGTCAATGACGCGGATTATGCATCTCACAATACGATGAATGCCGGCATATGGGGTCTGGGTGCTGATATACAACTGCTCCAACTATCCACACCACTACGAATGAAGGTCGGGTTCAACGAGGACGGAACTGCAGGTGGTTCCTATTCAGGGGTACATGAACTGATTGAGCAAGTACGAACACTAGAGTTTGAAGCACTCGCCATCAGTACTGCCATTGAGACGGATACCGAGACGGAAGCCCTTTACTGGCAACATGGTGGTGTGAATCCATGGGGTGGTATCGAGGCAATTGTGACGAAGATCATCGCTACAGCACTTAACAAGCCAGTCGCACATGCTCCAGTCAACAGTGAACTGAGCTGGTATCGCTCGTTAGTCGTCGATCGAGACATGAGTCCAGAAGTCATTTCCAATACCTACATGTTCTGTGTTTTGAAAGGCTTACATCGTGCTCCTCGGATTATGCAAATCCATCATTCGACGGCTCGGACTGCTTTAGTGAAAGAAGATATCGACTTCATGATCTCACCGCATGGGTGCTGGGGTGCTCCTCATGCCGCGTGTATTCGGCTAAGCATTCCGGTGATCGTAGTGCGTGAGAACACGACATGCCTCAGTACCCATGATTACTCATACCCACCCACGGTCATCCTTGTTCAGACATATCTGGAAGCAGCAGGAGTCGTTCAGTGTCTTGGCAACGGAATAGACTATCGTACAGTGCTGGCACGTGACTGAATGGTGTGTCTAAACCAGTCGTCGGCAACTAGTCCCCTTTTTTTGGACAATCTCCATTTCGAACATGTGGAAAAATATTCCAACCTGGATTTGTGGTTGACGATTTTGTCTAAATGTTCGAAATGGAGATTGTCCAAAAAAAGGGGACTAGTTGCCGACGACTGGTCTAAACACTAGTGAGGCGGCCAGCCGATGCATTTGCGGTCTCCAAGAACTTTATGTTCCCAAATGAATGCTTTGGAAGACCGACCCCCAGCGTCGTCGCAAACACTACGCCTACTTTACACACGAGCCCATCCACCGCCAAGTATGCCCCAGACGCGCACGGCACCGTGAGCGTCGTCGGACGTCTTATCACGACCCTCGCTTCCGTGAGGCGCCGGTCCGTTTTCACGAGCCCCGAATCCGACACGAGGTCCGCCTCCAAACTGAACTTGCGCACTCCCACGCCGCAGCCAAGATCGCCGACGTTGAACGTAAGCACCGCGTACTCTCTCTAAATGGCATTTGTAACAATCATCACACTGGGATCGCGGTCGCGACATAAAGATGATACGATGCCCGTTACCGATACCAGTTAGAGATAACTTTATGCTCCCCAAACGAAGATTTTGGAAGGCTCGACAAACCTTTCAGAATGCGTTTTCGAAGCACTTTTCAACGATTCGTAGCCCCAATGGAGTACTCTATACCTTGAAAAGTGCTTCGAAAATGTATCCCTCCCAAATCGAACGTTTCATTCGACCGTCGAAAATCTTCGTTTGGAGACCATAAAATCATTCTTTTGTTGTTATCGAGTTTTCTTTTCTCCACTTTCGACCGAGGTCAGATGCCTGAAGTGCGACTTTTTTACTCGCCACACCGCGGCCAATAAACCGTAGCTCAAACCACGCAGCGAACAAAAAACGAGCACTCATACTCATGAAAACGTGCGCAAAGTACGGTGCGGATGCGAATACTACGGGGAACATGCATCTGGGATTCGGGTATCGACGTTCTTCGTTTGGGGAAAAGTAATAGTGGCGTAATAAATGCGAACATCATTGGCACTAATCTCGGTTTTTATTGTCGTAACAATAGCATGCACGATGGTAAAGTCTGCTACGACGAAAACGACCTACGGTGGTCTGATGAACCACCCTGGTGAATCGCAGTCCAAGTTTGCCATCATTATGGGCATTTCAAACTACCAAAACCCCGAGATGTCAGCCCTAGTGTACGCTCATAACGACATAGAAGCATGGTTTCGGACGCTGCAACATCGAAAATATGCAGTATCCGTACTATCAGACACGCAAAGTCGAAAAGACCTTGCAAAACACATCGGCTTTGACGAGAGCCAAATCCACGACGCAACTGAACCGATACTCTATCGACACATCGATGCCATAACAGCCGTGATAAATCAAAACCCACCGACCTTACGGACCACATTCGCATTTGTTTGCTCGTCGCACGGCGAGCGTTTGGTTTCTGCGAGTGGTGAGGTATCATCCAGCATAATGGCATACGACATCGACACAGGACATACCAATTTCGACAACGTCATCCACGACTGGGAGTTGGTTGAAAGGCTATCACCACTCCTGCAGAATCCAAAGGTGGACGTTATTGTGATAGTGGATGCGTGTTTCTCGGGTGGCTTTGTAAAAAGGCTGATGCAATCGGACAAACTTGGGAACCTGACCGTCGTCTCGTCGTCGACCATCGACAAATCGTCTTTTCAAGTCAAGCGCCTGCGACACAGTGCCTTGTCTTGGTTCTTGACGCAGTCTCTTCCAACATGCCAGTATCGTCTGGTTCAGTCAGTGTACAAGGCAAACGACGATTGGCACAAGTTCACGATGACCATGCCAGAAGAGTCTCGCCAGAAAGTCGATGCGCCGAGTGGACTTTTTCAAATCTATACCAAAATGGACCAAATTTCGCTCTAGGATAGACTACCGTGCGTGTTCTTTTGTGGCGAACAAAATGTTGGGCTGCTAACGGCTCAAGTGGACAGGCCAGAGGAGCCCTGGACACCATCCTCACCAGTCTCAGGCGCCGTGAAGCGAGCATTAAATTGCGCAATTTCAGGCCCCCACTTAAGGAACACAGTTGAGTATGATGTTAGTACTCACATTTGGGCCAATTTCTACACGAAATCAACAAACCTAGCATGATATATGCACATGCTTGAAAAATTGGCCCAAATGTGAGTACTCGCATCATAGTCAACTGTGTTCCTTAAGTGGGGGCCTGAAATTGCGCAATTTAATGCTCGCCACTAGGCTCAGGCGGACGACGAAGGACGCTGACCAGTCCCCGAAATCCCCGAATCCCGATGGTCCATTTTGTCGTCCAATCGGCGTTTCGTGCCCGTGTGAGCATCTTTTAATCGGGGATTTCGGGGTCTGACGCTGACTGACGGGAAGAGACAAACAATCGAAAAACTATCCTATGTACGAGTGTCTTCCAACTGACAGACAAAATCTCCGGTTGGTACCCAGAAAGGGATCATACTACCCCAACTCGGTATGGCGAACAAATCCTTCCCGCTTTCGCACCCAAGGCCGGTATGGCGAACGAAAGCATTTACTCCTGAGTAACTCCTCCCAAACGCAGATTTTGGAAGGATGAACAAAAGATGAAATCCGGATTTTATGCTCCCCAAACGAAGATTTCGGAAGGCCGCACCAACGTGTCAGAATCCATGTAGCGAACAAAAAATTGCGCAATTTCGCACCCACGACTTAACGAAGGTACTTTCATACGTGAGTACTCAACAATCAGGCCAATTGGACACATGTCCTTTAAATCATTTCAGTGTCTATTGAAAAGTAGCCTGATTGTTGAGTACTCACGTATGAAAGTACCTTCGTTAAGTCGTGGGTGCGAAATTGCGCAATTTTTTGTTCGCCATACCGGTCAGAATGTATTTTCGAAGCACTTTTCAACGATTCTTAGCCACTTTTCATTCGTTAAGTAGTGGGTGCGAAATCGCGCAATTTGTTTTGTTCGCTACATGGCCCATGACTTACGACTTAACGAGGGAAATGTACCCCTCCCAAACGAAGATTTTGGAACCGTCCGGAACGCGTTTTCGAAGCACTATTCAACGATTCGTAGCCCAAATAGGGTACTCACGCCCTTGAAAAGTGCTTCGAAAACGCGTTCCGGACGGTTGGTTCGGCCTTCCAAAATCTTCGTTTGGGGGCCATAAAATGCTGGTTCGAAGTTCTTTTCAACGTCACGTGGCCCACATCAGGTGCTCATTCAATTCAATAAGAGCCAATCCCTTGAAAAGTGCTTCGAAAACGTACTCTGAAATGTCACTTCGTCATTCCAGTGTTGTGGGCTGTGGGGCGCATGAATTAAAATAAAAAATGTCCAAATATATCATCATGAAACCTACTGAACCGACTCAACCAGCCGAAACTCCAGTAGAAATGCTTAATGGCTATCCTAGGGTATATGGTCCATTTTTAGGCGGCTCTGATTCGAATATACAAAACAAAATACGTTCCTTATACAAAAAAATGAATTGGGACCCCGAAGAAGCTGATGATAATAATGAATTCTTTTATCTTCAAAATGTAAACGAAGAAATCATTGGAGCAGTTAAAATTTCAAATTCCGATTACGAATTGTGTTATGATTTTATTCAAGAAGAATATAGAGGTAAGAAATTATATTCTTTTCTGCAACAGGCTAGATTAAATTATATAAAAAACACTAAAAGCCAATCATACGTTTTGGACACTGAAATGGATTATCTAAGAGATTCTCATATTAAATATGGTATGATATGTACATCGACTGAGAAAGTTGAAATAGATGGCATTTATTATTGGCGATTAGAATTTGTAATAAATCGAAGTAAACGAACAACAACCATTGCGTAGATGACATGACTGTAGCGAAAAATGCGCGATTTCGCACATCACGCATGCCAATACATTCGTTAAGATTATTCTTCAAACGAAGATTTGGGAAGGATAGACGAGGAAGTCCAGATTTTCGAAGCACTTTTCAAGTGGCGAGAATTGAAAAGTGCTTCGAAAATCTGGACTTCCTCTTTTGTTCCTCCTTCCAAATCGTTGGGGCATTTTTTAATGCCCAATGTGAGTAGTAACCTATGCTCTCCCACCCTAGCCTAGGTAGGTAGTTCGCAAAATCGCGCCATTTTTGGGGTCGATGCTAGGTTTGTTCGGCCTTCCAACATCTTCGCATCACATCACCAGTGCAACGCAAACTACGGAATCGGAGATGTCTACATCCAAACCAACCTGATATTTACAATGTTATGACAAAGTTTCAGATTTCGTAGTTTCATGTTCCCCTGCACCTCACGCACGAAAATAAAACACATCTAAATGAGCATTGCAATCATACGGTCTTTTACAGGGGAGGGAGGCCAATTTAATAGAAAAGTGCGTATTGCCAAAGATTGCGGTTTGATCCCCATTTTAGTAAGTATAAATGCACCGTTCCACGGCGAGCCTCCATGCGAAATGATTCAGTTTTTGGGACCTACCAACGATGCACTAGCCGAGCGGCTAAGTGAAATTACAGACTTGCTAGCAGTCGTTCCAATGAGTGACTGGGACGTGCAATTGTGCGATTATCTGTCTGACAAGCTAACTTTACGGGGCAATCCAATGAAATACTCGCCATACCGATTCAACAAGTACCTGATGCAAGAGCGAGTCAAGAACGTCGGTCTGAGGGGGATTTTGCAAAAAGAATGCTCTAGAATCGATGAGATTCGTTCATTTGTAGAGCAGAGCAGATGCTCGGGTGGTTATGTAATCAAACCACTTGAATCATGCGCCACCGTTGATGTCTACTTCTGCGAGTCGCTTGCCGAATTGGAAGTTCGCTATCGTAAGATCACGGAAGAGACCAGCTGCTTCGGAACCTGCGGTAAATCAGCGCTGGTTCAGGAGTTTATCGAAGGTGAGGAGTGGGTCGTGAACACCGCCTCCCGAAATGGTTTGCACAAGGTAGTCGGCGTATATAGATACAAAAAGAGACGCGTAAATGGACGAGCCTTTGTCTATCAAAGCATGAGGCTGGTCGACTCAAGCCAACTTGACCCAAGTCTGATAGCATACACACTTAACGTGCTGAATGCATTGGAGATCCAGAATGGCGCGGGCCATGCCGAAATAATGATGACCGATACTGGCCCTTGCTTAATTGAGATGAATGCCAGGAACTGTGGGGGAGATTCACAAGTGATGCTACGCAAGTGCATCGGCTACTCACACGCAGAAACACAAATTTGGGCGTATGCATGTGAAGAAAAGTTCAATTCTCTCCCATGTATATACCCAAGTACCGCCCGTGTTGGACTAAACATCGACCTTATTTGTCTCTATGATAGCGTTGTTTGGAGACGAAAGTATTTAAAGGATCTGATCGTTAAGCTCAATCGCTTTGTATCGGTCGATGAGGTTCGTTGTCCTATTGATGGAGAATTGCTTTATCGGACGATAGACGGCGAGACCATTATCAGTGATTTATACATCAGCAGCGTCAATGCCGGAGACTTTGACATTGCCGAGGCACTAGCATTGGAATGGGAGCAAAATCTGATCCAAATCTCTGCCGATCAGACCCCTAAATCCCCGAATTCCGAAGTATCATCCATTCCTCCAAACGGCGTTTAGTGCCCATGTGAGCAACTTTCAATCGGGGATTTCGGACTCAGTTCGGAGCCATTTAGCGAACAAAAATTGCGCAATTTCGCACCCACGACTTAACGAAGGAACTTGCATACGTGAGTACTCAACAATCAGGCCAAGTTACCATGGACACTAAAATGATTGAAGAGAAATGTGTCGAATTGGCCTGATTGTTGAGTACTCACGTATGCAAGTTTACCCTCCCAAACGAAGATTTTGGAAGGAGGAACAAAGGACGAATGCGGTTTTTCGAAGCACTTTTCAATGGATCGTGGCCCAAATTGAGTACTCACGCCCCTGAAAAGTTCTTCGAAAATCCGCATTTCGTCTTTTGTTCCTCCTTCCAAAATCTTCGTTTGGGGAGCATAAAGTTCCCTCGTTAAGTCGTGGGTGCGAAATTGCGCAATTTTTTGTTCGCCATACCGTTCGTTAAGTCGTGGGTGCGAAATTGCGCAATTTTTGTTCGCCATACCGATATTATGTGAATCGAAAACGATTTCAAGGCCCGCTACTTAACGACGAAACTGACCATACGTGAGTACTCCAATTTGGGGAAATTTGCACAACTGAACTCCACAAAATCAAAATGATTTACAGTCATCGTGCCAAATTGCCCCAAACGTGAGTACTCACGCATGGTCAGTTTCGTCGTTAAGTAGCGGGCCTTGAAATTGCGCAATTTATGCTCGCCACAATGATTCTGAAAGGTTGGTTTGACCTTACAAAAAACGTTAGAAGGGTGCTTCGAATACGCACTCGGAACGGAACGTTCGGCAAGATCATAAACTACGTTCACATGTGATTTAAAATAAATAAATAAATGTAATTGTAATGATTTACGACGGCATTTGTAGCAAAGATGATAAGGCGCTCTTTCTATTAGGTAGAAACGGTGTCGAATTGTCGTACCTTCCGATATCCACCGATTGCCGAAGATGCATTGACTCATGCGACGAAGATGAACAATGGACGCAATGTATCGAGGATGAGTGTTTCGCAATGGACTATGGGCTAATTGAGAAGAAAGGTGCTTCACCTTCACCACCGGCTCAAGTACCAAGACCACCACCACCGCCGGCGCCCGCACCACCGCCAACGATTGACTTAAAACAACAAATAAAACAACAAATACTCGCCCAAGCAGAAGCTGCTGTAGCAAACATAGCATCGCAACAAATGGCCGACCAAGCAACTGCTGTTAAGCAAAACCACCAGTGCGACAAGAGCATGTTATGGAAAAGCACACTCGGCTCAACGTGCGACGACCCGGCGGTCGAGGCCGACTGGCGCGACCAATCGGGCAAGCCGGCAGGCAACTACTGCAGCAAGTTCTGCGCACACGACCTTGTAATGAAGGCGCTACAAGATCCCAACTATGCCGATTGGGATACTGGACCAAACTGGCGGTCAGATGCTGTGCACAATCAATCGTACGGATGTCGAATCAACAACGACGACTGGTCTAACTCATGTAATCGAGACGAGATTGAGAAAAGGTGCATGGCTGACCCTCGTTGCGTTGGATACTACAGCACCGGCATCTGCTTCGTCGCAACTGACAAAAAACCGGGAGACTGCCACGAAACTGCAACCGACACCGGTCGATATGAATACTTTGTTAGAAAGAGAGGTCGCGAAGAGGCCGAAAAGTTGGGGAGAGTCATGAGTAGCAACGGCGCGTCCACGACCAGCGGCGTAGGCCCAGCCACAGTACCGGCACATGTACAGGTACCGGCACCGCCGTTAGGCATACCAACAGAAGCTGAGATAATGGAGTCACGGGCGAAACACTGGGGCTCGCCACCCACCGTGCCGCAATTGCAGCCGACGTCGTCGTGCTATAACGCCATGAATCGTCGAGGCGAGCCAGAACGTGAAGACAGTTGTTGCACATGCGAAGATGTTAAAGAGGCATTCGCTGGAACGTTCGAAAAAATGCCGGACGATGTTTGGCAGTGCATGTCGCCGAATAACAACAAGTGCCTGTCCGACGGTCTCGCAGGAATCGATTGGACACGTGTAATCGCGGCGGCACAGGAACAGGAAAAGACACAGGCACAGGCACCCACCGGCGCGTCAATAACAAGCGGTGTCAATTCAATGAGTGGCGTCGGCCCGGGTGCAACGTCCCCTGCTACAGTCACACAGTCGCATGATGTGCTAGAAGGCATCGACAGTTCGTCCACGACCAGTACACCGTTTAATCTTGGCCACCTAAACTTTTCGGAACTAAATTTTTCGGGACTATCGGGACTATCTGGACTAAACATTAACCCGGACGGGACGGTTAACCATGACGCCCAGGCACAGGTACAGGCACCTTCACAAGCAGGCATTAAACAACCTCCGAACGGCTGGGTGAGTGTCCAGGCCGCAAAACGTAATCCAGATGGCTCGTGGGGCTGCAAGCTCATGACGGACTGGTCCAGCGTGCCAAAGAACAACGAACAGAGCCTTCAGGCTGCATGTAAAAACGACCCAAAGTGCGTAGGGTATTATGACAACGGAGTGTGGCTTGTCGCATCGAATACATATCCGGAATTGTGCGACGAGCCCGGACAGCCTGAATATCCGTATGGAACATTCGTCAAGAACCCAAATGTGGCACCCACCGGCGCGTCCATGACCAGCAGTGTCAATTCAATGAGTGGCGTCGGCCAGGGTGCCACGTCCCCTGCTACCGTCACACAGTCGCAGGAGGTGCAACTGCAACTGCAACCGAGCCTGTCGAACGGCGTCGGCGTAAGTACCATGAGTGGCTTCAGCCCACCAACGGCCATGTTAGACTCGGCCAACGCCACGGCGAACGGGAGCGCCATCGGCCAAATGAATGTGAATGATGCGCTCAGCGGCCTAAACAGACGAAGCGCCACGCCCCCCACCACAGTAGCACAGTCGCAGGAGGTGCAATTGCAACCTAACCTGTCGAACGGCTTCGGCGCAAATACTATGAGTGGCTTCAGCCCACCAACCGCAGCGCAGGACCAGGCGGTTCTAGACTCGGCCAACGCCGCTGCGATCGGGAGCGCCATCGGCCAAATGAATTTGAATGATGCGCTCAGCGGCCTAAGCGGACTAACCGACCCACAGTCGCTGGCGGGGCTCGTGGTCGGCGACAATCCAGGCCGCGCATGCACTGGGAAAATGCAACTACGCACGCTAGACGAGCAGTCAAGGGGCGATGAACACGAGAATGATTGGAGACATGCGTGCGTGGAAGGGTGCAAGTTTGACGCGAACTGCCAAATCGCAACTGTCATTAAAAACAACTTTACCGGCAACTTGCGATGCGTTCATTCAGCCGGCCCTGTAACCAGAGACGAGTGCAGCGGAGGTAACGGGTTTTATACATATCGAAAATAGAGTCCCATCGATTTCCGAGACCATGCCATTGTAGCGAGAAGAACGTCGCACATTCGCAATAGTATGCTCCCCAAACGAAAATTTTGGAAGGATGAACAAAAAGATGAAATGGTGGACAAAAGAGGAAATCCGGATTTCGAAGGAAGCACTTTTCAATGGTTCGTAGCCCAAATCGAGTACTCACGCCCTTGAAAAGTGCTTCCTTCGAAATCCGGATTTCCTCTTTTGTTCATGCTTCCAAAATCTTCGTTTGGGCTGGATAAATAGGTCGAAGACTCGACGAAGAACCCTTTCAGAAATCATCGTTTGGGAGCATCAACCTAGAATCGACCAAAAAATTGCGCGATTTCGCGACCACCTAAGGGAGTATAGGTTGGGTACTCACATTGGGCAACAATGCACCAAATATTTTAAATCATTTCTCATTTGGCTGTAAACAGGAACCGATTTAAAATATTTGGTGCATTGTTGGCCCAATGTGAGTACCCAACCTATACTCCCTTAGGTGGTCGCGAAATCGCGCAATTTTTTGGTCGCCACATGGAGCATCAATGACTGACACATGATGATGGAACTGTACGAATCATGATACGATGCGTCGATTCTGCATGGCATCTGCCAATCAGTCGCGTCGGCGGTGGTCGTAGAACTCTCGGAGGTGCACCACGATGAAAAACGCCTCGTCCTTGTCGCGCAGGTCGATGTCCGCAAACTGCTCGCGGTTTTGCTGCATGAAGGCGACGTCCTCCGACGCCAGCGACCGCACGTGCGTCCACCCGGGAATAGCCAACTGCGCCTTGCTCGCAAACAGCGGGATGGACAGGATCGGGCGGACCAGAAACTTGGCGTCGTACTGCACGTACGAGGTGAATCGACTCCGACAGCATCGATACAGCAGCGTCTGCACCAGGTCCAGGTCGAACATCTTGATGTCGACGACCAGCTCGTCCAGGTCGGTCAGATTCCGCATCGACCGACCCACGGCGACGGCGACGGCGACGTCGTCGAGCGACACGCGGCACATCGGGCACTCGCGCGTCGGCAGGCGGTGCTCACACGACGCGCAGATGGCGTGACCACAGCGCCCGTAGCGCGTCGTCTCTTCGTAGCACACGACGCACTCGCACGGAAAGGCGCACCCGCAGTGGGTGCAAAAGTGGTTGGTGTCGGCGTTGGCGACGTCGCATCGACCACACTTGCCCATTTATATTGGGACGTTTTATGCCCCCGACCGACGAAACGGGTCGAAATGCGGTCCACCATGTGGCGACCAAACCAGCCGTAGGCAACTAGTCCCCTTTTTTTCGACAATCTCCATTTCGAACATTTCGACAAAAGTGTCAACCACAAATCCACCTTGAAATGTTTGTCGAAATGTTCGAAATGGAGATTGTC
>Ga0209358_10002586_pt1 | contig 13691 bp, 13 predicted proteins | sample LauGreFa1BDMLBSN_2_FD_187574 | JGI IMG/M metagenome (GOLD analysis project Ga0209358, IMG submission 187574) | Freshwater lake microbial communities from Lake Michigan, USA - Fa13.BD.MLB.SN (SPAdes) (version 2) | ecosystem: Environmental > Aquatic > Freshwater > Lake | place: Lake Michigan, USA... | reverse complement strand
TAATTTCACACTTGCTCTAAAGAATGGCCACTATCTTGAAGTTGTCTGTCCTTTAGATCATCCAGCTGCTGATGCCTCACCATTTGGTCGCGTAGTTTCACAGCGCGCAAATGAAGGTGGAGGTTGGCTCACTTGGGTTGTTTCAACTGAGGATTTGTCACCAATTGAAAGCCGTCTTGGACGCTCAGCAGTTGATGGATCTAGAAAGCGTCCTGATGGAAGCGAGCTAAAGTGGAAGCAGCTAGGAGTTCTAGGAACTCTAAATGATTCACAACTACCTTTCTTTATTCAATGGATGTCAAGTGATCACCCATCAAATGATGGGAAGGCAGTTGCTGAGATTATAAAGATTGAGATTTCAGGAGATGAGAAGACAATTGAAGAGTGGCTCGGCTCAGATCTATCAAAAGCATTTGACGGCGTCGAAATTCAATGGGTTTTGCCAAAGGATAACGATGGTCAGACTGGACTTGTGGCGGTTCACCTTGCAACGCCTAATGGCGTTGTACGCTTGGATTGAATCCTAATTTAATAGCCTTAAACGCATCGCCGCCCTAGCTCAGTCGGTAGAGCGTCGCTCTCGTAAAGCGAAGGCCATGAGTTCGATTCTCATGGGCGGCTCAATCTCATACTGAACAAAAATCACCAAATCCTTGTTGATCAGTTACTATTTTCAGAGCTTGTGCCTCACTCCTAATTGCACTAAAAAATTTAGCTCTCTTCTGGTGTAACATTCAATGTCAATTGGATACATGATAAAATTACGAAAATAAGTTAGTTTTTCATAAGCAAATTCAACGTATAATCACGCAAATTTTTTGAGAAAGTTTGGTTATGGTATAGTTGTATTAATTCTTCCTTAACCCGTTCTCTTTCAAGGCGCTTAAAATCATTCTTTCCTAAAATCACTATGTTGAGAAAATCAAACATATTTACAAAGTCTGACGAAGTGTAATGAGAATGACTAATGGTTTTACCAAACTCATTAAATTGAGTTTTTGTATGTAAGAGATAAAGAGGTTGCATGGAAGGTAAAAATTCTGCCAGAAAAGAACCACTGTCTGTAATCACCGCGGAAACATTGTAAAACTCTGAAGTTCTTTCATTGGGTAGGTAAGAACAATTTCGGTTGCTATTCCAATTTTCAATATAGAGAGACAATTCTAGATTAGTCATGAGACCCGATTCAATTACTGCAGTAGCCCAATTAGGATGTGGACGAAGAATGAACCTAAGTTTTGGGAAAAGTTTCGGTAGCTGCAATAAATCTAAATAGTATTTTTCGAATGCGCCAATACCAATCTTTTTACCTAATAGTGTCCAATGAGGCGCTATTAAAATATCGCAAGAATCAAGTCGGCCCCGATTATCTTGGGCCTCATAGTACTTGGTCCCCTCTAATTTCGAAGATCCTATCCAAACTGCATTCTTTGCCTCTAAGTATCCATGACTTTTGAATTGCCGTAGGTGCCACGGAGACTCTGAAAAGATTGTGTGAGCAATTGAGTGTATTGGCATCTGATAATGGTCTCTAACTCTATCAATGACCTTAACATTATATGGTATGTAAAACAAAAGGTGTCGTCTAGCAAGTTTCAATAAATTCCAGGAGTTGTCATTAATAGACATATCCACTGACTCATAAAAAATTATAGACTTTTGTTTTATTATCTTCTTACGTGAAACAATATTATCGTTTGCATCTCTCCCAACTATAACATTTTTCCATTTCTCGTTTTTCAGCGCAAGGTTAGCTGAATATTCGCCATTATTATCAAGCACACTATTTTCTGGAAAGATTATAATATTTATTTCGAAGTTATGATTAAGTGCTAGTTCATCGAACATTACAAACCCATTCCATAGTTGAACCTGAGTCACCATGACATAGATCTTTACCTTTTCGCCTCTTCGAAATTGCTTTTGAATTGACTTTAGGTTCCATTTGTAACAAAGTTGATTGTAGAAGAAATATACCCTTGAACTAGAAATAGATCTTACATAATTGTATTTTAATAATCTACAGATTAAATAAAATTTCAAATTAAATCAATTTCCTTTTAATGAGTTTGCGTAATGCAGTAGAAGATGTATTTATGGTGTAAGGAAAGTAAGTTACTTTTACTCCTTCTTTAGCGAAATAAATTTCATACTCATTCCAAATTTTACTACCCTTCCAGTCATCGCCAACAAATATTTCATCAAATGCAAATCTTTGATGAGCTAATCGCTTATCACTATGGGATTGCTCATAAGCTTTGTCCACACACTTTAGTGATCGGATTATCGCAATTCGTTCTGAAAATGGCACTATTGGATAATGACTTTTTGTCTGGTGGACGAGTTCATCTGTGGAGACACCAACAATCAATTCCTCACACCAACTCTTAGATTTTTCTAGAATATTTAAATGTCCAATATGAAACATGTCAAACACTCCCGCGGTGTAACCAAGTTTAGATTTATTTTTCATAAGCTTTCCAAGAACTTAAGATTACATTTACATAGTCTTTGCAAGCGCATAAAGAGATTATCATGATAGCCCTTAAATTAAAATAAAGAAGACGAACTTTTGATCCCAACTTAATCTCGTCTTCAAGGCTCATCAAGTTGTGATCAGGCTTTGTGTATGGGATAAATTCTAATTGTTCTAAGTCCAAGTGGTCAAAGTTCTCTTGATCCACTTTAAATGCAATGTGATGCTTGTGTGTGGCCTTAATGTTAGCTCCGAGATTTTTTACTAAGTTGACGGGGGGAACTACGGTAAAACCACCGTGGTAGACTCTACTAAGTGCCCAAGTATAATCCCAAGAGTCTAGTGCTTGATTCCAGATTCGTTGACTACCATTTCTAATATTCATAAATCTATAAGGATGTCGAAGAAAAAAGCGCCTAGCAGAAGGTGACTTCAGCAGGTCCAAACAACTTGTTTGCTCGGTTAAGCGTGCATGCCAGTGTTTAGACCAAGTCGCCCAGCCCCAAATACCTCCGTTGACAAAGTTCACGCGGTGCAGATGTGAGACGGGCAATGTGTTTCGTCCACTAATCATCATTACTTTAGAATTGTTGGCATATGCATCTCGGGCTCGGTAAATATATTCAAAGAATTGATTACTTGGCAAACAGTCATCTTCTAAAACAATCAGAAAATCTTCAAATTTAAATCCCCAATTTAAGGCTGACTCAACCGAAAGTCTACAGCCGATATTTTTCTCTAATTCGTAAATCTTATATTTGCCAGGATAATTTTGTAGTTGACTATGAGCTATCGCTCTGGTCGCCCTCACATCATTCCAATCTTTATCACTTTTGCCACCATCAAAGAACAAATAGATACAGGTTGGCTCAAAGCGAATTATCTGACTTAAAACTCTACTGAAGAGAAAAGGACGATTGTAAGCAATAATCAAAACCGCAGATTTAGCAAGTCCAAACATAAGGCTAGAATATCAGGTACAAGCCTGATATTCTAGCAATCATATTATCAAATCTTAAATCGGAGTGGATTAGATGGATTTTAAAGGCGCTCAGTTTAGTGGTTTATCAAAATTTTACGACTCTATTTATTCACAAAAAAACTATGTTAAAGAGATGAAGTTTATCTTCGGACACTTGACAAAATTTGTAGACTCAAACTCGCCTGTACTCGAAATTGGGTGTGGAACAGGAAATTTCACAAAAATGTTGTCAGAGACATTTAAGTATGTGGATGCGATAGATACATCGCAAAATATGATAAACATTGCAGAAAAAAAAAGGCTTCCAAATGTAAAATACCATTGCTTAGATTTTTCAGATTTTAATCTAAATAGAAAATACACAGCTCTCTTCGCTCTTTTCATGTCGTAAGCTATTTTGTAGAGGAATTCGAAGTGTTCCTTAAATTTGCGTCAGAAGCATTGCGACTTGATGAAAATACTATTTCTGAAGTTGATCGCTTTATTTGCTTTGATTTTTATGATTCTCGAGGCGTTAAGAAGAACCCTCCAGCGCTTAGACACTTCAACTTTGTCTTTGAAGGTAGGCCTTTTTTGAGAAAGACCACTCCAATTTCTATACACGATAGTCATATAGTTCTCGAAATTGAAATTAAGGACTTGGATTTAGATTCGATTGTTATGAGGGAAGTTCACAAACTTTCCGTGTTTGATTATTCTTTTATGGAAATAAAATTAAAGGAGTTCGGATTCGAAATAGTAGCGTCTCTAGACCCACTCCTCGAACAATCTTTCGCTGGAGATTCTTATGGAAATTGCATAATTGCTAAGTTAATTTAATTCAAGATAATTTGCAGACAGTCTATTACGTAGTTAACTTCCTCCATGGTTATACCTGGCCCTGACGGCAAGTACAGACCTTGTTCCCAAAACATTTCAGAAACTGCCATATCTCCCACAAGTTGGTAGGGATATCGCTGAAGATATGGCTGAAGATGGATGGGGCAAAATAATCTTCGAGTCTCAACTCCCATTTGTGCCAGGCGCGATTGCAGCGTCTTTCTATCCATTTTACATTTGTGGTTGACCAATATTGGGAAAACCCAGTATGTATTTTCAGATTCCAAAGTTCTTTCAGGCATATATTCGATTCCAGCAATATTGCTAAGACCTTGTCTGTAACACATTGCGATTTGAGTTTTATAATCAATAATCGATGGGATACGTTCTAGTTGTGGAATCAGTAGTGCCGCTTGAATAGTTGACATTCGATAATTCCACCCCAAATCTTGATGCACAAATCTTTCCGGGCCAAAACAGAGATTTCGGTAATACTTCAGTCTTTCTGAAAAATCCTGACTATTTGTGACTACAGCTCCACCCTCACCACTCGTTATGACTTTGTTAGCATAAAAACTAAAAATTCCAGCTTTCCCAAGTGTTCCACAATAATCAGCATTGAATTTTGCACCCAATGACTCTGCAGCGTCCTCAATGATAGAGACACTGTCATCAAAGATATCTATCAATCGTGCTATGTTTCCTGAAAGTCCGAAAATATGGGTTAGAATTGCGCCCGAAACATTTTGAACATGTTGACCCTCTAGAAGTGAAACATTCATAGACCAAGTTTCAAGATCCGAGTCAACAATGATTAGGTGTGCGCCTCTTCTTAACAAGTTGTTTACAGTTGAAGTAATTGTGAACGCCGGCACTATCCATCTATCGCCAGCTTTAATGTTCAAGCAATCAAAGACTAGGTCTAGCGCAGTCGTTCCTGATGAAACCGCAACAGAATAATTAACGTTAAGATAAGATGCTAACTGGCTCTCAAACTCACGAATAATTTCGGTATCACCTGAAATCAGTCCACTATTAAGTACCGAAACTACAGACTGAATATCTTTATCATCAATCCTAGGTCTACTAACAGGTATCTTTATTCTACGCTCCTTTGACTCCCACTATTTAATCCTTTATTCTAAGAGGATCTTATCATCTTCGCGAGAGTAAGGCCCTTGTTTCACCTCGAGTAAATGAGTTGGCCTAACAAATTTAATTGAATGCTTTCCGCTAATTAATAGAGCACTATCCCCTGTATTAAGCTCCACTTCACGAAAATAATCTACGAATTCTTCAGAATAGATCTTAAGAATGCATTGTCCATCCTGCACCAAGAGAAACTCGAGCGTAGCCTCTATAACACGGGTGCGAGCCTTGTGCTGATGTAGTTTTACTGGTGTACTTGGATTTCGAAACATGAGTCCCAACTGGAAACTAAGATTATTAGGAGTTATAAACTCAATCGAATCCGAACGATCGTTTGCTCGTATTATAATTGCAAGTAAATTTCCATTAATCTCGATTTTTTCCACCATTAAAATCCACCTCTTTCAAGTAGCTGTTGAACCCTTAAATTATTAAGAATATTAGAAAGTTCCTTGCAATAATCTTGCACTGTGAGACTATTCTGTAAACTAGCGTGATCCCACGGTTGACCTTTTTTGGGAAACGTTTGGGTTAGCAAACGTCTAATCACTGAAACTAAAGAATCTAAATCCATTGGATCAAAATATTCAAATGCTTCGCCGTGAAGGTCTCTAGTTCCAGAAAGTTCTGAAATTGCAATATTAGGTATTCCGTGAACCATAGCTTCAAGAGGAGGAAGGTTGTCAGGGCCTAGCAATGAAGGAAAAATCATGAAATTTGCCTGATGGTAAAGCGACAAAAGCTTTCTTCTAGTCAGAAATCCAACCATTTCTATGTTCTTCTCGAGACCTAAAAAAGAGATATGGTTCTTTACATTAGACTCCATTCCTCCGCGTGGTCCTCCTATCAGTAACAATCTTAGCTTAGGAAAATCGCAAGAAAGTTTTGCAATTGCATTAACTAGAGTTAGATGGTTCTTGTGCGGCCAAAATTGTGCCGGATAAATAATTAAATTTGAATCTCGAGGAACACTTATAATCCCATCATCGCAAATACATGGCTCTAAAGGAAAAGGTAAAATAGATACACAATCCGCGTTTATCCCATAACGTTGCACCATAAGCTTCTTGTGTTCTTGAGCTCCAGTTATAATTTGTGACGCGTGCTTTAGCACTCTACCATTTTCAATTTCTCGACCGTTCAATACTCCATTCTTTCGAATCTCAGGCAACCAAGGTTTGTCAATATGAGCTAAATCAAAAATAATGGTAGCGAAGGGAACGTGAAAAGGAAATCGAAGTTGGCTCACTGATAAGACATATGATATATCAAATTTATTTACCAAGTAACTCAAGTTTATAGCGTCCATCGATGGTACGAGATAACGCTTATTCACTAAAAACATCAACCAATACTTAAACTTTTTTTGAAAACCGTAAAAATTCATAACAAAAAGATCTATAAATCTCAAAAGGTTCAGCTTTGGATTTGCCATGTTCATTACTTTGTTTTTCGATAGCAAATAGACAGTATCTGGTGATGAGCCAACACGCAAGGTGTCCTGTAGCCCAGCTAATACAATCTCTTGGAACGAATATTTCCCGCCACTCTCTTCAGTATATTCATCGTAAAAGATTGCACCAAAACCACTTTGTTTTAGCTCATTTCTTTTTTGCTTGATAATCATTCGTATAGAATACCGCACCCCCAAAGGTTTTTTGGCTAATTTAGGTTAAGAATTTTGAAGATTGCAAAAACGCGTTGCCGTAGAACTATTCGATTCACCATTGCCAATCGAGAGCCATGAAAGAGGAAATCCACATAGCGTGGTTAATACCAATGTGACTCTAATCCAATCTCTCGGGCCCAGATAAGCTCACTCGGCAACGAACTTTCTGCGCCATATAAGAAGAAGCGAAATATCGCGGCCCAAAGCGATAGTTTTGCGCCAGTTCCAATAAATACTTTCGCATGTATACATAAATACAGTGTTTCTTTGGGATCGGAATGAAAATAATTAAATTTACTAAATGTCTTAAACCCCTTCACGAATTTGACTAAATCTTCAGTAGAACTGTCAGAAAATATTATTTGTTGAGATGTATCTAATTTGCGCCCACGAACGACTTTCCCAATTCTAGCCGGATCTACTAGAGAACTTTCTTTTACATGAAGTAGATCTCCAATTCTGTAATGAACTGCCAAATAACTATCCAGTTTAGGCTTAGCCGAATTAAATCCAAAAACTGTTTTATAAAGCGAAGCGATTAAATCTTTATCTAATGCTAGATTTGTATAATGTCCACGGAGGCTGAGAGTCCATGGCTTGATGGAATCAAAAGACTTGTCATTGTTAGCTTTTATGATTATTTGAAGTCCAGAAAGAATTAATACTGCTATTTTTTTTACTTCACTAAAAATATAATAAATAAATTCAATATAGGGGCGTCTACTACCAACTAATGCATTACTAGATCTGTAATCTTCAACTTGCTTGAAATCTGTCCCAAGATATTCAAAGTTAAATTCAGACACTCTTCTGGAGACACCTGATGTGTGAACAATTACGTTGATTCGTCGCCCAGGAAATCTCTCTTGTAGTTTTAAAATTAAAAGCGCGGTAAAGAGCTGAGAACCGAACCCACCCCAAGAATGTACTCTCAGTTTTGGATATAGGTGATTAAGTGTTTGTTTCATTTGGAACTTAACTCTATTTGCTTTAAAAGCCTAATGTAAATGTTTCTATGAGCTATTTCAGTTTTATCAATAGAGAAATTCTTAATTTGTTCTGATTGATATAGAAGACATTCTTTCAAGTAATGTTCGTCACGAAAGAAATCGAAAATTTTATTGGCTAAATCATGAGGATTGTTAGTCTTTAAAAGTCCTGGATGATCCTTGCCCAGAACTTCTGGGATAGATGTTACGTCCCGAGCTATGACAGCTACTCCAGCAGACATTGCCTCCAATAAAACTAAACCAAACCCTTCATAGTGTGAAGGCAATACGAAAAGATCTAAAGATTTATAGAAGGTCGCTACATCGAGCCTTGGTGGAAAAAAATCTACAAGGTCGGCCAATCCCAATTTAACTGCTAGCAACCTAAGCTCTTCTTTCATTGGGCCTGTACCCAAAATTGAAAGATGAAAAGCTGCTGGATGAGTCTTATTTAAGATTTGCACAGCATTAATTAACAAAGACACATTTTTTTGAGGCACGAGCCGTGCCACAGTTCCAATATTATATATTTTTGACTTTGACTTTGACTTTGGGTGTTTCTTGTTTTTCACCGTTGTGTTATCTAATCCATAGAAAACAACTTCATTAATTGAATCATTATCTAATTCCTTTGAATTCATTAAATAATGAGTCACAGCCCGAGAAATAGATATTGAAGCAAAGGCTCTTCTAAGTACGAACTTAGAAAGAATTCGCGAAACAAAAGAAGGAGCTTTTGGAAAGAAAGGCTCAGAATTGTGTCGAGTAACTACGAAAGTGTTTGATTTTAAAGCAAGAGCACAAAGAAATTCAGCTCTGGGAAGGTGGGCGTGATAAACGGTTTTCTCTGCAACCCTTTCCTTTCTGAGCTCAAGAACTTGTTTCAAAAAAGTCATATTAGAAAACTTAGTCTCTACTTTTAATCCACTAGCACGAAATTTGTTTAATAGTTTAGGGCAGTCTTTTAGAAATATAACTTTTACATCATTACCTACTTCTTGCTGTTTTGCTGCCAATATTAATAGTTGCTTTTCAGCACCCCCTAAATCAAGAGTAGTAATGACGTGAATTATTGAAATACTCACTACTTACCCTTTTCTTTTAACACACACACAAGACGCTCTATCCAGTCTTCGAACGCGTGGGATTCGATTGCTTTACTTTGACGTGAATAGATTTCAGTTTGTATGTCTCTCGAGTGCAGTTTCTTCAAAGACTGTATTTCTTCTATAATAAAGTTCAAAGAAGTTTTTGCGGGTTTTGCACTCCAAGTTCCAAATTGTGCACAGTACTCTTCATTCCAAGTTATTACTGGGATGCCTAGAAAAGTTGCTTCGATTAGAGTCTTATCTAGTGACCCAGTAAAGAGGTTTATGAATACTCCATAGTCCCTTGCTACATTGGACACACTTGCTCGTTTAATTGGTCCCCTAAATTTAAATTGTGAATTTAAATTTTGAGTCGTTAGTTGAGTTTTTAGATTTTCTAGATATTTTGTAGAATTACTTTTAGCGGGATTACCATAAATGTCGATTGAAATAGGGCTTAAAAAATCATTGAATTGTTTTACTAACTCTAGGAGTAAATGGATATTTTTTGATGGGTCAAGCCTTCCATAGTAGAAGAATTTAGTAAGCTCAAATGAATCACGACTAATAAAAGGAAATTCGCTTTTACTAATACCTTGATTTATAAACCTAACTTTTCCTCTGTTTATTCTCAAATTACAAGATCCCTTAGTAGAAGACACAATTTGAGACACAAAAAAGGAAGACCAAACCAAGTATATTGAATTGGTTGCGTGTGCATACCAAAGAACATGGCGTATTCGCAAGATCCATGTTAAGGGTGAAATTAAGGCTGCGTGAACATCTGTCATGTGAGAGAAAACAACTACATTTTGACTCTTTATAAGTGTAGGTATTAGGGATTTATAAAGTCGAAATGCGTTTACAAATACAGAATTTTGCTTCCACGCTATTTTAGAGACTTTTACATTATCGGGCAAAAGTTCCGATGATGGGTCTGGTGTAAAGACATGTATTGATTCAAAATGCTTGGTTAGGGCAAGCAAAGTCTCTCTTTGGTGTGAAAAAACAAGACTACTCGGGTTTGTCGAATAATTAATAAGGATGAGTCTCACGAAACAAACTGTACAATAGGAAGTGGCTGTGAAGGTATTCTATTGTACGAAATGGAGAGACATAAATGCAAGTTTATAATTTTTGGTCATTATCCTCTCTAAAGAAAAGTTCCTTTGCCCTACCTTTAAAATTACTCTCTAAAAAAGATCGCATTGTCATCATAATTGTAGTAGTAATAAACACATTTTTAGCCTTTCTAGATCTTTTAGGTGTTTTGCTTATTGGGGTTATAGGCTCACTCTCAATCACGGGAATTGGACTCGGAGAAAATGGAAATCGAGTGTCATCACTACTTCGCATCTTCAAAATTAACAATCTAAGCTTCGAATCGCAGGTAGTTTTAATCGGCCTCCTCGCTGCTGGGTTGTTAGTCTTGAAAACAGTCTTAACTCTAGTACTTGTAAAAAAGATATTATTTTTCTTGGCCAGACGAGGAGCTGCCATCTCTGCCAGCCTAGTGGAAAAGTATTTCACGATTCCGGTATCCCAACTCAATCATCGGTCAACACAAACTTCAATATATGCCTTGACACATGGTGTCGACACATTTATTTTAGGCGTACTTGGTGTATCTATTGCTTTAATTTCAGATATCACTTTGTTGATCGTTTTGGGCGCTGGCTTATTTTTGATTGATCCAATTACTGCGATTAGCACAGCGTTGATATTTGGTTTCTTATCCTATTTTCTCTACAGAAATATGCAATTAAAGATGAGCGCCTTAGGGGAAAGGCAGGGAATATTGGAGATAGAGAGCTCACAGAGAATATATGAGGCTATAAGTTCTTATAGAGAGCTTCTAGTGAGAGATAGAAGAGCGTTCTATGCTAAACAGATAGGTAATTTGAGGTACAAATTAGCTGAGGGAACGGCATCAACTAGATTCATGACCAATGTGCCCAAATACGCCCTGGAGATTACCCTTGTATTCAGCGCCTTACTTTTAGCCTCATATCAATTCGCTACCAGCACTGTTTTTCGAGCAGTGGCTGTAATTACTCTATTTATAGCTGCAAGTACAAGAATAACCCCGGCGATTTTAAGACTACAACAAGGAATTCTCGGGATAAAGTCATCTTTGGCAAGGGCTAAACCTACCCTGGTCTTAATTCAGGAATTTTCGGAGATTATTTCCACTGACTTTGAAATTAAGAAACTTTCAAGAACTCATGATAAATTCATCCCAGAAGTCAATCTCTCAAACATTTCTTTCTCCTACGAGACTTCTCCAAGTGTGCTGAAAAATGTTAGCTTTAAAGCATTCTCTGGGGAGTTTGTCGCAATAGTTGGTGGATCAGGAGCTGGAAAGACCACGATGGTGGATATCATCTTGGGGGCACTTGAGGCTGAGAAGGGTGATGCCTCAATTGCCGGCATGTCGCCAAAGGCAGCCTACTCCAAATGGCCAGGCGCTGTTTCCTATGTACCTCAAGATAGCCCCGTCATCAATGGGACCATAAGAGAGAATTTAGGTCTTGGGTATCCGGTAGATGAGATTATTGATCAGTACTGCTGGGAGAGTTTAAAGACAGCCCGTCTTGAGGATTTTGTTAGATCGTTGCCGCAACTATTGGACACTCATGTTGGAGATCGAGGAACGCGCCTAAGTGGTGGCCAACGCCAGCGGCTCGGAATCGCTAGAGCTTTGATTACACGACCAAAACTCTTGATTCTCGATGAAGCAACAAGCTCTCTAGATGGAGTAACTGAATCTGAAATTTCTGATGCACTTCGGGGACTAAGAGGGGAAATCACTCTTATTGTTATTGCACATCGACTTTCTACGGTTGTTGGAGCAGATAAAATTTATTTTATGGAAGATGGAGTAGTGAAGGGGGTAGGAACCTTTGAAGAACTCAAAGCTAACTATCCAGATTTCTTAATACAAGCAGAGTTAATGGGTCTCTAATGAAAGTGTTTGTAACTGGCGCAGCAGGTTTTGTAGGCAGTCATGTCTTTAAACGACTTCAAGAGTTGGACTTTGAAGTCCAAGGTATAGATAATTTCGCCCCCTATTACTCGATCGAGTATAAGCAAAGAAGGCTTGAGAGCTTAGGCGTTCAGCTTGGAACAGATTTAATAAATTGTGACATCTCTGATTATGAACATTTACAATCAATGCTCTCAAGCTTTAAACCACAATATATTATTCATTTAGCAGCTCAAGCCGGTGTTCGACTAAGTCTAAATGATTCAAATTCCTATATTTTAGCGAATGTAGAGGGATTTAATAATGTAGTTCGTGCAGGAGTTGAGAATGGAATAAAGGGGATTCTCTACGCATCTTCCTCTAGTGTCTATGGCGATTTAACTCCAACTCCCTACAAAGAGAGCTCGCTGACTTTAAGACCAAAGAGTATTTATGGTGTTACAAAATTAAGTAATGAAATATTTGCTGAGATACACGCAAAGTCAAGTGGTCTCTCCTTTCGTGGCTTAAGGTATTTCACAGTTTATGGACCTTGGGGAAGGCCTGATATGGCCTACTTTAGAATTGCCGCTGCAGCTCTTGGGCAAGGAAAATTTACTTTATTCGGAGATGGCTCAATTAGGAGAGACTTCACATATATTGATGATGTTGTCAATAAAACAATTGGTCTTTTTCAAGATTTAATGAAGAGAGAAAGTGGATTTAATGATCTTGTTAATGTTGGCGGTAGTAGACCTTTAGAGATGAACTATCTACTTGAGCTAATATCTATGATCTCCGGTACTAATCTAGAGATTTTAAAAGCGGAGGAGAGTACGTTGGACTCACGCAAAACAATGGCTGATAACTCATATTTAAAATCAATTCTTGGCGAACTCAAATTTACAAGCCTAGAAATTGGCGTTGAAAATTTGATGAATTGGGCAAGAAAGGATGAAATAAAGTCAGATCTCCTAAAGTGGGTTGAAAGCACTGTTTGAGCAAATGTTTAGCTATACAATTTAGCTATACAATGAGTGTAGGGCTTTGATAAAAGATTCGGGGTGATCATGGGATCAGTAGTCAAAAAGCGTCGCAAGCGCATGGCTAAGAAGAAGCACAAGAAGCTTCTAAAGAAGACTCGTATTCAGCGTAGAAATAAGAAGTAATTTAGATCTTAACTAGGACGAGCCTCTTATCAAATGAGGTAATGGCATAGCGGATTTTGTTTATTGTCACTATGGCGCTATCTTTAACTCCGTTAAGGATGGCGCCATTAGTTATTTTTGGAGTTGAGCTATAAGAGCCAAGAGAACAGAGCCTCTTTTGACATCCAAACAAAAGCCCCTTGGCATCAATTAGTAATGGTGCGCCAGGAGTTCCATGAGCCTGGGTTGCAACGCGGGTAGGAGATTCACCCTCATCAATGAGCGTAAAACCTACTTCATCAGGGTTTGGTAGACGAAGGCCGCTAGCACTTAACCAACTAGCAGCAACTCGATTGCCATAGCTAGCAATAGAGACGTCATAACCTGCAACTGCCACTCCATTTTC
>Ga0209358_10002582_pt1 | contig 13698 bp, 10 predicted proteins | sample LauGreFa1BDMLBSN_2_FD_187574 | JGI IMG/M metagenome (GOLD analysis project Ga0209358, IMG submission 187574) | Freshwater lake microbial communities from Lake Michigan, USA - Fa13.BD.MLB.SN (SPAdes) (version 2) | ecosystem: Environmental > Aquatic > Freshwater > Lake | place: Lake Michigan, USA... | reverse complement strand
TTGTACGCCTGGATTTGAATGCGCAATGCATTGCGTACCGATGGCGATGCAGGATAGTCGCGAATCACCACTTGGGCGCGGTTGACCGCGGCGACATGAGCGCCCCTCATCAGATAGTAGCTGGCGACATGGACTTCGTACTGCGCCATCGCTTCGACCAGATATTTCAGGCGATCGCGTGAATCTGCGGCATATTGGCTCTCGGGGAAGCGCTCGATCAGTTGCTTGAATGCTTCGAAGGCAGCGCGGGCAGCTTTGGGATCGCGCTCTGTCGGATCCTGGCGGCTGATGAAATCGAATAAGGGTTTCTTGTCATTGAAATTGGCCAGACCACGCAGGTAATACATGTAGTCGACGTTGGGATGATTAGGGTGCAGGCGAATGAATCGCTCCACCGCTGCCAGACATTGCGCCTGATCATTCTGGCGGTAGTACGCATAGGCCATGTCCATCTGCGCTTGCTGGGCAAATTTGCCAAATGGGTAGCGCGATTCGAGTTTCTCGTAATACTTGATCGCCTTCTCGTAGCCACCGGACTTAAGCTCTTCCTTGGCTGCGGCGTATAATTTCTCAGGCGACCAGCCTTTGGTTTCGTCGGCCTTCTGTCCGATTGAGCCGCATGCCGACAGCAGCAGCGCCAGCGTGAACACAGCATATTGCATGAAAGTCTTGGGCATGGGACGGCAGGTGAGCGGGTCGGAAACGACCATGATTATAGCCGATGGACAGGCCATTGAAACGACAAAACATGAATGACCCGGAAGCGCAGTACGACGATGATGTCATTGAAGATGCTGAAGACTTCGACATGGCAGCACTCGCCCCGAGTTTTGCTTCCGACCTTGCTTCCGACCTCGCGCCAGTCACGCTGATCATAGGCATTGAGCATCGCGGCACTCGCCTCGATAAAGTGCTGTCACTATCTCTGCCACAGTTTTCCCGCTCACGTTTGCAGCAATGGATAGAAGAGGGGCGGGTCAGTGTCGATGGCAAGGCTTGTGGCGTGCGCCAGATCATGCTGGGAGAAGAGCGCATTGTCGTCTCGCCTCAGCCCGATCCATCGTCGATGTCCTTCGTGCCCGAACCGATACCGATGTCGATTGTGCATGAAGATGATTCGCTGATCGTTATCGACAAACCTGTTGGCATGGTGGTACACCCGGCAGCAGGTAACTGGACCGGCACTTTGCTCAACGGTTTACTACATGGTTGGCCGGTGCTGCAGGGCGTGCCACGGGCGGGCATCGTGCACCGCCTTGACAAGGACACCACGGGTTTGCTGGTGGTTGCCAAGACGCTGAGTGCGCAAACCAGTCTGGTAAGGCAGCTGCAAGACCGCAGCATGAGCCGTCAGTATCTCGCACTGGTTTGGGGGCAGCCCGTATCCGGCGGACGGATTGAGGCGGCAATCGCGCGCCATCCGCGTGAGCGCACTCGTATGGCAGTCAGTCAGTCGATGCTGGCCAAGCCGGCGGTTACTCATTACACGCGGCTGGCGAGCGGCCTGCTCGATGGCAAGCCAGTATCGTTGTTGCAATGTCGCCTTGAAACGGGGCGCACTCATCAGATACGGGTTCACTTGCAATCCATAGGTTTTGCGCTGGTGGGTGATGCGGTCTACGGCAAATCCCACCTGTCTGCCTTGTTCCCTCGTCAGGCTTTGCATGCCGAGCGTCTGGGCTTGGTGCATCCATCCACCGGTGAGCTTTGCGAATGGCATGCGCCGCTGCCCATGGATATGGCAGCCCTCCTGGAACGCTCGGGTATTGTTCATTGAATGCAGACCCTGACGATAGACTGGCCTGACTTGCCCGCTGGCGTGGGCGTTCTCTCCACCCTTCGTGGCGGTGGCGTCAGCGTTGGTCCTTATGGTGCGGGTAGCGCGCATGGAGTGGCTGGTGCTTTTGATCCTGTCCCTGCTCACACCAGTGACCAGGGCGGCGGGCTGAATCTGGGTTTGCATGTGGGTGATGATCCGGTGGCGGTCGGGCAAAATCGCAGCTTGTTGCGCGCACACCTGCCGGCCGAGCCCGCCTGGTTGGCTCAGATCCACGGTACTCGTGTATTGGATTTGTCTTCGGGATACGATCCGCTGAGCTTATCTGAGGCGGATGCCAGCATTGCCTGCCAGCCTGATCGCGTGTGCACCATCATGAGCGCTGACTGTCTGCCGGTGCTGCTGGCGGATTGCCGTGGTACACAAGTCGGCGCGGCCCATGCGGGCTGGCGAGGCTTGGCGCAGGGGGTGATCGAGACAACGGTGGCCGCCATGCGTGGATCAGGTGCCGATCAGCTCACGGCTTGGCTGGGACCGGCGATTGGCCCCAAGGCGTTTGAGGTGGGCATCGAGGTGCGTCGTGCGTTCGCGCATCTGGGCCCGCAGGCGGAAGCGGCATTCACACCCGTGCAGGGCAAGACAGACAAATTTTTGGCGGATCTTCCTGGGCTGGCACGCATCGTGTTGAGGCAAGTCGGTGTGACTCTGGTCTCGGGCGGTCAGAACTGCACCGTGAGCGATCCAACAAAGTTCTACTCATTCCGTCGAGACCAGGTTACGGGTCGCATGGCTTCGTTGATCTGGATCAGATAGATCAGGCGCCTTCACGTTTATCTTCTTGCACCATTTGTTGCTGCTCTTGCATTTCGCGTTGGTGCTGTTGTTCCAGCTCCCGGCGGCGGCGGCGTTTTCCGGTTCCACCGATGTAGATAATGATCGTCACTGGCAACACGCCATAGAGGAAAAACGTCATAATGCCCGCAACAAACGATTCCTCGACGATTGACATCATCAGCACAACGTAGATCCAGCCCACAGCTGCAATATGCATGATCAATTCCCTGATGTTCGCAACCGGTACGCGATCGCGGCCGCATCCTAACTCGACAGTCATCTGATCCTAACACTGTCCTAGCAAGGCAGCCCAAGCCCGATATATCCAGCCAACCAGCACTCGGAAGAACCATGCGCAAATCTGATCACGACACCCACGCATCGCAGGCAAATGCTGCCGAGGCCTGGCTCTCGCAACTCTCTGACCCCAAGGCCTGGCAATCAATGATGAACGTCATGCAGCCCGGCATGCCGGGGTTGGCCGCCAATCATGTCGTCAATGCCATGGTGCCCCCCGAGAAACTCACGCAGCTGCAATCGGCCTACATGGATGAAATGTCGCGTTTGTGGGCCGGGCTGATGATGCAGCATATTCCGGAAATCAAGGATAGGCGTTTTTCATCGCCAGCGTGGAAGTCCAGTCCTTACCATGCGTTTACTGCAGCAGCTTATTTGCTGAATGCAAAATTCATGAATGCCCTGGCGGATTCTGTCGAGGTGGACGAGAAGATCAGAAAAAAAATCCGTTTCGCTGTGCAGCAGGGGATAGACGCGATGTCGCCGTCGAATTTTTTGGCGACTAATCCTGAGGCACAACAAAAAATCATCGATACCAAAGGTGAAAGTCTCACGCGCGGCATCATGCATATGGTTGCTGATATGCGTCGCGGGCATATTTCGCAAACCGATGAAAACGCTTTCGAAGTCGGCCGCAATGTCGCGACGACCGAAGGCGCCGTCGTCTTCGAAAACGAGGTTATGCAGTTACTGCAGTACCGTCCGCTGACACCCAAGGTCCACAAACGTCCGCTGCTGATGGTTCCGCCTTGCATCAACAAGTTTTACATTCTGGATCTTCAGCCCGATAACTCCGTCATTCGGTACGCCGTCTCGCAGGGGCATACCGTGTTCGTGGTGTCATGGGTCAACCCCGACGAATCGCACAGTGGCCTGACTTGGGACGACTATATCGAGAGCGGTGCGATCACCGCGATTGAAACTGCGCAGGCCATCAGCGGCGAGAAGCAGATCAATGTGCTGGGTTTTTGTGTGGGTGGCACGATCCTGTCGACTGCACTCGCTGTGATGGCGGCACGTGGCAAAAAGCCCGCGTCCAGCCTGACGCTGCTGACCACGATGCTGGATTTTTCCGATGTGGGCGGCATTGATATCTACGTCGATGAGGCGCAGGTATTGCAACGCGAGCAAGCCATTGGCAAGGGTGGCCTGATGCCGGGTCGTGATTTTGCGGCAGCGTTTTCCAGTCTGAGGCCCAATGATCTGGTCTGGAATTATGTCGAATCGAATTATCTGAAGGGTGAGGAGCCACCTCCCTTCGATCTGCTGTACTGGAATTCGGATAGCACGAATCTGCCTGGACCGATGTTCTGCTACTACCTGCGGAACATGTATCTTGAAAACAAGCTGCTGATACCCGGTCGGCTCTCGGTCAGCGGCGATCCCGTCGATCTGGGTCGGGTACAAACGCCAACCTTCATTTACGCGTCCCGCGAGGATCATATCGTGCCTTGGGCCAGCGCCTATGTGACGACTGGGCTGATCAACACCGGCAAGCGCAGCAATAACCGCTTCGTTCTGGGCGCCTCGGGGCACATTGCGGGCGTCATCAACCCGCCGGCCAAGAAAAAGCGCAGTTACTGGACTAACGATGATCTGCCGGTAGCGGCCGATCAGTGGCTGGCCGAAGCGACCGAGCATCCCGGCAGCTGGTGGACAGAATGGACCGATTTTCTGGCCAGTCATGCGGGCGAGCAGGTCGCTGCCCCCAAAAAATATGGAAATACCCGACACAAGCCGATTGAGCCGGCACCCGGGCGCTACGTGAAAGTGAAGGCGGGCTGATCGGGGCTAGGTCCACTTCTGGCGGGGAGTGCCTGCTTCCCGGTATTTTCAAAATAAAAACAGCCGTTTTGTTTTCGGTCGTTTGCGCCGCAATGTATTGGTGTTGCCCACCGCTGAGGCTACCCAAGTTTATGTTTTTAGGCACTATAATGCGCGCAAAGGGGCGTTCGACCCCTTCCATTGTTTATAAAATCTTGCATGCGCATTGCAATGCAAAATAACCGGGACCCCCGTCATGACCACCACCAAGAAGGCAACCGAGCGCCTGATCAAGAAGTACCCCAACCGTCGTTTGTACGATACCCAGACCAGTTCCTACATCACACTCGCGGATGTGAAGCAGCTCGTGCTCGGCAATGAGGATTTTATTGTTATCGATGCGAAAACAGAGGAAGACCTGACGCGCAGTATCCTGCTGCAAATCATTCTGGAAGAAGAGTCCAATGGCCAGCCCATGTTCTCCAGTTCTGCGCTGTCGCAGATCATTCGCTACTACGGCCATACTATGCAGGGCATGATGGGCTCTTATCTGGAAAAGAACATTCAGGTCTTCATCGATATTCAAAACAAGCTCGCTGAAAACTCGAAAGGTCTGATGGAGGAGAAGTCCTTCAGTCCCGAAATGTGGACTCAGTTCATGAGTGTGCAAGGCCCAATGATGCAGGGGATGATGAGCAACTACATCGAGCAGAGCAAGAGCCTGTTCATTCAGATGCAGGAGCAGATGCAGAACCAGTCCAAGAACATGTTCGGTACTTTCCCTTTTCCGGGCATGCCGGGCGCGAAGGTCGCCGAGGCCAGCAAGCTCTGATCGTTCTGTGGTGGCAAAGGGTAAAATCGGGGCTTCATTCCACCGTCCTTTGCCACCTCCGCCCCGTCCCTCATGTCCGATTCCCCGGCAACACCCAAAGTAGGTTTCATTTCACTCGGCTGCCCCAAGGCCCTGGTCGATTCCGAGCAAATCCTGACGCAGCTGCGTGCTGAAGGTTACGACACCGCCAAGTCCTATGACGGCGCTGACCTCGTCATCGTAAACACCTGTGGTTTCATTGATGCGGCCGTCACTGAATCGCTGGATGCGATCGGCGAGGCGCTGAATGAAAACGGCAAGGTCATTGTCACAGGCTGCCTCGGCGGCAAAAAAGACGCATCGGGTCAGGATGTCATTCGTACGGTGCATCCCAAAGTACTGGCCGTGACGGGTCCGCATGCGCTGGCCGAGGTCATGGACGCGGTGCACCTGCACCTGCCCAAGCCACACGAGCCATTCATTGATCTTGTACCGCCGCAGGGCATACGCCTGACGCCACGTCACTATGCGTACCTGAAAATCTCCGAAGGCTGCAATCACCGCTGCAGCTTTTGCATCATTCCTTCCATGCGTGGCGATCTTGTCTCGCGTCCTATCGCCGAAGTGATGCTTGAAGCTGAAAATCTGTTCAAAGCGGGCGTGAAAGAACTGCTGGTCATCTCACAGGACACCAGCGCCTATGGCGTTGATGTGAAATTTCGCACCGGATTTTGGGAGGGTCGGCCGGTGCGTACGCATATGACGGATTTGGTCGCTTCGCTCGGTGCGCTGGCAAAGCAACATGGCGCATGGGTCAGGCTGCATTATGTGTACCCCTATCCGCATGTGGATGAAGTCATTCCGCTGATGAATGACGGACATGTGTTGCCGTATCTCGATGTCCCCCTGCAGCATTCGCATCCGGATGTACTCAAGCGCATGAAGCGCCCTGCGAATGGTGAAAAGAATATCGAGCGTATCCGCGCCTGGCGCGCGGCTTGTCCTGATATCACGATACGTTCCACGTTCATTGCGGGTTTCCCCGGTGAGACTGAAGAAGAATTTACGCATCTGCTAGATTTTCTAAAAGAAGCGCAAATTGATCGCTTGGGCTGTTTTGCTTATTCGCCGGTCGAAGGTGCTACTGCCAATGTACTCGCTTCACCCGTGCCCGATGAAGTTCGGGAGGAGCGGCGCGCACGCGTGATGCAGCTGCAAGAAAGTATTTCTCGCGACCGACTGCAACCCAAAGTGGGCAAGACGCTCAGGGTGCTGATTGATCAGGTTGACCGCAATGGCGCGACTGCTCGTTCATCGGCGGATGCGCCCGAGATTGATGGCGTGGTGTATGTCAAGCTGCCCTATGATCCTTCGATCAGTCTGAAAGTAGGTGAGTTTGTTAACGTGACAATCACCGCGGCGGATGCACATGACCTCTGGGGTAGTGTCGATTAAAAGCCTATCTCGTTAGGCCGCTTGCGGCGTTGGCAAACCTTGCAGGGCGCACTAGCTTGAATGCTAGTGTCGTTACGCAGGTGGACTGTATACAGTCCGAATTTCCTGCTGCACCCTTGTCGTACGTCTGTACTGCCGGTGGTGCTGCCGCCTTGCCATCGACCTAACGAGGCAGGCTTTAAGAAGCAAGTGTGAGCAAGGAGAGAGCGTGAGCGATAAAAAATCGTTTCAAACACTACTGACCATGACGGCTTATCGTCCGCCAGAAGGTTTCGACGCTTTTCCTACGCCGATACATCATGCTTCGACTGTGCTGTTTCGTGATGTCGCGGCACTGCGCTCGCGCAACTGGCAAGAAAAAACTGGCTATACCTACGGCCTGCATGGCACGCCGACCACTTTCACGCTGGAAGCTCGTTTAGCAGAGATTGAGGGCGGTAGCGATTGTTTGCTTGCACCTAGCGGGCTGGCTGCGATTGCGATGATTGATCTGGCCTTGCTGCGTGCCAGCGATGATTTACTCATTCCCGAAAACGTCTACAACCCGAACCGAGAACTGGCCCAGTGGTTGTCTCGCGATTTCGATATCAGCGTGCGCTATTACGATCCGCTGATCGGCGAGGATATCGCTGCGCTCATACAACCCAATACACGACTGATCTGGACCGAAGCACCGGGTTCGGTCTCCATGGAAGTGCCGGACATACCTGCAATATGCCGTGCCGCGCATGCACACGGTGTTCCTGTGGCACTGGACAATACGTGGTCGGCAGGTATTGGTTTTCGTGCGTTTGAGCACGGTGTTGATATCGTCATGCAGGCGCTCACCAAATATCACTCGGGTGGCTCGGATGTGCTGATGGGAGCCGTAATCACGCGCGACAAGGATTTACACCAAAAAATTGGTGCTGCGCATATGCGGCTTGGCATGGGCGTATCAGGTGATGATGCTTATCTCGTTCTGCGAGGTTTGCCCAGCATGAAGCTGCGTTTTGATGCGCATGATGCAGCGGCACGTCAGATCGCGCAGTGGCTGAAAGCTCGGCCAGAGATTTCACTAGTATTGCATCCGGCTTTGCCGGATTGTCCTGGACACGCGGTATGGCAGCGTGACTTCATGGGTGCGGGTGGATTGTTCTCGGTGCTGTTCGATCCGCGTTTCACCGAGGCTCAGACGGATCACTTCATCGATAGCCTGAAGTTATTTCGTATTGGTTATAGCTGGGGTGGGGCCAATAGCCTCGCCGTGCCTTATCGAATGGCAGCGATACGTCGTGAATGGCACAGCGCAGGGCAGTTGGTGCGATTCAATATCGGTCTGGAGGACGTCGAGGATTTGATCTCAGATCTTGAGCAGGCATTGCTCAAACTGGCATAGCTTTATTGATATTGAGATCAAGGAAACCTCGGATCAGGCGATACGCTTTCCATACCCAAGCGACGAACCAGATCAGCATGGCCGCAGGTATGCCGAGTACGGTGATAAACAAGATAATGCCTATTAACATCCAGACGATGTACCACCAGAACGAACGGATTTGCCAGCTGTGGTGCGAGTGCAAAAAACTGCCTTTGGTGTCCGTGCGCTTCAGGTAGTTGATGATCAGTGGTACGAAAGAGAGCGCGCCTAATGAAAAAATCATTGACAGGCCGTGCATCAGATAGAGCCACCACAGCAGCCGCTTGTGCGATTCGGTATCGCTGTCGAAGTATATTTGCTGATCCATCATCGCTCGTCTCACCCTATGCAGAAAACGGAATCGCAGACCACACTAGTCAGCGAAATAGGTTCAGCACACCGTCCAGCCCGGCGTAGTTCAGCGTGACATGTGCTTTGGCCTGAACCACGGGTTTCGCGCGAAAAGCCACTGATAACCCAGCGACCGACATCATGGCCAAGTCGTTCGCGCCATCACCAATCACGATCGCAGAAGCAGAAGATGCACCCAGCGCCTCGCATTCATCGATCACGGTTTGTCGCTTTGCCTCGGCATCGATGATGTGACCAATTACATGGCCGGTCAATTTGCCTTGGACAACTTCGAGCAGGTTGGCGCGCGTGGTATCAAGCGCCAGCATGGTCTTCAAACGATCAGTGAAGTAAGTAAAACCACCCGAGACCAGCACCGAGCGTAGTCCAGCCGCCTTGACACCTTGTAGCAGACTGTCTGCACCGGGGGAAAGGCGCAAGCGTTCTTCGAAAACCTGATGCAGCGCAGACGCATCCAGACCTTTGAGCAATGCAACCCGGCGCATGAGACTTTCTCGGAAATCCAGTTCGCCACGCATGGCGGCTTCGGTGATCGCAGCCACCTCGGTTTTGAGGCCCTGCATGTCGGCGATCTCGTCGATACACTCGATCGTGATCAGTGTGGAATCCATATCCATGACCAGCACGCGGAAGTCCGACAATTGGCGGCTCGCGTCCATGAAGGTGCCATCCATGCGCGCAGGGTGGCAGGCTGCTGCGACTTCCGAACGCAGAGTCGTGCTGGTGTCGATATCATCGCAACGAAATGCCTGAGGTGCGATGGACGTAATTTTTTTTGCATTGACGATCGCAGCAATACGATTGACGTTGTCGCTATCGGCGCCGGGGCCTTGAAGAATCAGTTTCATCGATGAATTCATGCTCTAGCTACGTCAGCGTATCAGTGGGAAAGTGCGCGTATGGTGGCCTTGAGTTGGTTGACCCGCGCGGCCAGGTCGGGCATGGCAGCAGTGATTTTCAGCTTGTCCTGACCGGACAGGCGTATGTGACGACTTTTCTGCACTAGTTCAATAATGCGCATGGGATCTATCGGTGGCTTCGGTTCAAATTGCAGTTGCGCGGATTCGGCGTGCGCATCTATCTTGATGATACCGACCGTTTTCGCTGATACGCGCAAGCGGTGCGTTTCGATCAGCGCCTTGACCGCATCAGGTAATTTGCCGAAACGGTCGATGAGCTCCTCTTGCAGATTGTCTATGCTTTCCTGCGTTTCGCCATTGGCCAGTCGCTTGTAAATCGAGAGCCGCTCATGCACATCACCGCAAAAATCGCTAGGTAACAAGGCGGGCACGTGCAGATTGATTTCGGTTGTGGTAGACAGGGGTGAAGCGAGGTCGGGCTCTTTACCGTTTTTGAGCGATCTCACTGCAGCCATAAGCATGTCGGAATACAGCTGGAACCCGATCTCGGTCATCTCGCCCGACTGGTTTTCGCCGAGCACCTCACCGGCGCCGCGAATCTCAAGATCATGCATGGCTAGATAGAAGCCACTGCCCAACTCTTCCATTTGCTGGATGGCTTCAAGCCGGCGCTCGGCCTGGCGAGTCAGTGTTTGCACATCGTGCACCAGCAAATAAGCATAGGCCTGGTGATGGGATCGACCTACGCGGCCACGTAACTGATGTAGTTGCGCGAGACCAAAGCGATCCGCGCGATGCATGATGATGGTGTTGGCAGTGGGTACGTCAATACCGGTTTCAATGATGGTTGTACACAAAAGAATGTTGAAACGCTGAGCAACGAAGTCACGCATCACTTTTTCGAGATCGCGTTCATGCATCTGCCCGTGGGCAATCGCGACACGCGCCTCGGGCAGCAGTGCCTCAAGACTCTTGCGACGATTTTCAATGGTGTCAACTTCGTTGTGCAGAAAATAGACCTGACCACCGCGCTTGAGTTCGCGCAGGCAGGCTTCGCGGATGACTGACTCCGATTCGCCACGCACAAAGGTTTTAATCGCCAGACGTTTTTGTGGCGCTGTCGCAATCACTGAGAAATCGCGTAGACCTTCCAGTGCCATGCCCAGGGTGCGGGGTATTGGCGTTGCCGTGAGCGTTAGCACATCCACTTCGGCGCGCAAGGCCTTGAGTGCTTCTTTCTGTCGAACGCCAAAGCGGTGTTCTTCATCAATGATCACCAGACCTAGTCGCTGAAACTTCACATCTGCCGACAAGAGCTTGTGCGTACCGATAACGATATCAATTGATCCGTCGGCCATGCCTTTGAGTGCCTGTGTGACCTCCTTGCCGGTTCTGAAGCGCGATAGTTCCGCGATTCGCACGGGCCAATCGGCAAATCGATCTGCAAAGGTTTGCGCGTGCTGTTCTGCGAGCAGCGTGGTGGGAGCAAGTATCGCAACCTGTTTGCCGCCCATTACCGCGACGAAGGCTGCGCGTAGCGCTACCTCGGTTTTACCGAAGCCGACGTCACCACAGATCAGACGATCCATCGGTTTGCCCGAGGTCATGTCCTTGATCACTGCCTGAATCGCAGCCGACTGGTCGGCAGTCTCTTCGAAGCCGAAACTGTCGGCGAAGGCTTCATAGTCATGCGCTGAGTAGGCAAACGAATGTCCCTGACGCGCAGCGCGGCGTGCATACAGATTGAGCAGCTCGGCGGCTGTGTCGCGAATTTGTTCGGCGGCTTTGCGTCGCGCTTTTTCCCACTGGCCTGAGCCCAGCGTGTGCAAGGGTGCGTCTTCAGGTGCGGCGCCCGAGTAGCGCGAGATCACGTGCAGCTGAGATACGGGCACATACAGCGTTGTTTCCTTCGCGTACTGAAGATGCAGAAATTCTGTCTCGCCTTCACCCAGATCCATGCTGATCAGGCCGCAGTAACGACCGATGCCGTGATTCAGATGTACAACGGGATCGCCGATTTTCAGTTCGGACAGATCGCGCACCATGGAATCGACCTGGCTTGGACCTTCCTGTGTTTTACGACCTGCACGACGACCACTGCCGGCATAAAGCTCGGTTTCGGTGACGAACGCCAGTCCACCGAGTTCATCGCCGAGTAGGGTGCCCTCATGCAGGGGCGAGACACAGAGCATCAATCGTTCATTGGATGCGATGAAATCATCAAGACTATCGCAGGTCGTCAGCGCCAAGTCGTATTCGCTGAAATACTCCCGCAGCGTTTCACGTCGCCCACCGGATTCGGCGCAAATCATGATGCGCCGCTGGCTCTGCAGCATAAATGCACGCAGATGAGTCAGCGGATCGTCCAGTCGTCGGTTGACCGAAATGTCAGGCAGGGGCGCGGAGAGTTCAGAGGCTTCGGTCTTTGATTGCAAGACCCAGCGCCCGAATGGTTTGAGCAGGGAGAAGAAATTTTCATCGCTGAGAAAAATCTGCTCGGGCGGCAGCAGGGGCCGCTCGCGATCGGATTTCAGAAAGTTGTAGCGCGAGCGTGTGTCTGACCAGAAGCGCTGTATCGCGTTCTCGATATCGCCGACAAGAGCGAAGCTGCTACCGTCTGGGAGATAATCAAACAGAGTGGCGGTCTCTTCGAAAAACAGCGGCAGGTAGTATTCAATGCCTGCCGACGCAATACCGTTACCAATGTCGCGATAAATCATGGAGCGTGATGGATCACCGTCGATCACTTCGCGCCAACGGCTGCGAAATGCGCTGCGCGCTGCTTCATCCATCGGAAACTCGCGGCCCGGCAAAAGACGTACCTCTTTGACCGGATAGAGCGATCTTTGCGTATCCACATCAAAGGTACGCAGGCTCTCTATGCTGTCACCAAAAAGGTCAATACGGTAGGGCAGTGCCGAGCCCATCGGGAAGAGATCAATCAACCCACCGCGCACCGAATATTCACCGGGCGACATCACTTGCGCGACATGTGCATAGCCTGCCAGTGTGAGTTGTGATCTCAGTTGTGCTTCATCGAGCCGCTCACCCTGTCTGAAAAAGAATGTATAAGCAGCCAGAAATGACGGCGGCCCCATCCTCACCAACGCAGTGGTGGCGGGTACGATCAGCACATCACATTGAGCGCTGCGAATTTCGTGCAATGTTGCCAAGCGTTCGGATACCAAATCCTGATGCGGTGAAAACGCGTCGTAAGGTAATGTCTCCCAATCCGGGAGCAGATGGCAGCGCAGCGCCTGGCCTTCGCGCTGACCAAACCAGGCGATCTCAGTCAATAATCGCTGTGCGGCGGGCGCGTCGGCGACGATAATAGCCAGCATGCGGCCTTCGGACTTGAGCGCCTGCGCGGACTGGGCGAGCACCAACGACTCCGCTGCGCCATGCAAGGCCGGCATCACGAAGCGGGTACCGGGTTTGGGAAGCGGTCGTATCGGTGTGGAAGCTAAGGGCATGACAGGCAAAGACAAAAAGCCTTCGCGAATAGCGGCAGGTAGTAGCGGCCGTGGTTATGAATGGAAACTTTACAAGTAAGCGTGAGATTATATCGCCTATGACCCACCCTCGTTACTTCGCTCTTGTTCCCGCCGCCGGCGTCGGTGCGCGCATGGGGGGCACCGTACCCAAGCAATATGGGCAGATTGCGGGCAAGGCATTGCTGCAGCATGTGATGGAGACTTTTGCTGCAACCCCTGAAATCGAACACTGCTATGTGGTCGTGAGCCCCGAGGATAGTTTTATTGCGACGCTACCTGCAGTTCCGCGCACGACGATATTGTTTTGTGGCGGTGCGACTCGTCAGCAGTCGGTTACGCATGGTCTGTCTGCGATGGCAAACGAAGTGAAGCCCGATGACTGGGTGTTGGTGCATGATGCGGCGCGGCCTGGTCTGACGGTTGAATTGATCCTCAGGCTCATCACGGCAGTTACCGGGGATTCCGTCGGTGGACTGCTGGCCTTGCCTGTTGCGGATACGCTCAAGCGAAGTAATGATCAGGGCAGAGCACTCGAGACGGTGCCGCGCCAGCGCTTGTGGGCGGCTCAGACGCCTCAGATGTTTCGTCACGCTGCGCTGCTCGATGCACTCTTGAAAGTGGATGCTGTCACCGAT
>Ga0209358_10002576_pt1 | contig 13714 bp, 8 predicted proteins | sample LauGreFa1BDMLBSN_2_FD_187574 | JGI IMG/M metagenome (GOLD analysis project Ga0209358, IMG submission 187574) | Freshwater lake microbial communities from Lake Michigan, USA - Fa13.BD.MLB.SN (SPAdes) (version 2) | ecosystem: Environmental > Aquatic > Freshwater > Lake | place: Lake Michigan, USA... | reverse complement strand
CGTCAGTGAACCTTATCATGTTGTCGGCGACTCTTGCCGCCCCTGAGGAGTTTGCAGGGTGGATTGGTGACCTGAAACAGAAACCCTGTGTTTTAATCTCCACACAACACCGTGTTGTGCCGTTGACTCATAATGTAATTGATTTTGCCGAGGAAAAACTGGTCACCATTATGGACGAAAAGGATAACTATAACGACTGTGCATATAAGGGGTGGGTTCGTGCTGAACTTGGGCTGATGGATAAGGCCGATAAGTTTAAAATGATGGTTAAAGATGCTCGTGCCGCCGGCCATGAGGGGGCAGTAGGTGGTAAGGTCACCGTCCAGTCATTTCTACATAAAATGAATAGGACAATCAACCTTCTTGATAGCCGTGGTTTGTTACCTGCTCTGTGTTTCGTATTTAGTCGTAAGGACTGTGAAAAGTATGCCGATAAGGTTGAGGCGACGCTTATTGAAAGTGGTGATTCTGCATCGGTTAAGCACATTATTGATTTCCACCTACACCGCTATCCGTCAGTAGTTCAAACGCGACAGTATTATCAGCTTTGTGATTTGCTGAAGCGGGGGATTGCTTATCACCACTCTGGTTTGCTACCACTTTTGAAGGAGATTGTTGAAATTCTATTTGCAAAGGGGCTTATTAAGGTCTTATTCTGTACTGAAACATTTGCAGTGGGTATCAATATGCCCACTAAGACGGCGGTGTTTCTTGATCTTCATAAATATGATACGGAAAAAGCGGATCTGCGGTGTCTTTATACGGCTGAGTATCTACAGATGGCTGGACGGGCAGGGCGGCGGGGGATTGACGAAAAGGGCGTTGTTATCTATTTGCCACAGCGAAAGACGGCGTTTCCTGAAGAGGTGCGGTCAATGATGAAGGGATCTACACAGGCGATTGAGTCACGTATGGACTTTCATTACGAATTTCTGCTTAAGACGATTCAATCGGGCAGTCTTAAGTGGGTCAATATTCTGAAAGACTCTTATTGGTATAAGCAAAAAATGGTCACAAAGGCTATTCTTGAAAAGGAGCTATTGGCTATGGAGGAGGAGTATGCGAAGATTAGGGCCACGATTTCCGACGAAGACTATGCCGAGCTTGATAAGCGGGCACAACTTGAGGATGCTGTCAAAGGGACCGGAAATGCTGCTCGCAAGGCCGCTCAACGTGCCTTGGAAACGTGGAAAAATGGGCACAACGGGCCACGCTGGGTTAACGGCTGGGCTCAGATGCCTACGCTGAAACGGTCTGGTTTGGCAATTGAAAAGAAAAAGGCCGATGTTGCCTGTTGTGATAAGTATGAGTCTCTGATTGAACCACGGCTGGATTTTCTAAAGGCTGCTGGATTTCTGAAAGTAGGTTCTGACGCGGAAAACATTAGTGTTAGCGACTTGACCTTACGTGGCGTGCTAGCTACGGAAGTTAATGAGGCTCATTCACTTGTTACGGCTGACATCTATGCCTCTGGGCTCTTGAAAGACGCAAAGGCGGAAACTATTCTTACATTGCTTGCCGCGTTTATTAATGAAAAGGCTGGAAGTGAGAATGACGGGTTATTACGAGTTTCCGATCTTCGTGTTTCCAAGGATGTGTGTAATTATCTTTACGATATTGATTCCGTAGCAGCCAAGTTTTGTAAAATCGAGGGCACATTTAATATCCCATCGGATAATTACTGGAATCTTTCGCTAAACTGGGTTGAGCCGGTTTGGCGGTGGCTACATGGTGAAAATTCGGCGACGTTATGCGACGACTATGGCTTCTATGAGGGTAACCTTATGCGTACTATACTTCGCTTGGCAAATATTGCGGATGAATGGATTAGTCTGGCTACATACTGCGAACATGGCGAAATGGTTGAACGCATGACAGCGGCAAAGGTAGGATTGTTGCGGGAGATTGCAATTACCGACAGCCTTTATTTGCGGATATAGGGAGATTTTAAAATGAAATTATTTATAAATGGTCTTGTTAACTTGTGTATCGGGCTATTTCCCGGTAAAAAACAAACATAACGAAAAATATAATACGTGGTTTACTAACACACTTTCTATAAATTGTCCCTATGTATTTTTTACTGATAAAGAAAATATAGAACTAATTAAAAGTTTCCGAAAGGATTTGCCTACACATTATGTGATATGCGATATTAAAGATTTTTATGCATATCCGCTGAAAGATAAAATGCGAAAACATTGGAAACATTGCCCTAGTGTAGAATTAAACGTTATTTGGAATGAAAAGGTATTTATGGTTCAAAAAGCTAGTGAAATAAACCCATTTAATAGCGAATGGTTTTTTTGGATTGATGCTGGAATGTGTGTATACCGTATGATGAAACCGCCTAATAATTATATCAATGAAAAATTAATTAATAGTCTTCCTAAAGACAAATTTATATACTCGCGGTCTGACCTTTTACTACCATACGATGAATCCCAAGTTTCGAACACAAATTACTATCATCATGTGTCCGGAACGTTTGTTATGCATAAAAGTTTTGTAAACCAATTTGCTGAAATATACAGGATGTATATTGATAAATTAATTGACAAAAAAAACATATGGACTGAACAGGTTATTTTAACACATATTTTTAAAGATAATCGTAACATGTTTTACAAGTTATGTGATGGCTATGGTAGAATAGCTCCTTTATTTTTTAAATAAATGTACGGGTTTTCATTTAGATTATAAGAATAGCTAATATTATATGATCGAATCAGAAGGGAAGATTTATTTTTCATATTCATTATGGGGTTCCTTGCCAAAATACACACGAGGAATGATAATTAATTCGCAGATATTGTATAAACTTTTCCCCGAGTCTGTAATTCAAATATATGTGGCCGAAGATGTGCCTGCTGATATAATAAAAAATCTTTTGGAAATACCTATTGTTAAAATTGTAAATGTTCTTAAAAAACCCGGTATTCAGAATATGTTTGACCGTTTCAAGGCTATTGATGAACCGGACTGTTCTATAATGTTTGTCAGAGATGCTGACAGTCGCCCGCACGAAAGAGATTTAAGTTGTATGGAAGATTTTATAAAATCTGATAAACAGCTTCATATTGTTAGAGATCATGACGCTCATCGTGCCCCCATTCTTGGTGGTTTATGGGGTATGAGAAAATCGGGCTTACATGTTTCTATGACGGAACTTATTGACGAATGGTTTAAAAATAATTCTGGAAGTTTAAAAAAGAAAAAAATAGACCAATATTTTTTGGCGGAGATTTTTTATCCAAGATTAAAATCAAATGCGGTTATTCACGATCGGTTTAAACGACACGAAGACCCTCAATTACAATCTCCATTTCGTGTTCCCATTAAAAAACGCTTATTTTGTGGTCAGGTTCATCTATTTGATGAATCTGGAAACGAATATTTGGAATTTCGGCCATAAACTAACGAATCTATACAGTGAAGTGCATAAGTTAAGTACACCTTCTTTCAGAGGGGTGTACTTAACTTTATGACACTTCACAGCTACGACCGTACGAAGAATTGTAAATAGGGGGTGTTTCATATTTAAAATTAACTTATTTTACAATTTATATTATGTAAAAACTACAAAATATAAGTTTAATAAATCATATTAAACACAAATAACTATGCTTACACTGATAGACGTATCAGGTACCGTAAATTGCCGAAGATAAGTACCGACCTGTGCCGAAGTTGGATGAACGCCGCGACTGCCTCTGTACCCAAAGTTGTACCCTTTGGACTTAGCTAACTTCGGCACTGGCCGGTAAATATGCAAAATTTTTTTGGCATAAACCTCCGTGCGTCCCATTATTTTTACACATCTGACAACAGTGTTTTCCATCATTATTTTCGACGTTTGTATGTATTGTAAATAAACAGTTAGGTCGAATACACTTGGTTTTTTTTGGAATTTCATAGTTGTCTATAGTCGGTGATGGCAGAATATTTTTAATAAATGTTTTTAATTTAGTTTTGTAATCTTCGTCATCATATTTATTTATTTTATTTGTATTTATAATTTCATTGAATAATTGTTCGTTTTCGTTAATCTCTTTTATTTTATCCAAATTAATTACATAATTTGCGTTAATAAAGCCCTGTTTATTAAAATAATGTTCAATCTTATTTGACCCATTGTAAATAGGAATTGAGCGAGCGAAAAAACAATTAAATATCTTTTCTGTTATATAACCATCTGTAACCGAGTTTTCACATACTAATACAAACTTGTATTGTTGCAATACATTTAAAAACGCAGTTGAATGATAACATGATTTAGTAGATATTTTATGTTTATGAGAATATAAGTCATCACAAGGGCCTATTTTTTTCAATGCATCTATAATTGCGTTTTTTTCTTCTGTGCGTACACGTAAATCTGTAGCAATTATACAAAACTTCTTTTGACTAAATGGAACATGTAAAGATGGGGTATATATATCGTGATAACGTTTAAAATAATCCACCTGGGTATAAATCAATGGTATTGCTATATATTTATCCGTTAAAACGCACTTATCTATATGATTGTAGAAATATATTGATACTTGTGTATCCCCGTAGTCCCCGTATTTTTCATATTGTGGATATTTTCCTTTACGAAAACTACAGTTTTCTACTGAAAAAAGTATGTTTATTTTATTTGGAGTAGTAATTACATCATTTTTCTTATTTAAAATAGCATATAGCACCGCATCGAAATTGTCGTCGCTGATTTCTATTTGTAAATCTTCGAAAAATATGTATTTAATTAATTTATCCACACTTTGGAAAGACTGATAATCATTATTGAATACAAAATTGTTTTTAACACGCATACTTAGTTTGAGTTTCATAATAACAATCGCTAAGAATATTTTAATAGCCTTTTTACGTGCCTTCTTGTAAGAATAACTTAAACTAACTATTATAAAGTGCCGAAATTGTCCGGGTACACTAATCACATACCAGCCAGTGCAGAAGTTAGGAACCGGTCAGTACCGAAGTTGTACAACTTTTTTTACTACAATTAGACCCGTGCGGATTTTAAATGAGCGTTTTTTTTGAATAAATCGCCTACAAAAAAGATTTTATCCTATTTGAGAAACTACTCAATTTGGATAGCATCTTGCCTTAAAAGCGTCCATATTTTCAGTCCCCATTGATTTATTACAAGACCCACAAACAGGTCTTAGATTAATTGCCGTATCTGTTCCATTATTTGAATGCGATACAATATGACCTGCGTGCTAGTCATCAAATACATCTAACTCCTTTTTACAACAGAAGCAAGAACCCTTTGTAGAGTCGCCAAACTGGATTTTCCAAGCCTCTCCACGAATCTTCTTAGGGATTGCTTTGCGTGGCTCTGTATTTGCATCCTTGATTGCTACAGCTATGTTCTTTATCGGTACACCTTTTGCTTTGACAATCTCCTGGAATGATACACAACTATCGTGGTTAGACATCATATGCCACAGATAATGTTCCTTGAAAGCCTTATTATCAGCCCAACTATTCACCTGATATGCCTCTTGAATAGAAGCATAACATGCTGAAGCCCTTGGATCTACCGAAATCTGTTGCATCAGCCAGTTCTTAATCGGGTCAAGAATCTTATGCCTATCGTCCCTGTTGTGGGCACAAATCATCTTCTTGAACTTGTAAGAAGGAGTATATATTTTGCTAAGTGCTATTTACGACTGGAAATCGTCAATTTTTACGGACTTGTACTTCATACCTTTATTATGTGAATAATGGTATGATATATTTATAAAGAGGTTATACGCGTCTTACTTTGCGTGTAAATCTGCGTTGCTTTCCACCACCTCCTCCTCCTATATTTTGTTCATCATTTGAGCCGTGTATTATATGTTCGTCTAAATTTACATCCAAATCCCAAAAGTTTCTCTTGAAATATGTAAAAAGACGCCAGTCTATCCCATATGTACTCCACATGCAAGCAGATAATATATTTTTAAAAAAATTAGATTGTAAAAAGGTCTTTAATTTATCAGCATCTTTCTTATCTTTTATGACTAATCCAATAGCGTGTTGAGTCATACCATATTTTCCTTCCATATCTATAAATGGTTCATTAATACCACCATCTCCGAATATTACCTTTGGTATTCCAAAAAAACCCTTATCTTTTGTATTTGAGTAGAAAAATTTAGCACCATCTTTCAATGTTGCGTGTACTAATGGATATTTATATTGAGAGGTTTCTCCTTGAGAAACCCATGCTTTATCGCCCCCATATGCAGAACGCTCATATAAAATACAAGGGTCATTTTCATATTTATTAGTTCCCTCATTGAACTTTCCCAATTCGCATATATGCTCTGTTTTTTTAGGAAATAACTTTAATACATTCTCTATGTTAAAATTTGGTAAAAATTCAAAATCGCGCAAATCAACATCAGATATATGCCCGTGCATATCTTTTATTTTTGTATCTGTATTTGCTATTGTTTTTTTCATTACGTAAAAATCATATCTTGTCCCTGCTTTGAATATTTTCATACCATCTTTCATACTATGTATTTCAAGATATACTATTTGATTTTCGTGTGCCATTAGGTCAAACATACCGGCATTTTTACTTTTCTTTCTGCCCTCATTAAATTCAGGTTTACGCCACGAAGGAGGATGAACGAATACTAAGAATCCATCAGATTTTAATAGTTCAATAGATTTTTTAACAAACTTCATATATAGTTCATCACCACCTCCTCTTTTACCTTCGGCTTCTTGAAATGCTTGAAATGGTGGGTTTCCTATAACTCTATCAAAATTATCTACATGAAAATGTTCTTTTATTTTTTCATTTGTAGTCTTCAATGTATCAATCGTCCAAATATTAGGAGTACAGGATTCACATAAACTGGTAAATATATTTCGTGCTATGCGATTATTATTTGATTGTATTTCCATCATATAAATCATATTTTCAATAATATATTTTCGCCTTTGCTTTTCATTAGAAAAATCTACACCAAGTTCTTTATTATTTCCCAATGTTTTCAACCCTTCATCTAACTTATAAAATACAACTACTGGAAAATTACCAATGCCATTAGCAGGATCTAACCATTTTAGTTTAGGATTAGACCAATCAGATTTAGGCAAATGAGAAAGCATATCTTCAATTAGTTCTATTGGTGTAAAAACTTCCCCTAAGTCCTTTTTTTGCTTTTGCCTTGGTGTCAAACGCTTATGGATTATAGCAAGAATCTTGTCTTTTCGTGTTGAAGGTTCATCTATTTTGCCTTTCATCTGACGAAAGACCCGTTCGCTACTATTGAATGCGAAATCTTTTACGGCTGCAATCAAAAGTTTAGATAATAGTTCTTTATCCTTTCCCTCTTTGATTTCTGTCCTTGAACGAACAAGACGCAGAACATTTCGTCGGAGACTACTTCCTTCTTGATTTGTTATATTGCTTTCATATTCTTCTAAAGCACCTTCAAGTGTTGAAGCAGTACTTGTAATGGCAAGATATTTGACAAAATCTGCTATAGTCTCAATAAAGTTGTCTATTATTATTTCTATGTCTTCACCGGGAATAGGTGCTACTTGAGGTTCAACTGGTTCTTTCGGTGCTCTTATAATAAGCCTCCCATTCTCAAGAGTTATTTTACTACCTTCTTGTAAGCCTATACGACCTAATGTTGTTTCTAACTTCTTAGAACTAAACTGCCCTGCTATTTTGCTTACAAATTCAGAATCCATACCACGCTTTATATTATCCCCTAACTTCTTCTCAAAACCACCTATATCTTCATTAATTCTATACTCATTAGAAGGGTCTTTCTCAGCCATCTCAAACAACTGGCGTAGTTTATCCTGAAAGGATAAGGGCTTTGCATCAGAACCTTTCTTCAAATTATACTCAAATATATCAGAATCCCACGAATAAGTATCATAAATAATATCTAAAATCTGCGACGCTGTGTTAGACGATTCGTGTGATGCTCTTGTATATCCATAAATCGCAGCCAAAGTTCTAACTGGGTTAAGATCCACGATAAACGCAGACTTTTTACCAGGGCTTGGAGTTAATGCTCTATACATTTTTTGTATTATATCATCAGGCGACTTCTTTTCATTAAATAAGAATACAACATCCGTACACGGCAAACTAATACCCATACTTAACTTTTCACCTGCCAAAACAAGAAGTCCTTTTGGTACACTTTGGCAATGTAGTTTTCGTTCAAGGCTTAGAATACTTGCCTTTGGATTCTTACTTATTATATGTATGTTCTCAGATGCTTGTAGTTCCATATGAACTAATTCACCAACCGCATCCGCGCCAATATTTTCTTCAGATACTATACAGGCTATTTCATAATTCTCTCTCCACCATTTGTGTGTCATTAGCAATGAAGCCCAAGCACATAATAGATAAAAAATATTAGTTCCTACACCACCAGTAGGCATAAACATTAACAATGTAGGCTGTTCGTCTAATCTAAAGCGACTCTTTGCATCGCTACTCATTTTATTTATACGACCCAATAATGATGGTTCAATGATAGACCCTTCTTCTTTAGCCAATGGTTCACCACCTGCCACTGCTAATATATCTTGAATATCAAATGTCTCTTTTGGAGTTATAAGGCTTATGATATTTTTAGGGTTAGTTAAATTATCAAATATCTTATACGCGTCTTTCCTGATTTTATTTTCTTCTGTTTTTATATCAACAATAGTTATACCTTGCCTTATAGCAAATATAGATGATAGACTAAATCCAGAATCAGGTCTATACTTTCCTTGTTCTGTAAAACGATGTAATGCTTCCTCTTGAAAATCGGCGGATATAAAAAATAGGTCAGGAAATCCAATATATGCTTTAGCCATAGTTTCAAGAGTTTCGTTATTTGCTTTCCTTCTTTCTATAACACCATCAACCAACTCCTTACCAAACCGTTCTTGTAAATTAGATACTGCATCCTCTTGTTCTGTTTCAGTAGCCAAGGATCTAGTCACTAAAACATCTGTATAATCCCAAATAAATGTATTTGCTTTTTGTATTTGATAATCAAAAAGTATATTATAATATGTGGCAGTTAAAAATATAAACGGCAACTTGAGATGATTATATGTCTGTATTATACTTTGTATTTCCAATTTAGTTTTATCACCAGTACCTGTTTTATGGGCTTCATCAAAAAATACAAGACCCAATCTATCTCTACCGCTTAATAGACTCTGTAAGAAGTCTCTTTTTTTAGCATCTTTCTTTTGGGACGCTATTAGAAGTTGTGAGGAACAGAAAAATACTGAATGTGGTTTAGTCTTTTTTATATCTGATACAGACTTAACCTCAATAAATTCAAAATCAGAAAAATCCTGGAATCTATTCAATAGTTCATCCTTTACCTGTGTCATTGTTTCATTTGGTGCAGCAGTAAGCCAAAATGTATTTAGATTTGGAGTTTTAGTTCTTCTTAGATATTCTCTTATGATTCCACCTGCTATAAATGTTTTACCGCCTCTTGGCAGTACACCAATCAAATAAAGATTATCATCACTGGTCTCTAATGTATCACATACACCCTTAACTATAATATCTTGATGTAATTGAAGGGAAAGAATCGGCTTGGCATTTGGTGTAAAATATTGTATTTCTAATGCCTGTAATGGTGATATATCTGATAAATTTGCTAATTCAAATATGGTTCTTCTTTTCTCTTCTAAGAATGGTTTTACATCTTCATTCCATCCAAAAAAAGTTTTTGCTATATCTCTTGTATATTGGCGATAAGACCTGTTGTGTGCTATCTCAAAATCTTTTTTACTCTTCAAAAATACTATAATATCTAATGGCTTCTGTTCGGCGGTTGTTATTTTTTGTGCTGCAGTAAATAACTTTTCAAGGTCATAATGTTCGGCATTCTTTTCATCCTTGTACCATTTTACACTTATTAAATATGTTTTTATATTATCACTTTCTTTTGTATCACAATCTACTTCACAATATGGGTCGTCAGGTTTTATTACTTTTTTATCATTTCTAACGTTCATTAGAGTAATATCACTTATACCCATTGCCCTTGTAGCCTTGCATTTCATTCGTTTAAGGGCATCTACACTATCATCATATACCTCTGGAGCATCTCCTTCTATCTTTTTCATAAACTTATAGTTTCCATTTTGTCTTGGATTAACGTTCTCAATCCCTCCAAAAAATACAAAAAGGCGTGATAACACTTCGTATATATCAGAACCTACTTGACCTCCAGCGGATAGGCGAAATGAAACCATATCATCTAATGAAACTTTTGGATCAATAAATACTTTGGTTAAAAAATCAAAGTTAGAAGTATCGTTAGTAAGACCATATAGCCCCACTGGAATAATATCTCTTTGTTTTTTTATATCACGAATGCGTTTTTCTAATGCCTCTAAAGTTGCTATTGGCTCTTTAGTACACGGGTCAAATAATTCATCGCATTCTTTCTTCTCCATTTGAAGAACAGGTTTATTTGGTCTAACATTTTCTCCGGCTGGTAATTCTTCGTCATCGTTATCATTGTCGGCTTCTTCCTGTTGTGCCAAAGGGGCAAGTATGGGTGCTTGTTGTGCCAAAGGAGCAAGAACAGGTGCTTCTTCGGGAGCCGATTCATTATTATTAGCATTATTATCTTCACCCCCCGCATTATTGACATTTTCTACATTCGTTTCGTCTTCCATTATAGGCAACAAAGTATCAATCTTGGCTATTTTGGCTCTATCGCCTTTTACTTGCTTTGATTTCTTTTTTGCAAGTTTCTTTGTAAGCCGTACCTTTGTTTTTTCAAGGAAAGCACGATTACGATTTCTGGTGGCTCTATTTGTTCGGTATATACCTGACCGAATTTTACTTTCTATATCAGGATAGGCTTTGCTTCCTTTGACACTCTGTAAAGTAGCCTCTATCAGGGCTTGTTTAGCAGGGTCACGCCTAACAACTTCCATCTATTTATCAATCTTTATATATTTTGGCTTTTCTTTTCAGTGTTGAGTTATGCGTATAAATCTTCTTAACAGAATCTTTATCAAATGCATATAGGAAATAGTTCCTATAGTTCTTCTCTTGTATTTTTCCTATTGATTTCTCAACAACCTTCTTAATGTCTGCGTAAAAGGTTGGTGCATCCTTTTTGATATTGTATTTCAACTGACTAAAAAAGTTCTCAATAGGATTGGATCGTGGGTAATAGGGGACCGTGTAGATAAATTTATTCTTCTTTTGTATCTCTTGCTTTACATCTTGTGTCTTGTGAAACCCAGCATTATCCATAATAACTATACTATCTTCAAACTTCTCAGTAATATTATCCCTTATAAACTCTGTTAGGCGGTCAGAATTGACTGCTCCTTCTTCATATAGTTTCCACCCCACAACCCCTTTAGCGTTTATAGCAATCAATAGGGAGTATTTCTTGAATACCTTATTATCAGTAGTGTTGTAAGCACATCTTTTACCCAATTCACACCGACCATAAGTGCCGTGTAAAGACGCGTAAATACCGGTTTCATCAAGTGCTATAATCTTGTTAATATCATAAGCCTTCATTTTTGTTAAATAGTCGGAAATGTCCTTTTTATGGTCTCTTTCTTTACCTCTATATGTCAATGGTTCGTGTATATGCCTTAGCCGTTTTCTGGTTCTATTATTATCTCTAATGATTTCTCCAAGATGTTGCCTTGATACAGAAATATCAGGAAACTTCTTCTTAATTTCGCCAAGTTAAGTCCTTTATAAAAATATCAGGGTGTTCCTTCATACGATTATTGGCAAAACGCACTAACTCATTATTGACTTTATAGGCTCCTTCTTTCCTGGTTTTACGACTTATAGGTATTCTTTTAGAGTATTTGTTATGCCACCTTTTTAGTGTTTCATGCTTACATCCAAATACAGAACAGGTTTTAATATAGTTTCCAGTTTGTTTATAATGGTTTATGGCACTTAATATATAATCGGAAAAGTGTTGTTTTCCTACCATTTCCTAAATAGGATGAATTCTATTTTAACGCCTAAAAATGCTGAAAACGCTCATTTAAAATCCGCACGGGTCTAATTCGGTAATGGGCGTCACTTATCTTCTGTACTTCACTGTATATAGTCTGTACCGGCCTATACCGAAGTTTTACCCCCAAAGGGGGTAAAACTTTGTGCATCCTTGCCAATGAAATCCCTTAAAGTTAAGTACACTCCTCTGAAAGGGCATTTAATTAACTTAGGCACTTTGCGGTACCAATGTAACTTTGAGATTTAACGTTATTTATTTTCTATTTATCCAAAACATAGGATTTAACCAATCGCTATTTGCTTCTTTCCACGCATCTAAACGGTTTTTAAGATACTCATATTTTGACAATAACATATTTTCTGTCACTTCGCCCCAAGTGTAAACTATTAACACTGGTAAATCTTTATAAAACATATTCATTCTATTGCTTTTTATAATTGGCACGCAATCGAAATATATGGATTCGTATACTCGATAACAATCGATCCCTTCGCCTAGAGGTGATATAATATATTTTGATTTTGCCATATCGATGTTATATTCGGTTATTGGTATTCGTTTTCTTCTTTTTGTTACCCAGTTTTTGTCATTAAAATACAAGTAGCAAAGTCGCCGTTTTTGGGCGTTTGTTCCAATCGAAAAATTCATGTATATCAATATTTCTTTTTCATATTTCTGATTGGAGACCGACTTTAATAATGGTATATTTTTATCTCTAAAGCCAATAGGTATTGGTATAACGTTTTCTTTTTCTATAACGCAATTAATCGCATAAATATTAGTTACAATATCTTTGATTAAATTATAGTGATAGTCTGAAAAACATTTATCAGAATTGTGCGTGATAAGAGTAAATTTGGAGGCAGGGGGAGTTTCTTTCAGAATTTTTAAAAAGTCTTCGAATAATTCTATGTCAAGAAATACTCTATCCCCTATTTTGAAATTTTGCGGTTCTAGTTTTGACGGATAGCGTAAACAAAATGACCAATTTGTAATCTTATAAAATGCCAAACCTGATATATATTCATGTTCGTTATCCACTATTAATAATCTTTCTACAAAAGGGATTTTCTTACATAAAGAGCCATGGCCCCCACGAATTTCACACCGCCCACAACAATATTGACCATTATTATTAGTTATATCTTGGTGCCTTTTATAATTACAACCGTCTCTTAAACATTTTTTCAAAGAATTAAGGGTTTTATCCGCCATTTTATATTTAATTAGGACTTTTATTTTTAAAAACATATAAAAACATATACCGGTCTGTACAAAGTCATACACCCAAAGGGTGTATGACTTTGTACGGCCTTAGATATGAGATATCATAAAGTTCAGTACATCCCTTTTCAAATGGGTGTACTTAACTTTGACACTTTATGGTAATATTTTCGGAAAACATAATTAATGCCTGGTTCCAAGGTTGAGCTTCTAATAAGCATGTCGGATAAGTTTTCCGTTTCGCCCGGGTAACCCTTTTTAAAATTGGTACCGTGAAGTTCGGAGTTTAAATACCGTAATGTACGTTAAAGTTAAATAAACCTATATGAAAGGGTTTGTACTTACAATGGCGAGCAGGGTTGTTTGATCTGAAAAATTTAAGGTATTTTATAATTTATATTATGTAAAAACTACAAAATATCAGTTGAATAAATGGTATTAAATCAAACAATCCTGCTCGCCCTGATAACTTCGGCACATCA
>Ga0209358_10002575_pt1 | contig 13715 bp, 12 predicted proteins | sample LauGreFa1BDMLBSN_2_FD_187574 | JGI IMG/M metagenome (GOLD analysis project Ga0209358, IMG submission 187574) | Freshwater lake microbial communities from Lake Michigan, USA - Fa13.BD.MLB.SN (SPAdes) (version 2) | ecosystem: Environmental > Aquatic > Freshwater > Lake | place: Lake Michigan, USA... | reverse complement strand
CCGACAATCGAACCAGCACCAAGTTCAGTTGGTCGGTCTTTGCCGTAACTTGCCAAATCTTGAGCCACCAAAACAATTTCTTTAGCTTCAAGTTGCTCAACTTCGGCCAAGATCGACGCGACATCACGACTGCGTTGCGGCCCACGAAAACTTGGTATCGCACAAAACCCACAATTGCGATCACAGCCTTCGGCGATTTTCACATAAGCCCATGGCGCTCGCGACTTTGGCCGCGGCAAATTCAACAAATCAAAAGCTGGCACGCTCTGACTAGTTACGGAGACTGACTTTTTCGTCAGCATGATCGGCACACCAAAACCCGCAATGTGATCGGCCTCTGGCAACGACTCGGCCAATTCAGAGCCATATCGCTCGGCCATACAACCAGTTACGACAACTCGGGCACCAGACTTTTTCTGATTCGAAAGTTCGAGAACCGTGTCGATTGACTCGCGACGCGCATCTTCAATGAACGCGCAAGTATTAACGACGACCAAGTCGGCTTGGCTGGCATCGTCGGTTTGCACCAAACCATCAGCCAACAACGTGCCAATTATCTTGTCCGAATCGACATCATTTTTCGGACACCCCAGCGATTCGAGATAGAAGCGCTGTGTCACAACTTTTAATGCTATCTATTCGATGTCAATCGACGATTCAAAGACCGGTGAATTAACTCGCCTTTTGAATGATTTCAAGTTCTTCAACGGTCATCAACACTTCACGAGGGCGCGAGCCTTCGCTTGGTGCAACTACACCGCGTTGTTCAAGCATGTCCATTAGTCGACCCGCACGAGCAAAGCCGACCTTAAGTTTTCGTTGCAACATTGAGGTGCTGCCTTGTTGCGTGCGCACCACAAGATCCATTGCTTGGCGCATCAATTCATCGTCATCTTCATCGCCACTGCTGCCGCCGAACACTTCTCCGCCACTGGACGACTTATTGGCATCACCTTCAATACCCGAAACATAAGTAACTTCTGGTGCCTGACGTCGCCAATGACCGACAACTTTACGCACCTCGTTTTCACTAACCCATGCCGACTGCAGACGCTGCGAAACAGAAGTATTGCCCGGCAACATAAGCATGTCGCCCATGCCGACCAACTTTTCTGCACCAGGTTGATCAAGAATTACTCGACTATCGGTCAAACTTGAAACAGCGAACGCCATTCGGGCCGGAATATTCGCTTTGATAACACCCGTGATTACGTTCACGCTCGGACGCTGAGTTGCCACAACCAAGTGGATGCCAACCGCACGCGCTTTTTGCGCAATTCGCGTGATGCAGTCTTCGACGTCTCGCGCCGCCACCATCATCAAGTCGTTCAACTCATCAACGACAATCAAAATGTAAGGAATACGCGAAAACTGTTTGTCTGTTTCTTGACCTTCTTGCGGCGACATTTCGCCACGGTCGTAAGCCGCGTTGTAGCCAGCGACATCTCTAAAGCCCGCTTCGACAAGCACGTCGTATCGACGCTCCATTTCTTTTACTGCCCAACCAAGTGCGTTCGCAGCTTTCTTTGGGTTCGTAACTGGCGCCGTCAACAAGTGGGGCAAACGAGAATATTGCGCCATTTCAACTTGCTTCGGGTCAACAAGTATCAACTTCACCTGATCGGGTGTCGCACGCATCAACACCGACGTGATGATGCAGTTGATAACGCTCGACTTACCTGCGCCAGTTGCGCCGGCGATCAACAAGTGCGGTGTTGTCGAAATGTTCAAAAAGACTGGTCGACCAGAAATATCTTTACCAACCGCAACATCGAGCGGATGGCTCGCAGTGCGGGCTTCTTGTGAAACCAACAAGTCGCCAATCGAAACGAGTTCGCGTTGTTCGTTTGGCACTTCAATACCGATTGCCGAACGACCTGGTATCGGTGCCAAAATTCGAACATCAGTTGCAGCCATCGTGTACGCAATATCGCGCGAGAGAGTCGTTACTTTTGCAACCTTTACTCCGTCTCCGAGCGACAACTCATATCGAGTTACAGTCGGTCCGCGTGTGTAGCCAACCAATTCGGTGTCCACTCCGTGCGATGCAAGTGCAGCGACAAGCTGATCGCCGCGCTCACGTATTGCTTCTTCGTTGGCCTTTTTATTGCTTGTCAGCGACAAAAATTCGAGTTCTGGCAGCATCCAATTACTGGGCTGTCCACTCGGACCAAGCGGAATTTGTTGGGCCTCGCCTTTAACTGGCGCAAGTTTCGCTGCTGGTTTTGCGGCAGGCTTCGACCCAGTATTTGATTCAGATTTTTCTCGCCGTTTGCGCTCACGACGTGGCTGTTTTTCGTCGTCTTGAAAATCATCATCAAGGCCGTCTTGTGCATAGTCGTAAAGTTCTGGGCGCTGCTCATCTTGCGGCGCAAAACCACCGGGCATACCAGAACTTTCACTGTCGAAAGTTCGATTTTCATCAAGCGAACCCGACAGATTTTCGGTTGCTGACGAAACTTTGCCACTTATCTTTTGCCAAGCATTTCGCAAAACCTCAAGCAACTCTGGCGCTGATTTGCCAGATACGAGCATGATCGAGCCGATGAGCAGAGCGACCAACAACACTGTCGCACCAATGTCAGACAACGAGTTTTGCGTTGGCTCACCCACCAAGTATCCAAACCATCCACCGGTGCGATTTTCGGTATCGCTAAAAAACACGTGGGTCAAACCGAGCAGCACACCAGTTAGAGATGTCCAGCCGATCGATGTTCGAACTCGATTTTGCCAACTCTTGCGTCGTGCAAGCGCAACACCCAAACCAATACACAAAATTGGCAAGAAGAACCGACCGACACCGATCGTGGCCGAGGCAAAAGTGTCTAGCGCCCGACCCAGTGGGCCGGCCAATTTGAGATAGACCGACAAAACAAGCAACGCGCCGAAGGCGATTAAACCTAAACCGCTGAATTCATGTGCTCGGCCCTCAAACAATCCACCAAAAATTGGGCCGTGCTGCGAAACAACTCGATATCGAGTTGGCTCGTCTTCAATGTCATGTTCACGCAATGCCCGAATTGGTCGAACATTGTCGCCCCGATGAGACTCGCCACGACCCGAAGTTCTTGCCTCGCCCCTGCCAGCAACACTGCGTGAACCTCTATTCGGGCGCGCAGATTTAGATTTGGGCACTTTTGCCATAAATCAACAGTACCAATGGGGTCTGTTTGCAAGTGGGATTACTCGCCCACCCAAAACTCGGCAACAACTTAGAGCGACTAGTGCTTTTTGGGTTTCTTAGTTGGTTTGTCTTTCGATTTTTTGCCCGCACGTCGCGATTTTTGTGGCACAACAAATTCGGCAGGAATGCGACCAGAAAAATCAATACCGCCGTCGCTGATTTCGATCAAGTCGCCGTCTTCACACAGCAAAACGTTTTGCGGCGCAACACCCATGATTCTTGCCAATTCGGCGTTGGCAACCATATGACGGTATTCGCCATGAATCGGCACAAACCATTGCGGCTCGGTGACGTTTAAATATGTCTTCAAGTCTTCGGCTTGAGCATGACCCGTTGCATGCACATCGGCAATGCCCGAGTGCACGACAGTCGCCCCTCGGCGCAAAAGAGCATCAATCACTTTGTTGACATTGTGTTCATTGCCGGGGATGGCATGACTCGAGAAAATAACCACATCACTGTCGCCAACTTTCACATAGCGGCTGTCGCCTTTGGCGAGATTCGTTAACGCCGACATCGCTTCACCTTGTGAGCCTGTAGAGATGATGCAAATTTCTTCATCGTCGTATTTGCCTAGCGAATCTGCGCTGACCAAACTCTTTTCAGGAATCGTCAGAACTTTAAGATCGCGAGCAAGTCGAATGTTGTTGATCATCGACCTGCCGAGAGGCACGACGACTCGACCCGAATCAATCGCGGCATCTGCAATTTGCTGAACGCGATGTATGTGGCTGGCAAAACTTGCGGTAATTATTCGCTTGCCTCGATGTTCGTTGAAGATTGCTCGCAACACAGCGCCTACATCAGACTCGCTAGGCGCATGACCACGCTCGCCCGCATTTGTTGAATCAAGCATCAACAAACGAATGCCCTCGTTTGAAGAAAGCGAACCAAGCCGAGCCAGATCGGTGCGACGATGGTCCACGGGCGTGAGATCAATCTTGAAGTCACCAGAATGAACGATCACACCCTGGGTGGTATGCAGCGCAATTGCGTGAGCATGCGGCACTGAATGCGTAACCGGAATGAACTCGACGTCAAACGGCCCAATTTTGATGCGATCGTTGTCGCTGACTTCAATGAATTTCGTCTTGTCGGTAAGTCGCGCCTCGGCAATTCGGTTGCGCGCGAGGCCAAGAGTTAGCGCCGAGCCGTATAACGGAAACGAAGCGTCTTGAAGCAAATATTGCAAAGCCCCGACGTGGTCTTCGTGGCCGTGAGTTGCAACACAACCAACGATGCGATCTTTTCTTTCAAGTAGCCAAGTGAAATCAGGAATAATCACGTCGATGTCATCGCCATGTTCGGCTTTCGGAAACATCAAACCGCAATCGATCAGCAAAATCTTCTTGTCTTGCTCGACGGCCATGCAATTTCGGCCGATTTCGCCGAGACCACCAAGAAATGCGATGCGAACTGGTTTAGACATCAGAAAGTGATCATTGATTTATGTGCAACGAATTTTTGTGACACTATTTCGTTGCCGCAGCGCGCGCTGCTTGCAAATTGCTGAACACTTTTTCAGCACGTTCAGCCAAGCCACTCGGTGGTGGGCCCATTGGCAGTCTCGCCTCGCCAACTTCAAGGCCGAGATGATTCATCATCACTTTGCTCGGCAGTGGGTTCGGATTGTCGTCACCGGTTTCGTAGGCAAAACTCTCGAGCATTCGCGAATTCACTGCGCGAGCGCCAGCGATATCGCCTGAATTCCATTTTTTAAACATTTCTTGATGATCAACACCTGTCCAGTGCGTCGCGACGCCAATTACGCCGGTTGCACCTATCGACATCAGCGGCAAAGTCAATCCGTCGTCACCACTAAGCAGTTCAAAACTCTTTGGCACTTGGGTCATCAACATCGCGGTTTCGGCCGGGTTACCGCTTGCATCTTTTAAAGCCGCAACGTTTTTTACTTCGTTGGCCAACTTTGCCAACGATGCAGTCGAAATTTTGCGACCAGTTCGTACCGGAATGTCATAGACGACAACCGGCAAAGTCGTCGCAGCACAAACTGCTTTCATGTGAGCAAGAATGCCCGCCTGTGACGGCCTGTTGTAATAAGGACCAACAGCCAAGATGCCAGCGATGCCAAGTTTTGACGCTTCTTTGGTCAGATGAATCGAATGCTTCGTGTCATTGGTTACCGTGCCGGCAATAACCGGAATCGTCACTGCTTCTACGGTTGCGGCAAACAACGCAAGTTTCTCATCGTCTGTCAGCGTCGATGCTTCACCTGTTGTGCCACCAACGACCAGACCGTCATTTCCGTTGTCTTGCAGCCACTTGGCCAAACGACGCACACCGTCGAGGTTTAACTCGCCGTTCTTGTCGAACGGCGTGACCATTGCAGTTAGAACTTGACCGAATCTTGGCATGGCTAGATAGTAGTCAGTTGGTCTTGCCCACGACTAACGAGTTTTTTGCTCGTTAGTCGCGACGCTCTAGAGAAGATTCGACTACTAGTGACGAATTTCGACGTCTTTGCCGATTTCGAACTTGAGATATTCGTCGTCTGTGTTTTCCCAGTCTTCGAATTGAATGACACCCATCTCTTCGAAACGATGACGCAACCATTTGTCGTTACGGTCAAGCAAGCCGAGCTTCTTGCAGTTCGGCACAATCTTGGCGAACAACATTTGCTGGAAGACTTTTCGTGTTGGGTCGTTGACCAGCAACGGAATCAAAGTCTTCGGGTCAACGCCCATGTGGTGCCAAACCTCTTGTTGTAAGAAACGATCTCGCATACGAATGCTTGCCTCGTAAGCGAACTCTTGGCGATCCATAATTTCTTTGTCGCTCATGCCGTCATAGACCTCTTTGAGGCTGAGAACGCCGAAGGCTACGTGGCGCGCTTCATCGCTCATGACATAGCGCAACAGTTTCTTCAACAGCGGTTCGCTGGTCAGCTGGTGCAGATAGCCGAAAGCGGCAAGTGCCAAGCCTTCAACCATGATCTGCATGCCGAGATAGGTGAAGTCCCAACGTGAGTCTTTGACGATGTCATCGAGCAACAAACCAAGGTGAGGATTGATCGGGTAACCGCCGTCAAGTTTTTCGTCAAGATAACGAGCGAACACTTCTACGTGGCGAGCCTCGTCAACAACTTGAGTGCTGGCGTACAACTTTGCGTCGTACCATGGCACCGTCTCGACAATTTTGCTGGTGCAAATCAGTGCGCCCTGCTCGCCATGCAAAAACTGCGAGAGGCTCCACTTGCGACTGTGCACGCCGAATTCGAGCCACTCTTTGTCGCCCCATTTGGCGAGTTTTGTATCTGCGTACCACTCGGTGTTGACACCGGTACCGATTGCAGCCTGGTCAATTGCAACTGTCTTTTCGACATCGACTTCTGTATTCCAATCTAAGTCGTATGTGCCATTCCATTGGCTCGTCTTGGCCTTTTCATAAAGTTTGCGCAATGGCTCGCGAGTAAGTGAGTAGTCCCAGGTAAAAACCGAGTCGGCGTTGTTTTTGACAACGTGTTCGATTTCGTTTGCTGGTGTGAGCGGAATGCTCAAAATCGCCTCAATGTTATTGATTTGATCACGACCAATAATTTCTTCGTTTTGCTTTTCTGTGATTGACATGTCTATCCCCTTTTTATTTTTTAATTTTGTTTTGTTAATTCGTGAATATTGATATGAGTACTTAAAAACTTGGCGACGCTAGCTTCGCTTGTGAAGTCATAGCGATCTGATGGCGTCAAGAAATAAGAAATTACAAGTCGCGACAAAACTTCGACCAACGCGTCGGCTTCACGCTTCGGCAAGAAATCAGAGACAAGTGGCGCCAAATACGAAGCCGCGACTCGCACGATTCGCGACAAGCCATCAATTGTGAACTGCATCAACGTTGCGCCTGGTTCGGTCGCCAACATCATCGCCAAGTGCTCGTCGTCGCGCAACTCGGTAGTTGCCGAAACGATGCAACGTACGAGAAGGTCTTCAAGTGACTTTGCGCCATGCGCACGATTCAGCAGTGTGGTGAAAAACTCATCGAGCGAACGCACATGAAGTGCTTCAAGCAAGATTTCTTTGCCACCCGGAAACATTCGATAGACAGTTGCGCGCGAAATGCCCGAAAGATCGCAGACATCGGCGACCGTAAATCGCGAGACGCCCCACTTTTCAATAGCCAACTTTGTGGCGTCAAGCACGCGCGATTCAACTTCGGTGAACGTCGACGTACTTGCTGTTTCAACTTCCGCCATAGTGAGACAATAAGACTCTAACTGTCTCACTGTCAAGTGATGCTAGTTTTGGCTCTAACTAACAGACGTTCTCTAGAAAGGAACCTCATAATGACCACCAAATCACGCTTTACGCGCTTGGCGATAATTCTTGGCAGCACAGCCGCTCTTGGCCTTGCCAGTTGTGGAAACGATGACTCAAGTTCGGCTTGCCCGACCATTGAGTCTGGCAAGTTGACCATTGCAACCGGCACCCCTGCATTTGAACCGTGGGTTGTAGGCGACGCACCAGAGTCTGGCGAAGGTTTTGAAGCTGCAGTTGCTTATGCAGTCGCAGGCGAGCTCGGCTACTCGAATGAAAATATCGTCTGGGTTCGAACTGGCTTCGACGAAGCAATTCAACCTGGCGCAAAAAACTTCGACTTCAATTTGCAACAATATTCGATCACTGAAGAACGCAAAGCAACTGTCAGTTTCAGCGACCCGTACTACTCAACTAATCAAGCCGTCGTCGGTTTTGCTGACTCGCCGGTTGCTAGTGCGACAAAAGTCTCAGAACTCAAAGAACTTAAGTTTGGCGCGCAATCGGGCACAACGAGTCTTGACTTCATCAACAATGTAATTAAGCCAACCAATGAGCCGTTCGTCTATGACGACAACGCTGGCGCGAAGGCTGCCCTAGAGGCGAAACAGATCGATGCAATTGTTGTCGACTTGCCAACCGCGTTCTACATCAGCGCTGTAGAAATCGAGGGCTCAAAAGTTATTGGACAATTCCCTCTGAGTGATGCAGTTGCCGCTGACAACTTCGGTCTTTTGTTCGACAAAGACAACAAACTTGTTGACTGTGTCAACACCGCTCTCGGTGCTTTGAAAGAGTCTGGCAAGTTGGCAGAAATCGAAAAGACTTGGTTGGCCGACAAGACAAACGCGCCGGTCATTTCTCTCGACTAAAAACTGTCACTAGCTACGGAAACAAAAACTCAACGCCAGCAATTCGAACGACGACAGCGCCAGCGCAGCAGCATTATTGCTGCGCTGAGCACTGTCGTTGTCGTTGGTGCACTTTTTTTCACGATCCCAAAACTTCCACGGTGGGATCGAGTCAAAGAGTCGTTCTTTAATAGCGAACGGCTAATCGATTCGTTTCCACGATTGCTCGACGCATTCGTGCTCGACATAAAGATCTTTGCTTGGTCGACGCCTGCGATTATTGCCTTAGCGCTCTTGCTCGCCATTGCACGAAGTTCGCGCAACCCGGCATTGTTTCCCGTTCGCATCTTTGTGATCGCCTACATCGACATCATGCGTGGTGTCCCCGTAATTTTGTGGATCTATCTAATTGGTTTTGGTGTACCTGGCGTCGGTCTCGAGCGGCCTTTTAACTCGCCGCTTCTTTGGGGTTCAGTAGCTCTCGTACTTACATATGGCGCCTATATTGCCGAAGTTTTTCGCGCAGGCATCGACAGCGTGCACGAATCACAGCGAGCAGCTTCACGAAGTTTGGGGCTCTCGAACACGCAGACGATGCGCTTCGTGATTTTGCCCCAGGCCATTCGGCGAGTGGTGCCACCACTGATGAACGATTTAGTCAGTCTGCAAAAAGACGTTGCGCTCGTCAGTTTGATCGGGCCGATAGAAATTTTGCGTCAAGCCGGCATCGACAAAGCCAAATTCGCAAATTTCACGCCATATGTTGCAGCGGCGATCATCTTCTTGCTGATCACGATTCCGCTTACACGCACGACTGATTATTTATTGGCCCGCGAACGCCGGCGAACATCCGCTACGAGGGTTCGATGAAACTCGAACTGCGACAAGTCACAAAATCGTTTGGCTCACGCAATGTGCTGTCAGGTCTCGATTTGCAGGTACATGCTGGAGAAGTCGTTTCATTCATCGGCTCAAGCGGTTCTGGCAAGACCACGTTGTTGCGGTGCGTCAATCTGCTTGAACCGATCGATGACGGCGCAGTTCTTTTGGATGGTGATGAGATTTCAAAAATCGGTCGTGACCCAAATCCGATTCGTCGCCGAATCGGCATCGTTTTTCAGAGTTTCAACTTGTTTCCACATATGAGTGTTCAACGCAACATCACTCTCGCACTGACTCAAGTACTGGGCAAACCCGCAGACGAGGCAAACGAAATTGCAAAATCGTTGCTCGATCGATTTGGCCTAGTCGAAAAAATCGACTCGTATCCAGATCAACTTTCGGGAGGACAACAACAGCGGGTCGCAATTGTCCGCGCGTTGGCAATGAACCCAGAGGTTTTGCTACTTGACGAGATCACATCGGCACTCGACCCCGAACTCGTCGGCGAAGTACTCGATGTAGTGCGCGAACTAAAAGGAAGTGGCATAACGATGTTGATCGCCACGCACGAAATGAACTTCGCCCAAGAAATCAGCGACCGAGTTTGTTTTCTAGATGGCGGTCGTGTCGCCGAACAAGGGCACCCCAAGCAATTGTTCTCGAGCCCGAGCGACGAACGCACGCGGCAGTTTTTGCGTCGCGTTAATTTCTAGATGGTCGGCAAGACATAATCTGCGAATTTGTCGCGCAATGTCTTTTTAGAAAACTTACCAACGCTGGTTTTTGGTACTTCATCAATAAAGACGACGTCGTCTGGCACTTGCCATTTGGCAAGTCTCGGCCGAATGTAGTCGAGTACCTCTTCTTTGCTCAGGGTTTCGCCGGGGTTCATAACGACGCAGGCCAACGGTCGCTCTGACCATTTCGGGTGTGGCACGCCAACGACTGCAGCCTCTTTAATTTTCGGATGCGACATCAGTTCGTTTTCGATTTCAACTGACGAAATCCATTCACCGCCGGTCTTGATCAGATCTTTGGTTCGATCAACTAATCGAATGCGACCTGAAGAATCCATTGTTGCCACATCACCGGTGCGCAGCCAACCATCTGCAGTGAAACTTTCTGCAGCGCGAGGGTCGTTGTAATAAGTCGAGGCGATCCATGAACCTGCGCATTGCAACTCGCCACTTGTTTCGCCATCCCATGGCACAGGTGTGGTCGAACCGGGCAACACAACACGACAATCGACGCCAAAATTAATTGTGCCAACTGTCGTGCGTAACTCGGCTTGTTCTTCGATTGATTTCTTCTGATCAGCAAGCGACAAATTGCAAGTCGCGGCAATCGGGCTCGTCTCGGTCATGCCCCAGGCTTGCAAAATCGGTAGACCGATTGTTTCGCGATAACCCTCGCTCAATGCTTTTGGTACTGCACTGCCGCCAACAGGGATAACTCGCAATGAAGAAGTATCGCGACCCTTCAGTTCTGGCAGGACACCCATCCAAATTGTCGGCACACCTGCAGCAACAGTTACTTTTTCTTCGACGATCAAATTTGCGATCGCCTTGCCAGAAAGATCTGGGCCCGGCATAACAAGACTTGCTCCACACGCAACCGCAGCATGCGCCAACCCCCATGCGTTGGCATGAAACATCGGCACGACTGGCAAAATCACATCACTTTCGCGAGCACCAAGCGAATCGACCATCATCGCACCCATCGTGTGAAGGTAAGTCGATCGATGACTATAGACGACACCTTTCGGATTGCCCGTTGTGCCACTTGTGTAACACATGCTTGCCGCCAAATTTTCATCGGTGATTTTGAATTCAACCCCAGATACACCTTTGATCAAATCTTCGTACTTGTGAATCTGCATGCCAGGCACCGAGTCGGGCACATCACCTTTGCCGTCATCCATGATTACGAGATGTTTGACAGTCTTAAACGTCGGCAAAAGTGGTGCGAGCAAAGCGAATAACGAGCGGTCAACGAAAATAACTTCGTCTTCGGCGTGATTTGCAATATAGGTAAGTTGCTCAGGAAACAAGCGAATATTCAATGTGTGCAAGACGCGCCCTGTACACGGCGCGGCAAAATAAAGTTCGAGATGTCGGGCGGTATTCCAAGCGAATGTTGCAACACGACCATCACTTGAAATTTTCAACTTGTCGAGCGCGCCACCAAGTTGACGTGTTCGAGCAGCCCACTCGCCATAAGTTGTGCGATCTTTGCCGATCGCAGTTGCTGTCGTAATCGTCTTGTCGGCATGATAATTTTCGGCTCGCTCAAAAAGATGCACCATCGTCAATGGCGTGTTCTGCATCAGACCCTTCATTGCTCCCCCAAAAGAACTTGTAGTTGATGTCAAATATCGTGACTATCTCTCAATTACCGTAGCAAGTCGGCTACCGTGCTACGAATGCGCAAAGCAGTGCTGACGCTTACAACCTTGTTATTTGTAATCGGCACGATCGGTAGCAACATTGGCCCTGCGCTCGTTGACGAGCGGCCACGACTTGTATTGATGCTCAGTAGTCGCAACCGCAATTTGTTCGGCTCTGTGCCCTACATCGATCTTTTGAGTTATTCAATAATTGGTTTTACCCGCGTGCTGATCGCTGGCATTGCGCTGTATTTTGTTGGTCGCTGGTACGGCACAAAAGCCCTCGGCTGGGTTGAGGGCAATATGGGCGAACTACCTGCCATATATAAATGGACAGAGCGACTTGTCGACAAAGCAGGACCCGCAATTCTTGTGCTTATGCCAGGCAGCAACATCGTTTGCTTACTGCTCGGCCACCGACGAATGCCGCCAAAAAAGTTCGTACCACTCTTGATTGTGGGTGTCATCCTGAAATTGATCGTGTTGTGGCGTGGTGGCAAATTGTTCGAAGAGCAAATCCGTGACTTTTTGAGTTATATAGAGCGCTATCAATGGTGGGTTGTTGGCGCACTTTTTATAGCATCAACTCTGCAATCAGCTCGCAAGGGCCGACCCAAAACTACGTGACCAGGAGAAAACATGGCATCAAAAAAGAAGAACACCAAGAAAGCGAAAAAGAAATCTGTTAAAAAAGCAGTTAAAAAATCTGGCAAGAAGAAAGCCTCTAAGAAGTCTTCAAAAAAGTCAGGCTCGACGGTTACTTTGGGTGGAAATCCAGTTTCAGTGAGCGGAAAACTGCCTCAGACAGGCAAATCTCTGCCGAAGTTTTCGTTAACCACCGGCGCACTCAAAGACATCAGCAATAAAGACATCGCCGGAAAGCGAGTCATCTTCAATATCTTCCCGAGCATCGACACGCCAACATGTGCGACAAGCACTCGCAAGTTCAATGAAATTGCCGCAAGTTTGCAAAACACCGAGGTTTATTGCGTGTCTGCAGATCTTCCATTTGCACAAGGTCGATTCTGCGGTAGCGAAGGTCTCGGCAACGTCAAAACTGCTTCGTCGTTCAGATCAAATTTTGGTTCTGTGTTCGGGGTCAACCTGACAAACGGCGTACTTAAAGGTGTCTTGGCGCGAGCGATCGTCGTCGCCGACGAAAAAGGCAAAGTGTTGCACACCGAGTTGGTTAGCGAGATCGCTAGCGAGCCGAATTACGACGCTGCAGTCAATTCGCTGCGCTGATTGGTTCAGCGCTAAAAACTTGCGCTTAGATTCCTAAAAACTTGTCGAGCCCGAGGGTAAAACCCTTGTGCTCGGCAATTTTTTTGCATGCCAAAACGACACCAGGCATGAAACTTGCTCGGTCGATGGTGTCGTGCCGAATGGTCAGTGTCTGACCTTGAGTGCCAAGCACAACTTCTTGATTGGCTACGACGCCACGCATTCGAACTGCGTGAATCGGAATATCGCCCGGGCCTTTGGCGCCTCGCGCCCCAACAATCGCCTCATGCTTGGTTGGATCTGCAGCCCACGAGTTGCTTGCACTCGCCATGCGCTTTGCCGTTGAGATCGCCGTGCCCGAAGGTGAATCGGCTTTGCCGTCGTGATGAATCTCGATTATTTCGGCAGTTTCAAAAAATGGTGCGGCGATCTCCGCAAAGCGCATCATCAAAACGGCGCCGATAGCAAAGTTCGGCGCAACAATGCAGTTACTTGACGAAAACATTTTTTTGAAATCTTCGATGTCTTGATCTGTGAACCCGGTGGTACCGACTACGGCGTGAATATTGTGCATCGCCAACCAAGGCAGATTGATGCGTGAAGCGGCCGCGACCGTGAAGTCGACAGCGACGTCAACCTTGGCGTCGGCAAGAGCACGAAGTTCTGAAGAAACCGCAATGCCATTAACAACAGAACCGGCCGACGCGGTATCAACCGCGGCTACAAGTTCTAAGTCTTTATCGGCAACGACTGCAGAACAGACCGTCGCACCCATCCGACCGGCAGCGCCAATGACACCGACGCGAATCGTCATCTCAGCCGAGATCTCCAAGATCGTTACGCAAGTCGCGGTCAAATTCTTCTTCGAAACTTACGCTGACTGCATCTGACGGAGCATTACGGCCATCTCGATTATT
>Ga0209358_10002572_pt1 | contig 13716 bp, 12 predicted proteins | sample LauGreFa1BDMLBSN_2_FD_187574 | JGI IMG/M metagenome (GOLD analysis project Ga0209358, IMG submission 187574) | Freshwater lake microbial communities from Lake Michigan, USA - Fa13.BD.MLB.SN (SPAdes) (version 2) | ecosystem: Environmental > Aquatic > Freshwater > Lake | place: Lake Michigan, USA... | reverse complement strand
ATAGTTTAGCATAGTCATACAGGATATGACCACCAAGTGTAAAAACATTACCAACCTTTCCACGCATATCTATAAGTTTAATAGAGCCATCAAATAGTAATATAATATTTGACAGCCAGAAGTCACCATGAATCATACTAACAATTTTACAATTATCTGATTGTAAATAAAGGTCCAATTTATCTAACACCTTTTGTAAAACTTCATCTTTATCTTCATATGGATAATTTTCTTGCACTGACATTCTACTAATTAATTTATCCCTATAATTAGAAATTATATCAAGTTTGGATGGTACTATACCTTTATCTAATGTAGTTAAATGAAGTATATTTAATATTTCTAAAAGCTTATCTATATGATCCGTTGTTAATAATTCATGTTCTAGTAAATAAGTAAGAGGGACCCCTTTTAAATACTCTAAATGAAGTTGAATCTGTTCTGAATCAATGCTATATTTTTTTAACTTTGGAAATAATTTTGCCAGTCTTTCGTCATTTGGTATATTTTGATAATAATATAACTGACCCTCTAATAAATCTCTTGATCCCGATTTTACTACTTCATTCATTGCATTTATTTTAAGGGAATTATGTTTATTAGTCCGACACATATTTAATGGTGAGTCATAAAGATAGTTATTCAATATTTTACTAGATTCTCCACATAATATACTATTATGCATCTAAATGATTTATTATAATTTATTTAGGTATATTACCGCGTATAAACCTATTTATATATGTCTCTAGTAATTTAGATATAATTCAAATGAACAAACCACATATAAATGTAATATTTCCTATGGCAGGAGACGGATCCCGGTTCGGGGGTACATTTAAACCATTTCTGGATGCTACAGAAAAGAAATTTATTGAGTTGGCTAAAGAACCCTTTAATGCCCTTTATGATAAATTTAATATAACATTCATTTTTGTATTTAGAAATGATCAAGAAAAAGAGTACAACGTAACTAACACTCTAACTCACCTTTTTCCAAAAGATACATTACGATTCTGTATTCTTGAAAATAAAACTGCGGGACCACTTGAAACCTTACAGGTTGCAATTAATAAACTAGATCTCTCAGGCCCAACATTTACATGTGATTGTGATCATTCTGTACCTGTTATACATATGATAAAAATGGTTTTGGATAATACTTATGATATTATAATCCCAGTAATCAAATTTAAAATAGATGAATATAAAAATTGGGGTAAGGTAAAGTTAGATCTTTCTGGTTCACTAATACAATTCTACGAAAAAGAATATGTCGCTGAATCAAGTGATTATAATATTAGAGGCATTATCGGTTGCTATTATTGGAAAAATATTTCTATTTTATTATCTAGTAATACTGGTGCTGATTTATCATCGGCTTTCTCAAATTTTACTAATGCTATTTTTGGATTTGTAGAAATTAAGAATGCCGAATTCTTTGGAACACCGGAACAACTAATTGAATTTAGATTTAACAGAGCTAAAAAAATGACATTTTTGGTTGATATTGACGGTACACTTATATATTTACCCCAAGATGTCTCGTATGAATCTACACGGGTTCAAGTTCTACCAGGTTCTCGCGAGAAGCTATTACAGTGGAAAAATGCAGGGCACCGAATTATTTTAATTACTGGAAGAGAGACGGCTCGCAGGGAAAAATTAGAAATAATGTTAAATGAACTTAATATACCATACGATGAATTAATTACTGGAACTAACTCAGGTACAAGAGTTGTAATAAATGATAAAAAGCCCTACTGCGCTTTTCATAAAATGGCGTATGCGGTTCAATTAAAAAGGAATCAAGGGATATCAGGTGTAAATATTGAAGATACACCATCTATAGTAAAAATATTAAAGGGTGCTTCATTTGCTACCGTATATTTAATTAAGAAAGATGATGGCTATATTGTGAGAAAATATATTGAAAAAGATGTGGCTACAAAAATACACTATGAAACTCTTCTACGTCAAGTTGATGATCTTAAAAGGTTTGCATACCTTTCACCTAACTTAGTTCCTAAAATATTAAATACATATGAATCTTCAGATGAATATTATGTAGATATGGAATACTTAGATGGCTATGTTGAACTATCAAAGGTTTCAAAAGATATGCTTCCTATGTACTGTTCAAAAATAATACAGCGAATGAATAAAGATATTTATGTTTATAGAAAGCAGATAAATGGTAAAGAATGGCTTACAGCATTTTTAGATGAAAAAATACTAGCTAAATATCATATGATAAGTGAACTAGATACGGAATTAAGTTATCTTATAAACTCTGAATTAGTAACTATTAACAATAAATCAATGAAAGGGATTAAATGTTTTTTTAGCACAACTGATCTCAGCTATGCATATCCAAAGTATGTTTCACCAATTCATGGAGATTTAACTCTTGAAAATATCCTCGTAAATGAAAATACTTTCGATATTAAGACAATAGATCAATCTGGCTCAAGATATGTTGATGCAAAAGAATTGGATATAGCAAAGATGTTTCAATCAATCCTCGCAAAATATGAATATTGGAATACAATAGATTTTCTATATGAGAAAACTCCAACCACTTATTATTTAAATGATATATTTTTAGATTATACTAATCCAATTCTAAATTTAATTATAAATGAATTTCAAGATGATTGTATAGATTCTAATTTAATAAAAAAAGCCTTATTCTTCCTAGGGACATACTTAATTAGAATGCTACCTTTTACTATTCGCCACTCTAGAGAACGAGCTGTCTTCTCATTACTGCTTTCCCTAAGTTATCTAAATGAATCTGCCTAAAGATAATACTGTCTATATATATATTATGGTTAAACTCTTTTATGACGGCTGTGATATTAAACAGTTTGGTACTTATCCTAATATTGTAGGCTTTACTACAAATCCCACTATAATGAAGCAAAGTGGTCAGTCAAATTACAAGGCATTCTATGAAGCTAATAAAGAATATATTAATGGTCGTCCTATATCTATGCAAGTTTTCTCCGATGATCCAAATGAAATTGCTGATCAAGCTGAAAAGATATCATCTTTAGGGGCAAATACTATAGTAAAGGTTCCAGTTGTTACTTCAAATGGTGAATCTAATTTACCTGTTATTCGTAAAATCCTTGAAAAGGGTATTTCTGTTAATATTACCGCGGTATTTGCAAAGATTCAAATAGATGAAATATATATGAAACTTGCGAATGTCTCAACTAACTTTATAGTTTCTATATTTGCTGGACGGATTTCAGATACAGGTGTTGATCCTAAAGATATTGTTAAATATGCAGTAGATACATTTGCTGGATACTCTAATGTACAGATTTTATGGGCTGGAGTAAAAGATAACCTTATTATAAAGAATTCTGATGATGTTGGTTGTCATATTGCTACTTTACCAGATTCAATATTACTACGAATCAATAGGTTAGGCCAACCCCTTGAGAATTTATCTAAAGATACGGTATTTTCATTCAATAAGGATGCTAGTGATAATATATTATCTATTTTATAGCCTTGTTTTATCCATTAAATCCCAGAAGAACGGCTCTAATCCTAAGTTACTATTAACTGTATCCATTATTAAATAGCCTTTATATTTATCACTTTTTCTTGATATATTAATGGGAATATGCCATCTAATAGGTTCCATTGACATATATTTTATAACTCGTGGAAAATATAAATGTATATGTGGAAATTTGCCTATAGATATACAGTACTCTCTAAAGTGTGCACCCCAGTTATTTATAAAAGTAGTCATTGATACTCTATTTCCTATGAAAGACCAGTCACCATATGGCCACCCTGTGAAAAACTGCCCATCAGCAATCCAAATACATGAATCCTTTAGCATAGTATCTGTTATATTGAATATATAGTTACTATCCTGTATAAAAAGGTCCGCTCTATGCCGCCATATACAATCATATCTTTCTGGATTATCAATTAATTTTAAACACCGCTCTAAGCTTTCAATTTGAGATAATGTTGAAAAATACCCTATTTCCCTCTGTAAAGAACTACCACCTGCTTCACACGCTTTTGGTAGCCCATTTAAATTAAACTTTACCTGTGGTTCAAGAACATATTTTACTGGTTTAATATGTGTTTCTATATCATTAGATGGGTCATCTTCAACAATACTCAAGTGATCAATCCGATACCTTTTTCCAACATATTTTTTATCCCACCAAAAGTGCATATAGACATCCACCACCTCAATATTGGGCTGGTTTCGTAAATAAGTTAAAAAATCCGATAGTACTACTGTACTATTTTTATATATACCAGAAACAAGCAAAGCTATTTTCATACTAATTAATACAAGTAAATTATAACTTTAAATACTATAGAATAACTATAATATTATATTCTGCCGATATTAAGGTTTGTATCTCTTTATTATAACAACCACCAGCCAATAAGACTATTTTTTTCTCTTTACTACTTATTATATCAGAAAATGACTTGCAGTATAGATTATATCCATATAGATATTTACCAATCTTATATGGTGAATTATCTAATACATTCAATATGGCTTCACTCTTTAATCCAGCAGATATTACAAAATTAGTATGCATAGATGAAGGCCATATATAAACTGGGATATCTGAATTTTCAGATATTATTTTATTAGCATATATAATATTATTATGAAGCTTTCTAAAATATTCAAGAGCAGAATTTATTGTTTTTATATTCTTTGGTTGAGTTATCAATATATTGTCTTCACGTATAAAATCAAAAAAGACTGCAAAATTATTATAATCATATCGTTTATTTAATCTAAACCCATATTTTCTAAATAAATCTATAATAAATGCATTTTCAACATAATAAATATGTTCTGGATTTAAAACGTGATAGTTTTGATTATCAATATAATATTCTAAATCTGGAAAATTTACATATACTCTTTTTATACCCCTTTGATTCTTTATCTTGTCTAAAATTATTAATGGATTGTAGAAATGCTCAAATACATGTGACATAACTATTGAATTGATTTCTTCATTTATATTATATTCCTCAAAATAGCTATTAATTACTATTCTATTTTCCTTGCTACCCCAGTACGATGGATCAACGATTGTGTATTTTATATTTGGAGATTTCTCAAGTATAAAATCACAAACATCACCATTCCCAGCCCCTATCTCTAATATGCTATTATTTTTATCACCCTCTAAAATAAACTCGGCGAATAATATATTCATCTTATTCCTTATACTACCAAAGAGGTTTGCATGATTCCCACCATATATTAAATTAAGATCGCCTAAATATTTAGTTTGTATAGAGTTGCAAAATTCACAAGATTGAATATTATATGGTATACTTACTGGGTGTTTTTCAGGTATTTCTTGTGAATAACATGCAATAGGAATAGTCATATTTTCTTCTAAAAGCGTTTTAAGATTTGTAGATTCACACATAATACAAGAAGTTCTTTCTGTAAAATAGTCCATGTTTTATAATATAGAGTGCCTTTAAACAGTTTATATAGACTATTATATTAGTTTCTTAAATATTATTATTTAAAGGGGTTCTACATTATTAAACAATGACACGAGTTGCATTATGTTTATCGGGACAACCACGAAAGGCAATTGAAAACTTTCCTGCAATCTATCAAAATATTATTCTACCAAATAATGCAGATATATTTATTCATCTAAATTATGATAGAAATAATAAATATATTATTAAAAGCCATATAGATAAAGGTGACTGTACTTATGAAGATAATATAGGGGAAAAGGTAATTGAATTATATAATCCAAAAAGGTATTTGATAGAATCTCCAAAACACTTTAATAATCCGAATGTAAATATACCAGAATCTCAATTAGATGCGCATTATGAAATGAATAAATCTAAGCAATTATCACGGTCTCAAATTAAAGAGCATGTTGTAAGTAATTTACATTCTATGTTTTATTCAATATTCAAAGCAAATGAACTTAAACAAGTTTACGCAAATGAAAATGGGTTTACATATGATTATGTAATTCGTTTAAGGTTTGATGCTTGTCCCTCAAAACCACTTTATTGTGAACTATATAATCCAAATTACATATATTATGAGGAATTGGGTCAAAGAGATGATTTAATTAGTGATTGGTTTAATTTTGGAAGCAATGCTATAATGAATGTGTATTCTAGTATATACTTACAACTAGAATATCTTAGCAGCTTCTTATTTTATCCTAAAGATAGTAGGCCTAAGACCACACTATACCCTTCAGATTATTTTGGAGGTGTTTTTGAATACTCTATTAGGGATATAATGAGCCTTTTCAATATTCCTAAAAAAAGTATTTCATTAGGAATATCACTTGTATATTAAATCTGCTTAAACGCACTTTAAAATATCTTTATATGCCATTTTTATCTGAAGAGCAGATTAGTAAAATGAATTTTAAATATATCGGAAAAAATGTTCAAATCAGCGATAAAGCCAGTTTTTATAATGCCCAATCTATAAGTATAGGCTCTAATGTAAGAATTGATGATTTTTGTTTATTATCTGCGAGTGATAAACCATTTACTTTAGAGGATTATATACATATTTCAGCAGGCGTATACATCTTTGGTTCTGCAGGATTTCATATGAAATCTTTCTCAAATATATCATCTGGTACTAAAATATATACTGCATCAGATACATTTGATGGATCATGTTTAATTGGACCCACTGTTCCTTTTAATTTAAGAAAAGTTAAAGAGGAATGCCTTGTATTAGAAAAACATACGTGGATTGGTCCTAATAGTATTATATTACCAGGAATAACTATCGGAGAAGGTTGTGCTATTGGAGCCCTTTCTTTTGTAAAAAAATCGTGCAATCCCTGGTCAATTTATGGAGGCAACCCTTTAAAATATATAAAAGAAAGAGATCGTTTCTGTTTAGAGATTGAAAAATCCTTGTTATCCTAAAATTACTTTTCTAATAATATTTATTATCCTATCAATATCTTCAATCTTTAGATCTACATGGAAAGAAATACATACAATATTTTTAAAGAATAATGAACTTATTGCTGTTTCTTCTAAAGGATAATAGTACTTTCTTGCAAATATGTTATTTTCAAGAAGATATTGAATTATTATATCACTTTTTTCTGTAAAAAAACAAATACATGATATAAATGTTTCACTTGGCTTTGAAAATGTAGGGTAATTCTTAATTGGAATATTAACAGTCTGATCAATATAATATTTATATAGGGTCTGATGTTTCTCAATAATGCCATTGAAATTTGTTAGATACTGAAGAATATATACTGCTTGAATATCTGACATCTTATAATTAGATCCAAACCTATGCCATTTTCGCGTAGGTGATAGATTATCTATTCCAAAATTAATAATTCTCCTTACATAATCCTCATATTTCTTATCTACTATAATAATCCCACCTTCACCAAATCCTATTGGTTTTGTATGGTGTAAACTGACGGTTGCCCCAATACCATAATTACAGGAATTCTTTCCCTTAAAAAAAGTATATGAGGTCGCAGCATTATCAAATATAAGATATTTATTATTAACCTTTGCCCATTTCTCATATTTATCAATATTTACAATTCTTCCAAATATATTAGTAACTATAATACCATCACATGTATCAGGTACTTGAGATATATCTATGCCACCTTCAGAATCAATATCAACTATCAGAGTATTATCTAAATACCCTTGAGCTGAAGATGGGAATGTAAATGACTGTGTAGCAAACTGAAGCCTCTTATTAATTTCAAGTTCAATCGCTGCTACAAGCGCCCAAATTGCAACAGTTCCATTTGCAACACATATAACAGCCTTTGTTGAATCTATCTTCATACATTCACTAAGGCGCTGCTCTAGTAATTTAACATTTGGGCCATAATTTGTAAATGTATTTGAATCAATAGATTGTTCAAGTAAAGAATTAACAGTATCAGTGCTAATTGTTTTCTTGGGTACCCAATAAATTGACATTCTGCCTATATATAGTTAGTTTTAACTATACTTTATGCGGTATACTAGTATTAACCATCCATCGTATATCTTCTGGCATATCTTTATTATAATATACTTTAAATTGATGTTGAATAATACAGTTATTGTTCCAATAGTGGCAGTCAATATGCCCTTCTAGAGGCACTATAGTCCCCCCGAGACAATATATCATTATGGAGACAAAGAAATCAAAACACATATTTATACAGAAAATATTACCACGATATTGTAATGATAGATCAATTACAGTATTTACTAATTCTTTATCCTCAAATATCCGCATTATTGTTTCTCTTTTATATAGTGATCCACCATGTCCTGAAAAATAATTATTTATTGGATTTATATCTGAATAATTAAGCTTTAACATTTCTAAAACTTTTGGATTTATTTTATTGATACAAGCGCCTTGTAAATCATCATCTGTTATATTTTTAAGAGGTCTATGGATTAATACATCATCCTCCAGAAATATGAAATATTTACATTCAAGTTGTCTAATACTTTCTAAAAATCTCTGATATACTTCTAATATTTTTTGTTTATATAGTTTATCATCACCCATATGATTTACCCAAACAGGACATGATGAGGTATAATGAATATATTTACAATTAAAGTGTTTTGCCATATTTGTATAATCATATCCATTATCTGATACTAATAATATAGGAGCGTCTGGATATATGTAGCGAAATGCCTCAAGTGTTTTATATGTAGCATAGGGTTGTTTGAAGACTTGAAAATATGCACCAATCATTCTTCTTATACTTTGTACATATCTTTAAACTATACTTTAGTAAAAAAGTCTATAAATATAGATGGAGGATCTCCATTTCTTGAATAAATTACATTAAATAATTCTGATTTATTTTTAAATGCTAATCCGATGGCGATTTGTTCATTATCTAAACGGTTTTTCTCTAGCATTTCTTTTTCCCAAATTCGGATAACTTCTCCTTTTACATCTGTAATCATTTTTGCTGACACAACCCACAACCATCCATGAAATATACATTCATTGGAACCAATATAGTTATCATAGAATAAAGATGGAATTCTTGTAATTGTATGGTCTGCTTGTATTGAAAAACTATTATATGAGGTTCTCGTACATTTATACTGTGAATTAGTATCATAAAATCTAGAAAATCCTCCGTCTATCCATATATATTGAGAAGAATTAAATGTATTGCGATTTTGAGTATCTTCTAGCCAGCCAAACTTACTATATTGAATAAGCGTATATTCGGGCAATAAATTAGTTATATCATTTTTGTATTTCTGTATACTTTTAAATGATTCTAATGCTTGTATTCTTTCTACATATTGCCTATACTTCCACATTGGAATATCACATAATTTTGTTTCAATTATCTCTATAGAACCTACAGGCCCACGAACCTTAAGAATATCTGATTTCCAATTTAATGAACTATCTAGATAGATCACTATTGGATCTATTAATGTCTTCAGCGTTTTATAAAGCCACGCTTTATATGTATTAATAGAACGCCCATCTATTTTTTCTCTTCCAATATCATACATTGCTGTAACAATAGTTGTCTCATGTGATTTCATTTGAAGTGCCCTCGCAAGATCCCTTGCCCTCTGAAGAAAAGTGTGGTTCTCTGATACATATTTCATACAATCTTTACGCCAATCTATGTCACCTTTTCTACGTTCATTTATCTCAAAAACTTCAGCGGGCGTTTCAGCATACTCTACAAACTCTCCTAGAATATCTTTTACCCTTTTTGAATTAGTTATTCCTGTGCGTCCATAGCTAATCGCCTTCAATACACGGCATGGCATATATCCAATATCTAGATGGTTTGTACCATTCATCCTACCGTATTCTGCACGCTTACTTGCATCTCCATGTGATCTAAAGTCTGGAACACAGTGCGACTCCTTCATTAATTTTATATTTTCCTCATATGAAATTGGATTAGACCATGGATTATGATGTACTACATTAAATCCAAGATGTTCACCAATACGTTTAAATTGAGTAAATGGGTGATTTTCTCCAATAGAACCAATATAGTGAATTGTATTAGTGTTTACAATATGTTCAGCATCGCTATAATTAAACTCATGTGGTAATAAATCTGTTGCCCAATACATATAGACAGCCTCATATTCTGTTTGATTAATTGGACGACTACGCCTAGATGCTACTGCACTATCATCTTTCACTCTCTCATATAGTGTATCTCTGCTTAGATATACTGGATTTTCTGGCAACTTATAATCATAATTGAAATCATGTATTTCTAAGACATTATAACGAATCTCAATTAGTCTTGCACCTACATCCAAATATTTTGCAGGATTCTTTGCAATATGAACAAAATAAGTAGATGAACTATTTACAGGGATATTATCATCCGCCCAACCCTCAGTAATAAAACATGTATTTGAATAATCAAAGTCTTGTGGATAATCTTTATCATGAAACCAGTAGACCTGGAATCCAAGATGCTTAAATGTCTTAACCCAAGCACCATGAATGTAAGAGTGTGTGTGAGTATGTAATGGAAATCCCCATACTATTATCTGGCTGAATTTTTTAAAGCTATCGAGCTCTAAATACATTATAATTATTCTTTACCTATCATATTTAAATAGAAGCATTTTTTAAAAGGTTTTCAAGATTTATTCTATAAAAAAAATCATCTATATCATAATTATTCCATTCATAATTAAAGTGTCTTAACGAATAACTGCTATCAGGATATTTCATACTAGATAAACCATATGTACTATCTTCTAATTTTGTTAAATTTTCATCTATTTCATCAATATTATAATCTTTTACATTTAAATTAAGCCTATTTATAATATAATTTGTGCAATGTTCAAAGACACGCGTTGTTGGATGGTCTTGTGTTAAAAATAATCTATGTTTTTTCAAATTTGCCTCCAAAAAATTAACAATCTTTATATCGGTGGCTTCTTCTTTCCCTATTGAAATTTCTATATTATTATTAAAACGCTCATCAAATCTAAAATCTAGTAACATATTATCATATAAATACATAAATTCATTCTTAGTTTTAATTTGTTGATCATAGTAATATTTTAAAAATTCATTTCCATAAAATTGTTCTCTAGAATTAGTAATATGATATAGAGGCCATAAACTATTATTGTGTATACGTGGAAAAGAAATTAAATCAGTACTATCTTTTACCTCATGAAACATAGAATTACTATTATCTCTTTTTGTTGAGTAACATCCATATTCATCTCGTAGAGGTTGATATACAATAAGGTCTGCAGTTTGGATATCTTTTATAGGTGGCGCATCTTTATTCTTGATCATTTGCCAATTTGCATATTGTTTTACGTGATATTTATCATAAAATGATGTAAATTTCAATAACTCAAGTATTCCAGAACATTGACAATTTCCTATAAAAATTGCTTTCTGTTTCATTACTAATCTTTATGACTATATTTTTTTAGATAGACTAGATTTGCTCTTATATTTTCTTTACATACTCACCCACAAGTCTAGACCACGCGAATCTAAGCCCGTACTCGCGAATATCTTTTCTATATTCTACACATAACTCGCGATTTCGTCGTATCTCAGATTCCACGAATGCTATATTTGTTATTTTATTCTCGGGAATTACTGTAATATGGGGCTTAGTATCTAATTATATATTTATAGCACAATAATTCCTATAGTCTGTTCTAATATTATTTGTTGAATAATTCTGTACAAATAATACCATCCAGAACCTAAGTAAATTATCATGATACCTTTTTCCAAGGTGTAAGTACTGTTCATTCTCACTATAACCCATCCATTTAGTCCAATGACCTTTATTTGGATAAAATGTATCAAGGAGTCTCTTATATACCTCTAGAGAATGTGCCAGTATTAGTTCTTTGCAAACACAAAAAGACGGGCCATGACCAAAATTTAAAATTTCATCTTTGGGTGGAATCTTATCACCATACACCATTTTATAAAAGTCTAATGTTGTATAAGATTGAAAGCAGGGGTCATTTATTGTATCACGGGTTTGGAAAAGTCGTTCTATATCATAATCTCTTATACCACGCGAAAACAACTTGTTTATATCATAATCTTTATTAAAAATCCCATATTTCAAATGTTTGCCCATTAATAAAAATTTATAATCTAATATATGTATACTATTCTCTAAATTTATAGTCTGATCCATAAAATTAGCTTTTGTAAATAGAATCTTATCTGGTAATGCGCTGTAGTGTTTTATTATATAATATAAGAAACTATAGTCACATCTTCCATAATTGGGAATATCTATTATTGTAAAATGATCTGTTTTTTTTGTAATTATCTCTTCATCTAATTTTAAAGAATCATTCTTATTATATACAATTAAATCTAAACCATATTTTAAACAAAAATTAAGAACATTATCATAACGGTCTTTGTATACAGATGTTACCACTAACATTATGCAATTAATACTCCTATTTTCTTTACATACTCACCCACAAGTCTAGACCATGTGAACGTCAATCCATACTCACGAATCTCATGCCTATACTCTGCAGAGACTTCACGATTCCTCCGAATCTCAGACTCCACAAAGGCCAAATCTGATATTCTGTTTTCAGGAATTACTGTAATATAGGGTTTCGTTAGATCAAGACCTGCTGTTGACCATTGAGATATGACAACACCTAGTCCACATATTAAAGCCTCTTTTACCACAAGCGGATCCGCTTCTCCATCAGATAACAGTACTAGATTTCCATACTGCGTAAGATTTTCATACAAATACTCCTTTGACCATTCCCCTAGATATCTAGGCGAAGCTGTATTGAACCTGTGATCGGCCGGATTTCCTGCAAAATATAAAGCAGGAATATTCTGAAATAAGTACTGGCGCTTTCTATAGTCCAGTTTTGCCAGATAAATAGAGCGATCCAAGAGAGTTGGTTCTGTCGTATATTTGAATTGCGTGTGATTGGCACCATTCGGTACTACTATAATCTTCTCATCGGGCATTCCAGCCTGTCTATATACATTTGCAATACCTTCAGACAGAACAAAATGATATGTATTAGGTTGATATTGGCGGATTATAGAATAAAAGACATCCCTATAACTGCCCCACTTTTCAGGTTGCTCAAAGTATCCAAAATGTGATGTAATACCAACAATCTTTGTATGCGGACTTATAGCCCCTGCTAGGTGTGCATGTTCATCATATTGTATATGAACTACATCAGGTTTTATATTCTTAATTGTCTCAACTACATTTCCTAGATTCTTATCATTCAAAATTGTAACTTTATGACCTAGCGCCTCTAATGCCTTTGCATAATCCCAAATAAGAATCTCTACTGCTCCCCAACCAGGGGGTGGAATAGGCATTATACCAGGACCAACTAAGGCAAAATGGAGCAAATCTGATGACATTCTGTAATAAATTCTGCTTAGTTGGTTTAGGCAGTATAAATACTTATAGACATTTTATAATCTAGTTATATATGCCATACCCTCTAACAGCCGTATCAGGCTACTGGATAGTAAAAAATAAATTTGATACTGAATATCTTACATGGTTTCATAACACATTAAAAATAGACTGCCCCTATGTATTTTTTGGAAATACAGAGAGTATTGAACTTGCCAAGAAATATCGTGGTTCGCTCCCTACATATTATATTGAATGTGATATT